>Ga0138256_10008797_pt1 | contig 10594 bp, 10 predicted proteins | sample KNB2016incub_MG_FD_105486 | JGI IMG/M metagenome (GOLD analysis project Ga0138256, IMG submission 105486) | Active sludge microbial communities from wastewater in Klosterneuburg, Austria - KNB2014incub_MG | ecosystem: Engineered > WWTP > Activated sludge > Unclassified | place: Austria... | reverse complement strand
GTTATTCAGCAATCGGTCGATACGCACGTTGGCGTGCTTGGGCAGTCCTGCTGCTGGCGCTGGCCGCATGTTTGTGTGCCACGCTTCCTGCAATGGCGTCCGCCCCCCCAGCATTGCGCCTGGATGCTGGCGACAGCAGTTTCCAATTGTCACCGGGATTGCGCTACTGGCACGACCAGCATGCCAACGCCAGCCCAGAACAAGCCTTTGCACAAGCACAAACCGACGTATTTGCACCGCTGCCGGGTGGCAACCCCGCGTTCGGTTTTCAAACCGGCGCGTATTGGTTTTACCTGCCGATCGAGAACATGCAGCGGGACGAACCACGCTGGCTGCTGGTGCAGGAATACGCACTGAGCGACAACTTGGATTTATACCTGCGCTACCCCGATGGGCATGTGGAGCATCAACAGGGCGGCGACCATGTGCCCTTCTACAACCGCTTCGTGCGTTTCCGGCATCCCAATTTCAGGGTGGATTTGCCTGCCGACACGCGGGTGGAATTGTTGCTGAGGGTACAGAGCGAAAGCTCGATGCAGGTGCCATTGGTGTTGTTCACGCCACAGGCGTTTGCCGAATTGATGCGCGATACCCAATTTGCCAATGGTCTGTATTACGGCATCGTGCTGGCATTGCTGTGCTACAATCTGGTGCTGTGGCTGATGCTGCGGGATGGCAGCTACTTCTGGTATTTGCTGCACACGCTGGCGTTTGGACTGGTGTTGTTCACTTTGAACGGCTACGGGTTTGAGTACCTTTGGCCCACATCGGCGTGGTTGGCCGATGCTGCCGTCCCCATCTCCATCTGCCTGGCCTTGATGGGCATGCAGATGTTCTCGCGCAGTTTTCTGGATCTGCAAGCACGCTGGCCCGCAGGCAATATCGCGTGTTTGGTGATGGTGGGTGTGTTCGGCACGATGGGCGTGGCCTCGATTTGGCTGCCATACAGCACCGCGACGCCGATAGTCTCGCGTGCAGTGTTGCTGGGGATCGCGTGGATCATCACTGCTTCGGTGGTGATGTTGCTGCGCGGCTACAAACCGGCCCGCTTGTTCTTGCTGGCATGGTCGATGTTCTTGATCGGCACCACCGCGTTCACCCTGCTCGCCTTCGCCATTCTGCCGCAAAGTTTCTGGACCCAGTACGGCGTGCAGATTGGTTCGGCACTGGAATTGCTGTTGCTGTCACTGGCACTGGGGCACCGCTACGCCGGGCTGCGCGACGACAATATCCGACTGGTGCACGATGTCAACGAACGCCTGGAGCGCGGCTTGATCGATCGCACCCGTGAATTGCGCACAACCTTGGCGCAATTGGGCGAGGCCAATGTCAAGTTGCAGGAGTTCAGCCGACGTGACCCGCTGACAGGTGCCTACAACCGTCGCCATTTCCATGAGGCATTGACCAAGGCCTTGGACACCAGCGGCAACAAACGCAAATCACAAGCCCTGCTGTTGCTGGATATCGACCACTTCAAGCGCATCAATGACCAATATGGCCACTTGGTGGGCGATGACTGTTTGAAATCGATCTCGCGCAGCATCAATGAAATTGCACAAACCTTGAACGGTTTGGCGGCGCGCTACGGTGGCGAGGAGTTTGTGTTGATCCTGCCTGGCACCGACGCCCGCATGGCGCTGCAAACTGCCGAAACCGTGCGCTTGCGCATCCAGCAAACCATCATCCACAGTCACGGCCACGTGATTCAACTCAGTGCCAGTATTGGTGTACACACGATTGGCGCGGAGCAAGACATTCCGCCGGACGAAGCCATCCGCTTGGCCGATGAAGCGCTGTATCGCGCCAAACACGATGGCCGCAACTGCGTGCGGCATTCGATCAGCGCGGCTTGAATTCAACCTCGTCTTGCCGCCAGCACCCGCTTGGCATCCGTTAGCGACAACCCGCGTGCGCGCAGCAGCACGGTCAGGTGATAGAACAAATCCGCCGCTTCACCCAGCAAAGCTGCATCGTCTTGCACCACCGCCGCCAGCGCGGTTTCCACGCCTTCTTCGCCCACCTTCTGCGCGATGCGGCGAATCCCGGACTCAAACAATTGGGTGGTATAGCTGCCCGCGGGTCGCTCACTGGCGCGCTGCGCAATCAGCGCATCCAGTTCCATCAAGCCATCAGCAGGCGCATCGGCAAAACAACTGGCGCGCTCAAGGTGGCAGGTGGATCCGTGCGGATGTGCTTGCACCAGCAGGGTATCGGCATCGCAATCGGCCGCAATCGACACCACCTCCAATACATGCCCGGAGGTCTCTCCCTTCATCCACAAGCGTTGTTTGCTGCGGCTGAAAAACGTCACTCGCCCACTGGCCAGCGTGGCCGCCAGCGCAGTCTTGTTCATATAGCCCAGCATCAATACGCGCAGGGTGGTGGCGTCTTGCACGATGGCGGGCAACAGGCCGTTTTGTTTGTCCCAAGCCAAGGTTTCGATGTCGATCGTCGTACTCACAAACGCACCTCGATGCCCTGCCCGCGCAGGTATTGTTTGAGTTCCGGAATAGCAATTGCGCCGGAGTGAAACACGCTGGCCGCCAGTGCGCCATCCACATCGGCCTGCTGGAATACATCGGCAAAGTGCAAAGCCGTGCCAGCACCGCCCGAGGCCACCAATGGCACGCTGCACAGCTCGCGTACGGCACGCAGTTGATCGATGTCATAGCCAGTACGCACGCCGTCGCTGCCCATGCAATTGAGCACGATCTCGCCGGCACCCAACTGCTGCGCCTGGCACACCCAATCCAACGTGGTTTTGTCGGGCGCACGCATCGCCTCCGGATTACCGGTGTGGCTGCGCACGCGCCACTGCCCATCGGCTTCGCGCACCGAATCAATCCCCACCACCACGCACTGCACACCAAAGGCATCGGCCAATTCCGCGATCAATTGCGGGCGTTCCAACGCAGGGGTGTTGATCGACACTTTATCGGCCCCGGCAAACAGCACCGCACGCGCATCCTCCACGCTGCGAATGCCACCGGCCACGCAAAACGGAATATCAAGGATACGGGCGATGCGTTCCACCCAATCGCGTGACACGCTGCGTTGTTCAGGGCTGGCCGCAATATCGTAAAACACCAACTCATCCGCGCCGGCATCGCGGTAGCGCAGCGCCAATTCGACGATGTCGCCCATATCCACATGGTCACGAAAGCGCACGCCCTTCACCACGCGACCATCGCGCACATCCAGACACGGAATGATGCGGCGGCTCAACATGCCAGTGCTGCCGGAATTTGCAGAGTGCCATCCAGCAATGCCTTGCCCAGCACGATGCCGGCACAACCTGCTGCACGCGCCGCCATCACATCCTCCTCATTGCGTGCGCCGCCGCTGGCCTGGATGGCAAGCATTGGATGTGCGGCACGCAGACGTTGATACAGCGCGATATTCGGCCCCGACAACATGCCATCGCGGGCGATGTCGGTACACAACATATGGCGCAAACCCGACTTGGCATAGCGTGCCGCCAACGTATCCAGCGTGTCGTTCGCTGTTTGTGTCCAACCATGCACGGGCAGGCGCCACTGCCCGCTGTCGTCCTGCCGTGTATCCAGGGCAATAGTCAACGCATCGCCGCCAAACGCCGACAACCAATCCAGTACCAAGGCAGACTCGCGCACCGCCAGCGAGCCCACCACCACGCGCTGTGCACCTGCACTCAGCAGTTGTTGCACATCTTCGCGACGGCGCACGCCGCCGCCGGTTTGCACCTGCAACCCTGTGGTCTGACAAATCGATTGCAATAACGGCAGCAAGGTATAGCCGCCGGCTTTGGCAGCATCCAGATCCACCAGGTGCAGCCAGCGCGCACCGGCATCCGCATAGCGCTGGGCCAGCACAAGTGGATCATCGGCATAGCGCGTCTCCTCTGCATAATCGCCCTGCCGCAAGCGCACCACGCGCCCAGCGCGCACATCGATGGCGGGATACACGGTAAAGCTCATACCCCACTCCATTGCAGGAAATTCGACAACAAGCGTGCACCCGCAACGCCGGAACGTTCGGGATGAAATTGCATGCCCGCCACCTTGCCACGCTGCACCACCGCCGCAAACGTGGCCCCATGCGTACAACTGGCGATGCAGGCATCGGTGACCGGCGCGGCATAGCCATGCACGAAATACACACTCGCCTCACCCACACCATCCAGCAGCGGCGAGGCGTGCACTGGCTGCAAAGCATTCCAACCCATATGCGGCACCCGCAACCCCGCGCCAGCTTGCAGTTTGTGCACCCGCCCCGGCAACAAACCAAGGCAGTTCACATCGCCTTCGTCGGACGCCTCAAACAGCAATTGCATGCCCAAACAGATGCCGAGCAACGGCACGGCAAGCGTGGGCAAGACATCGGCAAAGCCGCGTTCGCGCAACAGCCGCATCGCCGGCGCCGCCGCGCCCACGCCGGGCAGGATCACCCGTGTTGCGGTGCGCAGGCCATCGGCATCGCGCACGATGCGCGGCTGCACGCCCAATCGCTCCAGCGCGTAGCAGACCGAGCCGAAATTGGCCCCGCCCGCATCAATGACAGCGACGGCAGTCACAGCACGCCCTTGGTCGAAGGCAGGTCTGCGCCTTCACGCCTGATCGCTTGTCGCAGTGCACGCGCCAAGGCTTTGAAGCACGCCTCGATCTGGTGGTGATCGTTATCGCCGGTCACACTGAGGTTGAGATTCAACCCTGCGGCATCGCACAGTGAGCGAAAGAAATGCGGCACCAATTCAGTGGGCAGATCACCCACGCGCTCGCGCTTGAAGTGTGCATTGAACACGCAATACGGGCGGCCGGAAAAATCCAGCGCAGCCTGCGCCAGACATTCGTCCATCGGCAAGATGAAGCCATAGCGCCGGATGCCGCGCTTATCGCCCAAGGCCTCACGCAAGGCCTGCCCCAGCGCCAGCGCCGTATCTTCCACCGTGTGGTGTTCGTCGATGTGCAAATCGCCATCACAGCGGATATCTAGCGCAAAGCCGCCGTGCTTGCCGATCTGCTCCAGCATGTGGTCGAAGAACGCCAGCCCGGTGGCAATCTTCGGTTCGGCCACGCGATCCAGATCGATCTCGACTTGGATTTTGGTTTCCTTGGTGTTGCGCACCACGCTGGCACGGCGCGGTGCATCGGCCAGTGCATGTGCAATCCCGGCCCAATCCCATTGCCCGCCAAATTGTGTGGTCTTCAGCTGGAAGCCGCGAATCTTCATGTTCTCGGCAAATTGGATATCGGTCATGCGGTCGCCCACCATCGCGCTGCGTGACCAGTCAATTGTGCGGTCTTGCAGATAGCCCAGCAACATGCCGATGCCGGGTTTGCGATTGGGCGTGTTGTCCTGCGGAAAGCTGATGTCGATGAATTCATCACGAAACACGATGCCTTGGCTGGCAAAAATCTGTTTCATCAAGGCATGCGGGCCATCGAAATTTGCTTGCGGATAGGCGGCGTTACCCAAGCCATCCTGATTGCTGACGATGACAAACGCATAGCCGGCATCGCGCAGTTTGAGCATGGCTGGAATCACGCCTTCCACGAAGCGCAATTTTTCATAGGCATCGATCTGGAAATCCTCAGGCTCCTCGATCAAGGTGCCATCGCGATCCACAAACAGGATTTTTTGCAGGCTCATGCCGTCACCTCGCACACGGCCTGCAGTGCTGCCAATACACGGTCGCATTCCTCTTGCGTACCCACCGTGATGCGCAGTGCATCGCCCAGTTGCGGCATGGCGCGCATATCGCGCACCACCACACCGGCAGCCAACAGCGCCGCAAATGCGGCATCGGTATCGACAAAGCGCACCAGCAAAAAATTACCTGCAGACGCATACACCCGGCGCACAGCCGGCAAGCGCAGCAAGCCTGCCTGCAATTGCCGGCGTGCTTCACGCACGTCATTGATACGACTTGCCGTGACTGCCAATGCCTGCGGTGCCAGTGCCGCAAGCGCGGCGGCTGCAACCGGTTGCGGCACCGGGTACGGCGCCTGGCAACGGCGTAGTGCTTCGATCAGTTCACGCGATCCGATGACGCAGCCCACTCTTGCCGCCGCCAATGCATGCGCTTTCGACAGGGTACGCAGCACCGCGATATTGTCGTGCTCACTGAGCAATGTCGTGGCCGAGGGCGCATCGGCATACTCCAGATACGCCTCATCCACCACCACCATGCAACGGCCGCGCAATCGCTGCGCCAGTGTGGCAATGGCCTCCAGGCTCAGCAATTCGCCCGACGGATTGCCCGGCGAGCACAGGAACAGCAGTGTGACGTTTTGCGCCAATGCAGCGTCCCCCATTCCCGGCACATCCGCACACAGGCCGACATCACTGTCGACCAGCGGCACATCGATGATGCTTGCACCGTGCAACTTCGCGCACACCGCATACATGCCGAACACCGGCGTTGCGATAACGATGCGGCCCTGCCCCGGCGCGCAAAACGCACGCACCAACAGATCAATGGCCTCATCGCTGCCACGCCCGATCAAGAGTTGCTCCGGTGCCACCGCGTACAACTGCGCCATGCACTCGCGCAAGGCTTGCGGCTGCGGCTGCGGGTAGCGGCGCAAACGCGCATCGGCATCTGCAGCATTGGCCCATGCCGATTCGTTGGCGTTGAGCCAGACCTCCCCTTGCAGGCTGGCCGTGCGCGCCGACTGATAGCCCGCAAATGTGCGCAGGTCATCGCGCAGCAAGGCATTCACGGTGGTCTTCATGCCACCTGCTCCAGCCGCACTTCCACTGCCCGCGCATGGGCCTGCAAGCCTTCGGCATACGCCAGCGTGACTGCACATGGCCCCGCATTGGCGATCCCCGTGCGGCTGGCTTCCTGCACGCTGATCGCCTTCTGGAAGCTTCCCACCGACAGCCCACTCCACGCCCGTGCGGCGCCGCCAGTGGGCAATACATGATTGCTTCCCGAACAGTAATCGCCCAAGGCTTCGGGGGTGTAGTCGCCCAGAAAAACACTGCCTGCGTTGCAAATCATATCCAGCAAGGCGCGTGGTTCACGCACCGACAAGATCAAGTGTTCAGGCGCGTAGCGATTGCTGATCCCGATCGCCTGCGCGATGTCCTGCACCAAGATCAAACGCGAACGGCTCAACGATTGTGTTGCGATATCAGCGCGTGGCAATTGCGCCAATTGCGCATCGACTTGTGTCGCCACGGCATCCAACATGTCTGCGCTATCGGTCAGCAACAACACTTGCGAATCCGGCCCATGTTCGGCCTGCGAGAGCAGATCGGCCGCCACGAATGCGGGGGTCGCACCGGCATCGGCGATCACCAATACTTCCGATGGCCCCGCTGGCATGTCGATGGCAAGACCACCGGGGCGCTGCGCCGCCTGCCGCTTGGCCTCATCCACCCACGCATTGCCGGGGCCGAATACTTTGTCGCAGGCCGGCACCGTGTTGGTGCCCAAGGCCATCGCCGCGATCGCTTGCGCGCCGCCGAGTTTGAATACACGCACGCCGGGGACCTGTTGCGCGGCCAGCAACACGGCCGGATCTGCGCTGCCGTCCTTGCGCGGCGGCGTGCACAACACGATGTCCTTGCAGCCTGCCAAGCGCGCCGGGATGGTCAACATCAATGCCGTGGAGGGCAGCGGTGCGCTCCCGGCGGGGACATACAAGCCCACCCTTGGGATCGGCCGCTGGATGCGCTCGCAGCGCAGGCCTGGCGCGGTGTCCACGGCATAGACACTGGCCATGCCGGCACGATGAAAGGCTTCAATGCGGCCTGCGGCTTCAATGATTGCCATCTGCACAGAAGCACTCACTTGCGCGTTTGCCGCAGCAAATTCATCTGCGATGACTTCGAAGTCTTGCAGCACAACGGCATCAAACCGTTGCGTGTAATCACGCAAGGCGGCATCACCGCGCATCGCCACTTCGGCAAAGATCGCCTGCACACCCTCGCGCAAGGCATCCGATACCGCCTGCACCGGGCGCTGCAACACAACCGTGCGTGCGTCGTCATCCAACACATTCCAGTCCACGCGCCTCATGCCAGCATCCGCTCCACCGGCAACACCATCAAGCCGCGGGCACCGGCGCGTTTGAGGTCTTCCAACCGCTGCCACGTCATCGCACCGTGACACAGCGCTTGCAACGCCAAGGTATCCGCGCCATCCACCGCACAGACCGTGGGCGGCTCTGCATCCGGCAACAATTGCAGCAGTTCGTTCACGGCCTCACGCGGGGCCTGGAACATCAACAGTTTGCTATCGCGAATGCGCAGCACGCCATCCATCCGCCGCAGCAGCAAATCGGCCAGATCGGCGCGAGCATCGGCGAAGGGGAGCGCGGGGCCGGCCAGTACCGCTTCGCTTTGCAAAATATCCAGCACCGGCTTGAGCTGGTTGGCGGCAAGCGTGGCACCGCTGGATACCAAGTCGCAGATGGCATCGGCCTGCCCCAAACGCGGCGCGATTTCCACCGATCCGTTGAGCATCACGATGTCGGCCTGCACACCCTGCGCGCAGCCAAGCCCGCAACTGATTGGGATAGGTGGTGGCAATGCGCTTGCCGGCAAGCTGGGCGGGGCTCTGCCAATCCCATGCATCAGGCACCGCAATCGACAGGCGGCAACCCCCAAACCCCAGTGCGCGCCACTCTCGGAATGCGGCTGGCTTGCCGGATTCCTCACGCTCATTGATCAACTCGCGCAGGACATTGCGGCCCACGATGCCCAGATCGCACACACCCTCGGCAATCAGGCCGGGGATGTCGTCATCGCGCACCAGCAGAAGATCCACCGGCAGTGATTCGCCATAGCAGAACAGCTTGTCGCGACTTTCGCGCCAGGACAGCCCGGACGAGGCCAGCAGTGCACGCGCCGGTTCACTCAGGCGACCTGATTTTTGAATGGCAATGCGCAAACGGTCACGCACGGCGGAATTGGCGACAGGGCTCATGGGAATGACTTCAGTTGGTGTTGGAAACAGCGGGCAGTTGCAGACGGCGCGCGGCGACTTGATAGCCACCCGCGCCGCGCTCGATGCAACGCGCTACCCGGCCAATCGTGGTGACACTGACCTTGGTGCTGTCATGGATGTCACGATAGGGCTCGCCTTTCAGCAAATGCGGCACCACTCTCCAACGGTCGCCCATTGCTTCCAGTTCCGCCGGCGTGCACAGATCCTCCAGAAACGCCTGCACCTCTGCCGCCCCTTTCAGCTTCGACAGCACATGGGCCAGCGCACCGATGGCAACAGCGGCGTCGTACTTCGGCAAGGGTTCGGGACGTTGCTTCATGGCGATTGCACCGGGTCGGAAAGAGTCTTTACACACTATCACTTTAATGCGTTAATGTAATAATGCGTTAGCACATTAATACTATATCACCCCGATGTCAACGCTAATGACGCCGTGCAACTTGCTGTCCGGATTGGCGCTGACAGCTACCATTCAAGCCCGCAGCAGGGAAATGGGGCAAAAGAAAACCGCCCCCTGAACATCAGGGGGCGGTCATGTGGGCCTGCCATGCTGAATCGCAATCAGCTGTTGCGCACCGCATCCAGGATGCTGCCATCCGCCACCATTGCCAGTGCCGTGGCCACTTCACCATCCATTGCGCGATCCCGGTCGAGATAGGCAATGCGGGAGCGGATTGCGGCGTGGGCGGCCGCCACGGCCCTGCCCGGCCGGAATTCGGCGGCTTGCGCCAGTTGCTCGCGCAGTGCATTCACCTCGCTCAAAAACACGGCGCGGTCTGCACCTTCCGGCAGCGGCCCACCGGCGACTTTGCTGGCGAAGCTTTCCGCATCGGACTGCTTGGCCAAATCGCGGGCGGCGTTGATCATGCCGCGACGCAGGTCCAGCGCTTGCGCGGCGGTGTACAGCTCCAGCGCCAACACCTTGCCCAGATCCCCCACCATCGCCAGCACATGGCGCGCTTCGTTGGCGCCCATCGACACATGGTCTTCGGCGTTGGCACTGGTGGGGATGGAGTACACCGAGGCCGGCATCGCGCGGCTGGCCAGATCATTGACGATGGCCGCTGCGGTGTACTGAACGATCATATGCCCCGACTCGGTGCCATCTTCGTTGCCGATCAGGAATGCGGGCAGGCCATCATTGGTGGCTGGGTCCACCAGTTTGTTGAGGCGGCGTTCGCTGATCGACGCCAAGACCGGGATGGCGGCTTTCACATAACTCATCGCCAGCGCCAGCGGCATGCCGTGGAAGTGGCCGGCGGAAATGACCTGCTCCTCCACATGCTTGGCATCGGTCTTGTCGGGGAACACCAGCGGGTTATCGGTCAGCGCATTGAGCTCGATCTCCAACACGCGCTTGGCTTGCTCCAGCGCATCACGCACGGCACCGTGTACCTGCGGGATGCAGCGCAGTGAATAGCTATCCTGCGGCTGGTGTTTCTTGCCACCACGAAACGGCAGGAAGCGTTGATAGAACTTCTCGCGGCCGTGACGCTGCGACAGCGGCACCCAATCCCAACCGATATCGAAATTGAGCGCCTGTTGCTGCTCGGTATTCCAGCTGCCGGGCAACCATTGGCGGAATTTCGGCACCAGGTGATAGGCGATGTCGGACAGGGTGGAGTCTTCCAACAAGCGCAGCAAATTGGCCGCCAC
>Ga0138256_10008796_pt1 | contig 10594 bp, 7 predicted proteins | sample KNB2016incub_MG_FD_105486 | JGI IMG/M metagenome (GOLD analysis project Ga0138256, IMG submission 105486) | Active sludge microbial communities from wastewater in Klosterneuburg, Austria - KNB2014incub_MG | ecosystem: Engineered > WWTP > Activated sludge > Unclassified | place: Austria... | reverse complement strand
GCGTACGAGCGCGGCGGTCGCGTCCAATTCGCGCGCGCAGGCGGTTGCGCGGGCGATGGCCGAAAGCGGCATTGTGGCCGCCACGAGCATGATGGACGATTCGCTGCGCGCGTACCGCGGTGACGCCACGCGGCGATCGGCGTACCTCAACCGACTGGGTCGCCCGAACGCCGCGACGCCGGCACGCGCGCTGGTGGAGGACAGTCTGGCCGAAGGCGCGTTTGCGGTCGCGGTGGTGGACGTGAATGCGCGACTGGATGTCAACAATGCCGGTGCCGACGGACTGGCGATGCTCTTCGCGACCGTCACATCGCCTGGCGTGGCGCGTGAGATGGGGGCGCGTATCGACGCGGCCGTGCGTGGCGATCCATTCGGACGCCCTGACGCCATCGGGGGCAGCGCCACAGACGCCGACGCCGCCGAGATGGCCCAACGTGCCAGTCGCGATTCGTTGACGGCCGCGTTGCTCGGCCGTGAGAATGCGTCGCCGTATCGGCGCCCGTTCGAGTCACTCGATGAGTTGCGCGCACTGGCCGGTCTCGATGTGCGAGTGCTCGACGCCGTCGCGTCGTCACTGACCGTCGATGGCGATGGCCGGATCAACCGCCAGTCGGCGTCGGCCGTCATTCGTGCGGCGGCTAGTGGCTCGTTGGTCGACGCGCCCACGCGCCTGCTGCTCGTGTCGCGTGGCTGGCAGCGGGGTCATCCGCTGACGCGCGAGATTCAGGCGGTGTACGATGTCAGTGACGACGGCCTGCGTCTGGTGCGCTGGCGGGAGCTCGACCGATGACGCTGCTGTCCACGCGTCTCGCGGTGGTGGTGCTGGATGCCACCGAGGTCACGGTGGTGCACGCCGCCGATGGGCGGATCGCGCGCCGCGTCCCGTGGTCGCCGGACACCGCCGACGGCCTCGGCGATGCATTGCGTGCGTTGACCCCCGCGCCGACCGGCGTGGTGTGTGTCGTCGGCTTGGGCTTGCTGGATCTTGCGGAACCGGATCTGCCGCCGATTGACGCCACGGCGTGTCGCGCACTGTTGTGGCGCGATGCCGATCGGTACTTCCCCATCGAGGGTGAGGTTGCCGTCGCGCTGGACGAGCGCTGTGCGCTCGCGGTCCCGGCCGCGCGCTACGCTCAGTGGATCAGCGCCTGCGACGCGGTTGCGCCGGTGCGTGCCGTGCTCGCGTCGCCGTCGATCGTGGCGCGGCTGATCGGCGATGGCGCCGCCGTCGTGGCGGCCGGAGCCAGTGAGCGCGGGCTCGTGCATGCCACAGGCGGTCGGCTGATGTCGGTGCGACGCGCGCCACTCGACGGTCGTGACGCGCGCGCGCAGTCGGACAACGCGACGGTGGTGGATGCAGAACAGATCGCGCGCGCGGCGGCCGCGTGGGCGGATGCCCCGTCTGCGGTGCAGGTCCTTGATGCAGCGCACGCCTCGCGCTTCACGAACCGCCGGCGACGTCGCTGGATGACATCGCTGACCGTGGCCGCGACGGCGGTGGCGTGTCTCCTGTGGTCGGCGGATCGCGCGCGCGAATCCGCGCACGCGGCGTTGCGCGCGCGGGCCAGCGTACTCGCCGCGCAAGCCGCGCCGGCCGAGGCCGCGCTTTCACGACTGGCCAACGCACGAACCGAAATCGACCTGCTGCGCGAGGCCGCCGGCCGTGCCGCCTCTCCGGATGCCCCGCTCTCGGTGCTCGCGGAGCTGGGGCGCGTATTGCCGCGCGATGCCTTCGTGCAGCGGCTCGAGTGGGATGGTCGTGGATGGCGCGTGGATGGCACGGCAGACAACGCGCCGCGCCTGGTGCCGTTACTCGATGGCGACACACGGTTCCGGGATGTTCGCATCGTGGCGCCCAGCCAGCGTTTTCTCGATGTCGGTCGTCCGCGCGAGTCGTTTGCGATCAGCTTTCGCATGCGCGCGCCGAGTGGAGGTGTCAATGGGGCACCCTGACTCGCGCGCGTTGCGCGAACGCCGCGTGATGACCGCCGGAGCGCTGGTGGTGGTGGGCGCGCTGGTGCTGACGTACGGGGCGCTGCCGTTCGCCCGGCAGTGGTCGAGGCGGGAGGCGTCGATCGATGCGGCGGCTTCGCGCGTGCAGTATCTGGAGCAGCTGGTGTCGCGCACCGACGCGCTGGAATCCACGGCATCGGCGGCGGAGCGATCGCTGTCGCTGAGCATCCGCCGCGTGCTGCACGCGCGCTCGTCGACATTGGCGGCGAGTGCCGTGCAGACGTTGCTGCAGGAGGCCGCCGATGCCAGCGGCCTGGTGGTCACTCGTCTCGACGTGTCGCCGGATGACTCGCTGGCCATTCCCGTCGATGCGCCGCTGGCCGCCACGGTCACCGACGGCGCGACGACGGGCGATCTGACAGGCGATCTGACGGGCGCCGCGTCGGAAGCGGCGCGCACGCCGGCCGTGAACGCCGTGAGCATTCCCGCCACGCTGTCCGCGTACGGCGATATCACCGGCGTGACACATTTGCTGGGCGTTCTCGCCACCGGTCCGCGCGTGGTACACGTGGACCGTGTGGCGTTGGTGCGAAACAGTGCGCTGCTTGGCGCGGCCGATGTCGTTCAGGTGACGATGACGGTGCGCGTACCCGTGGTGCCGCAATGAGCACGCCCGCGATGCCAGGACGACCGGGGCACGACCGTGCGGGCACCGGCACCGGCACGGGCACCGGCACCGGCACCGGCACCGGCACCGGCACGTTGCGCGGGCCTGCCGTGCCTGCGCCACGCACGCGGTCGGCGCGCGCGCGTCTGTGGCTGGATGTGCTGTCGGCGACTCTGCTCGTGGTGGCACTCGGCCTGCTCGGCTGGCCGCTTGTGCAACCGACGCCCGCCGCGCCCACGCCTGACATCGCCGGTGCCGTTCAATCGGCGCCCGCCGCTGCCCCTCTGCCTCTCGTGGACATGGCGCGTGCGGACTCGCTGGCGCAGCGCGCCGTGGCCGCCAATGTGTTCAGCGCGAGTCGCCGGGCGCCCGTGTCACGATTCATGGCACCGGGACAGCAATCGAGTGCGTCGCCCACCATGATGCCGTCGATGTTGCCCGACAGCACCGCCGACGCGGCGACGCTGACGGGCGAGGTCTTCCCGCGGCTGACCGGTATCGTGGTGATGAACGGCGAGCGTCTCGCGCTGCTGCAGTTGTCCGCGAACGAAGGAGCGCCGCGTTTGTATCGCGCTGGCGAGCAGCATGGCCGTGTTCGCGTGGTTCGTATCGAAGCCACCCATGTGGTGTTGTCCGGTCCTGCGGGAAGTCGCGTTCTGCGACTCGATGCGCGTGCGACTCCCGACTCACTCGAGATCCTGCTGTGAACTGCCTTTCTCTCCTGCGGCGCCACGTCGGCGTTCGCTCCGCGCGTACGGCGTGTCTGGCCGGCGTGACCGCGATGCTGGCGCTCACCGCGTCGGCCCGCGCCCAGACGACGCCGCGCACCGGCGGTGCGACGACACCGTCGCGTCCGACCACCTCGCCCACCGCAACAGCGACGCAAGGTGCGAGTCTCGACTTCGTCAACGCGCGACTGGCCGACGTGATTCGCACACTGGCGACGATGTTGGGTCGGACGGTTGTGGCCAGTGATGTGCCGGACGTGCGCGTGACGTTCTCGACGGCATCGCCGGTGCGTCCGGCCGATCTCGAGAGTGTCTTCGAATCGTTGCTCGAGTCGCACGATCTGATGCTGGTGCCCAAGGGCAACGTGGCGCAGGTCATGCCCACCGAAAAAGCACCCGCCACGGGCACGCTGCGCACCGGCTTCACCTTTCCAGATCCGCCGCCGTTGGGGCTCGTCACGCAACTGGTGCCACTCAAGTCGATTCGCGCGGATGAAGGCGCCGACGCGCTCCGTGCGATCCTTTCAAAGGGTGCGCGCGTTGAACCGGTGGCCCGCTCCAACGCGCTGTTGATCACGGACCGCGGTGTGAATGTGGCGCGCTACCTCGACCTGCTGCAGCAGCTCGATGCGGCGCCCGCCGGTGAATCGGGGCTGCGCACCTACGTGGTGAATCTCAAATACGCCGCCGCCGATGATTTGGCCGGCGCGTTGGGGCAGTTGTTCGGTATTCAGGTGGCCACGTCCAACAGCAGCTCGTTATCGGATCGGTCGCTCTCTCGCACACTCGACACCTTTCGCGCGCGTGATGCCGACACGTTTCGTCAGCGCACCATGCCGTCGACCGGTGCGCCAGCGACTACACCGGCCGCCTCACCGCGCGACTCGGCGGCGGGACTGCTGGTCGGTCGGACGACGATTGTGGCGAACAGTCCCACCAACGCGCTCGTGATTCGCACGGCACCGCCAAACTTCCCTCTGCTCCGGGAAACAATCGACGCGCTGGACACCCGCCCTGCGCAGGTGCTGTTCGAGGTGACTATCGCCGAGATCGCACTTGGACGCGGCTTCGAGTTCGGCGTGGATTGGGCGGCTGTCAATCGCGGCGGTGACGTGCAGGGTCAGTTCGGAAATCCGGAAGTGCCCGATTCGGGCACCACGTCGGCGCTTCTCCGACTGGTCCGGCTTGACGGCACTGCCGTGCGCGCCCTGTTGCGCACGATCGCATCCACGAGTGATGTCCGTGTGTTGTCCACGCCGGAAATCATGGCGGCAAACAATCGCGAAGCGACCATCCTGGTGGGCAGCAAGGTCCCGTTCATTTCGTCGACGCGCCTGGGCAATGACGTGTCGATCGACCGCGCCGTGCAATATCAGGACGTCGGCACGAAACTGTCGATCATTCCGACCATCAACGACGATGGGTACGTCTCGGTGCAGCTGCTGCAGGAGGTCAGTTCACTGACGCAGCAGACCGTGGCCGCTGCGCTGAGTGCGCCGGTGATTTCCACCCGCGAAGCCAGCACGCGCGCCGTGTTGCGCGATGGACAGACCGTGGTGATTGCCGGATTGATCGGCGAATCGCGACAGACGAGCGATCAGGGCATTCCGCTCCTCAAGGATATTCCGTGGTTGGGCGCCTTGTTCAAGCGGCAGTCGACGACGCGGCAGCGCACGGAGCTTGCCATCTTTGTCACGCCCTATCTGGTGCGCACGGACGCCGATGCGGATGCCATCCGCCAGCGCATCCGTGATGGACTGGAAAAGAGCGCACCCGGTGTGCTCAACGGCACGCCGGCTGCCCGCAAGCCACCGGCGGACTCGATGCCGAGTGGTCCTCGCCGCTGATGTCGGAGCTGATGTATGACACGAACGGCGGCACCGACGCCATAGAGCGGCGATCGCCGAATGAACGCGACGGCCGCGTGTTGCGTGACGCCGCGTCGGCGGCGCTGGCGCGTCGGTTTCCGGTGCGCTGGCTGGAAGAGCATGCCGTGTTGCCACTCAGCGTTGACGACGGCGTCGCCGTCGTGGCCGCTGACGGGGAGCTGTCCACGAGTGTCAGTGACGCATTGGCGCGTGCGCTGCAGGCACGGATTGTGGTGCGCGCGTTTCCCGCGGCGGACATTCGTGCGGCACTGGTCGCCGCCCCACGACAGAGCACGACTGCGTCCGATGGCGCAGGCGCGCTACTCGGCGACCGGACCGAGTCGCTCGATGATCTGCGCGCGCTGGCGACCCGCGAACCCGTGGTGCAGGTGGTGAACGCCCTGCTGTCCGAAGCGGTGCGCAGCGCCGCGAGCGATGTGCATTTTGAATCGCTTGCTGATGGTCTGCGCGTCCGCATGCGCCGCGATGGTGTCCTGCACGATGTGCAGCAGCTCGACCGTGGCTTTCAGGCCGGCGTCCTGTCTCGTCTCAAGGTTGTGGCTGGCCTGGATATCGCCGAACGGCGACTGCCGCAGGATGGTCGGGCCCGTGTGAACATCGACGGACGCGATATCGACATCCGCGTGTCGACGCTGCCGGCGTTGCACGGAGAAAGTCTGGTGTTGCGCCTGTTGGACAGCGGCGGCGCGCGCACGCGATCGCTCACCGATCTCGGCATTACACCCGCCGTGCAGCAGGCGTGGTCGGCGCTCGTCGAGCGCACCACGGGTTTGCTGCTGGTCACGGGGCCGACAGGATCCGGCAAGACCACGACGCTCTACGCCGCACTCGCCGCGCGCAGCACGCCCGGTGTGAAGGTGGTGACCGTTGAGGACCCCGTCGAATATCGATTGGATGGGGTGGTGCAGTTGCCCGTGAATGTCAAAGCCGGCTTTGGGTTTCCGAACGCGTTGCGCGCCATTTTGCGTCACGATCCGGATGTGATTCTGGTGGGCGAAATGCGAGACGCCGAGACCGCGGAAATCGCGGTGCAGGCCGCGCTGACCGGGCATCTGGTGCTCAGTACGCTGCACACCACCGATGCAACCGGCGCACTCGCCCGCCTGACCGAGATGGGCGTGCCACCGTATCTCCTCGCCGCGACGCTGCATGGTGTGCTCGCCCAACGGTTGGTGCGATTGACATGTGCGTCGTGCGGTACGTGGCGGGCGTTGACCGCCGAGGAAGAGGCGCTGGTGCGTGCGGCCTCGTTGCCAGAGTCGGAGCGGCCGACGCGCGTGTGTGCGGGGCCCGGCTGCTCCGCGTGCGCACAGACCGGCTACCGGGGCCGCGCGGCAATCACCGAACTGTTGGTGCTCGATGACACGGTGCGCGCTGCGTTTGTCCGCGGCGACTCGCTGGACGCTCTGCGCGCGCTCGTGCGTGCGCGGGGCGTCGCGTCACTGCAGCACGACGGCTGGCGTGCCGTGCGCGAGGGCCGCACCACCATCGAGGAGCTGACGCGCGTGGTGAGTGAGGATGACGGCCGGTGACGGACCTCCGCGACGGCGCTCACGATTACGCGGACGTGACCGATGGTGCCAACGCACGTTGGTCATATCGGGCGGCGAACGCGGAGGGTGCGGCCGTGCGTGGCGAGATCGAGGCGTCCTCCGAACGGGCGGCCATCGACGCGCTGCGCCGACGCTCCTTGTGGGTGGTCGAGTTGTCGCCGGTCCGTCGCGCGGACGGCCGGAGCGTGTCAGACGGGCAACGCATTGTTGGGGAACGCTGGCAGCGACTCGTTCGCCATGACTCGGACACGGAGCTGGCCGTGGTGGTGCGCTCCATCGCGACGTTGCTGAGTGCGGGCGTGCCACTTGTTCGCACGCTGGCCTACGCCGCGCAGGACGCCGGTCGTCCATCCTTGCGCGCCGGGTTCCGGGCTCTGCACGACGCGCTGCAGGGCGGCAGCTCGCTCAGTGTCGCGGTGGCGGCACAGACGCAGTTTCCGCCGATTTTTCCGCCGCTGATTGCCGCCGGTGAGAGTACCGGCACCCTCGCGACGAGTCTGGCGATGCTGGCCGATCATCTCGAACAGCGAGACGCACTGCGCGCGCGTCTGCGCAGTGCGCTGATCTATCCGAGCATCCTGGCGGTGGCGTCGATCGTCGGCGTCACGGTGATCCTCCTGGTGGTCGTGCCCCGTTTTGCGGCGTTGATCACCGACGGAGGCGGCGCGCTGCCGCTGTCGACGCGCGCGTTGATCGCGGTGAGTGTATTGCTCTCGCGGGGATGGTGGGTCTGGTTGCTCGTTCTGGTGGGGATGGCACTGTTGCTGCCCCGCCTGCGGCGCGATGCGGAGGCGCGCCGGCGTATTGATGCCTGGGCGTTGGCGTTGCCCATGGTCGGGGCGCTCGTTCGCACGCAGGCCGCGGCCGGGTACACGGGCACGCTCGCGATCGCCCTGCGCGCGGGGGTTTCACTTCCCGCAGCGATGGGGCTCGCGCGCGCGGTGGTCCGCAACCGTGTCTTGCAGGAGGCGTTGCGCGACGCCGAAACGCGTGTGATGAGTGGCGCGACGCTGTCGCGCGCGCTCGCCGGGCTCCTGTCCCCCATGGCTGAGCGCCTGATTGACGCTGGCGAGGCCAGCGGCGACGTCGCGGGGATGGCCGCGCGCGCTGCGGAGGCGTCGGATGCGCTCCTGCAGCGGACGGTCACGCGGGCCGTCGCGCTGGTGGAACCGCTGATGATTCTCGGCTTCGGCGGCGTGGTGGGGTTTGTGGCGCTCGCGCTGCTGCAGGCGATCTACGGGCTGAACGCCAGCGTGCTCTAGCCCGAGGGCGTTGCGACCGGCGCTCCCCCTCAGTTCGACGCCGTGTGCGATCGGTCACAGCGATGGGATGCGTCGTCCCCCATTGTTGAGTTAACGCGCGCCGAGGCGGATCGTCCAAGTGCGGGTCGATGGGCAGGTCAACGAAGGCGACCGCGTCCTCAATTCGACACGAAATGTCACAGACTGCGAGTTCGGACCGTGGCGCAGGCCACCCACAACGTGGCTGCTGTTGACAGATTCGTGAGAAAGCCCGAGCGTACGGCCCAGTGCCTCAGGCGTAGGACGATGTCCCCAACCAGCCGTGTGTGTCATGCCCCCGTTTCCGGATTCCGCCGTGCGCGAACACGACACTGAGACCGACACCGCCGAGTCGCCCGCGCCTTCCCGCCGCCGATTCTTTGCGCTTGGTGCCAGCGCCGTAGCCGCCGTGGCGGCCGGCACGGCGCTCGACGCCCAGACCGGGCTGACGCGTGGCAAGCCGATCACCAAGAAGCCCCCGGTCGGCGCGAAGCCCGATCCGTCGGTGGATTTCAAGGATCCGCTGTTGCGTTTGGTTCGCCGCATCACGATGGGCCTCGAGCCAACGGAAGTCGCGCGGGCTCGGCAGCTGGGGTACTACGGCTATCTCGAATACCACTTGAATGCGCCCGCCATCGACGACAGCGTGGTCGACGGCCTCATCGCGGCGCGGATGCCGTTGCTGGCCCAGAGTTCAGCCACGTTGCGCACGGCCGACGGCGGCGAGGTCTACAATCAGCTCGCCGACGCGGCGTTGCTGCGGGCCGCGGTGTCGCGGCGGCAGCTCAAAGAGCGCATGGTCGAGTTCTGGACCGATCATTTCAACATCCTGTACGAAAAAGTCGGATACCTCAAAGCCGCCGACGACCGTGACGTGATCCGGCAGTTCGCGCTGGGCCGTTTCCCGGACATGGTCCGCGCCTCGGCGAACAGCGCCGCGATGCTGTTGTATCTCGACCAGAACAGCAGCCGCACGCCGACGCCCAATCAGAACTACGCGCGCGAACTGCTCGAGCTCCACACCCTGGGCGTGGACAATTTCTACACGCAGAACGACGTCGCGCAGCTCTCGCGCATTCTCACCGGTTGGACGTTCAACTCCAACGGGGTGTTCGTGTTTCAGACGAGCATGCACGACAAGACGGCGAAGACGTTCATGGAGCTGAATATCCCGGCCATTCCGGGCTCCACGACGGCGGCCGCGCTGGCGCAGCGGGGTGAGGGCGACCAGGCGATCACCTATCTCGTCAATCACGCCGGCACTGCGAAGTTCATCGCCACCAAAATGGCGCGCTGGCTGCTGGCATACGATCCGCCGACGGCGGTCATCGATGCCACCGCAGCGAAGTATCTCGCCACCGATGGCGACATCAAGGCGATGATCCGCGTCATCCTGTCGCCGGCCAACCTGTTGGCGGCACCGGCCAAGTACAAACGACCGTTCCATCTCGCGGCGTCCTCGCTGCGCGGCATGGCAGTGGAAATCACGAACATTCGTTCGACGCGTCAGCGCCTCGATGTGCTCGACATGCCCCCGTTCTACTGGGAACAGCCAGATGGCTTCCCGGATCGCGTGAACTGGTGGAGCGGGCTCGTGGTGCAGCGCTGGAACTGGGCCAACTACATCGCCACGCAAAACTCCGGCACGAATGTCCGCGTCAATTCGGTGGCGAATTTTCGCACGCCGCAGGACAACGCCGACGGCGTCGTCAACCAGATCAACGTGCGCATGTTCGGTAACGAGATGCCGGCGTCGCTTCGGACGTCACTGCTGACGTATCTGCGCGGTGGCACCTACAACGACACCCGCGTACGCGAAACGCTCGCGCTGGCGGCAAGCAGCCAGCAGTTCCAGTGGTACTGACCTCATGGTCCTGACACCATCACCGCGCGACAGCCGCTCACGTTCGCCCAGGGTGCTTCATCATGCATGACGAACAGCACGAAGCCGGTTGCGCGGAATACCACGCGCTTGCACGCCGGGACTTTCTCAAGCGCGGTGCGGGATTCGGCATCGCCGCGCTGTTGCCGACCTGGCTGCCCAGTGTCGTACTGGCCCAGTCGTCGAGCAGCCGCGACATCATCGTGTCGGTCTTCCTGAGCGGCGGCACCGATGGCATGTCGATGGTGGTGCCGTTCGGCGATCCGTTCTACTACACGGGGCGTCCCACACTGGCGGTGGCACGTCCGGACGCCGCCGGCGCCGGTCCCAAGGCCACCGCGCTCGACAATTTCTTTGGCTTCTCGCCGGGCATGGCGCCGTTGATGCCCGCGTATTCGGCCGGCCATTTGCTGGTGGCACACGCCACCGGATCGGTCGACAACTCGCGTTCGCACTTCGATGCGCAGCGCTACATCGAAGTGGGCAAGCCGAAGGACCTCAATCTCGCGACCGGCTGGCTTGGCCGACATCTCGCGACGGTGACACCACTCCGCACGAATGCCCCGTTGCGTGCGCTGGGGCTGACGAGCGGTCTCCCGACGACGCTCATCGGCGGTCCCAAGACACTGCCCATTTCCAATC
>Ga0138256_10008795_pt1 | contig 10594 bp, 3 predicted proteins | sample KNB2016incub_MG_FD_105486 | JGI IMG/M metagenome (GOLD analysis project Ga0138256, IMG submission 105486) | Active sludge microbial communities from wastewater in Klosterneuburg, Austria - KNB2014incub_MG | ecosystem: Engineered > WWTP > Activated sludge > Unclassified | place: Austria... | reverse complement strand
GGCCAGTGCGCACATCTGCCGGCACTATCGGGGAATTCCCGGCATCCCGGCCACGCGCGAGCCGCAAGATAGTGCGTCCACCCACCCGATGTCGCGCTTCTGGGTGCGCGTTGCCGCGCCTCCGGGTGCGCGTTGCCGCGCCTCCGGGTGCGCGTTGCCGCGCCTCTCGGCACCGGGTACTTTCGAGAATCCCGCTCCCTCCGACCGGCTCATGACACTTCGTCGTCGGTTCCTCGCCGCGATCGCGCTCCTGGCGCTGTCCGCCTGCGCGCGGCCCGCCCCCCCCACCGACCCGCAGTACGTCGCGCAGTGGCTACGGTCCTCCCTTTCCTTCGTGCGCAGCGAGCGACTCGGCCCCCCGGTCGCAGCGCGCGTGTCGGCGTATGGCGCCGTCGCGCTGTACGAGGGGTTCGCGGCCGACTCGTTGAGCGGGCTCCGGACACTGGCCGGACAGCTCAACGGCCTCGCGACCCTTCCCGTCCCGACCGATGGAGCGGTGGACGGCGGGATCGTGGCCGCCGAGGCTGAGCGTATCGTGCTCGACTCGCTCTTTCGCGATGGCTTTGCCGGCACCCGCCGCTCGATCGATTCGCTGGCCAAGGCGCAGGTCGCCGGGCGCACGGCCGCGGGAGTGGACGACGCGAGGCGCGATCGCTCGCTGGCGCACGGTCGCACGTTAGGCGCGGCGGTCCTCGCGTGGGCCGCTACGGATGGCTTCTTCGGCACGCGGACGCGCAGCTGGTCGCCGCCGGTGCGGCGCGACCAATGGGAAAACACGGTCACGCAGGATCAGTTCATCCCGTTGATGCTGTCGGGCGAGAGTGACCTCGTGGCGCCCGCCAATCCCGGGGTCACCGTGGACCTCGAGCGCGCCGGCGAGCGCTTCGTCTTCTCCAATCGCCCCAAGAACTCGGCGGGGACCACCCTGCCGACGTTCAACCCGGTGCGCCCCACCGAGCCGTTCTGGGGCGAGCTGCGCCCGTTTGTCATTGCCGACGGCGACGAGTGCCGACCGCCGGCGCCACCGGCCTATTCCGAAGCGCCGGGCTCGGACTTCTGGAAGATGGGGCGCGCCTTTGCTGACTCGATGGCCGCGCTGACGCCCGAAAAGAAGCAGACCGCGCTCTTCTGGGCCGACAACCCGGTGGCAACAGGGACGCCCGGCTTCCACTGGATCAGCGTCGTGAACCAGATGATCGCGCGTCGCCACCTGTCGGCGCCGCAGGCGGCAGAGCTGTTCGCCCTGACGTCGGTCGCGATCGCCGATGCCTTCATCGGGTGCTGGAAGGAGAAGTACCGCTCGCTCGTCGTGCGACCGGTCGCGTACATGCATCGGGTCTTCGACCCGGACTTCACCACCGTGATCCCGACCCCACCGTTCCCGGAATATTCGTCGGGGCACTCGGTGCAGTCGGCCGCCGCGGTGCAGGTCCTGATCGCGCTGGTGGGCGACACCGTCGCCTTCAGCGATTCCACGCAGGTAGATGTCGGACAGCCGCCGCGCGACTTCGCCAACTTCAGCGCGGCCCGCAACGATGTGGCGATCTCGCGCATCTACGCCGGTGTGCACTACGTCCCCGCCGTGGTCGATGGCATCGACCAGGGGGTGTGCATCGGCAATCGCGTGTTGGAGCGTCTGAAGACCCGGCCCGTGACTCCATGACCGCGGGCCGGGCGCGGCGATCACGCACCACGTCGCACCCGTGGTCTCCCCACCTGGCGATTGGCTGGCGCTTCGCGCTGTTGGTGGCGGTGTGCGCGCTCGTGACGTCGTGCGTCGGGGTGGTTGATACGTCATGGCACGCCGAGGAGGGGTACCGCTGGCGGGCACTGGATCTGCCGCGACGCGGCCGGGACGGATACACGCCGCTCTTGTCCGGCACCACGGGTATCACGCACGCCAATGTGGTGGATGACGAGCACGCGCTCGCCAACCGGAACCTGCTGATCGGTGCGGGCGCCGCCGCGGCAGACGTGGACGGCGACGGGCGTGTGGACCTGTTCCTCCCCTCGCTCGAGGTCCCCGCCGCACTCTATCGCAACGAGGGCGGGATGAAGTTCGCCGACGTGACGTCGGCGAGCGGCATCGACCTGGCCGGGCGCGCCACCACCAGCGCCACCTTTGCCGATGTCGATGGCGATGGCGATCCTGACCTCGTCGTGGGGACGCTCGGCGGGCCACTCCTCCTGTTGCAGAACGACGGGACGGGGCGTTTCACCGACATCACCGCCGGCAGCGGGCTCGAGGCAGGCTTCGCCGCCACCACGCTGACGCTTGCCGATGTCGAGGGAGACGGAGACCTCGACCTGTATGTCGCCACGTACAAGCGGCGCAATTCGCTCGACGCCTACCCGCCGCAAGCGCGTGCCTTCGATCAGGTGGTGAAGCGCATCGGCGGACAGTTCCAGGTGCTCCCCGAATGGGCGCACGAGTATCGCATCGAGGATCGCCCCGACCTCGGCGGGATCGTGCGATCGCAGCGCGCGGAGCGCGACCTGTTCTTCCTGAACGACGGAACGGGGCGGTTCCAGGCGCAGCCCACCTTTGGCCCGCGGTGGCGCGACGAGTCCGGCGCCCCGCTCGCGGAGCCCCCCGACTACTTCTCGCTGTCGGCGCGCTTCCACGACGTCAATGGCGACGGCGCCCCCGACCTGTACGTGTGCAACGACTTCGAGGATCCGGACCAGTTCTGGCTGAACGATGGCTCGGGGGCGTTCCAGCTCGTCCCGAGGCTGGCGGTTCGTGCGACCAGCAACACCTGCATGTCCGTGGACTTCGCCGACGTGAACCGGGACGGGGCGGTCGACTTCTTCACGGCCGACATGCTGAGTCCCACGCTGGCATCGCGGCAGCGGCAGATTCCGACCCACACGCCGTTGCGCAAGACCATCGGCGAGTCCGACGACCGCGCGCAGTGGATGCGCAATACGTTGCAGCTGGGGCGCGGCGATGGCACGTGGGCGCAGGTGGCGGACTTCGCCGGCGTGGCGGCGACCGACTGGACCTGGGGCTCGGCGTTCACCGATGTCGACCTGGACGGATACGAGGACCTGCTGCTCGCGGTTGGCCATCGGTGGGACGTGCGCGACGCCGACACGTTCGACCGCATCCGCAACGCCTTCCCGCGCATCGCGTGGAACCGCGAACAGGGACAGTTCCCACGGCTCGCCGTCCCCAGCCGCGCGCTGCGAAACAACGGCGACGTGACCTTCACCGACCGATCGTCGGCCTGGCAGTTCGGCGCCGATTCGGCCATCGCCCACGGCATCGCCCTGGCCGATTTCGATGGGGACGGTGACCTCGACCCCGTCGTGACCCGCCTGGGCGAGCCCCCGGTGCTGTATCGCAGCGAGTCCACGGCACCGCGTGTCGCCGTGCGCCTGGCGGGCACGCGCCCCAACACCCGCGGGATCGGCGCGCTCGTCACGGTACGCGCCCCATCGCTTCCTGCGCAGTCGCGCGAGGTCGGCGCGGGGGGGAGTTACCTGTCGGGGAGCGACCCGCTACTCGCGTTCGCCGCCGGGACCGACACCCTGCTGACCATCGAGGTGCGCTGGCGGACCGGACGACGATCGGTCATCAGCGGCGCCCGCCCGAACCGCCTGTACGAGATCGCCGAGTCGGGGGCGACGGCGCCGCCCACGTCGTGGGCCGCCATCGACAGCTCGGCCAGCGCGCTGTTCAGCGATGCGACGGCGCGCCTCGGCGGTCACCGGCACGTCGAGACGCTGTTCGACGATTTTGCGCGGCAGCCGTTGCTGCCGAATCGCTTCTCGCAGTTGGGCCCCGGGGTCGCCTGGGTGGACGTGGACCAGGACGGGCGCGAGGACCTGGTCGTCGGCAACGGCAAGGGAGGGGGGCTGAGCGTGCTGCGCAACCTCCCGGCGGGCTTCGTGCGCGCCGATGGCGCGGCGGTCGTCGGCGACCTGGGCGGACTCGTCGCGGTCGTGCGCGACCGCATGGTCTCCATCGTCTCCACGCAGTCCAACTACGAGGCAGCCACCGCGGCCGACGCGGTGGCGATTCCGTCGGTCGTCGCGTGGCCGGTGCGTGCGGCGCGGCCCGGCGATGCCCGCACCCTCGTCGGTGGTGACTCGGCGATGACGGGTCCGGTCGCGTTAGGCGACGTGGATGGCGACGGGATTCCGGACCTCTTCGTCGGTGCCCGGCTGGTGCCGGGCGCGTGGCCGCTGCCGGGACGTTCGCACCTGTATCGCGGCAATCGCGACGGTGGGTTCGACCCCGATCCGTCGCGCGACGCGTCGCTCGCTGCACTCGGCATGGTGACCGCCGCGACCTTTGCCGACCTCACCGGCGACGGGCGCAGCGACCTGGTCGTGACCAGCGAGTGGGGGCCGGTGCGCGTCCTGCCCAACGTGGACGGACAGTTGCGCGCTGCCACCGAGTCCCTGGGACTGTCGGGCATCTCGAGCCGGTGGATCGGCGTCACGGCCGGCGACTTCGATGGTGACGGCCGACTCGACCTCGTGGCCACGAGCTGGGGACGCAACACCCCCTGGCGCGCGAGCCCGGCGCGGCCGCACGAACTGTTCGTGGCACGCTTCGGCAGCGCGCTCGGCCTGCTCTTCGCGCAGCGGGACTCGGCGACCGGCGAGGAATATCCGCTCGAGTCGCTCTCTCGGCTTGGCGTGGCGTGGCCCGACGTGCGTGCGCGCATCGGGTCCTACGACGAATACGCACGGGCGACGGCGCAGTCCGTGCTTGGCGACGCTGCGAGCGCGGCGATCCGTGTCGGCGCCACGACGTTCGACCATACGCTGTTCCTCAATCGTGGCGCACGGTTCGAGCCGCGCGCCCTTCCGCCCCTGGCGCAGCTCGCGCCGGCCAGCGCCCCGGTCGTCGCCGACTTCGACGGCGACGGGCGCGAGGACCTCTTCCTCAGCCAGAACTTCTTTCCCACCGAGATCGGCACGATGCGGTTCGACGCCGGGGCCGGACTGGTGCTGCGTGGCGACGGGGCGGGGGGATTCACCCCGCTCAGCGTCAGGGCATCGGGGATCGAGATCCTCGGAGACCAGCGGGGCGCTGCCGTTGCCGATTACGACGGCGATGCCAGGGCCGACCTCGTCGTCACGCAGAACGGCGCGGCGACGCGCCTGTTCCGCAACGTGCGCGCGCGTCAGGGAGTGCGTGTGCGCGTGGACGCGGGTCCGGACAATCGCCTGGGGATCGGGACCCAGCTGCGCGTCATGGTTGGCGAGCGCGCAGGACCGGTCCGGGAGGTGCGCGCCGGCACCGGTTACTGGTCGACGGATGGCGCCACCACCGTGCTGGCGCTCCCCGATGGCGCGACCTCGGTTGAGGTACGGTGGCCGGGTGGACAGGTGCAGGCCGTGCCGCTGTCGGCCGGCATGCGGGAGCTTCGGGTGGCGCGTCAGGCGCCGTAATCACTCGGCACGCGGTGACGGAGTTGCGGCTGCGGTTGGCCCGCGTGTCGGTCGACCGCTTCGGATGGAGAGATGCCTGGCGGCCCGCGCGTCACGCGATCGTCTGCCGTTCGCGGCGCCATCGCGAGGTCAACTGCCGCGCCGGCGGGGCGGACCCGAGCGCGTCCAGATCACGATGACGCCGCACCCCGCGTTGCGGCCGGCGAACTCCCCCGGTACCTCGGACGGCCCCGTGTACAGTTCGATCGCCTCGATGTCGCGCACGGGGACGGTCGGTCCGAACAGGTTATCGACGCGTTCGTCCACGATGTACTCGGGAAGGCAACGCATGGGGGCGCGCGCCATGCGGATGGAGCACCCCGACCCCGAGCAGTCGAAGTTGACGCCGCGCAAGTTGCGCACGGCGTCCTGCAGCGTGCCCGCCCCGGTCATCTCGATGTCGGCGCGCGTGAGGTACTGACCGCGCCCGTGAGATCGACGCCGCTCGAAGTCGGCATAGCGGCGTCCGAGCGACGGGGCCGCTTCGACGGCGACCTCGGGCAGCGGCTGGGCCGCCGCGCCCGCTCCATCTGGCAGCGAATCAAGCTCGATGTCGCGCTCCATGCGCTCGCCGTTGGTCAGCGCCACGACGAACGTGGCGATCGGGTAGCCTGGTGCCTGCACGCGAAAGCGCACGAGACCCGCGTCGAGCTCGTGAAATCGGTAGTAGCCAAAGGAATCGCTCACCACGAGCCGTCCATCGCCCACGTGAACGATCCGGGTCCCGACGATGGCGCCTTGGGTCCTGCGGTTCACGACCGAGCCGAAGAGCTGAGCAGATCCCTTCTGGGCTCGGGCGTCGCTGCTCGCGAGCACGAGCGATGCAAAGAGGAGGAGTCCGAGCGGCATTCTGCGAATCATGGCGTCAACCCGTAGGCGCGGGGATACCGATTCGTATCCCGATGAGCCGACTTTGCAACTTCCTTGCACGACTGTCTACCCGTTGGAACGGGTGCGCGGCATTGCGGGACGCTCCAGCTCGCACCATAATGGCGCGTTGCGCTATACCAGTGTGAATACGACGTGACAGAATTGGCGGCTGCGTGCAGGGTACTGATCGCGCCGCCATCGATGCGTTGTATTCCGGTCTGACGCAGCTCCCCAGCACCCCCCCCGCTCGGAGAGGATTCTCCTATGCAACGAAGTTTGGTTCGACAGATCGTGGCAGTCGCAGGCGCCGCTGTCGCGCTCGGTGCGAGCGCGCCGGCGGCACACGCTCAAGACGCGGTATTCTCGGGAACGGTTTCATCCATCGCTGGTCCGCTCGGTGGCGCCAGCGTCGGTATTCCGGAACTCGGCGTCGGTTCTATCACCGGCATCGACGGCCGGTACTCCTTCACCCTGGATGTCGGGCGCACTGCGGGGCGGTCGGTCACCATGGTCGTGCGCTACATCGGGTACAAGCCGAAGCGCATGGCGGTCACCCTCGTCGCCGGACGTGTCGACAAGGATTTCGAGCTGGAGCGCGACGTGCTGTCGCTCGAGCAGGTGGTCGTGACCGGCGTGTCCGACGCCACCTCGCAGCAGAAGACAGCCTTCTCGGTGTCCGTGGTGGACAACAGCGCGATCAAGGATGCGCCGTTCCAGTCACCGGTTGCTGCCTTGGCCGGCAAGGTCGCCGGCGCCAGCGTCGTGAGCACCAGCGGGCAGCCCGGCGACGCGCCGGCCATTCGCCTACGCTCGGCCACATCGCTCACCGGTCGACAGGACCCACTCGTCATCGTTGACGGCACGATCACCCGACTGGGCCTCGCGGACATCAACGCCGAGGACATTGAGCGCATCGAGGTCATCAAGGGCGCCGCGGCGAGCTCACTCTACGGCTCCGATGCCGCCAACGGCGTCGTGCAGATCTTCACCAAGCGCGGCGCCAACCTGGCCGAGGGCCAGACCGTCGTGCAGGTGCGCAACGAGTATGGCAGGAGCCAGCTCCCGCGCTTCATTCCTGGCAACACGTCGCACAACTACGAGGTCAACGCCGACGGCTCGTTCAAGCTGGATACTGAGGGTAACCGGGTCACCGAGGCGGACGGGATCTCCGACAACGACTACCCCGTCCTCTTCAACCAGGGGGACCAGGTCTTCCGGAATGGCGAGTTCATGACGAACTACGTCTCGGTCGGCCAGCGTCGCGGCAACCTGAACTACAATGCCTCCTTCCAGAATACGAAGGAGACCGGCGTGCTCAACCTGCTCAGCGGCTTCAGCCGACAGAACTTCCGATTGAATCTGGACCAGTCGATGAGCGACAAGGTCGACTATCAGGTTGGGGCATTCTACGGACGGTCGACGGCCGATCAGGCGGAAGGGTCGGCCGACATCTTCTTCGGACTGCGTTTCCTCGAGCCGAACATCGACCTGACGTCGCCGAACGCCGACGGGTCGCCGTACAACGCCAACATCAAGCAGCCCCCGGCGTCGGGAAACCTCGCCAACCCGCTCTATGCGCTGAACAACGCGGAAACGAGCAACGGGCGCGACCGGTTCACGGGGACATTCAAGCTGCGGTATCGCCCGGTGCTGTGGCTCACGGCCGAGGGGAACGTCAACTACGACCAGTCGGCACGGAACTACAAGTCGTTCCGTCCCACCGGTTTCCTCAACTCGACGGGTCTGGCCGACAAGGGCTCGCTGTATCAGCAGTCGCGCAGCGATCGGGCCATGAACCTGGGCGCGACGCTCACCTCCGTGCGCCAGCTCACCAGCTGGCTCGCCAACACCAGCAAGCTGGCCTGGGTCATGGAAGACCAGACCAACTCGTTCGTCGAGGTGGAGGCGACCGCGCTGACCGTGCCGCGCGTCCCGGAGTTCTCGGCCGCGTCGCGTGACCCGAGCTTCCCGATCCAGCCGGGATCCGGGACCGAGATCATCCGCAACCAGAACCTGTTCGCCGTTACCACGTTCGACATCAAGGATCGCTACATCGTCGACGCCCTCATCCGGCGCGACCAGTCGTCGCTCTTCGGCGCCGACCAGCGCACGGCGAACTACTATCGCCTCTCCGGCGTGTGGCGCGTCACCGAGGACATCAAGCTCCCCGGCATCGACGAGTTGAAGCTGCGCGCGTCGTACGGCACCGCCGGGCTGCGCCCGATCTTCAACGCCCAGTACGAGGTGCTCTCGGTCTCCGGCGGTAGCCCCCAGAAGATCACGTTAGGCAATCCGGACCTGCGCCCGGCCCTCTCGAAGGAGATGGAATACGGCGTCAACGTGAACTTCCTGACCAACTTCACCTTCGAGTACAGCTACTCCGACAAGGTGACCAGCGACCAGATCCTCCGGGTCCCGGTATCGTCCGCGTCGGGCTATCGCAACCAGTGGCGGAACGCCGGCGAGTTGTCGGGCTACACGCATGAAGTGGCACTCGGCGCCGTCCTGCTCTCCAAGAAGGACTTCTTCTGGCGCATGAATGTCGTCGGCGACCGCACCCGCCAGACGATCACCGACCTGAACGTCGGGCCGTTCCTGGTGGGGCCGGATGATGGCGATGCGAATACGCGCATCTTCCGCATTGCCAAGGGGCAGAAGTTCGGGGTCATCTACGGCGCGCGCTGGATCACGAGCGAGCAGCAGCTCGCGACGACGCTGGCGGCCGGCGGACTGACCGGGAGCGCGGCAGACTACCTGAAGAATGAAGAAGGCTTCTATGTGCGGAGGTCGCAGCACCGCACCCTGAACGAGGTGCCGCTCAAGTACGTCCAGGAAGACGGGACAACGCTGATGGAGATCGGGGACGTGAACCCCGACTTCAACCTCGGCTTCGGCTCCAACGTGCAGTGGAAGGTGCTCAGCATCGGCGCCCAGCTCAACTGGGTGAAGGGGGGCGAGATCTACAACTACACCCGCCAGTGGCCGTTCAACGAGCTGCGTGACGCAGCCATCGACCAGCGCGACAAGCCGGAGGCCGAGCGCAAGCCCACGTCGTACTACTCGACCTTCTACAACAACTTCGATTCCAACGACTACTTCGTCGAGAACGGGACATACCTCCGCCTCCGCGAACTGTCGGTGAACCTCGCGGTACCGAAGTCCTGGATGGCGAAGTTCGGAATGGGAGGGCTGAGCAACACCCGCATCGGCATCGTCGGCCGCAACCTGTGGACGTCGACGAGCTACTCCGGCTACGACCCGGACGTCGCAGGCCCCGGCGGTGGCAATCCGTTCGGCTATCGAGTGGACTACTTCACCTATCCCTCGTACCGCACGTACACCGTCATGCTGGAACTCGGCTACTAATCCCCTTCCCGAATTCAGGAGATCGCACCGCATGAAGATCGCGAATCTGACTCGGGCAGCCAGCCTCATCGCGCTCGTCGCGATGAGTGCTTGCAAGTCGCTCGATGTCGTCAACCCGAACGAGCCGGATGCCCGGCGCGCGCTCACGGACCCCGCAGCCCTCGAAGCGCTGGCCGGCGGCACGATGCGTTCGTGGTCCAATACCTACCAGGGGATGGAGGCTGCCGGGGTGCTCACGACGCAGGCCCAGTCGTACTCCTCCTCGTGGAACAACTACAACATGAACTTCTACTCGTCCCTCGATGGTGATGGGACGCGTGGGACGCGCGGCTGGCAGAACGACCCCGCGGCCGCCGGCCGCACCAGCGTCGAGTGGCAGTGGACGGGATACTACAGCACGCTCTCCTCGGCCACCGACGTCGTGAAGTCGATCCGAATCGACAACGTCTCCATCGGGAGCGCGTCGGATACCAAGCGCGCCGAAGCGATTGCCCTGCTCATGCAGGGGGCGTCGCTCTCCGGCATCGCGCTCAACTACGACAAGGGGTATATCGTCGACGAGACCGTCGACCTCGCGACGCTGGCGTATTCCAACCGCAAGCTGCTGCGTGATGCCGCTGTTGCCAAGCTGATCGATGCCGCCACTGTCGCGAAGGCCACCACCTTCACGACGCCGGCCGGCTGGACCAACGGGCGCAGCTACTCCAACGACCAGGTCGCGCGCATAGCCTACACCATGGCAGCGGCCACGCTCGCGTATTATCCGCGCAGCGCGGCGGAGAATGCGCAGGTCAACTGGGGGCAGGTCGTGACCTATGCCTCGCAGGGGATGTCGAGCGGCACCCCGTTCGACTTCGTCTTCACCGGCGACGGCTGCTCGTCCTGGTGCCCCGAGCTGCAGTACTGGTTT
>Ga0138256_10008794_pt1 | contig 10595 bp, 6 predicted proteins | sample KNB2016incub_MG_FD_105486 | JGI IMG/M metagenome (GOLD analysis project Ga0138256, IMG submission 105486) | Active sludge microbial communities from wastewater in Klosterneuburg, Austria - KNB2014incub_MG | ecosystem: Engineered > WWTP > Activated sludge > Unclassified | place: Austria... | reverse complement strand
ACCATGAGACGATGCTCGAGCGACGAGATCTCATGCGAAATGTAGGAACACGGGCGAGGGGTTTCGACGAGATGCTGAAGGAGATGTGCCATGGCGAAACAGTCGAGACGGCACCCTGGCACGAACAACACGCTTTGAACAGTGTGCGGCGCGAGATATTGAAATTTTTTCCGCACCGCCTTCAATTCCAGCACGGCGTCCGGTTTGCCGCGTACCCAAGGATGACATGTTTCCGAATTCGCCTCGGCATGTCAAGCCACTTCGTCAGCGATGTGGACGATGCTGCTCGCGACTTTCGCCAGCGGACGGAGCGTGGCTTTGGTCGAGCTGTCGTCGATCACGATCCACCTGGCCGCTTTGCCAAAAGATCGTTTCATTCGTTCGTCGACGGTGCGTCGGGCCTCGGGACTGCGATCGATTCCTATCCATTTTCGGCCGAACCGTTGGGCAACGCCGAGCGTGGTGCCGGATCCGCAAAATGGGTCGAGTACGACGTCCCCCTCGTTGCTGGCGGCGAGAATGACGCGTTCGAGCAACGCTTCGGGTTTTTGCGTTGGATATCCAAGGCGCTCTTTGCCTTTGGCGGCGATGACGCCAATTTCCCAGACGTCGGACAGCGGCGGTCCCGGCGTCGCTTCATCGGACAAGCCGGGTTTGCGATGCCCCGTGGAAAAGTCGGCGCGCTGCTTTTGATTTCCAAACGTTTTTTTTGTCGACTCTGCAAGGTCCTCGTATCCGTACAGGGTATGAAACGTGTGGCAAGTGGCCGGCGCGCGCGTATAAAATAGAATGACGTCATGCATGCGTTGAAATCGTCGAGCCTTGGTTGGCCAACGACGATATCGCCAAACGATTTCATTGCGAAAACATTCTGGACCGAACACGGCATCCATGACAATTTTCAGGTAATGACTCGCCGTCGGATCACAATGCAGAAACACGCTGCCCGAAACGCGCAAAACGCGCCGAATTTCAACGATTCTTTCGGCCATCATCGTGAGGTACGCCATCATGTCACACGGCCCGAGAAAACCAAACAACCCGGAAAGCGCGCGGCCAATTGGTTCTCCGTCCGATACCATTGCGTCGAGCGCGCGTCTCGTCTGCAATCCGAACGTCCACGTGTCGGAAAATGCCACCGGCCCCGCCATGGACCGTGTGACACCCGTGTAGACGTGGTACGCTTTTCCGCTCTGAAACGGGGGATCCAAGTAGACCAGATCGACCGAACCGTCCGACAAGTGACGCCGCATGATGTCGAGATTGTCCCCGACGAAAAGGGTGCCATCGTACGTCACTGGCAGAATGGGAAGAGGGTTCGGCATGGCACCGCTGCTGTTATCAGCGGCCCGCAGCACGGGCCAAGAAGTTGGCCAAAGAAAAACGACGGCTACATGCAGGTGCCGCAAGTTTTCATGCAAAATCCCTGCATCCAAGGCTCGTTGCACTTGCCCCAGCCAGCCTGCTGTTCGCACGTGTACACGTTGTCCGGGGCAATGTCGACACACGTGCCGCTCGGTGGAGTCGAACTCGACACACCGCCGCAATCGTGTTTGGCGGCAAATGCCGACATGGTGGCCCAGTCACCCGACTGCGCAAGATGAAAGTCCCACGGCATGGCGCCCGCATAGCCCATGTCATACAGCGTTTCGAGCATGGTTCCAAGCGACGCACCAGCAAGCCCTTCGACCGGGAACTCGCCGATCACGACGGGTTTGTCGTCGAGCCCGTACGCGGAAGGTGGGGTGTCGTAAGGCCAAACCTTGTCGATCCAGTCGTAAACGTGAGGCTGATAAAAGTCGATCCCCACGTTTTTCCAAGCGTGCGCCCACTTGACGGCGGCACTTCCTACGGTCACGAACGAATCCGATTCCTCGTGCAGCGCGGTCGTCACATCCCGCACGAAGGTCTCCATTTCCTGGTGCGTCACCGGATCGATACCCGCCATCGGGTCGTAGTTCGGGTCCCCGTAAGGGCTCGCGCCCATCATCGCCCATTCCGGCTCGTTGATGACGTCCCACGCAACAACACGATGCGCGTACGCGCTTTCGTGCACGATCTTCGCGAGTGGACGAATGACGTTGTCGACGAGCATCGCACGCGATGCGGCATCACGCACGATGGGAGAGATGCCACGAATCTTTTGACCACCAACGTCGTGCGTCGGAAAAAACGCATCAAAGGAGAACAAACAGAGCATGATGTACATGTCTGCTTCGTGGGCGATTCGCAGCGCTTCTTCGAGATCCGCGGTCATCGTGCCGCCGAGTCCGGACGGTTTGTCACTGCCGTCGAAGGCGACGCCATCGCCGCGCAGGTCGGGCATCACCCACCACCTTAGAACGGCCGCGCCACTCTTGCGCATGGTGGCGAAATTCTTCGCATGCTCGTCTTTGCGACTCGACACGCCGCTCTGACCCCAGTTCACAATTCCTCCAAAATCAGCGCCAAAATCAGCCCATGCGTAGTTCACTCCAAAGAGGAATCGCTTGGTGGAATCGACGGTGATCCCACCCTTGCCGCCCGGACACAGAGCGCTTGCGGGAGGATTGTCCGGGTCCGGATTGTTTGGGCTCGTAGCGTTGGTATCGTTGTCCGATGCGCCGCCCGAGCATCCCAAGAGGAGCGACAACAGCAGCGCGGCGGTGGGTTTTACTGCGCTCATGGAGCACCTCGAGGAAACAGGCGAGTGACAAGGAAGCGATGATCTGCTTGACGCAGCCCATGCGAGCATCGCCGATTCCGACGCTTCTGACACGGACTTTTCGAGAGAAATGGGCGGCAAAAATGATCGGTTCCGGTCGCGTGACAAGCACGGTACAATCGAGGTCGCATGGAAGGCGACGAGGATGAAGACGACGACGCTGCATTCGAAGCAGTGACGACGGTTCTGACCAGGGACGCCTTCGAAGCCGCGATGCAGCAGGGCAAGCTCGAAAGGCCTGCGGCGAGCAAACGTAGCGGGGGGTTCATCGTGGATGAACCGACGCTGGACGTGTCGGACGACGCGATCGAGGTGTTCGACGAGCGACGAGCGGTTTCACGCGACTTCCGCAGCACGACGAAGAAGCCGTTCGAGAGCGCGGACGCCGTGCCCACGCGACGCCGCCTTCCGTCGATCACGGAGAAGATATCGGGCCCGGAGAGCTTGCCCGATCCACCGACGATTCCCGTGCCTCGCCACGGTTCCGTTCCGCCACCGCCACTGCCGACCGCGAAGCCTGCAGGCACAGAAAATGTCGCGCCACGCAGAGGATCGGTGCCGCCACCGCCACCGCCTTTTGTTGCATCCGTGGGTGCAGCCGTTGGACAAGTGCCGCCGGCGCCGGTGACGCTGATGAGTTTGTCGGCGGCACCGTCCGGGCCCAAGCCAGCAACGCCCGTGCGCACGGTTCCGCGACCGGCATCGGTTGCGCCACCTCCGCTTTCGCCAAACCCGAGTCGCCAGATCACGGGCGTGCCGGGCGTCATGCCTGCGGTGCCGCGTCCCGCGTCGGTTCCTCCTCCGCCCCCCGCGGCGCCTCCGCGGCCCACGTTGCGGTTTGGACGAACGCAGCCCTTGCCGCCGCAGGCATCTGTCCCGGCCAAACCAGCCATCTTTGACAAACCGCCGATGTCCGAGCGGAAGGCGACTCTTCCGGGGTTTCCGTCGCCAGCGAAAGGTTTTCACGGGACGCAGGCGATGTCGCCCTTCGTCGAATCGAATCCTTTGCCGCATGTGCAAGTGACGGCGCCTGCGGCACGACCGATAACGGAGGAACGCACGGTCGTGATGTCGCATTCGGAGCTGTTTTCGGCAGGACGGCCCGACGCGTCCCCGTTTGCGGCGGGTCATTCGAGTCGCGAGCAGGCGCCGACGATGTCATTGCGTCGTCGGGTTGAAATGCGGCTTTCGCAGGGTGAAACGCTCGCAGGGCTCGATCTGGAGGACGCGGATCTATCGGGGCTTGATTTGTCTCGCCAAACTTTGGCGAAAGCGAATCTGCGCGGTGCGAATTTGCGCGGTGCGCGGCTCGAAGGGACCGACTTGACCGAAGTGCACGCGTCCGAAGCGGTATTTTCTGGCATACGCGGGGCATCCGCGAAATTCGATCGAGCTGACTTGACGGGGGCGACGTTCGACGGCGCGGATTTGTCCGGGGCTTCGTTCGTGCGGGCCGAACTCACGGGGGCGCGTGGAGACGGCGCCGTGTTTGTCGGGGCGATTTTCGAGCATGCGCACTTTTCCGGAGGGGCATTTCGGCGTGCGGTATTCGATCGAGCAGAGCTTGGCCGGGCCGACTTCACGGGCGCGGTGCTGGATCGGGCGTCGTTCATTGGAGCGCATCTGGTGGAAGCATGGCTTTACGATGTGTCGGGTGAAGGGATGACGTTCGACGACGCCGTCATGACGGGCGTGCATGCGGATGCGATGCGCGTTCAACGACCTTCGTTTCTGCGCATCGATGCAGCGAATTCCGTGTGGGATGGCGCAACTCTCGGAGACGCGCAGTTTCGCGAAGCAAACCTGGCAAAAGCGAGTTTTCAGCGCACCATCGCAGAACGGGCGAATTTTTTCCAGGCGGATCTCACGAGTGCGAGTTTTCGGCACGCGCGTCTCGTCGGCGCGTCGTTCGAGAATGCGAACATGACGAGCGCATCGCTGAGTGATGCCAACTTGAGGGGTGCCGTGCTTCGAGATGCGAACATGCACCGGATAGAAACGTGGAATGCCACCATCGACCGAGAAGAACTGGCGAGGGCGATTGGCAAAAAAAACAGGCCCGGGGGCGTGTGACAGGCACCCATGACGTTTCGACAAACCATCGTATCGATTGCCGTTGCCGTTGCAGCGGGGGCGCTCATCGGTGCGGAGCGTCAACAGGCGCAACTGGCGGGATCCGACCCGTCCGGTGCGGCTTCGGAGCCGAGCGGCAAGCGCCAATCACCTGAATTCGGCGGCATTCGCACGTTTCCGCTCATTGCCCTGCTCGGAGCGCTCGGAGCGCTCGTGCGCCCGCTCGTGGGCATGTGGATGCTCGGGGGGCTTCTTTTTGGCGTGGTTGTGCTCATTGCGGTGTCGCATGCGTGGAGCGGAAGACGAGGCGACATTGGCATATCGTCGGAAGTCGCGGCGCTCGTCACGTACGTGCTCGGCGCAATTGCGGTCATGTCCGACCTCGTGCCAGACGATTCGCAGCGCTACCTTCTGGTGGCGGGCACGGCGGCGACGACGCTTGCGCTGCTCGCTTTGAAGCAACCGATGCATCGTTTTGTCGGGCGTGTTTCGATAGACGATATTTATGCAACGACAAAGTTTCTGATTCTTGGGCTCATTGTCTTGCCGGTTTTGCCCAATCAAACGTACGGACCGCTCAGCGTGCTGAATCCGTTCAAGATTGGGATGATGATTTTGCTCGTTGCGGGAATAAGTTTTTCTGGGTATTTGGCCACGCGACTCGTCGGGCAAGATCGTGGGCTCTTGTTGACTGGGCTGCTCGGTGGATTGGTTTCTTCGACCGCCGTGACGCTCACGTACGCGGGCAAGGCAAAAGCACAGAATCGTCTGGCGGCGCTTTGTGCAGTGGCCATCGTCGTCGCTTGCTCGACGATGTTTGCTCGTGTCGTGGCCGTCGTCGCGGTCGTGGATCGACCGCTGCTCCCGACCCTTTCGTGGTCGCTCGGAGTGATGGCGGTCGTGGGGTTTGGCGCGTCCGTTTTTCTGTATGTCAAGACCAACCGAAGCGAGGCCAAAAGAGAGGATTTGCCCGCAGCGGAAGCGAAGACTCAGGAGGATGGAGTCGCGCTGCGAAATCCCTTCGAGCTGCGTCAAGCCGTGACGTTTGGATTGCTTTATGGCGGCGTGCTTTTCGTCGCGAAGGCGGCGCAAACGTATCTCGGATCGGGAGGATTGTATCTGTCGAGCGTTTTGGCGGGACTCACGGACGTCGATGCCATTACGCTGTCGGTGACCGACCTTCACCGATCAGGTTTGGCGACGCCGGTGGCGGTCAATGCGATTACGATGGCGGCTGTGACGAATACGATCGTGAAAGGAACGATGGCCGTCACGATTGGAGGTCGCGCGCTTGGAAGAAGCGTCGCGCCGATTCTTGGCGCAGCGCTCGTGGCAGGCGGCATTGCATTGCTGGTCCATCACGTAAGGGGATGACTTTCGTCGACGTCGAGAGAGATTCGAGCGAGCCCGAAGGAGGCATTCAGTTATTCGCGACGAGCCTTGGGTGCTTCACCTCGTGATCGCTCGTGAACGTGCGATGCAATGAAGGCGGCGACGGCGGAAGGCTTCGTACCCGTGCCAAATCCCGCATCGTATCCCAATTCGAGCGCAAGCTCGTGATCGATTCGCGGGCCTCCGAGCAGCAAGAGCACGTTACGTCGAAGTCCCTGCTTTTCAAGCAAGTCGACGAGCGCCGCTGCATTTTCCTTGTGGCAATTCCGCTGCGTGATCACCTGCGACACCAAAATCGCATCCGCTCCAATCGCTTTGGCCCGTTCGAGCAATTCGATATTTTCGACTTGGGCGCCCAAGTTATGCGCGTCGAAGCACTTGTAGCTCTCGAGGCCTTTCTCGCCGGCAAACCCTTTGTAGTTGATGATGGCGTCGATGCCGACGGTGTGTGCGTCGGATCCCGTGCATGCTCCCACGACGACGATTTTGCGACCGAGGCTTTTGCCAATGTTTTCAATGTCTTCGCGAGACATCGCTCTTTGCGGAAGCTCGGCAACGTCGATGGCGTCCAGATTGACTCGATGATCGGAATGGCCATAGACGACGAAATACGTGTGCTCTTGGGAGCATTGCTCCATGGCCGTGACGAGGGGTTCGCGAAGCCCGTGAGATTCAGCAAATCGTTTTGCGGCTTCTTTTGCGCGTTCACCGGGAAGAACGCCGAGCGTGAAGGTCATCTGGACCATTCCGTCGCCCTCGCGATCGCCATAAGCACGGAGCCACTTTGCCATGTTATTTGCCTCCTTCGAGCAGATGAAGGATCGGATTCAAATAGTCCGGGTGTCGCGCAACAACGCCGGCATGCCCTTTGCCGCCCTTGCGCTTGCGTTTGACATCGCCAAACGCGCCCCGACCAATGGCATCCCAAATTCCTTCGTCTCGAACGTGCTCGAGAAGGTCGGTGGCATTGTTCAAGACCTCTGCCGCCCGACATTCGACGATTCCGCCCGGCTTCCATTGAATTTCGTCGCCCAAGTGTCTTGCCGTATTGAAGACGTATCGAGCGCCTTTGAGCGACAAGTAGCGGTCCATGAGCAGAGGAGTGTGAATGGCTTCGCTGAACATTCCAAGAAGCTCGATGGATTGGTTCGTCAGGACGCCCGTGAGATTGAACATGGCGTCGTGGACGTGGCTGTGAAAGATATCGCCGGTCTTGAATTTCGTGGGGGGCATCCATTTGATCGGGTGTCGATCGAAAATCTGCCGGATGAGCTGCGCTTGGGCTATCTCGAACAGGAACGAATCTTCACGCCAAGGATCGATTTCGAACGCGTGTCCCAAACCCATTTGTTCTTCGACGAGACCGGCTCGAAGCGCAAAAGCTTCATTGATGAATTGCGATGCCAGTACCGTATGAGCCTTTTCCACGGCATCTGCGGTCGTGAGATAATTGTCTTCGCCCGTATTGATGACGATGCCGCTTTGCGCAATGATGCGCCTCGAGAAGTATTGATCGACGAACGTCCGCTCCATGTTGATGTCGCGGAAGAGAATGCCGTACATGGCGTCGTTGAGCAACATGTCGAGGCGCTCGACGGCTGCCATCCACGCAATTTCGCTCATGCAAAGGCCCGACGAATAGTTTGTCTGAGCTAGATATTTGCCCGTTTCTTCACTCGCTTCGTCCGCAGCTCGACGAATGATGCGAAAGTTTTCTTGCGTGGCGTACGTGCCGCCATACCCTTCCGTCGTGGGTCCTTCGGGCACGTAGTCCAAAAGCGATTGCGCCGTGGCTCGAATGACCGCGACAATGTCGGCGCCCGCAAAACGGGCAGCTTTGGCTTGCACGGCGTCGTCGTGAATGTTTCCCGTCGCGACGATGACGTACTTGAGCGGCGTTTCAGCTTGTGGAAACCGAGCCTTGCGCTCTTCGCGCACACGCCGCGCTTCATGGATGCGCTCGATAGCCCGCGTGGTCTCCTTTTCGAGGACGGCTAGACAAGCAGCGCGCGATACTCGGTCGTCAACGACGAGAGGCGCTCCGCCATAAGCGATTTGCTCGGCCGCTTCTTGCACCGACGAAGCGCCTTCGACGAGCGCTCGGCCGAGGAAGTACGCGACGCCTCGGTCGGTGAAACCCGCCTGGTGGATCCGATCGACGAGCGCATTCGGAAGCGGCGTGCCCTGTGGAGCGGCGCCCGTGACACCATAGGCGCGAGCAACCGTCCGTTCGACTCCGACCGTCGTGTGTTGGTCGATGAAGCGCTGAACGTCGTCGGCAATTCGAGAAGCCGCCGTGCGACAAGTGTCGACTTTCGCTTGATCGATCGGAACCTTCGCCATGGCGCAGGGGATGGCGCGTGTGCGATGAAATGTCAAACGGCTGGTCGATCACGCGTCGATCGGCACGGTCGACTCACGCCCCGAGATGCGCGAGTTTGCTCGATACACGCGAGGTCCGTCGCCGAGCTGAACGAACATGAGCGTGAGGCTCGTGAACATCTGGACGGCTTTGCGCGAGCCTGAATCGAAGGATCGTTCGGCATGATCGAGGGCGCGGGCCGCCTGCTGACGTGCATTTTCGACGTCGCCTACTCCGAGAGCGACCTTGGCGAGGCTGTAGTGAATGCGCGCCATTCGGCGATGCGGCGTCGAATCGTTCGATGTCGTAGCAATTTCCGCGTAAAATCGGAGCGCTCGTTCGAGGTATTCGCGTGCTTGGACAAACTCGCCCGATGCGACCTCGACCCACCCGAGATCCATGTCGATCTCGGCGCGTAGGTGTGGGTTTGCCCCAGCGCGAACCAACGTGGTCGAGGCACGTTCGAGCAAGCCGCGAGCATCGCCGTGCGCAAGTTCCCGCGCCCTTTGGTTGCCCGCGCGCGCCAGAAGATCCGCCACCGCTGACAGATCGACATGGTGTTCGGTGGCCAGACGCGTGACTTCGATGATGTGCGGAAGCAGCTCTGCACGCTCGCGCGAGGTGGATTCGGCATAGTTTGCCAGGATGAGCTCGAGCGCGTCGTGCAGGGCCGTCGTACGCTGTTCCGCTGTACAGAGTTCTTGCACGCGCAAGCGAAACTGGGGGTCGTACCACGGCTTGTAGTTCATTTCGTGCAGGAAGCCGAGTTTGACGAGGTACGGAAGCGCGGTGGCCAGATCGCCGAGACGTTGGCAAGGGAGAGGAGCCACGGCGAAATACGCGAAGGCTCGAGCAAGACGCATGGCATGCGGATGTTCACGGTTTGCCCGTACGAGCGCTCGATCGGCCGATACTTCGGCATCCGGTTCGATACCACAACGCTCGCGTAGTTTTTCCTCGACCCTTGCGAATTCGGTCGCATGGGCGTCGTCCGTTGCGGGCAGGGGCAATTTTTCGAGCGCCCGTCGCGCGGTCTCTGGTTTGGCCTGGTCGAGGATCCGTTCGCCAAAGGTGGTGGCAAGTTGTGCCGGCGTGGGCAGAAGCCCTGGAAATTCACGGGACCAACGACCCGCAAGCGCGATGGGCGACAAACCTCGAATGGCCCGATCGAGATCCTCGATGCCACCATCGACATCACCATGAGCGGCTTTGGCAAGCGCATTGGCGTGCCACGACAAGACATCGCCGCCCGGCATGAGTTTTCCCACGACGGAAGCATATTTTTCGGCCTGTTCGCGTTCGAGCGGCTTTTCGCCCATGCGTTCGCGACACGAAGCGATCCAGCGCAAAGCGGCCACGAGTTGCTGGGTCATTTCCAATCGATTGCCTTCGACGTTCTGGCCTTCGGCGGGATCGTCGAGCCAAAAAAGGGCTTGTTCGGCATGGTCGACGAAAAGGAATGCAGCGGCGCGAAGAATATCGGGCTGTTCCTGCGACGGAATGGCAATGACGCTTCGCGGTTGTCCTGTCCACAAGAGCACGCGCCCTGCGGCTTTCTCGGGCAAACGAGGCAACTCCGTTCCGTCGGCATCGTCCTCGGCGGAGAAGTGCAATCCTTGGGGGCCAAAATGAAATTGCACGAGGTCATCGATGGTGCGTCCAAGCGCAGCCCATCCAGCGAGCGGCATGTTTTTCTTGAGGTCGGCGCGAACCGTCGTGACGACGCCGTTCAGGTGCTTCGACGAGCACAAGAGGTTCGTCAAACTTCGATCGCGGCATTCGGGTGTCCATTCCGATGCCGAAAGCAGTTCGCAAACGCGTCCCAAGCCATGAAAAACCTCTTCATCGAGCTCCCCGAGGCGGCTTTTGTCACGAGCAATGCCCAAATGCGCGGCACCGCATTGCGGATCGAGCCGCAACGCGGCCCGGTAGTGCTCGATGCGCTCGGCGGGGTTGCCGTCACGCTGTTCGTCGTGTTGTGCCGCAACGAGATGCATCAGCGCCAGGGATTGCGCAGTCGTCGGCGATTTTGCCTCGCGCTGCGTCGTCGAGCCGACGGGGATT
>Ga0138256_10008791_pt1 | contig 10599 bp, 8 predicted proteins | sample KNB2016incub_MG_FD_105486 | JGI IMG/M metagenome (GOLD analysis project Ga0138256, IMG submission 105486) | Active sludge microbial communities from wastewater in Klosterneuburg, Austria - KNB2014incub_MG | ecosystem: Engineered > WWTP > Activated sludge > Unclassified | place: Austria... | reverse complement strand
TTGAAGCCGGCCTGCGAACGCCTTGGGGACGGGGAAGGGCGCCGCATCGGGAACAGGGGGGATGGCATGGGGTCGGCCCTACGGTTGTCTACTGGTGCACGGTATCCACGCCCCGGGCAACATGCCAGCACGACCCGACAGGTGGAGCGAACCACGGTATGGGCGGGGCGGGCCCGCCGCCGCTACCCGGGGCGCCCCGGGCTGGGCATGATGGGCGGACCCCCTGCCCCGCCCGGACCCGATGACTCCGCCCGTCGCCCCACCCAATCCGCTGGACGTGCTCTGGCAGGCGCCCGTGCTCACCGCCGTGGTGCTGGGCGGCGAAGGCCTGGCGCTCGTGCTGGCCCTCGCGCCTGGCGCCTCCGGGGACTGGGCGGTCTACTTCGGCCTGGCCTCGCTGATGATCCAGTGGGTGGTGCTGCTCAGCCTGGGCGGCCTGTACGCCATGCGGTCCTCGCTGTCGGCGGTGCCGCCACAGCGCGTGGCCTGGATCGCCCTGGGCCTGCTGCTGGCCAATACCTGGGTGGTGGGCGCCTGCGCCTGGATGCTGCGCGGCGCCTGGCCGGCGGCCAATTCGGGCTGGCAGGGCTTCCTGCTGCAGCTGACCGCCATCGCGCTTACCGTCGGCCTGCTGGCCCTGGCCGCCTTCCAGAACTTCTGGCGCGCCCGCCGCCTGGCCGTGCTGGCCAAGCAGTCCGAGCTCGAAGCGCTGCAGGCCCGAATCCGGCCGCACTTCCTGTTCAACACGCTCAACACCGGCGCGGCCCTGGTGCACGACCAGCCCGGCCAGGCCGAGCGCCTGCTGCTGGACCTGGCCGACCTGTTCCGCGCGGCGCTCTCGGGCCCGCGGGACATCCCGCTGGCCGACGAACTGGCCCTGGCCCGGCGCTACCTGGAAATCGAGTCGCTGCGCTTCGGCCCGCGGCTGCGCCTTAGCTGGGACCTGGCCGACCCGCTGCCCGACGTGCTGATGCCGGCGCTGTCCATCCAGCCGCTGGTGGAGAACGCGATCCGCCACGGGGTCGAACCCGCGGCCGACGGCGCACGCGTCGAAGTGGCCGTGAAGGAATGCGGCGACGCGGTGTGCATCGTCATTGCCAACGACCTGCCGCCGCGCGGCGCGGCGGCAGCGCCGGGCCACCACGTGGGCCTGGCCTCGGCGCGCGAGCGCATCGAAGCCCTGAGCCGCGGGCGCGCCACGCTGGACACCGAAGTGCGCGACGGCCGCTTCATCGCCACCATCCGGATGCCGCTGGACTGACCCCGGCCGAAGCCGGGGCCGGCCGCCGGCTCAGCCGCCGGCGATGCGGTAGCAGGGCTTGTAGTCGTCGGCGATCTTCATCCGGCGCTGGGCCACGAAGGCGCGCAGCAGGCCGTCCAGCGCCTTCATCATGTCGGCGTCGCCGTCGATGGTGAACGGGCCGTGGCGCTCGATCTCGCGCAGGCCCTCTTCCTTGACGTTGCCGGCGACGATGCCCGAGAAGGCGCGCCGCAGGTCGGCCGCCAGCAGGTGCGGCGGCTGGTCGCGGTGCAGGTTCAGGCCGGCCATGGCCGCATGCGTGGGCGCGAACGGCATCTGGAATTCCAGCGGCAGGTGCAGCGACCAGTTGAAGAAGAACGCGTCCTGTTCCTTCAGCCGGTGCTCGCGCACCTTGCGGATGCCGTGGCGCATGGCCTGGGCCACTTCGGCCGGGTTGTCCACGATGATGCGGTAGCGCGACGTGGCCGCCTCGCCCAGCGTGAGCCGCAGGAACTGGTCAATCTGCTCGAAGTACGCCGCCGATTCGCGCGGGCCGGTGAGGATCAGCGGGAACGGAAGCTCGGCGTTTTCCGGGTGCAGCAGCAGGCCCAGCAGGTACAGGATTTCCTCGGCCGTGCCGACGCCCCCGGGGAACACGATGATGCCGTGACCCAGCCGGACGAAGGCCTCCAGGCGCTTCTCGATGTCCGGCATGATCACCAGGTTGTTGACGATCGGGTTGGGCGACTCGGCCGCGATGATGCCCGGCTCGGTGATGCCGATGTAGCGCGGGCGGCCGTGGCGCTGCTTGGCGTGGGCGATGGTGGCGCCCTTCATCGGACCCTTCATGGCGCCCGGGCCGCAGCCGGTGCAGATGTCCAGGCCGCGCAGGCCCAGCTCGTAGCCCACCTTCTTGGTGTACAGGTATTCGTCGCGGTTGATCGAGTGGCCGCCCCAGCAGACCACCAGGTTGGGGTCCTGGAACGACTTCATCACGCGCGCGTTGCGCAGGATCTCGAACGTGGCGCTGGTGAGGCCGGCGCTGGTGCCCAGGTCGAAGCGGCCGCTGCCGTGGATTTCGTTGGCGTTGTAGGCGATGTCGCGCACCACCGCGAACAGGTTCTCGGCGATGCCGCGGATGATCTCGCCGTCCACGAAGGCGGAGGCGGGGGCATTTCGCAGTTCGATCTTGATGCCGCGGTCCTGCTGCTGCACCTCGATGTCGAACTCGGGGTAGCGCTGGGCGGCGGCGCGCGGGTCGTCGGACTCGCTGCCGGTGGTCAGCACCGCCAGGGCGCAGCGGCGCAGCATGTCGCGCTGGCCGCCGGTGGAGGCGTCGCGCAGGCGCGCCACTTCGTCGCGGGAAAGGATGTCCAGGCCACCGCGCGGCGAGATGCGCGTGTTCACGGTGGGGAGTTTTTCGTAGGTGTCGCTCATCGGTCGCTCGTTCATCGTCGTCTTGTCAGGACGGCAGACTCTAACACCACCACGGCGCCCAAAAGGAAACGGCCGGCGATTGCTCGCCGGCCGTTCCCTGAAGCAAACCCGCTGGGATCAGAACTCGTAGCGGATGGTGAACTGCGCCGCCCACGAGGACTCGCCCTTGGCCTGGCGGTTGATCTCGTTCTCGACGTTGCCCACGTTGTACACGTAGTTGCCGGTGACGGGATCGATGCCGTTGTACCAGACGAAGCTGCGGTTGGACGGGAAGTCGATCTCGTCGATCTGGCCCCACTTCTTGTTGATCAGGTTGCCGATGTTGAGGATGTCCAGGGAGATGACGGTCTTGTTGCCTTCGAAGAAGCCCGGCAGGTCCTGGCTGATGCGAACGTCGAACGAGTTGATCCACGGGTTGTAGTCGCTGTTGCGATCAACCACGCCACCGATGCTGCCGCGCAGCGCCGGGTTGGCGTTGACGATGGCCCAGAACGCGGCGGCTTCGTCGGCCGTGCCCGCGGCGGAACCGGCGCGGTCGCGGAACGAGATCTGGCCCGGGTTCGGGATGTACATCAGGTCGTTGCCGCCGATGCCGTCGCCGTTGAAGTCGTTGATGTAGGTCCAGCTGTACGGCTTGCCCTTGCGGCCTTCATAGAACAAGCCGATCTCGGTCTTGTAGCCTTCGAAGAAGTACTGGCGGAACTGCAGCGCGCCGGTGAAGCGATCCTTGACCAGGTAGTTGGAGGTCGCTTCGACTTCCTCGTTCGGGTTGAAGATCATGCGGCCGTTCCAGTTCGAGTTCGAAGTGGACGAGGTCAGCGGGCTCACGTCGGTGGCGTCGGCGTAGGTGTAGGCCAGGCTCCAGGACCAGTCGTTGGCCATCGGCTTGGACAGGGACACCGTCAGCATCTCGCCGTGTCCCTTGTCGCTGGGCTTGGCCAGCAGCACGTTGCCGAAGGCAAGGTTGCTGCGGGCGCGGCTGGTGACGCCCGATCCGACGTTGGCGCTGCCGGTGGCGCTCCAGGAGGCCGGGTTGTAGCCGCCGGCGCTCCAGTAGAGCTCACGGCCGTCCGGGCCGATGCGGGTGGCTTCACCCAAGTTGAGGTGCTCGTAGAAGATGCCGGTCTCGGTCTTGGTCAGCAGCAATTCGGCCGAGGCCACCAGGCCCCAGAACGGCAGCTCATGCTCGAACGCCAGGTTGGCCTTCCAGATGGCCGGCTGTTCCAGGCCCGGATCGATGATGTCGACGTTGGCTGCCGGCTGGGTGGCGACCGGGCGCGGCTGCAGGTCCGGATCGGCGCTGAAGATGGGCGTCGTGCAGGCCTGCGAACCCGTGCCGCTGCAGCTGAAGATCTGCGTGGCGAGGCCGGTGTTGGAGTACGGGTTGGACAGCCAGACGTTGGCCGACGCACCCTGGAACAGGCCGAAGCCGCCGCGCAGCTGGGTCGGGCGCTCGCTGTCGAAGGTGTAGTTGAAGCCGACGCGCGGCTGCAGCAGTTCCTTGCCGTCGATGGTGACGCTGTTGTCGTAGCCGAAGCCGCCGGTCTGGCGACCGTACGGGCCCGCGCCAGCGATGATGGCGGCGTCGGCGGCGGCGTTGTAAAGCGGCGAGTCGTCGACGTTCGGCGTATCCAGGCGCAGGCCGGCCATCAGCGTCAGGTTGTAGTTGACGGACCAGGTGTCCTGCACGAACAGGCCGACGTTCTGGTTGGTCCACGCGGCCGCGCCATCGAGCAGGGTCAGGCCGGCGCGCGGCTGCTGCGAGGTGTAGCTCACCGGACGGCCCGACTGGAAGCTGTTGGCGCAGGTGATGGTCTCGAGGCAGGAGAACGTGTAGTTGCCGTTGGTGTTCTGCAGGAACGCGTTGAAGATCTCGTTGTCGTCGTAGTCGAAGCCGAACTTCAGCTCATGGTCGCCAACGAACAGGTTGCCGGCGAAGTAGGCGCTGGTGGTCTTGGTGTTGAGCTGGTTGAACTGGCGGCTCTGCTCGGTGCCCATCAGCAGCGTGGTGGTACCGGTGGCGGTGCCGGCGGCCGCCGGGTTGTTGAACTGGATGGCGATGGTGGGCAGGCGCGAGTTGTTGTTGAACACGCTGTCGTAGTCGCGGCGGGCAACCTTGAACTCGGTGGAGAAGTTCTCGGTCCAGTCGCTGAACAGCTGGCCGACCACGCTCTCGAAGATCTTTTCCTGGGTCGTCCAGTGCGAGGACAGCGACAGGCTGCGGATACCGAAGCCGTAATAGATCGGCTCGGACTGCTCGGTCTTGTTGTAGCGCAGGCTGACGCGGTGGGCGTCGGTGATGTTCCAGTCGAGCTTTATCAGCGAATCCTCGACGGTCAGCTCGTTGCCTTCCGGGAACTCGGCGGTGCCCACGTCCATGCCGTAGTTGGTCTGGGCGATGGCGATGGCGCGGTCGATCTGCGCCTGGGTGATGTTGACGTTGGTGAACTGGCTGCCGATCGGGCCGAACTCCGGCGCGTTGCGGGAGCTGGAGAACTCTTCATAGGCCGCGAAGAAGAACAGGCGGTCCTTGATCAGCGGGCCACCGAAGGTGAAGCCCATGGTCTCTTCCTCGAACGCCGGGGAGTCGAAGTAGTCCCCCGTGGTCGTGTTGAGGCGGTCGCCGGCAAAGTTGTCGTCGCGGTAGACGTAGCTGACGGAACCCTTGAACTCGTTGGTGCCCGACTTGGTGACGGCGTTGATGTTGGCGCCGGTGTAGCCGGTCTGGGTGACGTCGTAGTTCGAGACGTTCACCTGCACCGATTCGATGGTGTCGATCGAGATCGGCTGCTTCGCGGTCGGCAGGTTGTTGGCTTCCAGGCCGAAGGTGTCGCTGGTGTTGACGCCGTCGATGGTCACCGAGTTGAAGCGGCTGTTCTGGCCGCCCAGCGAGATCTCGCCGCGCGCCTTGTCGGTCTGCGTCAGGCGCGGATCGAGGCGGGCGTAGTCCTGCAGGTTGCGGTTGATCGAGGCGTAGGCGTCGAGCTGTTCGCGGTTGACCGAGGTGGTGGCGCCCATGCTGTCGGCGCTGAACACCTCCGACATCACGGCGGTGCCGGTGACTTCCACGGCCGCCAGGGTGGTGGCGTCCTCGCCCAGCGTCGCGTCCACGGACGTGGTCTCGGCCAGCTGCAGGTACACGCCTTCGCGGGTCTCGGTGACGCCATCCTTGACGATGGTGATCGTGTACGGGCCGCCGACGCGCAGGCCGCGCGCGGAGTAGCGGCCGTCGGCGCCGGTGGTGGCGTTGCTGACGGTGCCCGACGGGGCGTGCACGATGGTCACCTGGGCGCCGGCCACCGGCTGCGAGTCGCTGCCGACGATGCGGCCGCCGACGGCGGAGGTGGTGTTCTGGGCGAAGGCCGGCGCCGCGGCGAGGGCGATGGCGAGGCCGAGGGAAAGCTGCGACAGCCGAACCCGGTTGCGATTGGTCATGGTGGTTAACCCTGATTTTTAGTGGCTAGAGAAAAGAGAGTGCGGCGTCCCGCCGCGGTGCCTGACGGGCCAGGCACGGCTAGTCCTTGATGACTTGCCTGGCTGGGTGTCCCCTGCGACCCGGGCAATAACAAGAGTTTAACACGCTACCCCGCTCACATGTCATTCAGGTGACAGGCCCGGGACGGCCGGGCCCGGACCGTGACCGCCGTCACAGTCCAGGGGCGGCCCGGAAGTAGGTGGCCACGCCGTCCAGCAGCATCTGCACCGAAATGGCCACCAGCAGCATGCCCATCAGGCGCTCCACGGCCACCAGCACCCGCATGCCCAGCACCTTGTAGAGGAAGGTGGCCGAGAACAGCAGCACGGCCGTGCCCAGCCAGGCCAGCACCAGGGCCAGGGTCCAGTCGCCCATCCGGCCCGGGTCCTGGCTGCCCAGCAGCATCACCGCGGCCATGCCCGAGGGGCCGGCCACCAGGGGGATGGCCATGGGCACGATGAAGGGCTCGCCGTCGGGAACTTCGCCGAACATGCCCTCGGCGCTGGGGAAAATCATCTTCAGGCCGATCAGGAACAGCACGATGCCGCCGGCGATGGACACCGACTCCTGGCGCAGGTGCATGGCTTCGAGCACGTACTTGCCACCCCACATGAAGGCCAGCAGCACCACCAGGGCAATGACCAGCTCGCGCGCCAGGACGATGCGGCGGCGCGCCTCGGGCAGCGGCTTGAGCAAGCCCAGGAACACCGGGATGTTGCCCAGCGGGTCCAGGATGAGGAACAGCAGCAGGGCCGCCGACAGGGTGGTCATGGCGACGGCACCCGCGGGGCCCAGACCTGGCCGCGGTGGGCCGCGCCGGCCGCCGACAGCAGGTGCACGCAGGCCGGCGCGTAGGCCGCCGGCGCCGGTACCCGCAGCTGGGCCTCGTCGGCGTAGGCACGGGCCCGAAGGTCGGTGCGCATCGGGCCCGGCTCCAGCCCGGCCACGCGCACGGGCGTGGCGTCGGTCTCGGCGCTGAGCTGGTGCACCAGATGGGCCAGGCCCAGCTTGGCCAGGCCATAGGCGCCCCAGTAGGGCTTGCCCACGCGGGCCGGGTCGTCGGTGACGAACACCACGGCGCTGTCGCCGGCCTGGCGCAGCCACGGCAGGCAGGCCTGGGTGAGCAGCCACGGCGCGGTGAGGTTGACATGCAGATTGCGCACGAAGGCCTCCGGGTCGGTGGCCTCCAGCGGTGCCAGGCCGGTGAATTCGGCGGCGCAGTGCAACAGGCCGTGCAGGCCACCCAGCTCGGTGGCGACCTTCTCGGCCAGGGCGGCATAGTCGGCCGGGTCGGCGCCGGCCAGGTCCAGCGGGTACAGCGCCGGCTCGGGGCCCAGCGCCCTCACGGCGTCGTAGACCCGGTTGAGCTTGGGCACCCGACGACCGGCCAGCACCACCGTGGCGCCGGCGCGGGCGCAGGCTTTGGCGGCCTCGGCACCCAGGCCGCCGTGGGCACCGGTGATGATGACGGTGCGGCCGGCCAGGGCATTGGCCGCGACCGCCGGCAGTGCCGCGGCGGCCGGACTCATGCGGCCTTCTGCGCCTCGGTGACCATGCGCGCCAGTTCGCCGCTTTCGAGCAGCTCGACGGTGATGTCGCAGCCGCCGATCAGTTCGCCGTTGATGAACAGCTGCGGGAAGGTCGGCCAGTCGGAATAGCGAGGCAGGTTGGCGCGGATCTCGGGCTGCTCGAGCACGTTCACGGTGTGGAAGCCCACCGCGCCGGCGGCCTTCAGGGCCTGCACCGACCGGCTGGAGAAGCCGCACATCGGGAACTGCGGGGTGCCCTTCATGAAGAGCACGATCGGGTGGCCCTCGACCTCGGCCTTGATGCGTTCCAGGACACTCATGGAAAACTCCGTTCAGGGCGCGACCCGGAGGCAGGCGCGCGATAGGGCTAGAATTATACGGCCAACGCGGCGCCCCACGGCGCCCCATCCCCCTCGCAACCGGAGACCTCCATGGCCATCGAACTGCCCGCCCTGCCCTACGACCGCACCGCGCTTGAGCCGCACATTTCCGGCGAAACCATCGACTTCCACTACGGCAAGCACCACCAGGCCTACGTCACCAACCTCAATAACCTGATCAAGGGCACCGAGTTCGAGAACCTCGACCTGGAGGCCATCGTGCGCAAGGCCCAGGGCGGCCTGTTCAACAACGCGGCCCAGGTCTGGAACCACACCTTCTACTGGAACTGCCTCAAGCCCAACGGCGGCGGCGAGCCCACCGGCGCGCTGGCCGACGCCATCACCAAGTCCTTCGGTTCGTTCGCGGCCTTCAAGGAACAGTTCACGCAGACCGCGCTGACCACCTTCGGCTCGGGCTGGGCCTGGCTGGTGCAGCGTCCGGACGGTTCGCTGGCCCTGGTCAGCACGCCCAACGCGGCCACCCCGCTCACCGGCACCGACAAGGCCCTGCTCACCTGCGACGTCTGGGAGCACGCCTACTACGTGGACTACCGCAACGCGCGCCCGAAGTACGTCGAGGCGTTCTGGAACCTGGTGAACTGGGACTTCGTCGCCAGCCAGATGAACTGATGCCGGCACCCGGGCCCCTGCTCGAGATCGACCGGCTGTCCTGCTCGCATGCAGGCCAGCCGGCCGTGGCCGGGCTGGGGCTCACGCTGCAGGCCGGCGAACTGGGCTGCCTGCTCGGGCCCAGCGGCTGCGGCAAGACCACCCTGCTGCGCACCATCGCCGGCTTCCACGCGCCGGACGCCGGCCACCTTCGCCTTCGCGGCCAGGACGCGCTGGCGGTGCCGCCGGAAAAGCGCGGCCTAGGCTTCGTCTTCCAGGACCTGGCCCTGTTCCCTCATCTCACCGTGGCCGACAACGTCGGCTTCGGCCTGCACCGCCTTGACCGCGGCGCGCGCCAGGCGCGCAGCCTCGAGACCCTCGCCCTGCTGGGCCTGGACGGCCTGGCGGCGCGCTATCCCCATGAACTCTCGGGCGGCCAGCAGCAGCGCGTGGCGCTGGCCCGGTCGCTGGCGCCGCGGCCCGACCTGCTGCTGCTGGACGAACCGTTCTCCAGCCTCGACGCCGACCTGCGTGGCCGCCTGCGCGACGACCTGCGCCAGCTGCTGCGGCAGCTGGGCATCGCCGCTCTGCTGGTCACCCACGACCAGGAGGAAGCCTTCGCCTTCGCCGACCGCGTGGGCGTGATGCAGGCCGGAAGCCTGCTGCAGTGGGCGCCCGGCTTCGAGCTCTACCATCGCCCGGCCACGCCCTTCGTGGCCTCGTTCGTGGGCGAGGGAAAGTTCCTGCCCGCGCGGGTGCTGGCGGGCGGCCGCGTGGCCACCGCGCTGGGCGAACTGCCGGTGCAGGGCGAACTGCCCTACCCGGTGGGCAGCGCCGTGCGCGTGCTGCTGCGGCCGGACGACCTGGTGCCCAGCGACGGCGAAGACGGCATCGATTCCATCGTCAGCGCGGTGGCTTTTCGCGGCGCTGAGTCGCTGCATACGCTGCGGCTGGCGGACGGCACCACGCTGTCGGCGCTGTTCCCCAGCCACCAGCAGCGCGCGCCGGGTGAACGCGTTCGCGTGCGGCCCGACCTGGCGCACGTCGTCGTCTTCGCCAACGAACCGGCCTGATCCTGCGGGCGGGTCAGGATTGGGAGAGACGGGCCACGACGGCGGCGACCTGCGGCTCGCGGCCCAGGGCGCGGCCGGTGCGCTCGAGCGCCGCGGCCAACTGCGCCGGCGTGTCGGCACGCAGCGTGGCGTGGCCGACCTTGCGGCCCTCCCGCGGCGACTTGCCGTAGTCGTGCCAGTGGCCGCTGGCTTCGGCCAGCACCGGCAGCGACGAGGGCATCTCGCCAATCCAGTTCAGCATTACGCTGTGGCCCACGGCGCGGGTGTCGCCCAGCGGCAGCCCCAGCACGGCGCGCAGGTGGTTCTGGAACTGCGAGGTTTCGGCGCCTTCGATGGTCCAGTGGCCGGAGTTGTGCACGCGCGGCGCCATTTCGTTGGCCAGCAGCACGCCGTCGCGCAGGAACAGCTCGAGCGCGAACACGCCGACGTAGTCCAGCGCCTCGGCCACCTTGCGCGCGGCGGCCAGGGCCTGCGCCTGCAGCGAGGCGTCCACCGTGGCCGGCGCCAGGCTGGCCGACAGGATGCCGGATTCGTGCCAGTTCTCGGTGAGCGGCCAGGCGCGCAGCTCGCCGTCGCGGCCGCGCACGGCCACCACCGACAGCTCGCGCTGGAAGGCCACGAAGCCTTCCAGGATCAGGCCCACCGTGTCGGCCTGCGCGCCCAGGGCGGCCCAGGCCGCGTCGGCGTCGGCCGGTGACTTGATGCGGAACTGGCCCTTGCCGTCATAGCCCAGCCGACGGGTCTTGAGGATGCACGGCGTGCCGATGCGCACCAGCGCGTCGTCCAGGGCCGCGCGGCTGGTGACGTCGGCGAACTCGGGCACCGGGATGCCCAGTTCGCGGAACAGCGACTTTTC
>Ga0138256_10008790_pt1 | contig 10600 bp, 5 predicted proteins | sample KNB2016incub_MG_FD_105486 | JGI IMG/M metagenome (GOLD analysis project Ga0138256, IMG submission 105486) | Active sludge microbial communities from wastewater in Klosterneuburg, Austria - KNB2014incub_MG | ecosystem: Engineered > WWTP > Activated sludge > Unclassified | place: Austria... | reverse complement strand
GAATACCTGGAAGAAACCTATGGTATTACGGTATATCAGGAGCAGGTAATGCTTTTAGCCCAAAGTATCGGTGGCTTCAGTAAAGGTGATGCCGACGTACTTCGAAAAGCAATGGGTAAGAAGCAGAAATCGGTGCTGGATAAAATGAAGGGGCAGTTCATTGCTGGTGCTACGGCAAAAGGACATGAAGCAGAGAAGTTAGAAAAGATATGGACGGACTGGGAAGCATTTGCCCAATACGCATTTAACAAATCGCACTCCACTTGCTATGCATTTGTAGCATATCAAACAGCCTACCTAAAAGCCCACTACCCTAGTGAATATATGGCGGCTGTTCTCAATAACGCCGGTAGCATTGAAAAGATCACCTTCTTCATGGAAGAGTGTAAGAGAATGGGACTAGCTGTATTAGGTCCGGATATCAATGAATCGAAAAAAGGATTTGCTGTAAATAAAGTTGGTGCCATCCGTTTCGGATTGGGCGGTTTGAAAGGTGTTGGTGAAGCTGCAGTAGACAGCCTTATCGAAGAAAGGGAAAACAAAGGGCACTTTACTTCCATTTTCGATATGGTGAAACGCACTAATCACCGAACTGTAAACAAAAAAACTATTGAAAGCCTTATTTATGCAGGGGCATTTGATTGTTTTAAAGAAATTCACAGGGCACAATATTTCAATATCCCACAAGGAGAAATGAAAACAGGTATTGAAAGAATCATAGCCTGGGGGCAAGCACAACAATCCATCACTGCAGGAAATTCAAATACCTTATTTGGAGATCTGCCATCTGTTATGGAAGTGCCTCAACCAAAGATTCTGCCTTGTGAAGTATGGACATTGACAGAATTACTTGATCATGAGAAAGAGGTTACAGGGATATTCATGAGTGGCCATCCCCTTGACCATTTCAAATTCGAAATATATCACTACGGAATCACCAGTATGTCCGACTTCAACGAAATAAAGGAGGCGGTAGCATTACAGGCAAATCCAGGGAAGGCATTGCGGTTAGCCGGACTCGTTACAGACGCCCAGCACAGGGTAACCAAGACGGGACGGAATTTTGGATCTTTCACACTTGAAGATTTCAGTGGTAAGAGTGAATTCATGCTTTGGAGTGATGACTATGTGAAATTTTCAAATTATCTGGAGAAAGGGAAAAACCTATTCCTTACCGGACATTTTAAAAACAGATGGGGCAAGGAAAATGAATTTGAATTCAAGGTTACCACTATCATATTATTAGAAAGTATAAAGCAATTGCTCACTAAGCAACTAATCATTTCCATTGAAGCGCGTCATTTAAGTGCTCCGATGGTTGAATTCTTTGACAAAAACCTGAAACTCCACAAAGGCCGATCTGGCATTAAATTCCAGATCAGAGAACCTAAAAGCCAGTGCAAAGTGAGTCTTTATAGTATGGAATCGGGTTTTGAAATGAATGAGGAAATGGCGCATTTCCTGCAGGAGAATGCGGAGTTGGAGGTGCAGGTTGTTTCCCAGTAACCCCAACCTTAGCAGCGCAATCTTAGGTTCAAAGTTTAACAGTTTAAGGGTTTAAGGGTTCTTACATTCGATTATTCTTTCCAAAATTCAAACAACCTTAAACCCTTAAACTTTAAACCTTAAACACAAAGACCCGCCGTTTTAACAGTCTCTCAGCGCTAAAAGTGACAAGTTTTGCACAACTTTATGCCACCGTAGCGGGTTATTAGCAATGGCAGTAAATTTGCCACTTCCTATTCACAAGCAAACAACTCAATAAAAAATTAAATTTTAATCATCATGGCATTAGAACTCACAGATTCCAATTTCCAGGAGAAAGTGATCAGCTCCGATAAATTGACAGTAGTAGATTTTTGGGCAGAATGGTGTGGCCCTTGCCGCGCTATAGGTCCGGTAATTGAAGAATTATCAAAAGAATATGATGGTAAGGTAAACGTTGGAAAAGTGAACGTTGACAATAACCCTCAATTATCTATCAATTATGGTGTTACCTCTATACCTGCTATCCTTTTCATAAAAGGTGGTAAAGTAGTTGATAAGCTGGTTGGAGCACAACCAAAGACTAATTTTGTAAAGAAGATCGAACAACACAAATAAGTTGTTTTAACAATAAAAAAAGGCGCTCACCATCCGGTAAGCGCCTTTCTCTTTTTATATCTTTTACCTACGACAGAAGAATGCCAGCAATAGTTGCTGAAAGGTAAGAAGCCAACGTACCACAGAAAAGTGCTTTCATACCAAGTTTTGCAAGATCCGCTCTCCTTTCAGGCGCCAAAGCTCCAATTCCACCGATCTGCATACCCACAGAACTGAAATTAGCAAAACCGCAAATGGCAATACTGGCAATCAAAAGGCCCTTATCAGTCACTGGTTTTATACCGTGGTGAGTCATATTATCAAATGCCACAAACTCATTAATTGTCAGCTTTTGACCCATTAATGTAGCAACTGTATCAACATCCTGACCTGGAACACCCATGGCCCAAGACATTGGATAGAATATTTTTCCGAAAATCCAGTCCAGCGTAAGTGCATAATCCAGGTTTAGTGCACCACCTAATTTACCCAGCAAAAAGTTGATAAGAGCAATAAGTCCTAAGAAACCAATCAGCATGGCAATAACGTTAACAGATATTTTCATGCCATCGGAAGCACCATGGCTAACAGCATCAATCATATTTCTGTAAGGTGTTTTTACCTCAAGTTTCACTTTACCCATGGTTTGGCTTTCTTCAGTTTCTGGCCAAACGATTTTTGAAATAACCAATGCACCGGGAGCTGCCATAAGACTGGCTGCCAACAGGTACTCAGCCCTGGCACCAAAACTTACATAAACCACAAGTATACCTCCGGCAATACATGCTAAACTTCCGCTCATGCTCGCCAGCAACTCACTCATTGTCATGGTTGATAAATAAGGACGAATCATAACTTGCGCCTCAACCTGTCCTACGAAAGCACTTGCCACATTACTAAGTGCTTCAGCACCACTCACTCGCATCACCCAATTCATGGCTTTTGCAATAACAGATACAATTCGTTGCATCACTCCGAAATGGTAGAATATGGCAACTAAAACGCAAACCAGGATAATTGTAGCCAAAACACTGAAGCCGAACACGAAAACACCGGGTGTTCTATAGGGAACGGCTGCGCCGGAAGCATCCTGAGCCACAAGTCCTCCGTATACAAATGAAGCACCTTCTTTAGCAAATGCCTCGATATGGGTCATTTGTCGGCCCATCCATGAAAAAAAGGACTTAACGAAAGGGACTTTAAAAATTAGTAAGGCAATAGTAACCTGCAAAAGGATACCGCTGATAACCAGCCTGTAATTGATCCTCTTCTTGTTATTTGATGCAACCCATGCCAAACTAAGTATAAGGATAATACCTACGAGACCCTGTAACCTTTCCATAAGTTCTTTTTAAAATTTTGGTAATTTAATCATTTTAGGGAAAGTCGGGTGCTGAATAAAGAATAGATTAAAAAAATGGAATTCGAACAGTTGCTTTCCCAATATCCTTGTCTCATTAATCACAAATTTCCAACCTGCCATTTCTTGTTGAAGAAATAAGGTTACAAATGCTTCAAAATGATGGTTTTTCAAATATTTAGGGTAATTGGGGAGATTAAAAAAAAAGTTTGACCGTTACCCTGCAAAATTTATATTTGTAGACGGTTATTTGTATCAAAACTAACATACTAAAGCTTATGAGGAAATCTCTACTCCTTGCTGCATTCATTGTATCTATACTGAATACGATGGCTCAGCAAACCCCGAATGGTATTCGGGTTGTGACGGGTGAACTTATCAACAAAGTTGCATCTCTTAGAAACCTGAAACCTGATCCTTCTCTTAATCCTCCAGTAAGCCGCGATCTTACCGGTTTGGTAATTAAAAAGACCTGGAAAGAAGAAGTTAAAGATTTTGGTACAAACGCTACTGGCGACCCTGTTGTCCAGAAAGATTTTTACAATCCCAAAAAACTTACCAATGGTGCTGAAGAAGGTCCATTAGTTGGAACCAAAGTGGTGCAGAACTATGATGGTATGGGATTCACTAACGTAGCACCTGCCGACCCTTGTTTAACACAGGGTCCAAACCATGTAATTCAAATGATCAATGGTAGCCAGGGCGCTTATTTCCGTATTTGGGATAAGACCGGCGCTAACGTTGTTGCTCAAACGTATATGTATCAGGTGATCGCAACTCCTGGCTATACAGGTTTTGGTGACCCAATCGTGTTATACGACCAGTTCTCAGGAAGGTATATCCTTTCTGAATTCGGTGCTTCTGGTGGCGTTACCACTTATGCTAATACACTGATCTTCGCTGTATCTGCTACTACCGACCCTTCAGGTGCATGGAACATCTATAAGTTTGTAGACAACTCAGCTTTTATAGATTATCCTCACTATTCAGTTTGGCCTAATGCCATCTTCGGTACATCTAACGACTTCAATACTGCTGGTACCGCTTATCTCGGTTCCTCAGTAATGGCTTTCGATAAGAATGCAATGATTGCCGGTGCTGCTAGTCCAACGCTGATACGTACACTGCCTTCTTTCTTCTCTACAGGCGTTAACCCAACGTCTAAACCAAGAACGATGGCTCCTATCAGTATCAGCGGTCCTACCGCTCCTGCTGATCCAACAACTGGATTCTTCCTTTATTACCATGACGATAACCTTACAGCATCAACAACCGACGTTGATAGCGTAGGTATCATCAATATGAAACCGGATTTCACTACGCCTGCTAATACAACAATAACTGTTGGTGGACAAATGACTGTAGCAGCGTTCAAATCACAGGTTTGTGCTTCCCGTGCCTGCGTTCCTGGCGGCTCTGCTTACGATGCCATCAGTGACCGTTTCATGCATAGGGTTAGCTATCGCAATTTTGGAACTTATGAAGCCATAGTAGCCAACCATACTGTAGATGCTAACTACCCTGTTTTACCAGCAAAAGCTGGTATTAGATGGTATGAACTTCGTCGTAGCGGTGGTGCCTGGGGCGTTCAGCAACAAGGTACTTATGCTCCTGATGCAGACGGCCGCTGGATGGGTGGTATCAACATCAATAGCAAAGGACAGATAGCTCTTGCCTTTAACCATAGCGGTTCTGGCAAATTCGCTTCAATCTATTTCACCGGACGTAACAGTACCGACCCAGCAGGTCAAATGGTGTATGATGAAGGAACATTGCAAGTAGGTTCTGCTTATGGTACTTTCTCTAACAGATGGGGTGATTATAACGACCTGGAAACAGATGTTACCAATGACTCTCTTTTCTGGTTTACTGCCATGTATGGTGCTGCTAACTGGAAAACAAGGGTTTCATCCTTTAAGTTAGAGCCACTACCAGCTTTAGATGCCCGTACAATCGGCATCATATCACCAGCAAATGGTTTAGCACAGTGTTCAAGTACTATAACACCACAGGTTACTATCAGAAATGCTGGAACAACTACACTAACCAGCCTTAATATTTACACTAAAATAGATAACAACCCTGTAAGTGCTCCTTTTGCATGGACAGGTTCGCTAAATATTACTCAATCGGCTAATGTTACCTTACCTAATATCACAACAACAACTGGTGCTCACACACTTAAGATTTTTGTTGGTGAACCTAATGGAGCATTAGATGAGAATAAGTCGAATGACACAGCAAGTTCAAGCTTTACAATATTGGCTCCTCTCCCAAGTCCTTTAGTAGAAGGTTTTGAATCAACAACCTTCCCTCCTGCTAATTGGAGGATTATTAATCCAAACTCGGGTTCTGTAACCTGGGCAAGAAATACTTCCGCCAGAAAATCAGGTGTAGCTTCTGCATTTATGGATTTCTATAACTACTCAAGCGACCTTCATGAAGATTTCTTACTTTCTTCAATATTGGATGTAAACTCTGCCGACTCTGTAATCCTTACTTTCGAAAGAGCTTACAAACCATATAGCACATCAGCATCTTTTGCAGATGGTTTAGCTGTTGTGGTTTCAACAGATTGTGGAGCTACTTTTACTGAGGTTTGGAGAAGAGAAGGTACCACCTTGGCAACCGTTGCAGGTACAACTACTTCAGGTTATGTTCCTGCAGCAGCTGATTGGTTGAGCACTCGTTTGGATCTTAAACCTTTCATCGGCTCTGCTACCAGCGTAACCGTTGGATTTAAATCTATCAACAGATTCGGTAACAATCTTTATCTGGATGATATCAATATCAGAACCTTCCGTCTGCCATTCCGTGATGCCTTAATAAGGACAGTAACTGAACCAGCTGGTCGTCTTTGTGCACGTACATTGGTTCCTCAGTTGACAATTGGCAACCAGGGTCGCGATACATTAAAGAGTGTTAAGATCATGTTCCGCATTGGTACCGGTGCTTTGGATTCAATTAGTTGGACAGGTTCTTTGCCAAATGGAGGATCTGCACTGATCAATTTCGCAACATACAACAAGACTATAACTTTCGCAACAGGTGGTAACTACCAGTTCATTTCTTATACAAAAGAACCAAACGGATTGACTGACGAGAACAATCTGAATGATACAACCAAAATTGGTCTTACCATTTTTGATCCTCAGCCAGATCCGGTAAAAGAAGGTTTTGAACAACCTACCTTCCCTCCTGCCAACTGGTCTGTTGCATCTTCTGGAAGCGGTTATACTTGGGAAAGAAGTGTAAGAGCTGCTAATGAAAAGACAGCTTCTGCTACTATCCGTAACTACCGTTTCAACAGCAATGGAAGAAAAGATGACCTCTACTCTCCATTGGTTCAAATTGGAAGTCCTGACTCAGTTTACCTGAAATTCGACGTAGCTCACGCTACCGCTCAATACCCAGGAAGTACTGGTACACCTTTGGATACACTGGAAATCTTACTGACTTCAGATTGTGGTAAAACATTCCGTTCTGTTTACAAGAAATGGGGTGAAGACCTTACTACAGTAAACAAGAACTTCCCACAAGTATATCCTACTAATGATACTGTAGGATTCTATCCTAATTCAGCTTCACAATGGCGCAGAGAATGGGTGGATATCAGCAAGTTCGTAGGTGCCAACAGCAAGTTCCAGTTTGTATTCAGAAGTAGTAGTAACAAAGGAAATAATACATTCCTTGATAATATTGACATTTCTACTATAACTTTGCCAGCGCGTCTGAAACAAGCAGGTTACATGATTACTCCGAATCCTTTTGAAGGAAGCTTTGTAATCCGTCACCTGTTACCACCAGCAAATCTGAGAGGATTGCAAGTAATCAATTCAATCGGAGAAACTGTAGTATCAAGGACGTTCAACGGTAACGCAAGCAATTATATTCCAGTAGATCTTAGCCGTTATTCAAATGGTTCTTATCAAGTGAAACTGGTTTACGATAATAAGGTAATTACAGAAAGAATTATTAAGAGAAGATGATGAACGCTATTGAAACTATTATTGAAAACGAAAAAGACGAATCACTTAGAATAATAGCTCAAAAAGTAATTAACCAGAAACGAATCTCTAAACAAGACGGACTGCTCCTTTTCGAAAGGGGCAGTCTTTCTTTTTTAGGAGCACTGGCTAATGCTGTAAGAGAGCGATTACATGGTGACCGTACTTATTTCAACAGGAACTTCCATATTGAACCCACTAATGTGTGCGTATTCTCCTGTAAGTTCTGCTCCTATTCCAGACTCTATGCGCATAAGGAAGAAGGCTGGGAATTAAGCACTGAACAGATGATGGACATCGTAAAGAAATACGATGGTAAACCAGTAACTGAAGTACATATAGTAGGCGGTGTTCATCCGAAAATGAACCTCGATTTCTTCGCAGACCTTCTCCGTAAAATAAAAGCTCATAGACCCGATCTTCATATCAAAGGTTTTACAGCCGTTGAATTGGATTATATGTTCCGTAAAGCCAAAATGACGACAGAAGAAGGACTTCGATTCCTTAAAGAAGCTGGCCTTGATTCATTGCCAGGTGGTGGTGCAGAAATTTTCGATGAAAAAATAAGAGAGCAGATTTGTGCCGACAAGGTAAGTTCAGAAGGCTGGCTCGATATTCATGGTACCGCTCATAAACTGGGAATGCATACCAATGCAACCATGCTATACGGTCATCTGGAATCTTACGAACATCGTATCGACCATATGGATCGACTTCGTTCATTGCAGGATGAAACGAAAGGTTTCAACACCTTCATACCACTAAAATTCAGGAACCATGATAATGAAATGAGTCATATTCCTGAAGTATCAGTAATTGAAGACCTCAGGCTGTATGCAATTGCAAGATTGTATATGGACAATTTCCCTCATCTCAAAGCCTATTGGCCAATGCTGGGTCGTCAAAACGCCCAACTGACCCTTTCATTTGGTGTAAATGATATTGATGGCACTATCGATGATTCAACAAAAATCTATTCAATGGCAGGCTCTGAAGAACAAAACCCAGCCATGTCTACTGCCGAACTGGTAACATTGATTAACCAGGCAGGAAGAAAAGCCATAGAAAGAGATACACTCTATAATGAAGTAAGGGATTATTCAACAGTTCCTTTACAGGAATTAAGTTCTAATCCTGAATTGAATTAAAAGCCTATTTTAATTGCCCCGATGCCCATTGAAGGGCTGCTAATGACTTGTAGAATTTGGTTTTGGTCTCCTGCAATTTCTGTTGCAATTCCAAAACCTTATTCTCACGGGTATTAACAATAAACAAACTGCTTTCACCAATTTCAAATCGGGCAAGCTCTCCACTCAACAACCGTTGATAATTCACTAAAGCCTGTTCCATTAAGCTAACCTGTTGACGAAGAGTATACGTTTCGTTGTAATACACAGTTATCTTGGTCTCTATATCGCGCTGTGCCTGATTTCTCTCCATCGATGTTTCAGCTACTTTAAATTTAGTTTCACGAAACCCACCTCTTCCCTGCGACAAACGCAATGGCATACTGAAATCAATCCCAAACTTATAATTGTTCTCTAAAAAATTGGTGTTGACATTTTTAAAGACATTATACCCTTTATTCAAAAGATTTGCTTTCGCATCCAACTTTGGTAGCATTTCCTGAAATTTCAATTGTTGCTCCACCCTAAGCCAATCCAATTTGTATGAAAAGGTTTTCAATTTGGGATGATTTGAAAGTGCCACTGACAATAACTCGTCCATTGCTGGTATCATTACCGTCTGCGTACTCTTTTCCCATAAAGTATCGGGAATAGCAGCAACAGGTAATTTATAGGGGATGTCATTCTCAAGCCATAGAAAGTTAGATAATTCCGTTCCCGCGTTCTGGAATTTCATAAAAGCCTCATTTCTCAACAGAAGGAATTGCTGTAATTGAGCCAATGCTTCAACAGTGTCAATTGCTGGACGATTCCCTTGTTGGTATTCAATTGATGTGAAACGCAATCTTGCTTCGCTAAGGGCAATCGTTTTATCCAGAATTTTATATACCTGATACTCTTTAACCCAATTCCAATAAGCTCCGATGCTCTCATATAAAAGATCATTGATAAGCAGGTTTCTGGTAGCAAGATTTTGTTGCTGATAAATCTTTGCCTGCTTTAGTATAGCCCTTCTTTTATCGACAACCAGATCTTTCAGTAATGGTACACTTATACCGAGATAGCTTGTTTGTCCTAAAGTAGCTTCACTGGTTACCCTCGTACCTGAAATCTCTTCTAATCCTGCATAAACTTCAATCCCATACCAAGTTGGTATCTTTAATTCCGGTTGGTAATAACTATAATAAACATCTCCTCCGAATTTTTTCTTTTCAAATGAAGTTGTTAACAATGGGTCGAATCCAGCTCTGGCTCCGGTAAGGGCTGCAGCTGCTCTCTGAACTGAAAAGTCAGCCTGCTTTACTACAGGATGGTATAAACGAACCAGATTCAGGAATTCATTTTCAGACAATACCAACATCGATGCTGTATCCGATTGACCCTTGGAAGGGACACTGAATACCAGCAACACAAATAAAATTGAGGAGATGAACCGGAAACGTTTCATAATATTTGAGCTAACGCGTTTTATTTTTTTGTTGTTTCTGGTTTATTTTTCGGCTTATAATAGTCTGGCGGAAACCCATTGATATTACGCCATAATTCATACCAAAGAGGAACATCCTTCAACAAGGCAAATCCAGCAGCACCTGTACCCATACGAAGTTCCTTTGGCCAGGGCTTCTCACCTTCAGCCTCTGTAACCAGTAAACGGAACAATCCATTTTCACTTACAGAAGTCTCTACTGCCACAACATTACCAGTAAAAGTACCATACGAAGCAGTAGGCCATCCACTGAATACTATAGCAGGAAAGCCATCAAACAAGAACCTTACTTTCTGGCCATTTGCCACTAACGGTAAGTCAACAGGTTTTACAAATAGTTCTACCGCATATTGCTGATTAGTAGGAATAATCTCTACCAGTTTTTCTCCTTCCTTTACTATTTCATTCAACCCGGATTTACGAGCCTGTACAATCTGTCCATCTTGCGGAGCTTTTACATAATACTGCCCGCTTCGGATATTGTAATTCATATACTGGTTCTCCAGTTTTGATATTTCCCCTTCGCTTGTTGCAATTT
>Ga0138256_10008788_pt1 | contig 10603 bp, 8 predicted proteins | sample KNB2016incub_MG_FD_105486 | JGI IMG/M metagenome (GOLD analysis project Ga0138256, IMG submission 105486) | Active sludge microbial communities from wastewater in Klosterneuburg, Austria - KNB2014incub_MG | ecosystem: Engineered > WWTP > Activated sludge > Unclassified | place: Austria... | reverse complement strand
GAGTGCACGATAATGTTGCTGAACTTGAAGCCCCGAAAGAGCGAGGCCTGATCGATCTTGAGTTCAATTGTACCGTTGGTCTTTTCCGCGAATTGTTTTTTTATGAGTGGCTCGAGAAAAACCGGCCGCATAACGTAGTTGTATGCGACAACGATGGCGCAGATTATGACGATGAAGGTATAGAGTAATGCGTGCACTCTTTTACGCATCTTAAACCGGGGTCGCGACGGACTGGGGTTATCGGCAACGGATCCGTCGGGAAATTCAGGCATTTACACCAGTTGTCGAGCAGGTGATCGATTCGCCCGTTGCGCACCCGCATATAAATGAGTGTCGCAGCGAGTGGCCGCAGGTTCTTGCACAAGACCCGCGCGCGGCTGCAAAAATGCTTCTTCCCTGTGGAGTTTTGTGCCGTTCATTAAGATACGAAGGCTTATATCGTTATGATTGCCTGTAAAGCACGATTCATAGTACAGAGGTTGCGGCATTTTGCCGTCTTGCTGTTTGTCTTGCCCGTCGGTGTGGCCGCGCATGACTACATATATCAACCGATTTATCAGTTTGATCAGGGACCCAGAGATTATACAGGGAAATACCTCAGTGACACCCTGCGCGCGTTGCTGTTTCGTTCTGAGTTTACGGTCAAGCAGACCGGCTATGCCAGCAACTCGGGTAACCTGACCAACCTGCAATTCGCGACCGACTTTGCGCAACTGGCGACTTCGCGCTTTTCCGGGATGGCTCCCGATGAAATCGACCGCGATCTCTATAACGCCGAACGTTTTACAGTGCGCATCTATGAAAGTCTCGCGCGCCGCTGGGAGAGGCTCAACCCGATTCCGGGTCTGTATTACGGAGTGATTATCCGCAGCCCGGCTTACCCGTTTATCGTTCTCGAGGGCATGAATAACTATGCGCTCGATTTGGGCACTTTCCCGTTTACCGACGACGAGCGATTCAGGCAGACCATGCTGTGGCAGCGGCAATACGGTTTTGAGTTTCGGATTATTTTTGACTGATCAAAACTTCAGCACATCCAGAGCAAAACCGCAGGCACCCGCTTCGATGTCGGCGTAGCGCTTCACGAGATGGTTATACACCCCGCCGCGCGCCATCGGTTCGGTGAACCCCGGTACATAGGTTTCAAAAAACAGTCCGCTGTAATAGCTGCTGCGTGGTTCGGTGAGCGGCTGCCAGTACGCGTCGACGCCGCTTTTCTGCAGCGCCGCAATCATTTCGCCGGCAATTTTTGCGGATTGATCCAGTTGCTGTCTGGCTTCGGCCGGCAATGCAGCTGCCGCCGCCGGAATTTTCTGCGACTCTGATGCGTAGAAGAGCCAAACGGCGAATTTGCCCGCGTCGGCCGCCGGCACTTTCATGCTGCGTTCGAGAATCTGCGCAAGATGTGGCGCGTCGCGGCGGCGTTCGGCGTCGATATAGTCATTGCCGGCAAGGGCGACGAAAGTATTGCGCAACGCCACGTCGGTGACCTGCGTCGCAGAGGTGAGCTGAAAAACTTCGCTGAGAATCTGTTTGCTGATTCGAATTAACGAGGCCAGTTCTGCGTCTGCTTTTTCGCCGATGACCTCGCAGCCGATCTGGTATATTTCGCGCGGCATTGGGTAATTTTTGCGTATGTCTTTATAGACTGGCGCAGCATAATAGAACTTGCGCAGCTGCTGCTCGGCGCGGCGTTCGATCTGTCGCACATAACCTTTGATCACTTGCGCGGTGATGTCGTTGCGCAGCGCCAGCCTCTCGCCGCTGTTGTCTTTCAGGCTGAACATCTCGGCGTGCGAGTTTTCAGAAAATGTATCGGGAAAATCGATCGTCGCCGGCATGATGCGCTCAAAACCATGCGAGCGTACAATTTCCTGCGCGGCGCGGCTCGCGCGTTCCAGGCCTGCCGTGGCCTCGACGTCGAACATGCTGAACCCATAGGGCGATGATACTTTACGGTACGCTTCGTGGGTGCTCATGATAGTTGCTCCAGGTCGAGCAGGCTGTTCACGGCCGACAGCGTAAAGCTGAGCAGCGCCAGCCTGTTGGCACGGATTTTCGCGTCGTCGTGGTTCACCATGACCGAATTGAAAAATTCATCGACGGTCGTTTTGCCGGCGGCAAACTCGGCGAAGATGTTCCTGTAGTGCACCAGCGGATCGGTGGCATTTTCCGCGGCCAGCTTGTGCAGCTTTTCTGCCAGTGCGTAGAGGCCTTTTTCTGCGGCTTCAATAAACAGCGCTCTATCGGGGGGTGTCGTGGTTTTTTCCGTGCTGATGTTTGCCATACGCTTGAACGCTGTCAGCAGCGCGTCAAAATGGCTGCGGTCTTTTTCGGCGATGTCGCGCAGGGCCGAGGCGCGTGCATAGAGGTCAAAGGCGTCATCGGAGCCCGAGAAGATGGCCGCGCGCGTGAGCTTCTTATCGAAGCCATCTGCTTCGAAAATCGTCGCGAGACGGCCTTTGAGAAACTGCAGAATTTTATCCTGCACGGCGGCTGCGTCGGAGATTTTTGCCGTTGCATCGGCGCCGAGGATCTTCAGTGATTCGGCGATAAAATCACCCAAGGGCAGGCTGATTTTTTGCGCGACGAGAATCTGTATAAAGTAGAGAGTTTGGCGGCGAATGGCAAATGGATCCTGCGACGCGGTGGGTTCTTTGCCGAGCACAAACGCGGCAACGATATTGTCCCATTTGTCGGCGAGCGACATCAGCGCGCCGAGTTTGCTTGCGGGCAGGCTATCGCCCTGAAAGCGCGGCAGGTAGTGTTCGTGTATCGCGGTGCAGATTTCGGGCTTGAGGCCTGCACGCTCAGCATAGACTGCGCCGATTTCACCTTGCAGGTGATCGAATTCATAGACCAGCGCCGTGGTGAGATCGGCCTTGATGAGCTTCGCTGCTTCGGTGAGCACCGCTTCGGACACCGAGCCTTTGGCGAACAGCGCCGCGAATTGGGCGATGCGGCCGGTTTTCTCCAGCAGAGTGCCGAGTCCGTCGTGAAACACGATCTGCTTCAGATCGCCGACGCGATCGGTCAGCGGGCGCTTAAGGTCTTCGTCGAAAAAGAATGCGCCGTCAGACAGGCGCGCACGCAACACGCGTTCGTTGCCGCTTTTGATGTTGGCGACTGTGGTGGCCGAAGATGTATCGGCGTTGGCCACTATCAGAAACTGATTGCTGAGTTTTCCATTGGATTCCCGTAAACCGAAGTAACGCTGGTGCTGGTTCATCTCAGACAGAATCACACCGTCGGGCAGGCGCAGGTAATCGGCAGAAAAAGAACCAACGACCACTTCGGGGCGCTCGACAATAAAATTCACTTCATCGAGCAGCGCGGCATTTTCGATAAGGGTAAGTTGTTCTTTGGCGGCCGCGTCTTTTAGAATCGTGGCAATGCGTTCGCGGCGGGTTTTGGCATCGGCGATGATGTGGTGGCCGGCCAGCACATCGGCATATTTCGCCGCGTCGGCAATCTCAATGCCGTCTTTATCGAGAATAAAATGCCCGCGCATGGGGCGAAACGGCAGATGCCCCAGAATCGTGCCGGCGACTTCGCCGCTGGCGAGATCCCACTTTGCTTTGCCATACTGCAAATAGTAACCCGCGATAGGGCGCGCGTAGATGGTCGGCAGATCGGCCCAGCGCATCGAGCGCGGAAAACGGAACTGGCCCAAGAGATCGTGCAAAAGTTTAGGCAGTGTTTCGCGGAGGGTCTTGCCCTTATGCATCACCGTCGCAGTGGCATACTCGCCTTTGCCCGTGTCACGGAATGTGATCTGGTCAGCAGGCAGGCCGGCTTTTTTAGCAAAGCCAATGAGAGCCGCAGACGGTTTACCGTCAGAGCCGATCGCCACACTTTTTGCGGGGCCCTGCAAAGTTTCGGTCGAGTCTTCCCCGCGTTCGGCGATGTCTGAAGCTACGAATGCGATGCGGCGTGCTGTGCCGAATACGGCGATGGACTTGAAGGGTAAGCCCGTGGCCTTCAGAAGTTGCGGTAGGCGTTTCTCCCCGTCCGCAACGAGATTCTTCTGGTACGCGGCGGGTATTTCTTCGGTCGCTAATTCAAATAACAGTGATTGAGACACCATGCAACAATGCGCGCCGAAACACAGCGTAAAGTGCAAAGATATGTGCTGGCAGCAGGCAATGCATGCCCGGCGCACAAGGTGCTGGCGTGTAAAATAAGGGTGGATGCAGCACTGAAATAGCTGTCCGGTTTAAAGCGCGGCAGGCGTCTTTCTGGGGTTGTGGTCGGCTATCCAAAGCCTTTTACGGGCATGGGAAATTGATATTTGCACTAAGAGGAAATGATGAAAAAGGATTTGAGATTTTTTGTAATCGCACTGTGTGCGTACCAGTGCTCAGCAGTCGGCCTTGTTTTTGCACAAAAAGGCGACGCGGACAGGAAAAAAACGGCACGCCACCACTCTGCGGCGGTAGTCGAAATCAAACAGATGATAGGTGACCTGACGGTAGAGACCAACAAAGTCACAGCCGCAGTGAATGCATCACAGCAGGGAAAAGATGTTGTCAATGCTCTGGAAGTTTGGGCGAAGTATTTCGATTCGTGGAAAAAAAAGGCCAAAGCGCTGGAAAGCAAAAAGGGTTTCAAATTCCTTAAAGCGACAGGGGCGTCCGAGGAACTCAATGCCGACCTCAACGCATTTATGGTCTCAGTACAAAATATGTCACAGAGCCTCCAGGCAAAAATGGATTTGTTCAAAGACAATCCGCAATATCAAAAGCGCATCGAGTCAGTCATGAAAAAACTAAACGACAAATAAAGTTTTTGACACTGCGGGCATTCGCCCGCAGTGTCAAAAATATCGATCACATTCTGCTTTACAATCAATCTCTGCCTCCATCGCTGTGAGCAATGGCTGAAGGTGATTTTTACGTACTTGCAATCGATCTCGGTACATCCGGCCCTAAAGTAGCGATCGTGAGCGAACAGGGTGAGGTCCTCGACTGCGAGGTTGAATCCACCGAGCTGGTGCTTTTGCCCGACGGCGGCGCAGAGCAAGATCCCGACGACTGGTGGGATAAAATCTGCCGAGCTTCGCAGAAACTCATGGCAAAGAAGCTGGTTCCGCCCGAAAAAATTTCAGCCGTGGCTGTCACCTCGCAATGGTCGGGCACCGTCGCCGTCGACAGCGAAGGCAAACATCTGCACAATTCCATCATCTGGATGGATTCACGCGGCGCGAAGCATGTCGCGAATATGATGGATGGTCTCGTGAAGTTTCAGGGCTACGATGTCGTCAAACTCGCGCAGTGGATTTTGCTCACCGCGGGTATGCCGGGCCTGTCGGGCAAAGATTCGCTTGCGCACGTGCTCTACATAAAGAATGAAATGCCAGAGCTTTACAGAAAAACGTACAAATTCCTCGAACCCAAAGACTATTTAAACGTGAAGCTGACCGGCAAATTTGCCGCGGCACAAGATTCGATAGCATTACACTGGCTGACTGACAACCGCGATCTTAAAAAAGTCTATTACCATCCGAGTCTGCTCAACGCGACCGGCATCGACGTGGCAAAGATGCCCGATCTCTACAGTTCAACCGATGTGCTGGGCCATATTCTGCCGCAGGCGGCGAAAGAACTCGGCGTGCCCGAAAATGTCAAAGTGGTGCTCGGTACTCCCGATGTGCAGTCGGCGGCCTTGGGGTCGGGTGCCGTCGACGACTATGCCGCTCACCTCTATATCGGGACATCGTCATGGCTGACCTGCCATGTGCCATTCAAAAAAACCGACGCCGAGCACAACATGGCGACGATACCATCGGCGATTCCGGGGCGCTATCTGATCGGCAACGAACACGAAACGGCCGGTTATTGCCTCACGTACCTGCGCGATAAGGTTTTTTATCCTAAAGATGCAATTACTCCTGAAGGCGCGCCGGCCGATGCGTACCAGAAATTTAATACTCTTGCCGAGTCGATACCGGCGGGCAGCGAGAAGCTCATCTTTACGCCGTGGCTTATCGGCGAGCGTACACCGGTCGAAGACCATACTATTCGCGGTGGATTTTTCAATATGTCTTTGAATACCACGCGGGCGCATATGGTCCGCTCTGTATTCGAAGGTGTGGCATACAACTCGCGCTGGCTGCTCGACGCGGTCGAAGAATTTATCGGCCGCAAGGTGCAGTTCATCAACATGATCGGCGGCGGTGCCCGCTCTGATCTGTGGTGCCAGATTCACGCCGATATTCTGAACCGCGAGATTCGCCAGGTACAAGATGCGGTGCAGGCCAACGTGCGTGGTGTGGCACTTCTCGCGGGTGTGTCGCTGGGCCGCTTCAAGTTCAAGGATATTTCGGATCGTGTGGCAATTGCGAAATCGTACAAACCGAACCCGCAGAACCGCAAGATCTATGACGAACTCTACACCGAGTTCAAGAATGTGTACCAGGCCCACAAGAAAATACACGAACGCCTTAATAAGGCACATTAAATGAGTTGGCGCAGCCAACTCATTTAATGTGCGACAGGAGTATAAAATGGATCCAGAGATTATTGCAGAGTACCAAAAAAAATTCCCCGAGGTTTTCACCTTCATTGAAGGTGTGCTCGAACGCTTTCCCGAGCTCGACCGGTTTATCAAATCACAGGGCGCGGTGAAGTCTGAGATCGACGCTCAGGCGAAGCAAGTTATGGAAACCGTCGCAAAGGATATGAAACCTTATCGCGATCAGTTTACAGTCAATCGGACCTTGCCGAAAGACGGCCGTCCGCATGCCGAGGTTCTCAAAGAACTGCAGGAAATGCAGGGTGTCGAGCGCAAAAAATGGAAAGAAGGTTATGTTTCGGGTGCCGTCTACCACGGCGATGACGATCACATCGAATACATGAACCAGGCTTACATGCTGCATTCGCAGTCGAATCCGCTGCACTCAGATCTGTGGCCGAGTGCGAGTAAGTTTGAAGCGGAGATTATTTCCATGACGGCACAGATGCTTTCAGAAGGTGCCCCGGCGGATGTGCGCTCCGGTCTTTGCGGTTCAGTGTCTTCGGGCGGCACCGAAAGCATTCTGCTGGCCATGAAAACTTACCGCGATATGGCATACCACGATCGGGGGGTGCGGCATCCCGAAATGGTGCTGCCGACGACCGCGCACGTGGCATTCCACAAAGCGGCGCAGTATTTCAAAATCAAGATGCGTCAGGTTCCGGTCGATCGCAATTTTCGCGCGGACATCAATGCCGTTAAAAAAGCCATTAACGGCAACACGGTTGTGGTTATAGGTTCAGCACCGGGGTTTCCACACGGTATGGTCGATCCGATTGAAGAGATGTCTGAGATTGCGCGCGCGAAAGGTATTCCGTTCCATACCGATGCGTGCCTGGGCGGTTATATTCTGCCATGGGCAAAAAAGCTTGGCTACAATGTGCCGAAGTTTGATTTTTCGCTGCCGGGTGTGACTTCGATCTCTGTAGATACCCACAAATACGGCTACGCGGCAAAAGGCACTTCGGTGATACTTTACCGCAACGAGAAAATCCGCCACCATCAGTTTTTTACGGCGACCAGCTGGCCCGGGGGCATGTATTTTTCACCGACCTTCGCGGGTTCGCGGCCGGGTGGCCTGAGTGCTGCCTGCTGGGCCGCGCTGGTCTCGATCGGTGAAAAAGGATATCTCGAGGCGGCGAAAAAGATTCTCGGCGCCGCCGACTATATCAAGGCCGAAATAAAGAAGATTCCCGAATTAAAAGTCCTGGGCGACCCGCTCTATGTGATTGCGTTTGCATCTGACTCCCTCGACATATACAAGGTCATGGAGCAGATGACGCACAAGGGCTATTCTCTCAACGGTCTGCACCGCCCGGCATGTGTGCACATAGCGCTCACACTGCGCCATGCCGAGCCCGGTGTGAAAGAGCGTTTCATCGAAGATCTTAAGGCCGCAGTCGCTTATGTAAAGGCGAACCCGTCAGAGAAGGGTAGTTCGGCACCGATTTACGGTATGGCAGCGACATTGCCGGTGCGCAGCGTGGTGGGAGATTTACTCAAGACGTATATGGACGCGTATTACAAGGTATGACAAGCTTATTCCGGCGCTAGCGCGCCGGAATAAGCTTGTCTCCAGTTCTTTTGAATTCCACTTTTTCGCCGGCTTCGAGCAGAAAAATTCGTTCGTCTTTGCCTGAAACCGCGATGGCATCTTTGATCATTTCCATTTCACGGCCGCCGCGGCGATAGAAAGTGCTGTGGTGAATGGGTATCATGTAGCGCGCGCCGCAATCGCGCATGATTTGTATTGCGCCGTAAGGGTTTACATGCACGGCATTGCCGAGGCCGCTGCCGGTGCCGAAACCGCCTGACGGGCCGACGGGAATCAGCGCCATGTCGATCTTAAAATAGTTTTTGAGTTCACGGAAATATTCTTCATGGTAACCGGTGTCACCGGCAAAAAAAACGGTCACGCCTTTATACTGAATGATGTAACCGGTGTAAGGTTCGCCGTCCCACAGATTGTCGACAAGCAGGCGGCCGCCGAAGTGGCGCACATTGACCGCCGTGATTCTGAACCCGTCTTCTTCGTACGAATAGCCGGGACTCGCCGGGTGCTCGAAGCGGGCAACGGCACTCGGCGCGTAGTTAAAACCGCTCGGCGGCGCAAACAGATGGCGTGAGCCTTTCAGTTGCGCGAGCGAGGGAGCGTCGAGATGGTCAAAATGGTTGTGGGAGATCACAATCGCATCGACCGGTTTTACGGAGGCAACGTCGATACCCGGTTCGGCGAGTCTTTTGATGACTGTGCCGGTGCGCATCGAAAAATTGGGGTCGGTGATGATCCACTTGTCGTAGATATGCATCAGCACGGTCGCGTGGCCAACCCAGTAGAATTCAATTTTGTCTGTCGCCTTAGACAATTGCGGTTGCGGTTTGCCTGTTTTGACCGTGTTGGTGAAGTTGCCGCAGGCAGAGAATACGATCAGGGTCGCTGCATAAAGAAGAGTCTTAGCGTGCATAAAAATCCACGGTGGAAAATACACCCGAATGGTCGAAACGGCCAGTTTCTGATTTTCCGTTCGCGCGTGCAGGTAGAATTTGAGGTTTATTTCAAAGTGCCCAAAATGCTATTCGAGACCGATGCGCTGGGTGCCCGAATAGCGGAAATGCCCCTCGGCTTCTTCGGCAGCGATAGACTCGGCCTCCGCGCCGAAAAATTTCTTCCTTACCTCAGCAATTTGTGCCTCTGAATTGGATTGACCGCTTTTTAAGATCTGGTCCCGCTCGGCGGCGTAACTTTTTCCCGCGTTCCAACGTTGTTCGCGCTCGCTGTCTAAATTTTCCCAGCGTTCCAATGCCGCGTTATCCATACCCATTTCGCTGCGAATCGTGCGCAGCGCATGGCGCTGTTGTGTGGGTGACATGCCGCGCAGGTCGGTCTGCACCGCATCGATCAGCACGTTGGTAATCTCCTGCTGGTGGCGTTCAATATAGGCCTTCGTCTGATCGCCGTAGTTTTCCCGTAAAACATCTTTAAAATAGCCGAGTTTGGCGGCGATATCTTTGCCTTTGGCTTCTTTCAGACTGTCGATCGCGGCCCGGATATTCTCAGCCTTCGTTTCTGCGGCCCAGATGTCTTTGGCATTGTCTTCGCCGAAAAGCCCGTTGCGTGTCTCGGCCAGAAGCTTCTGGCGTTCCTGTCTTGTCATCTTGTCCAGGCGGTCTTTGTTGCGCGTTAACCAGTCGTTATATTTGACCAGCGACGAGAGTTGGTTAAAAAGTTTTCCGCTCAGTTGTGGAAATGCGGCCGCGGCAAGTTCGTTCACACAGGCCACCCAATCGCTCGGTTGTTCTTTCTGGCAGATATTCATGAGTTCTTCGAGCATCTTGATCTGAACGTAGGGACGCTGGATATGTTTTCCCCATTTCTCGCGGATAAGCGCCAGCTTCTGCTCGAAGGTCAGTTCTCCGACGATGCGTTTGCTGCCGCTTTCGGTCAGTTCATAGCGAATTTTTTCGACCGCAGATTCTTCGTAAGCCCGCACTGACCGTGGATTGTTCTGGAGCCTTTTGAGTTGTTTGATCGCGTCGGAGTCGCGTGTGAAAAAAAGATATGCGCCGATGATGAGCGCCACGCCGGCGATGGCAATAACTAAATTTCGCTTTCTCCCAAATAATTCCATGTTGCATCATGCATGCGGGGCATCAGCGTGTAAACCCTGTAAGTCGCTAAGGGTAAAAAAAAAGCGCAGCCATCGGCTGCGCTTTTTTGCACACTGTAGAGGTGTCTTAGTCTTTTACGGCGATAAAGTTGATGATCGCGGCGTAAAATTCCATCTCGTCAAACGTGTCTGGCGGTACACCGACAACGTCCAGGTGATCCTGATCGATCACGCTCGAAGTCGATGTCATCTGAGTTGATGTCGGCGCATTGAGGTTGCCGACATAGCCAGTGTTTGCGTCTTGCGTGATATAATCGAGGCAGAGTGTGCACGAGTTATGCTTCAGGCGATAGCCCATCTGCTGTGAGTTGATGCCTACAAGGCCGTCGTCATCCCAATCTGTTTTTGTGCCATTGCCCTGACCTGCTGCGCCGTCATTGTCGCAGTCATCGACGCAATAGCCGTTGCCGTCAATGTTGAAG
>Ga0138256_10008787_pt1 | contig 10603 bp, 13 predicted proteins | sample KNB2016incub_MG_FD_105486 | JGI IMG/M metagenome (GOLD analysis project Ga0138256, IMG submission 105486) | Active sludge microbial communities from wastewater in Klosterneuburg, Austria - KNB2014incub_MG | ecosystem: Engineered > WWTP > Activated sludge > Unclassified | place: Austria... | reverse complement strand
TTTATATAAAACGGCTGTATTATTATTAACTTTTATGGTACTGTGTTTATTGATGTAAGCGGAAATATCTCCAAAATCTACTTTATACCAATCAAATATTTTTGACAAAGTCATTTTGCCAGATGTGATATTCTGATATTTTGTATTGTTGATGAACTTTTTAGTGACTGTATCCAATTGTTCATCCAATGATTTACTAAAGAAAGCACCATTTAGAATCGGAGGACAAGATTTTGCTGCGCAATTGACAGCAAAATGTATCCTGGCATCTTTAAACTGTGGTCGAATGATGTCATTTTCTATATTGTTCAGAGAATATTTCTTACCTCCGATCGTAATTCTTTTAACATCCCAGGGTTTGCCGCCATCAAGATTCTGAATACTTTTTATGGGATAATGATTCACTATGAGATCTATAGTAAACACATTGTATGCATTGATCCAAAACGCCAGTTGGTCATTTTTACTCCACGATGTTAATACAGACGTCGCACTAAATGTCTTCGTAATTGCTTCCAGTTCTTTTTTATTGGCTTTGATGCTTTTATAATCCACATCTCCCGATGTTGAAACATATTTTTTCAGGAATGTATCCCATGATTTGTAATCCGGCTGAGCAACTACAGCGGTTTTACCTGATATAAATATAAACAAATAAATCAAGATTCTCATGGCTTAAGTTTTTATAAATTTCCGGACAGATACTTTATTTTCAGAAGTTATTTGTATAAAGTATGTTCCGTTATCCAATGAACTTACATCAAAAATATGCTGACCAGGTTCAGGAGTAAGATGGAAGGCAGATTGACCTGTGGCATTAAAGATAAGTATATTTTTTAAGGTTTCATTGGACTTAGATCGTACCAATAATTCAGATGATGTTGGATTTGGAAATATAATTAAACTTTCGTCTTTAGTAAGTTCGTTTTCTATAGATGATACTATATCCGGATTATATAAAGGAGATTTAGCTACCTGAACAACTTTTTTATTTGCATCGGTCAAAACCACCACTGCATAAATTCTTGAAGCATCCCAATTGGACTCAATTTTTCTGCTATCTGTCAATGTGAATAAGTTCCCTTCATTTTGCGGAGCTACAAATCCGGGTAGGCCAGCATTTGTAAACGATTTTCTAAAGACATCATGGTGGATTTTTTCGCCATTCGGGGCATTGTAAAAGACAGTATCTTCGACTAAGGCAATAAAATAAAATACAGTTCCTACCGTGTTATTTGACACTGCTTTGGCTTCAAAAGTAACTTCTATCTGATCGGCTCCAAATTTAGCAACTTTTACTTTTAAATCTATGGGTGTTGTTTGATTTTTAAATTCATTGTAAACTATGGGTGACTGCACCTGAGTACCATTTCTTTCTTCGCCATTTATCATAAATCTGGGAGTGGCCCCATAAATATTGTAAAAATTAGTTCTGGCATCGTTTTGTATTTTGTTTTGTGTACTAAAAACACAATCACTGTATGGAGAACTGGGATGGTAGGCTATGTGAATGACATCAGGATTTTGATTTAAAGCGGTATAGAAACCAGGATTTCTGCCGGCACAAATGCTACAACGTGTATTGGTAAAATGCTCGACAATGGTTTTTTTAGGAACTGTTTGTCCGGTTAGGTTTTGAGAAAATATACACCAAATCAACAGTAATGCAGAATTATTAAAAAGTTTCATCATCTTTTGGATTTTGTTATGCTAATATAAAGGATAGTTTACTATTATTGTTTACAAGTGATTGATAATAAAATGTAGATTTATCAGCAAATACTATCTGACTGATGGCAACGGTGCTGATTTCATTATTGTAATCCACATTTATATAATTGCCGTGATCATCGCCTTTGTTTTTATGAAACAACCAAAGGTCATCGGCACCCATATCTTTTTGAAGATATCTTTTGAAAAGATTTTTCCTTTGAGACTGAATAACACCATCATATAAAGTGGCTGAAGAATATATCAAAGGTGTATTACAGGACAACATTGAAATATGCATGTTTTTCTCATCCCAACCAATTTCAAAACCCTTTTCATTTCTGGTCACCAATATTAAAGTAAACGGTTCCAAACCAGAAGGGTCAAATCTTCTGACAAAAGTGTCAATATCTGTTTCATTAAAAAACTGAGGTATAATACTGCCCCTGCTGGCACGATAGTAAGGTTTTCTGATATGTTTTTCTTTAAAACCATTCAATAACGCCGCTACTGTAACATCATCTGTGCCTATCCAGGTACCACCGGATAATCTATCTTCAGGCATAAAAACCTTTCTGTCATTGATGATTTTAGTGACCACTTTATTTGCTGATAACTGTCTGGCTGGTTGCTCATCTCTGTTGTGTGTGACGACCAGTTTATCATCCTTGGTTTTATATATGGTAAGGCAACACATCTTTCAGATTTCTTTAATAATGGTTATGTGACATTTTTTTTGCAACGTTACTTTTGTGTCTGGAAGTAGAATATGCCACACCAAAATCTGCAGGTATTTTTACATGACCAAATTCGTTTCTCAATGCAATCGCTATTATTGCATAATGATGTATACTATGTTCTATAAGGTACACCAACTCTCTGCTTACCGAACTCTGTGTTGTTATGGATACACTGTTAAATTCAATCATGTTAACCATTGATGCTTCTTCATTAATTTTAAGACAAAAGTAAGAAGTCAATTCTTCTAAAATTATCATGGCATAATTGGGCTCATTTTCTATAGCAGGATTTCTGGTTCGACTGTCATAATTAACAATACCTGATTTTATACCTTCTGACAAACAAATATAAAACTCCAGAACATGCCTCACATGCTGTCCTACACTACTATGATTGAGTATGGGCAACTTACTGGTGTATTCATCCTTCGTTAACTGATCTATGACTGATCGGAGCTGAGATAAAGTGTCTGATGTAATGTTTGTCAGCATATATTGTTGTGGAATTAGTATTGTTGTAAATCTGAATTTTCTTAATATGTTTATTGATCTTACTAATTATTTTGTAAAAGTACTACTCAGGTATCACAGAATTATCACAAAATAGTTATTTTATCCTTTTCCCGAAAAAATGCTGACCCAAAATCTGATAGCTCCGGTTCTTTGTATACCTCTCAATTTATTTTCTTCACTGATTTCGTACATGTATCTCATGTGAGTAAAAAAATCTTTGTAAGCATTAAATAATCCGGTCTGCTGATCATATATGTGAACGGGTTCCGAATTGATACCATTCAGCTCTACTATTTTAAAATTGATGCCATCTTCCATTTCTTCAATAGTATTAAATTTCAGATCATATCTTCCGTAATAGAAACCATCTATTTTTTTTGAGATATCTTCAAATACAGAGACTAATTTTTCAGATATCAAGTGATTGGAATTGATGAATCTGGTACCTCTATTGTGATTTCCTATGGCTTCTATTTTTACAATTTCGCCAGACTGAGGGATTATATTTAAAAATTCAGGGCTCATTCTTCCTTTCTGAAGTCTGGCTCTGAATGTCAAAGACATTAATTGACCAATAGTTTGGTGTCCATTACCTGTGACGGATAAAAATTCCTTGGTTGTGAATGAAGTAATTCTACCTCTGCTTTCTGTTGGCTTTCGCACATAAAAGATGGCTGCTTCCTGAGGAAAATCACAAAACTCCTGAATAATAAAATCCTGATTGATTGTATCTGCATAAAGTTGCAATGTTGCTAAATCATTCACTACAGTAACGCCTTTGCCCCGTTCGCCCATATCTGGTTTGGCAATTACAGGAAATGAAAGCTGTGGTGGTAAAACTATATTTAATGTTCCTGATTTTATAAGCACTCCTTTTGGCTTAAATTCTTCAGATATGCGTGAAAGGACATCAAACTTACTGTACCTGATGATGCCACTATCTTTGAACGATGGGTTAACTCCGGTAAAGAATGTGGCAGACCTGGCTTTCAAAGCAAGATAAGTGATATACAAGCCTATTGGAATATAAAAAAACCAAACTGGCCAGTATTCATAATTTACAGTCTTGCCAAGCCATATTGGTGTTGTATTTTGTTTTTTGACGATTGCTTTAATTTCTGTCATGTAAATAATAAAAAAATTATATGCAAAACTAATAACAAAAATCCTTGGGTCATGGACGATTGAATAATCAATAAAGGGTTAATTTTAAGAATCACTTTGAGTGAAAGAGAATTTTTCAGGAAAGTACATCAATTTTTCATTTTTGAGGCGAAATTTGAATCAGCTTTTTGGATATATCCTGCCCGATCTTTATCCCAATCTTTTTGAACACCTTTACTATAGTTGAGATAAAGTTTGCCCCCTTCGATTGCCCATGCATCGGGTTCGATTTTCACAGCATACCCTTGAGCCCACCCATAAGCGCAATAGCCTCCATATTGGGGCGCATATTTATCAGGATTGTCTGTAAATAATTTTTTATTGGCTTCAGTTGCAAAATACCATGTAGCACCATTCCAGATGTATGAAATCGTTTTTATACCTTTAATTGGCTGATTAGATATGAAATATGCAACAGGATCAAAGCCTTTTATGGCTCCTTCTTTTGTGGTAAATATTTTGGCTTCTTTGGCAGCCTGAGCATTTAATCCTATGTTTAAAAGCATTACTAAAGAAAAAATAAAAGTTCTCATTTTTATTGTTTTTAATTTTTATTCAAAAATGTGTTAAATAAGGTTTTTAGATCATTCCTTTTTAAAAATAAAACACCAATGCTACAAATGGTGACGATTATGGCTAATATAAATACATTGCCGCCATCTCCCTGAACTTCGATACCCAAAAATAATAGATGTGATAAAATAGCACCTGCCATGATTCCCAAAGCAAGACCAGCCCCATAAACAGAAGTGCGAGGAATAAAAAGAAGGATACCGGAAATTAGCTCCATTACTCCAGTTCCGATCCTTCCCAAAGGTTCCAAACCTAAAGTGGAAAAAATATGAACACTAACTGGTGCTGCTGTAAATTTGAAATATAGGGTTTGCAATAAGATGACTGCTGCAATAATACTAAGCAATCTTTCAACATAAAATTTTGTGGTTGATTTTGACATGATGTTTTAATGTTTTGGTAATGAATACAACGAAGATAATTTCCAATTATCACAGATGTATCACAATTGGACTACCTGGAGAATAAATTTTAAGATTTACTCAAAAATATGCCTCTATATAATAATCAGAGTTTCTACTGTGCAAAAATGCCAAAAGAAAAAGATGGTGCAGCCAGTACATTTTGTCCTTTCACAGCGCCGGCTGCTCTGAAGGAAAAACCAAATTTTGGTTTTACAAAATAGAGAAACTCCAGCCCTGGGGAAAGATACTCAACATTATTGGAGAAAAGACCTGTAGATGTGGCGCCTTCTGTTCCATTATTCAGGCTTTCAATCCCTGATAATTTAAATATCGTGAATAATTTTTGATTTAACATTTTATAACCAAACTCTGCATCATACCTTACTTCATCAGAAAAACCTTTGGTCCGATTGTTAAAACCAAAACCAAACTGTGTCCACCATTTAGTAGCACCTACGCCCGTACTTATTTTTAGCATTTGATTGAACTCGCCATCACCCGTAAAGAGTCCTGAATTCTGGGTACTATTACCAGTTGGCAAACCTAATAAAAGGGTAGCACTTACCGGCAATTTTCCGAAAGGCAGAGCATATCTGAAAGCAATATCTATATCACCTATATTGCTGTTTTCTATTCCCGGTTCCAGCAATACACCTGACTGAGCACCTTTGGTTTCATTCAGTACATTTCTTACGAAAAAAGGAATATAAGCCTGCAATGTAAATTTATCGGTAATACCTCTTTCTCCATACAAACTAAAAGTATGATTTCCCAGGGTTCTGAAAGGAACAATTTTACCTCCGGGATCAAAGACCTGGTTCGTGTGGATAAGGGTGTAATCCAGTTTATAAAACCCTTCACCTTTTGGCTTGGTCCATGCCTGTCCGGTTAGATTAGAAAGCTGAAAATAGGAAAGGATAATAATTAATAAGTATTTCATTTTAATTGGCTTAACATATTTAAATAATAGTGGAAGTGAATTCACTTTAATTCTGCAAATCCAAAAACAGGGCCTAAAGTACAATAAAGAAGTGCATATTTATAATTTTTTACATCTACTCCAGCTGGTACATCCCATGACATAGCACCTTGAAAATTGGTCAGACGGGTCAAAGAGATTTGTGCGCTTGTTCCATTGATCGCAGGATTATTGTTCACGACCATATAGCTTCCGTTTGTATGGTTTGTGAGCAATAAAAACAAGCTGGGCCCGATACTGGCTTTAAAACTGTCTTTTACAGTAATTTTGCTTTTGCCATTTTGTGTAGTGATCATAACATCACCGGTAACAGTGTAAGACCCTGATCCTGCTGACATAAAAGTACCTGATCTTGTGTTGATTCCTGTCTCAGTTACCGGATCTGCACAGACTTTTATTATTCTGGTTGTTTCAGCATTTGCTGCAGTAGCTTTGATGACTGCATCACCGGCTTTTAATGCTCTGATTAATCCGGAAGGTGTTACACTTACTGTTTCAGGTGTGATTGTAGACCAGATGACTTGTTTATTTTCAGTCATTCCATATTTGTTGGTATAAATAGCTTCGAACTGTACTTCATCTCCAATTTTAATGGACGAAATGTTTGTAGAAATCAGGACTTGTTCCGGAACTTCCGTTTCTTCGATCAGGTCAGTTCCTATACAAGAACTCAAAAAAATAATGCTTGATAACATTAAAAATACTTGTTTCATCTATGTTTTTTTATTTTTTTTACAACAATATTAAGTCTATTAACTGTGAATTTAATGAATATCAAATCAAAGATGCACTTCAATTATCACAGAAGTATCACAGAAATGAATATATAATTTATGAAAAATTAAAATTAAATTTAGCAAAATGAAATCATAAAGCTCAAATTTATTATGGAATATTTTAGCTACTTTTACATTCTTGTTTAAAAATAGTTTTCTTTATAGGTTACATTCTGAACCCATAAACCAAAGAATATTTGATTCGAAAAATTAAGAACTTTGAAAACAAAATATTTAAGAAAAATAGTAATATTTAAAAATAGACCTGTGGTAAGCAATGCCATTTCGTATGGTAAAGATTTGTATGAGAAGACCATAGAAACAAATGCAGAACTTAAAGAACAGTTTTTCCAATTTCTTCCATTTATTATTGCGTCTGTTATCACAGGATTTATCGCATTTTTGTATAGTAGGATTTTTAATTATGCCGAAAAATTATCTATATACGTTTATGATCAAAACAAACTGTTTATTTTCATTTTAACGCCTTTAAGTTTTATTACTTCTTGGTGGCTGGTCAGGAGGTTTGCTCCATATGCCAAGGGAAGTGGAATACCTCAAGTTATGGCTTCAATTTCACTAGCAAAACCTGAAACAAAAAAATATATAAAGCTATTCTTAAGCTTTAAAATAATAATAATTAAAGTGTTAGCCAGTAGTATAAAAGTAGTTGGTGGTGGAATTTTAGGTAGAGAAGGCCCAACTATTCAGATCTCTAGTTCAATTTTTAATTTGGTTTATAAATTTCTACCTAAGTGGTGGACACCAATTTCCCAGCAAAATATTTTGATAGCTGGTGCTGCTTCTGGTTTAGCTGCTGCTTTTAATACTCCATTAGGTGGAATAATTTTTGCGATCGAAGAATTGACAAAATTTCACATAAAACACTACAAATCACCACTATTTATTGCAGTCATTATCGCGGGTCTTACAGCCCAAGGTTTTGGAGGCGCCTATTTATATTTGGGCTACCCTAAAACAGGTTTCTATGGATGGAGTGTCATTTTAGGAGTCATAATCACAGCTGTTATAGCAGGATATTTTGGAAGTAAAATGTGCGATATTTTACTAAAATTTATTGTTTATGTAAATTCGATTCGTAAAAGGGCCAAACAAATCGGCATCGTAATACTTTGCGCATTATTGGTAGCCACTACTATATATTTTTTTGGTACAGAAACTATGGGTTCAGGTAAAGAATTGATGGTGAGAACCTTGTTTACAGATGATAAAACAGTACCATGGTATTTGCCATTTCTTAGAATGAATGGCTTGATACTTTCTTTTGGATTCGGTGGAGCTGGTGGTGTCTTTGCCCCATCATTGAGTTCTGGTGCAAGTTTAGGGGCTTTGATTGCAGAATTTATGCACTTGACGGGAGCAAATGCCAATTTGATCATCCTTATTGGGATGGTCTCCTTTCTAACTGGTGTGACCCGAGCTCCTTTTACTTCTGCCATTATTATTTTCGAAATGACTGATAGGCACAGTGTGATATTTTACTTGCTCTTAGGTGCAATTTTATCAAATATTATTGCTAATATAGTTAGTAAAAAATCATTTTATGATCACTTAAAAGAAATGTACTTAGAAGATGTAAATCGTATTATCCTGAATAAAACTTTGCCAACAAGCATCAAAAAATAATAATGTAGAGGGTTTATTTTTTCATGCTACTTCTTTTAATTCATATTTTGCATCGCCATAGCAAAGCCTACGGTATCCCGATATATTTGAGGAGAAACATCTGCGTTGTTTTTAAAAAACCTGCTGAAGTAGTGTTCATCATCATAGCCCAATTCGTAAGCTATTTCTTTTACTGCTTTATTGGTGAGATACAATTCCCGTTTTGCTTCTATGATTATGCGCTCTGAGATCAGATCAGTCAGGGTTTTATTGAAGTGTGCCTTAGTGATTTTAGCCAGGGCCTTGGGTGATATATTCAACAGTTCTGCATATTCACCAGCTGAATGTTTGGTCTTGAAGTTCGCTTCAATATTGTCTTTCAAATCCTGTAAGATAAACGGTGCTTTAGATGTTGTTTTAAATGGAGTTTTATCCGTTTGTTGCTGTGTTTTCAGTCTGGAGGCTGTGATGAGAAATATCTTTAAATAAGAAACCAGCAATTCATATTGAGCTAATGCAGGGTTATGCATTTCTGACCTCATTTGATCAACCAACATTCCGAAAGTGGACTTTGCCGTTTCATCTACCATCACAAACGGAGGGTCATAAATGTTATTGAACAATATACCGTTACAAGCCACTTCTTTATGGTGTTTGTGAATGCAGAAAAAATCAGGATGAAAATTTAAGACCAGGCCCGATATATTTTCATCTTCATGGATCATGAATGGTTGATACGGTGCAAAAGCAAACAATGCATTTAAACCAAAACTGTACTCGGCAAAATCTGCTTTTACTTTACCCTTACCATGTTGGATCCAGATGAGCGAATAATAATTAAGTCGCTGAATGTGGTCAAAATGACTATTATCATCAAAATTAAAAATCTTAAAAGCCAGTGAACCACTTTTAGGGTTGATGAGTGTTAAAGCGTTTGATTTTGTCATGTTTGATCTTTGTTTAAAATACCATCTAAATATCCACATTATTACTGTTCATGTCCCTTCAATTTTTTCAATTCAGATTCGAGTTTGGCAAAATATTCCCTTTGTGGTGCAAGCGCACTTTCTATTTCTTCCACCGTATATCTGGGTGTGATGTGCTGCGGACAATTCCAGTCAAAAGCTTCGATGTTGAATAACATCATTCGCTCTGCCTTGAAAATGTAATCACCTTGTAATAGTAAATCATATAATTCCATATTATCTTTTAGTTCGATTATCTCGGCTTTGGCATATATTTTTAGCCTAGCTCTAGATGGATAATCAACTATAATCAAAGCCACATTATTATTAGTGACAAGATTTCCTATCGAAATATATTGCTTATTGCCCGTAAAATCGATGAAAGCTATTCTTTTTGGATCCAGCACCTTCAGAAAACCTTTTAGTCCGCCACGATGCTGGATATAAGGAAAATCGCTGGCACCAAAAGAAGCCATAAAAAAACTATCCTGATTCCTTATAAACTCCATTTCATTTGCCGTAAGACCATCAACTATGTTGAGTTTTTCCATTCTTTCGTATGTTTTCCGGCTCCCGTGCTTTTCCTGCATCTCTTTGACTGCGTCCGTAAAAGCAATTTCTGCAAAATTTACAGACATACTATTTCAGTTTTCTGTCGGACTCATTGATAGCCAGATCATTGATACTTGCATACCTTTTTCTCATCAGTCCATGCTCATCAAACTCCCAGTTTTCATTGCCATAAGCTCTCCACCACTGGCCGTTTACATCCTGATATTCATACTCAAAGCGTACCGCCATTCTATTTTCTCTAAAGCCCCAGAGTTCCTTTTTTAACTTATAATGCATCTCTTTTTCCCACTTTCTAATGAGAAATGCAACCACTTCGTCCCGAGCATTGATAAATTCCGTTCTGTTTCTCCACTCGGTGTCAACTGTGTACGCTTTTGATACTCTTTCAGGATCTTTACTGTTCCAGGCGTCCTCTGCCATTTGTACTTTTTGCAATGCGGTCTCCATAGTGAATGGAGGAAGCGGTGGTCTCTGATTTTCCATTTTATAAAAATTTTATTTCGTGCGTAATATCGGCAGCTTTGCTGAGCATTTCATGTACACCACAATATTTTGTCAATGACAAATGTACGGCTTCTTT
>Ga0138256_10008786_pt1 | contig 10603 bp, 5 predicted proteins | sample KNB2016incub_MG_FD_105486 | JGI IMG/M metagenome (GOLD analysis project Ga0138256, IMG submission 105486) | Active sludge microbial communities from wastewater in Klosterneuburg, Austria - KNB2014incub_MG | ecosystem: Engineered > WWTP > Activated sludge > Unclassified | place: Austria... | reverse complement strand
TCCGCGGGCAGCGAGGAGAGGAGGAGCGAAGCGGCCAGCAGGAACGCGGTTGGGGTCATGGCCGCGATTCTAGCCACGCCGAAACCACGGCCCGCGCCCTAGCGGGAAGAGAGTTTCGTCCTCAGTTCCTCGAACCAGTTCAGGACCACATCGATGTGCGTGATCGGGCGCTCGGTTTCCACGTGCTGAATCCGCAGAAAACGCGAACCGTCCGGGGCGACGCTCCAGCTGGTCCGGTTGTTGGTCGATTTCAGGAAGCGTCCTTCGTGCAGGAGCCGAGGCACGCTGGCGGAGAAGGTCGCGCCCCTCTCGACGCTCACAGCCATCAATCGATCGCCCTGTGCGAAGAACAACTCGCGGCCATCCCGCGACCAGAGTGGATCGACCCCGCCGTCGGTCGAGACCTGATGCCTCGGACCCGGACCCGGAAACGGCTGTACGTAGACCTCGGACCGCGACGAAACCGTGGCCTCGAAGGCGATCCACCTGCCGTCGGGCGAGATCTGACCGTTGAGTTCACCCCCGGGTTGCGCGGACAGGTGATGCGGCGCTCGATCGCCATCGAGCCGCATCAGCCAGATCCCGTTGCCGCCGACTTCCTGAGCCCCGGACTCGTTGAAGATGAGCCAATGGCCGTCGGGCGACACCGACGTGGGGGACTGAGTCACGTCCGGCTTGTTGGTGAGCGGCTCCTCCTCGCCCGAGCCGTCAGCGGGCCGCCAATAGATGTTGCGGAATCCTCTGCGGGTCGCTCGATAGATGATGCGGGCGCCATCGGCCGTCCAGACCGGCGACTGGCTGCTGCCGGCGTTCGCGCCGATCGGGGTCAGGGTCTTGCGGGCGAAGTCGTACATCCACAGCGCGATGGTGCCCTCACGGATTTGCACGATCGCCCGCCGGCCGTCGGGCGAGAGGTTCAGGCTCTCGTAGTTTCGTTCGGGCAACGCCAGGGGCTCGACCTTCCCGGAGCGGTCGACCCAGACCAGTCGCTGGGCGTTCCGGGCCCGTCCGCCCGCGAGGTAGGCGAGCGTGCCGTTGCCGGCCAGCGCGAAGTTCCCGCCGCCTTCGTTGGCGCCGCCGTTGTTGAGGAGCTCAGGCATGGTCACCGGAACGGCCCGACCGAGGTCTTTCTGCGTCGGCCGCCACGGCACGGCGAACAGCTCACCCACCTGGGCGTAAAGCAGCATGCCCGGTCCTGCGGCGTAGCGCGGGGCGCCGCCGCCTTTGGACAGCACCTGATGCGCGGCTTCCCCGATGGTCTGGATGCCGATGTTCTGCTCGTCGTGGCCCGGCCCCGTCCACAGGCCGAAGAGAAGGGTGTTCGTGCCCACGACGATGTGAGGCCATCGATGGGAGATCTCTCCGGGACCCTTCTTCGTGACCTCGGTGGCGGGGCCGCCCCCTTCGGGCACTCGCCAGATGCCGCTCACGTTGGTCGGCGCGAAGTAGATGAACCCGTCGCTTCCCCAGAAGCCCCCGCGCTGAAAAGGGGCCTCGGCCAGGTCCTGGAGCGCCGCGCCGCCCACCGCGATCTTTCTGAGCTTCGCGCCGGCGAAGAAGGCGAGCCACTGGCCGTCGGGGGAGAAGAACGGAGACTCAGCCCCCTCCGTGCCGTCGAGCGCTTTCGACGCGGCTTCGCCCAGGTTGCGAAGGTAGATCTGATTCTTGCCTTCGTGAAGGCCCACGTAGGCGATTCGGGTCCCGTCCGCGGAGACCGCGAGCGGGTTCAGGTCGGTGGCCATCACCTCGTCCCCCGGGGGCAGGGCGACGCTCAAGTGCGCGATGGCGCCGGTGGGCGCCTCGCGCGGCGCGAGCGAGCGTACGAGGCCGAGGGTTGCGACGATGGCGATGACCGCCGTCGCGATGACAGATGGGGCGACGCGTCGAATCGCGCTCGAGGGAGGGGCCGGGGCCGCGGTCGCGGCGTTGATGCGACCCGAGTCCGGTGCTCCGGACGCGATCCTGGCGATCTCCACCCGCGCCTCGCCGATGTCGCGAAGGCGCAACCTGATATCGCGATCGAGACAGCGCTCGATGAGACGACGGAGCCGCGCCGGGGTGGACGCGGGCAGGGCTTCGAACCGGGGCGCATCCTTGAGCACCGACGCGAGGGTGTCGCTGACGGTGTCGCCGGCGAAGAGGCGCTCGCCGGTGAGCATCTCGAAGAGAACGACCCCGAAGGCCCAGATGTCGGCGCGCTTGTCGACGGTCTTCCCGCGCGCCTGTTCGGGCGACATGTACGCCGCGGTGCCCATGATCATTCCCGCTTCGGTGGCGTGACGGGACATCGTGGGCGAGTGGGAGACGTCGGGGGCGCTGCTCGTCCCGTTGCTTTCGTAGGCCTTGGCCAGGCCGAAATCGAGAACCTTCACCTTCCCCTCGGGAGTTAGCTTGATGTTCGCGGGCTTGAGGTCGCGGTGGACGATCCCATGCTCATGCGCTTCCTCGAGGCCCTCGGCGATCTGCCCTGCGATGGCGACCGACTCGTCGAGGGGGATGGCGCCCCGCTTCAAGCGCGCCGCGAGATCCTCGCCCTCGACCATTTCCATGGCGAGGAAGTGGACGGTGGCGCCACCCGCGAGCGGGGCGCTTTCGAAACCGTAGATGTGCGCGATGTTGGTGTGGTTCAGGGAAGCGAGCAGCCGCGCTTCCCGTTCGAAGCGCGCGAGCCGCTCCGGGTCCTGAGCGAAGACCGCGGGGAGGACCTTGATCGCGACCTCGCGCCCGAGCTTCGTGTCCTTCGCGCGGAACACCTCGCCCATGCCGCCCGCGCCGATGGCGGCGGTGATTTCGTAGGAGCCGAGGCGCGTGCCGGGGTTGATGGGCATGAACCGCGAAGTGTAATCGGGACGGCGGCTGGCTAAGCTGCGGCTGGAGGCCTGGAATGAAGATAGCGGCGGTCGTGGTCCTTGCAGGATGTCTGGGGATGAGCGAAGGAGAGACAGCGAGAGCCGAGGACGCCGCGCTGCGTCACGCCCGCGAGCTCCTTGCCCGCACGCCGCTCATCGACGGCCACAACGATCTGCCCGAGCAGATCGCGGAACTGGCCCAGGGCGACCTTGGCCGCTACGAGTTGCGTCAGCGTCGAACCAAGGGCGATACCGATATCCCAAGGCTCCGTGAGGGTCTCCTCTCGGGGCAGTTCTGGAGCGTCTGGATTCCCTCGGGCCTGAAGCAGCCCGCGCGCGCCCAGCTCGAGCAGATCGACACCACCCGTCGCCTGATCGCCGCCTACCCCGACGTGTTCCTTCTCGCGACGCGGGCCGAGGACGTGGAGCGCGCGCGGCGGGAAGGGAAGATCGCTTCGTTCCTCGGCATGGAGAACGGACAGGCCCTGGAGAACAGCCTGGGAGCGCTGCGCGCCTACTACGACCTCGGCGTGCGCTACATGACCCTGACCCATGGCCGGAACACCGACTGGGCCGATTCCGCCACCGACACTCCCACCCACGGCGGCCTCACGCCCTTCGGCCGCGAGGTGGTGCGCGAGATGAACCGCCTGGGCATGCTCGTCGACATCTCCCACGTTTCGCCCCAGGTGATGGGGCAGGTGCTCGATGTTTCCGAGGCGCCGGTGATCTTCTCGCACTCGAGCGCCCGCGCCCTGGTGGACCATCCGCGGAACGTGCCCGACGACATCCTCAAGCGTCTGCCGAAGAACGGCGGCGTGGTCATGGTCACGTTCATCCCCGAGTTCGTCTCCGCGGAGCGGGCAGCGTGGGGCAAGGGAATGGAGCGGCTCGTTCAAGGGGCGAAGACCGGGGACGAGATGGCCCGGATCGAGGCGGACTACACGAAAGCCCACGGCCCGGCGCCGCCCGCGAGCCTGGTCCAGGTAGCCGACCACGTGGACCATGTGGCGAAGGTCGCCGGTCACGATCACGTCGGCATCGGCAGCGACTTCTACGGCGGGCCCATGCCTCGCGGCCTCGAAGACGTGAGCCGCTTCCCGGAGCTCTTCGCCGAACTGATCCGCAGGGGCTGGAGCGACTCCAACCTCGTCAAACTCGCGGGGGGCAACGTCCTGCGCACGCTTGCGGGCGCCGAGGCGGCGGCCACCCGGATTCAGCGGCAACGGGCCGCGTCAACCGCGACCATCGAGGCCAAGGATGGCAAGCGCTGACGGCTGCCGCCCGGCGTCACTTCCGCGCGAGGCTCGCGCGCCAGTTGAGGATGATGGTGGCCGGGTGGGGCGTCGGGTCCGCGACCGAAACGAGGGCCACGAAGCGCCGGCCATCCGGCATGGCCGCGAAGTTGCGGAACTCCGGTCGTGCGCCCCCGAACCCTGCGATCGTGAAGAGGGCGCGCGGCGTTCCCGCGGGACGGTCTCCGGTCCCCTGAAACGGAGTCATGAAGACCGTTCCGGTAGGAGAGCTTGAAGCGCCGGCACGAGGCAACGGCGGCGCGGTCGCGGCGACGTCACTCCATGGGAGGCAGCGACTTTCCCCAGTCGGGCCAGAGGCGGATGTCGTGGCGGAGCATCAGCGGGTCGGCAATGCGCCCCACGAAGATCGACTTGCCATCAGGCGCGACGTCGAACGAGGCGATTCGGCCCTCGCTTCCCGAAGCGGTCGCCGCCTGGGGCGCGTCGAAGCGCAACTCCGCCGCCGATTGGAGGGCCACCGAGAAGATTCGATTCTCCCCGAGGCTCAGATAGAGGAGCCGCTTGCCGTCGCGACTCCAGAGCGGGCCGAAGCCCCCTTCGTTGGTGACTCTCCGCCTGGTACCCGGGTCGGCGAGCCGCGCGACGTAGACCTCCGCTCGCCCCGATTCCGACGACTGGTACGCCACCAGGTTGCCATCCGCGGACACAGCGGGATTCTCCTGATCGCCCGAACCTCCTCCGACCAGGATCGGCTTGCCCGCGAGCGTGCCGTCGTCGGCAAGCGCCGCTACGTAGGCATCCAGTCCGTTCTGCGCCGAATCCAGGCTCAAGCCCAGCATGCGGGCCGCGTACGAGATCGAGTGGATCTTCCCGGTTCCCTCCAACAGCACGGAGGGCGGCGCGCTGCCGTTTGCGGGCATCCGGTAGAAGTGGTAGCCGCCTCCGTCGCGATCGGACGGAAACAACACGAAGCGGCCATCGGGAGAGAGCGCGCCAGCCGAGTCGTTGCCGCCGCCCGAGGTCAGCCGCGTGGCGTTCATCTGTTCGAAGTCGATCAGCCACAGCTTGTCGTTGGCGGCGACCACCTGCACGACCGCCCGGCGGGCGTCGCGCGACAGAAGCGCGCGGCCGAAGGTCGAGGCGTCCAGGCGATCCAGGACCTGAGGGGGGCGGCCAGGGCTTTCCCACGAGAAGCGGCCGGCCATCGTGATCTTCCCGCCGGTGGCGTAGGCCAGCATTCCCGCTCTGGTGACGTCGTACCAGGCGGCGCCGTTGTTCGGCCCCGTGGCGACGTCGTCGAGCACCGGGACCGGCGCCCCGCGAACGGAGCGCGAGGCGGGATCGAAAGCGACGGCGTAGAGCTTTCCTCCGCGCGCGAACACCAGGCGCCCGCCGTCGAGGTAGCGCGGCATGCTGCCGCCCTCGATGAGAACCCGGTGCTCGCCGGTCTTCAGGTCGGCCACGGCGATGCGGGCGTCGTCCAACGTCTCGTTGATCGAGAGCTTGATGACGAACAACACGGAGGCGCCGCCGGGAAGGAGGCACGGCCAACGGTGGCTGAGTTCTCCCGCGGCGCGGTCGAGCTTGGTGAGAGGGCGGGGCGTCCCGCCCTCGGCCGGGACGGTCCACAGCCCTTCGGCGTAATTCGGCGCGTAGACGATTCCCCCGTCGTCACCCCAACTTCCGCCCACGGAGGTCGCCGCGGCCGGGGCGAGCTCTTTGGGGACGCCTCCGGGGAGGTCGATGCGCCACAGCCGTCCGCGCGCGAAGAAGGCCAGTCGGCTGCCGTCGGGAGAGAAGAACGGCGCCGTCGCGCCCTCGGTCCTGGTCAGGCGCGCCGTGTCGAAGCTGTCGAACCGTCGAAGATAGAGCGCTCCGCCGCCGCCCGCCCGCCATCCGACGAATGCCGCCTGATCGCCCTTGGGCGAAAGGGCCAGCGTGGCGACGGACTGGCTGCCGTAGTAGGTGGCGGTAGGGATTCCGACGCCGTCCGGCAGGACGAGCGAGGTTCGCAGATCGCTCGACCCGATTGGTGCGCGCGGGCCGAAGGCCACGGCGGTGACGATCCACCCGACAAGGAGGAGCGCCGCGATGGTCCAAGCCCAGGAGCCGCGGAACCTGCCGGGTTCGGCCGTCGATGCGGCCGAGGAGAGAGCCGCGGAGGCGTCGTTCCGGTCGGCGGGCCGCTCGAGCGCGATGCGCGCCTCGCCGATGGCCTGGAGCCGCTGCTTCGGGTCCTTTTCCAGGCAACGGCGCAGAAGTTCGCGTACGCGGGTCGTCGTCGTGGGGGGAAGGCGCGTCCAGTCGATCTCCTGCCGCAACACCGCCGCGAGCACGTCGCTCACGGTATCCCCCGCGAAGAGACGCTCGCCCGAGAGCATCTCGAACACGACCACGCCGAACGACCAGATGTCCGCTCGCTTGTCGACCGCCTTCCCGCGCGCCTGTTCGGGAGACATGTACGCGGCGGTGCCCATGATCATCCCCGCTTCCGTCATGTGCCGCGACATGGTGGGGGAGTGAGAGAGCTGATTCGAACCGCTGCCGGACCCGGCCTCGCCCTCGAGGGCCTTCGCGAGACCGAAGTCCAGGACCTTGACCTTGCCGTCCGGGGTCAACTTGACGTTGGCGGGCTTGAGGTCGCGATGGATGATGCCGTGATCGTGGGCCTCCTCGAGGCCCTCCGCGATCTGCCTCGCGATCGCGATCGCTTCGTCGGCCGGGATCGCGCCCCGTTTCAGCCGTTCGGCGAGGTCTTCGCCCTCGACCATCTCCATGGCGAGGAAGTGGGCGGTCGATCCGTCGGGCAGGGTCCCGCCCTCGAAGCCGTAAACATGCGCGATGTTCGGGTGATTGAGAGAGGCGAGAACCTGCGCCTCGCGCCGGAAGCGGGAGAGGCGGTCGGCGTCGCTCGCCATGGCCGCGGGCAGCACCTTGATCGCGACGTCGCGGCCGAGGGAGATGTCCCGCGCGCGGTAGATCTCGCCCATGCCGCCCGCGCCGACGGCGGCGCTGACTTCATAGGGGCCGAGGCGCGTTCCTGCGGCGAGCGTCATTCCGGAATCCGCCGCCGGATCTCGGCCTGCACGTTCAGGATGAGGCGGACCTCCGTCGCGTCGCCTTCCATGGGCAGGAGCGGCATCATGAGAAAGCGCTTGCCGTCCGGCGAGACGCTGTACACGTTCTCGTATTTCGAGGCGTCGAAGAGGATGCGCGGTTTCCCGGCCCGGGGCGCGCCGTCCCCCTGGAAGGTGGCGGACATCAACCAGCCCCCCGGACTCCGGAAGAGGATCTCGTTGCCCTGAGGGGCCCACTCCGGCCGGAACCCGCCGTCGGACGACACCTGGATGCGCTCGGTCCCGGACGGAAACGACACGACATAGATCTCGAAGCGACCGGTGTCGTTCGAGACATAGGCCACGAAGCGGCCGTCCGGCGAGATGCGGCCGTCGACCTCGGACGCGGCGCTGTTGAGGAAGGGCGTGCCCTTCACCGGCGCCGGCAGGTCGCTCTTCGGCGAGGGAAGGGGGAGCGTCCACAGGTCCGAAGCGGTGGTGTCCCCGAATTCCTGGTAGAGCAGCGTTCGGCCGTCGGAGGACACGCTCATCGCGTACTGAGGTCTTTCGCTGCGGGTGAGCTGAGCCGGTCCCCCCGAAGCTCCCAGCCGGTGGAGAATGAGATTCGGCGCGGGCGCGCCCTGGGAGTAGACGAGCGCGCCCTGGTCGAAGGCCCATATGGGGAAGGTGAACAGACCCCCTCCCACGCGTTCGCCGACCACCGCTCGCTGGTGGTTTCCGGTCTCGAGGTCGTCGATCCAGATCGCCCGCTCCCCGCCCACGGTGTGCCGCGCCACCTTCCGGCCGTCCTTCGACAATGACCAGAACCGGGCGGCTCCGTGGGTGGAGGGCAGGGGGGTGGCGGCGCCGTCTCGCGCGACCCAGGCGAGGGAGCGATCGCGGTCCGTGTTCGCGCCGGGGGCGTAGGCCAGGGTACCCGACGCGGAAAGGTCGTAGTGGGCTCCGCCGGAAAGGTTGGTCACCATTCCGTCGACCAGCGGAACCGCGGGGCCGGTGACTTCGAGGCGCGCCTCGTCGAAGGGCGCCACGAGCAGACCGTCCGCGCGAGCGTAGATGAGATACGTGCGCCCTCGGGCCGGGTCGCGGAGAACCCGCGGATAGCCCCCGCCCGCCGATACCACTTCCCGAGGGCCGGTCTGGTTCTTCCCTCGCGCCATGATCTTCGAACCATCCCACGCGGTGTTGTTCCACACCGCGTACAGGAAGCCGCCTTCGGAAGGCAGCAGAGCAGGCCAGCGGTGGCTCGCTTCGCCCGGGGCGCGCGACGTGGCGGCCTCCCGCCGCGATCCGTCCCGCGCGGACAGGCGGGTGATCCCGCTCGCGTTGTCGACGGCGAGGTAGATCGAATCGTCCGGGCCCCAGGCTTCGCCGCGCGGGTTTCGGACGTCCGCGACCTCCACCGGCGCGCCGCCTTTGAGCGATACCTTCTTCAGTTTGTCGTCCGCGAAGAAGCCGATCCACTGGCCGTCCGGAGAGAAGAAGGGATTCGAGGCGCCGTCGGTCCCCGGAAGAACCTCGGCGGCGGAACGATCGAGGCTCTGGAGGTACAGCCGTGTCTTCTCGGCGGAGGCGCCGGTGTAAGCGAGCCGTCGCCCATCCGGGGACAGAGCCACCGCGGAACCCCGGCCGAAGGCGAGGCGCGTGGCGGGAGGGAGATTCATCGATACGTAGGTCGGCTCATCCGAAGTCGGAACCGCCGCACGCCGCCCTGCGACGAGAACTGCGGCCAGCGCCGCGACCAGAATGCCCGCGGCGAACCACGCGAGGCCCGAACGCGAGAGCCGCGGGGTCGCGGCGGCCGCCTCCCGGGTGGGCGACGAGACCCGCGCGCCGCCACCTCTCTCATCGAGCGCCAGCCGGACTTCGCCCAGATCGCGAAGGCGGCGGCGGGGGTCCCGCACCAGGCATCGCTGCACGATCCTCAGCAGGGCATCCGGCGTGGCCGCGGGCAGCGTCTTCCAGTCGGGCTCCCGGGTCAGCACCGCGGCGAGAACATCGGTCACCGTCTCCCCGGCGAAAAGACGTTCGCCCGTGAGCATCTCGAAGACCACCACGCCGAAGGACCAGATGTCGGCCCGCTTGTCGACCGCTTTCCCCCGTGCCTGCTCGGGGCTCATGTAGGCGGCGGTGCCGAGGATGAGCCCGGCTTCGGTGGCGTGGCGGGAGACCGTGGGGGAGTCCGCGATCTCGGGGTTCACCGAGGCCGCGCTGCCCCCGCCCTCGAAGGCCTTGGCGAGGCCGAAGTCGAGCACCTTCACTTTCCCGTCGGGTGTCACCTTGATGTTCGCGGGCTTGAGGTCGCGATGGACGATGCCGTGCTCGTGGGCCTCCTCGAGTCCGTCCGCGATCTGCCCCGCGATGGCGATCGCCTCGTCGGCCGGGATCGCGCCGCCTTTCAGCCGCTGGGCCAGGTCTTCGCCTTCCACCATCTCCATGGCGAGGAAGTGGGCGGTCGAGCCGTCCGGCAGCGCGGCGCTCTCGAAGCCGTAGACGTGGGCGAGGTTCGGATGGTTGAGGGAGGCGAGGAGCTTGGCCTCGCGCTCGAATCGGGCCAGTCGCTCGGCATCCTGGGCGAACGCCGCGGGCAGGACCTTGATGGCGACCTCGCGGCCGAGCTTCGTGTCCCTGGCGCGGAACACTTCTCCCATGCCGCCCTTGCCGATGGCGGCGCTGATTTCATAGGGGCCGAGGCGCAGGCCGGGGGTCAGGGACATGAATCCGCGCAGTCTAGCGGCCTCCCGCCCGGCTCAGGCGGCCCGCGCCTACTTCTTCGGAAAGTACTTCACGCCGGGCAGGCCGGCGCCCGATGAACCGATCGATTGCGTGACGGCTCGCCTATCTTCCGTCGGTCATCCGCCAGTCCCAGTGCCGTCCGGCTTCGGCCACGATCGCGGGCACGTCTCCGGCCAGGACGTAGCGTTCCGAGGCGAGGCCCTTCGCAACCTGCTCGATCCTCGCGAGGTACTCGGCCCGGCTCGCGTATCGCTCCTCGATGGACAGACGCGGGTCGCCCGACTTCTCCCGATCCGCGCGCGTGCGCGGGAAGGGGATGTAGGCGCCGCTGTTGGTGATGAGTGTCCTGGGCGCCCCCGTGCGCTCGGCCCGGAACTGCCATCCCGTCAGCGTGGCCAGCGGGACGGCCTGTTCGGGCAGGCGGATGCCGCCAAGTTCGTTGCCGTCGATGTCGAGCCTCGAGAGCAGGAAGGGCAGAGCCGACAACGGCGTCTCGACGTCCCATCGATAGCCCCCGGGGACATGGGTCGGCCACTGCACCCCGGGGATCGCGGGGAACCGGAGATCCTGGTGCGCGACCATGGTGCCGTCCGAGAAACGGGGGTGTCGGCTCGGCGGCGGCTCCGTGCCCTTTCGGACCCAGGCGTCGAGTGCGGGCAGCAGGCCGCGGGGGAGCCACTCGTAGTTG
>Ga0138256_10008783_pt1 | contig 10605 bp, 12 predicted proteins | sample KNB2016incub_MG_FD_105486 | JGI IMG/M metagenome (GOLD analysis project Ga0138256, IMG submission 105486) | Active sludge microbial communities from wastewater in Klosterneuburg, Austria - KNB2014incub_MG | ecosystem: Engineered > WWTP > Activated sludge > Unclassified | place: Austria... | reverse complement strand
CGCCTTTCACTGCGATGGGTCAGGGATCACCCCTTCTCCAGCTCGAACGTGTCATGAAGCGCCTGGACGGCCAACTCCATGTATTTGCGGTCGATCAGGACGGAGATCTTGATTTCCGAGGTGCCGATCACCTTGATATTGACGTTCTCGCGGGCGAGGGCCGAGAACATCTTGGCGGCGACGCCGGTGTGGCTGCGCATGCCGATGCCGACGACGGAAACCTTGGCCACGTCAGTGTCGACCACCAGATCCTCATAGCTGATCGAACCGGCGGCGCGGGCGTCTTCCAGCGCTTTCTGGGCGCGGGCGACCTGATTGGTGGGGCAGGAGAAGGTCATGTCGGTCACGTCCTTCGCACTGCCGCCCACGACTTTTTCGGAAATGTTCTGCACGATCATGTCGACATTCACGCCCGCCTCGGCCAAGGGCCCGAAGATGGCGGAGGCGACGCCGGGCCGGTCCTCGACCGTGACGAGGGTCAGTTTCGCCTCATCCCGGGAATAGGCGACACCAGAAACGACTTTCGATTCCATGATTTCATCCTCGTCGCAGACAAGCGTTCCAGAGTTTTCATCGGTATCCTCGAACGAGGACAGCACGCGCAGCCGCACCTTGTAGCGCATCGCGAGTTCGACCGAGCGCGTTTGCAGGACCTTGGCGCCAAGGGAGGCGAGTTCCAGCATCTCCTCGAACGCGATCTTGTCGAGCTTGCGGGCCTTGGCGGTGATGCGCGGGTCGGTCGTATAGACGCCGTCCACATCGGTGTAGATGTCGCAGCGTTCCGCGTCAAAGGCGGCGGCAAAGGCGACGGCGGTGGTATCCGATCCGCCACGGCCAAGCGTGGTGATGCGGCCTTCGGGGCTGACGCCCTGAAAGCCCGCGACCACCGCGACCTTCATGCCTTCGCCGAACTTGCGGTCGATATTATCGCGGGGGATGTCGACGAACCGCGCGGCGGAATGGGCGGAGGTCGTCTGGATCGGCACCTGCCAGCCTTGCCAGCTGCGCGCGGGCACGTCCATTTCCTGAAGCGTCAGCGCCATCAAACCGGCCGTGACATTTTCACCTGACGACACGACCGCATCATATTCGCGAGCGTCATAAAGGTGCGAGGTCTGTTCGACCCAGCCCACAAGTTCATTGGTCTTGCCCGACATGGCCGAGACGATGACGATCACGTCATAGCCGCGCTCGACCTCGCGCTTCACCTTTTCGGCGGCGTTCTTGATGCGCGACAGGTCGGCCACCGAAGTGCCGCCGAATTTCATCACGAGAAGCGGCATCCGTGCCCCCCTGGCCCCCAACGTCAAACGCGGGCTTCTTATGCGCTGGGGGGGCGCAGGGCAAGGGGGCGAAGGGCAAAAGGGCAGGCGATCAGACGGTGCTGAGCAAAAGGCTGGTTTCGCTGTTGAGAACCCCGTCGATGATGCGCACTTCCCTGAGGACATGATCAAATTCCGCCAGATTGGCAGAGCGGATATCGGCGACCAGATCCCAGTTGTCGTTCGTCGTGTGCAGGGTCTTGATCGCGGTCAGGCCGCGCAGGCGCCTGATCCCCTGGGTGGTGGATTTCCCGGCCACCTCGACCCTCATCACGGCGCGCGGCTGAACGGCTTCGGGTCAGAAGCTTCGGGGCTGGCCGTCCCAGCCTTCGAACGTGCAGGTGGTTGCCAGCGAAAGCCGGTCAAACCGGTCGAGGAGCGCCGGGACGGCCTGCTCCACACTTATGTCTGCGTTCGAACCGCCCATCGCGGTCCTGACCCAGCCGGGGTGATAGATGCCAAGGGCGATGCCCTGGGCTTTCAGGTCGGCGGCCAGATTGCGCCCCAGATTGATCATCGCGGCCTTGGAGGCGCGGTAGATGTAGCTGCCGCCGGGCGCGCGCTGGCTTGATCCCATCTGCGACGCGATGAAGACGATCTTCGGGGCTGTGGCCAATCTGAGTTGGGGCAAAAAGGCCTGCACCGTCAGAAAGGCGCCGGTGACATTCACCGCGAACCCCGCAGCCCAGAGGTCCGGCGCGTAACCGCCGTCGAGCGGTTCGGACTTGCTTTCGGGATAAAGGCCCGCATTGCAGATCAGAAGATCAAGGCGGCGCGCGCCATAGGCCTGCGCTGCGGCGCGGATCGACGCGGGATCGCGCAGGTCCATCACAAGATCGCCCACGCCGCCGCCCGTGCGCATCGTGCCAGTCACCCGGTCGCCGCGCGCCCGGTAGGCAGAGGCGAACCCCGCGCCGAGGCCCCGTCCTGCGCCCGTGATCAGAATATCCATCTGGCCCCCTTTCGCGGTTGCCTGTCGGCTGATCCTGTCAGTTCACCTTGCGGACCGGCATGAAGGGCAAGGGCGCGACCGGCACGCCCTCTTCGATCAGCTTGCGCGCGTCTTCGGCCCGTGCCTCGCCGTAGATCGCGCGGTTGGGCTTGTCGCCGTCATGGATTGCGCGGGCTTCGGACACGAAGTTCAGGCCGACATATTCGGAGTTCTCCTCGACCTGACGGCGGAGCGCGGCGAAGGCTTTTTCGATCTCGCTGGTCGGTTGGGAAAGGGCGCCCGTTGGCGCGGCATCAACGGTCGGGCGCACGGCAGGGGCCATCAGTGCCTTTTCCACGCTGGTCGAGCCGCAGGTCGCGCAGCTGATCCGCCCTGCTGTCTTCAGCCGGTCGAAGGCTTCGGCTGACTGAAACCAGCTTTCGAAGCCGTGATCTTGTTCGCAGGTCAGGGTGTAGCGGATCATCTTTGCCGTCCGGTCATCTCTGACCCAGAGATGGTTATTTTTGCGGGAGATTCAAGCGGATTACTGGGCCACCCGTCCCGCTGGCGGCGGCTGAAACCCCGCAAGGATCGCTTTCAGGCAGGGTTCATCGACGGCCGCCGCGGCGGCGAAGGGGCTGAACCACATCCGGCGGCGTGCGGTTTTTTCGGGGAAATCATATGCCAGGTGCGCGACTTCGATCACATGCAGGCTAACTGCGCAGGCCAACGCCGGGCCGGAAGGCATCACCTTGTCATAGAAATATTGCTGCGCGGGGCCGGGTATGACCTTGCCGGTGACGCCGGCTTCTTCGCCCGCCTCGCGCAGCGCGGATGCGCCGCCGTCCTCCCCCTTCTTCGGCCAGCCCTTGGGCAGGACCCAGCGCCCGGTGTCGCGGCTGGTGACGAGAAGAATTTCCCATTCGCTGCCGATGCGCCGGTAACACAGCGCCGCATGTTGCGTGGCAGGCTCTGCCCGTGTTGCCTTCATACGATCTACTTTCACTTACCTGTCCGGGGTCTTTGCCCCGCTCCCTGCCGCCTCAATGTAACAATTTTGTAACAAACTAGCAGGGCTGCGCAAGGCGTCCAGTGGACAAGGCGCATTCCCACAGAATGGTGAAGAACGATTGATGTTTTGTGACGATTATGCCGCAGCGGGGTCAGGTTGAAGATCTGGCAGATGCGCGTCAAGCGCCGCCAGAAAGGCCAGCGTCGGATCGTCAGCCGTAAAAGAGGCGAGGGCGGTGCGCGCCCGGTCGGCCAGTTCGGCTTGTGCGGCGGAATTGCCGACAAGCGAAAGGAAGGCGACCTCCAGCCCCGCCGCATCGCGGACAAGGACGGCCCCGCCCTGCGCATCCAGCGCCTGATAGGGGGCGGCGAAATTCGCAAGGTGCGGCCCGTGCAGGATGGCCGAGCCAAAGGCGGCAGGTTCGAAGGGCGTATGCCCCCCCCGGTCCACCAGCGATCCGCCGACGAAACTCAGGCCCGCCGCGCGATACCAATGCGCCATCTCTCCCATCGTATCGGCAAGATAGACCTCGGTCGCCCCGGTCACCGGCTGGCTTTGCGAGCGGATGGCGAGGCTGAAGCCCTGCCGGGCGACCAGCGCCGCAATCGCGGCACTTCGGCGGGGGTGGCGGGGAGCGAGGATCAGACGGGCCGCGGGTATCTTGTGGTGCAGCGCGGCAAAGGCGGTCAGGATTGCTTCCTCCTCACCCTCGTGGGTGGAGGCGGCCAGAAGGGTCGTGGCCCGCGCGAAGGGCAGATCGGGCGAAGGGGCGTCGGCTCCGGTCTCTGCCCCGGTTTCGGCCAGCGCCTTCAGCACCATCAGCGGTCCGATCCGGTCGGCGGGCAGGCCAAGCGCCAGAAAGCGGTCGCGCGATCCTTCGTCTTGCGGGGCAAGCCAGCGGACCCCCGCCAAAAGCCGCCGGGCGAGGCCGGGAAAGCGCGCCCATCTGGCGGCGGAACGTTCCGAAAGCCGCCCGCCCAACACCAGGACCGGCACGCCTGCGCCGGCGGCGCGGATCAGCCGTTCGGGCCAGAGTTCATTTTCCAGGATCACCAGCGCGGCAGGCCGGGCATGGCGCAGGAACGGGCCAACAAGCCAGGGATGGTCAAGGGGGGCAAGCCGCACGACGCTCTGCGGCAGGCCCCAGCCCACCACCAAGTCGCGCGCGGTCCGGCTGTTGGTGGTGATCAGAAGGCGGACATGACGGGCGTCCACGAGTCGCGCCAGAAGCGGGCGCGCCGCCGTCATCTCTCCGTTCGAGGCGCCATGGACCCAGATGAGGGGCGCGCTGCCTTCGGGCAGGGGGCCGGATGCGTCAAGCCGTTCGTCGCGCCCGGCCTTGCCGATCAGCCGCGCGATGCCCCGCCGGGCCACCATCAGCCCCAGAAGGATCGTCATGAGAATACGGTAAAGCGCCATGGCGATCCTCCTGCCACGGATAGGGACGTCATGCAATCGGGCGGCCATTGCACAAGGCGCGAGCCGCGTGTCAGGATGGGCTGAGAACGGCAATAGGGTAGGGACCATGACGGACGCATTCACCGCGCCGGGGCGGTTTTTCCGCGGCAACCTTCACACTCATTCCACCCGGTCGGATGGTGTGCTCGACCCTGGCGAGGTCTGCCGCCGCTACCGGGACGAGGGGTATGATTTTCTGGCGCTGACCGATCATTTCATCGGGGCCTATGATTATCCGATGGTGGATACACGGCCTTTCCGCGGCAATGACTTTACCACGATCATCGGGGCGGAACTGCATTCGGGCGCTACCCACAATGGCGAGTTGTGGCATATTCTGGCCGTGGGCCTGCCCTTCGATTTCACGCCGCCCGATACGCCGGGTTTTCACCCGGTCGAGGGGATGGAAAGCGGCCCGGCGATTGCGCGGCGGGCGCGGGACGCGGGCGCTTTTGTCGCCGTGGCCCATCCGCAATGGTCGGGGCTGTCGCTGGCCGATGCGCGCACGATCGAGGCCGCGCATGCGGTGGAGATCTATAACCACGGCTGTTGGGCGGGGTGTGACCGCGCCGATGGCTGGGCGATCAACGACCTTCTTCTGTCTGAAGGGCGGCGCCTGTCGGCCGTGGCGACGGACGATGCGCATTTCTACGAGCCGGACCATTTCGGCGGTTGGGTGATGGTCAAGGCCGAGGAGAACGACCCAGATGCTTTGGTCGCGGCCCTGAAGGCGGGGCATAACTATTCGTCGCAAGGCCCGGAAATCCGTCGGGTGGAGGTGACGGACAAGACGGTCGAGGTTGAATGTTCGGCGGCAGTGTCGGTGATCGTGCAGGGCTTCGGGCAGGCGGCGCGCGCGGTCCATGGCCTGTCGATGACCCGCGCCTCGGTCAGTCTGGAGCGGTTCTGGAAATCCCCCTGGATCCGGGTGACGGTGGTCGATGCCGCGGGGCGGCGGGCTTGGTCGAACCCCTATTGGCGCGACGGGTTCTGAAGCGGCCAGTCTGAAGCCCTGATCAGCGCCGCAAGCCGTTCGGCCGAGGTGGAAAGCGGGTTTTCGCGGTACCGGACCAGAACCACGGGCTCCCCTTCGCCAGCGTCGGCAAGGGGCCGGGTGATCAGCGGCCGGCCATCGTAACTTTCGCCCGGCGCGGGCCGTGAATAACTCAGCCCCACGCCCAGACCATTGGCGGCGAAACTGCGCATCAGCTCCAGCGACGCCGCGCGATGGGCGATCTGCGGCACCAGCCCCAGCCGGGTGAAAAGCGCACGCATATGGCCGACGCTGAGGCCTTGATCGGCCAGGATCAGCGGCTCGCGGGCCAGATCGGCAAGGGTCAGGCTGGCCCGGTGCGCGAGGGGGTGGCCCGCGCTCAGGACCGCATGCGGCGACAGGCGGGCGATTTCGTGCCGGTCGAAACCGGCGTCCAGCCCCAGATCATAGGTGATCGCCAGATCGGCGCGACCGCGTGCCAGATGATCTGCCAGCGTCTCGAACCCGGCCACAAGCGGGGTGATGCGGATATCGGGGCAGTCCCGCGCTGCCCGCGCGAGAAGCGGCGCAAGGAGAAGGGGTGCCAGATCCTCGAAACAGGCGAGTGTCACGGGGGCGACGGTTTCGACCCCCTCGGTCAGCCGGGTCAGATCGGCCAGAATTCGTTCGGCCCGGTCCAGAAAGACGCGCCCGAAACTCGTGGGCCGCATCGGGCCGCCGGGGCGGCGCAGGAACAGCGGCTTGCCCAGATGCGCCTCCAACTGGGCGAGCGCCACCGACAGGGCGGGCTGCGAGACATGCAGCGCCCCGGCCGCGAGCGTCACACTTTCATGGCGGGCGACGGCCACGGCATATTCCAACTGGCGCAGGGTCACGGATAGCATGTGATTATGACTGAAATTTTGATTTATTATTGGAAATTATGATGCGCCGTCCCCATCCTGCCCGCAAGGGACAAAGGGAGACACGCGATGACGAAAGTGACCGACGAGATGATCGAAACCTACCAGCGCGACGGGGTGGTGCTGGTGAAAGGCCTGTGGAAGGACTGGGTGGAGGTGATCCGCAAGGGGATCGACCGCAATATGGCCGAGCCCGGGCCTTACGCGGCCGAAAACCTGAAACCCGGCGAGGGCGGGCGGTTTTTCGACGATTACTGCAACTGGCAGCGCATCCCGGAATTCGAGGAGGCGATCCGCCGGTCGGACGTGGCCGATGTCGCCGCGCAGCTGATGGGGTCGCAATCGGTTCAGCTTTTCCACGATCATGTGCTGGTGAAGGAGCCCGGGACATCGAAGCCGACGCCTTGGCATCAGGACGGCCCCTACTATTTCGTCAAGGGCCGCCAGACGATCAGCTTCTGGTCGCCGATGGACCCGGTGCGCGAAGCCAGCCTGCGCTGTGTCGCGGGATCACACCGCTGGCCCAAGGAAGTGCTGCCGAAGCGCTGGTTGGCCGACACGAGTTTTTACCCCGACCCGGACGCCTATATGCCGGTGCCGGACCCGGATGCCGAGGGGATGGATATCCGCGAATGGCAGATGGAGCCGGGCGACGCAGTGGCATTCGACTACCAGACGCTGCATGGCGCGCGCGGCAACGAGACGGCGACCCGTCGCCGTGCCTTCTCTCTGCGGCTGGTGGGAGATGACGCACGTTATGTCGAGCGGCCCGGCCGCACCTCTCCGCCCTATCCGGGGCACGACATGCAACCCGGCCAGCGGCTGCGCGAAGACTGGTTCCCCTATCTGAAACGGGCCTGAGAGCGGAGAGTGCGGAAGCCTCCGGCGGGGATATTTGGGCCAGAATGAAGGGTCAGGCTTTCATTCTGGTCAAAATATCCCGGGGGGCGGCCCCGTGAAACGGGGACGGGGGGCAGCGCCCCCTTCTTCAGCTTTCAGGGGCGGTGACGTCGCGATACCAGGCGATGATCGCGGCGCGCTCTGCAGGCTCAATGAAGGACACGTTCGCAGGCGGCATGGCGGTGGTAAGGCCGGCCTGCACATAGATGCGCCGCGCCTCGCGCGCGATGGTTTCGGGCGTGTCGAGCACGATGCCCTTCGGCGCCCAATGGATACCCTCGTAGCCGGGTTCAGCCGCGTGGCACATCGAGCAGCGCCCAAGGATGATATCTTGAACCGCCGGGAAATCGTCGGCAGCGGCGAAGCGTGCAGCATCGGGCGGCAGGGGGGCGGCGCTTTGGGCGTCCTCCGCGCCCGCGCGCAGCGGTGCGGTCGAAAGCCAGGCGATGATCAGGAACAAGATGGCGGTCGCGGCCCAGGTCAAGTGCGGGTTGCCCTGGCGGGCGTGATGGGTGTTGAACCAGTGGCGGATGGTGACGCCCATCAGGAACACGAGGCTGGCGATGATCCAGTTGTATTCGGTGGCGAAGGCCAGCGGATAATGGTTCGACAGCATCAGGAAGAGGACGGGCAGCGTAAGGTAATTATTGTGGGTGGAGCGCTGCTTGGCGATCTTGCCATACTTGGGGTCGGGCGTGTGGCCCGCGATGAGGTCGGCGACCACGACCTTCTGGTTGGGGATGATGATCATGAAGACATTCGCGCTCATGATTGTGGCGGTGAAGGCGCCGAGGTGCAGAAGGGCGGCGCGGCCGGTAAAGACATGGGTGTAGAAAAAGGACATGCCGACGAGGACCAGAAACAGCGCGACCATCAGCGTGGTCTGATTGGCATTCACGAAGACGCGGCACAGCGTGTTGTAGGCGAGCCAGCCGAAGGCGAGCGAGCCCACTGAGATGGCAATGGCCTGCCATTGCGTCAGATCGGCCACCGCAGGGTCGATCAGGTAGAGATCGGAGCCGAGGTAGTAGACGAGGCACAGCATCGCAAAGCCAGACAACCAGGTCGCGTAACTTTCCCATTTGAACCAGACAAGGTCGCCCGGCATCTGCGCGGGCGCCACCAGATATTTCTGGATATGGTAGAAGCCCCCGCCGTGGACCTGCCATTCCTCGCCATCGGCGCCCGAGGCAAGGGCGCGGTCGCGGTGCAGGCCAAGATCAAGCGCGACGAAATAGAAGCTCGATCCGATCCAGGCGATGGCGGTGATCACATGCAGCCAGCGCACCGCGAGTTCCAGCCATTCCCAAAGAACGATGAAATCATACATGGGGTATCCTCGCTGCTGGTCGGGCCTTGATTGGCAAAAGCCTATACCGGCGGGCATCTTCCTGATAATGCTTTTAATAGCTCATGACTTTCAAAGATAATCGAAGAATGGGCCGGTCGCAGCCATAAGAGTTCGCGCCTGGGGGAGGGTGCTATCATGTCCTACGTGAACAACCTGAAAATGTTCGTCCGGGTGCTTGAGCTTGGTTCGATGTCGGCGGCGGCGCGCGATCAGCGCACGTCGCCCGCTGTTGCGTCGTCGCGGGTGGCGGAGTTGGAAAAACACCTAGGAATCCGGCTTTTCAACCGCACCACGCGCCGCTTGCAACCCACGGAAAACGGGCGGCTTTTCTATGAAGGCGCCCGCAAGGTGCTGGAGGCGATCGACGATGCGGAAGCGGCGGTTATGGCGTCGACCCTGAACCTGCGCGGCTCGATCTTCGTGGCGGCGCCTTTGGGGATCGGGCGGCGGTTTATCGCGCCCCATGTGCCCGCCTTCAAGGATGATTATCCGCAGATCGACGTGCGGCTCCGCCTGTCGGACCGCAAGATTGACGTGGTGGGCGAAGGGCTCGACATGGCCTTTCACATGGGGGCGCTGGAGGACAGCACGCTGAAGTTGCGGGTGGTGGCCGATTGCCCGCGCATCCTGTGTGCGGCCCCCGCCTATGTGACGCGGCGGGGCGACCCTGTGGATGGTGATGCGCTGGTCAGGGACCGGCATGACTGCCTGAACCTGCGGTTCCCCGGCGCGCGCGAATTTCAATGGACGTTGGCCACCCCCGAAGGTCCGCGCAAGTTCGAGGTGTCGGGGCCTTTCGAGACCGACGATGGTGATGTGCTGACGACCTGGGCACTGGACGGGCGGGGCATCATCCTCAAGCCGATCTTCGAGGTTGCCAGCCATCTGAAATCCGGCGCGCTGGTGCCGGTGGCGCGGGCCACGCCGCCCCTGGCGGTGCAGCTGTCCTGCCTGACCCAGCACCGCCGCCTGCGCGACCCCAAGATCCGCACCTTTACCGATTTCATCATCGCCCGGTGCAGGGCCGATCTGTTGCGCGAAACCGAAGGGGCGGAAATGGCGTTGGCGGGCGGTCCGGGGGCTTGACGATCCGCCAGCGGCTTGGTCAGTGCGTGGCATGCAGGTGCAAGGGAGGCGGGGCATGGATCTTGCCGTTCTGATGCTGGTGCATAATGAGGCCGCGCTTTTGCGCACCTGGCTTGGCCAATATGTTCCCCTGATCGGGGGCTAGAATGTCTATGTGATGATCCATGGCGCCGGAGCCGGCGATCGAGGCACAGCTTGCGGGCGTGAACCGCATTCCTCTGCCGCGGCGCCGCATCAACTGGAAGTTCGAACGCACGCGCACCGCGATGATCAACGCCTATGCGAACCTTCTGTTCGACAATTACGATTGCGTGATCATGTCGGACGTGGATGAGATCATCTTTGCCGATCCCGCCAAGGGTGATTTGCGCAGCCTGATCGAGGCGGCGCGCGGCCATCCGGTTGTCAACGTCATCGGCTTGCAGGTGGTCGAGCGCCGCGATGACCCAGAGATTTCGCCGCAGGGCGCGCGGCTGTTTGCGGCCCGTCCGATTGCCTTCGTCGATGCCGATTGCTGCAAACCGCGGATCGCCTTTGACAGCCCGGGGTGGAGCCGGGGGGGGCATGCCAGCCGCCACCCCCTGCATCTGGGTGAGGGGCTGTTCATGGCACATCTGAAATGCGCCTCGTCCGCGAATGCACGCCAAGT
>Ga0138256_10008782_pt1 | contig 10605 bp, 5 predicted proteins | sample KNB2016incub_MG_FD_105486 | JGI IMG/M metagenome (GOLD analysis project Ga0138256, IMG submission 105486) | Active sludge microbial communities from wastewater in Klosterneuburg, Austria - KNB2014incub_MG | ecosystem: Engineered > WWTP > Activated sludge > Unclassified | place: Austria... | reverse complement strand
GGCCGCTGCCGCTCTTCGCGGCCCCCGCCAGGCCCTCGAAGAGCAGCCGGTCCTGGCGCACGCGGAGCGAGCCCAGCGTCACGTGGCCCTTGAGCTGCTCGCCAGTGCGCGGGTCGATGACTCCCCCGCCGTAGGACCAGCCGCGGGTCGCGCGATGCACCCACTGGATGACGTTGTAGCGTACGTCGAGAGGGTCGGCGCCCTCCGGCAGGAGCTCGACGCGGAAGGCGTCCGCGAAGCCCGCCGCCCGGAACGCCTCGGCCCACCAGCCGGCGCCCTCGAGGAGGGCGCTGCGGATCGGCTCCGGCGCTGCCCGGTCGACGTAGTAGACGATCGGTTTGCGCACCGCCGAGGGACTGGCCGCCGTGCCGGCCGCGAGAGCGCCCGCGGAATCGGCCACGGGCTCGACCTTCTGCAGCCGGTGGCGCACGATCCAGCGGCGCTCGATCGACGTCGCGAGCGGGGCCGCGTAGTCCTGGAAGTGGATCGCGTAGGAGCCCATCCGCGGGTCGAACTCGCGCGGCCTGTAGCCGTCGTCGGGGAGGCGCACCAGCGACTGATGCAGGACGAAGGAGAGCGCGCGCGGCTCGACGGCGACGCCGCGCACTTCGTCGCCCGGCTTCGCACCGGTGAAGGTGATCAGCCCTTCGAACTCGAGATTGTCGGGGAACGCGAGACAGCGGGCGACGTCGATGGCGCTGCGCTCGCGGTCGACCGAGAATCCGCCCTGACCCGTTTCCGCCAGACGGTCGGCAATACCGTGCGCGTCGCGCAGGAGAAACGGGCCGAGATCGATCAACGTGCCGCCGTCGGCGTCGCGCGCGACGATCTCGGCGCTCCAGATCACCGAGTTGGCAAACGACTCCTCGACCGCCCGCACCTCGTCAGCCGATGAGGTCAGGGCCCGGAAGCGCAGATTGACGAGCTCGAAGAGCACCTTTCCGCCGAGCTCCCGGAGACGCAGGATCTGCGGCTCGCCGACCTGGCCGCGGTCGAGCCCGACCGGATTCGAGCCCAGCCCGGAGACGATGCCCTCGTAGTAGATGTAGTCGCCGATCGTGCGCCGGTCGCCGCGCGCCGGCGGCAACCGGACCATCACCTTGCCGACCTCGGCGTCGACGTAGAGGTCCAGCAGTCCCGGCCGCGCAGTGAGCCCGGCGGTCTTCGCGGCGATCGCGGAAGCGGCGGGAGCCCGGCGCGGATCGGAGGCCGCATCCGCCGTCCTGGCCTTCGACGAGGCGCAGCCCGCGAGGAGGACGAACCCGGACAGCAGAACGATGGCACCGGCGGCGGAGCGCAGCGCGCTGCCGGCGCCCGACTCGCGACCCCCTCCGGCACGCCACCAGCCGGCCCCGAGGCCGTACAGCGGGGACTTCGACCTCCTGCAGCTCATCATCTGTCCGGCTCCTGGTGCAGATCCGCTCGTCCGCATCCTAGCCTGATCCTGCATGCTGGACGGCGCCCGGAGCACGCTCCTCGAGCGCCGGCTCGCCGAGAGCGCTCGCCAGGCGGCGGGCGAGGAGCATCCAGGCGAAGGCCCAGAGCAGGCCGAGCAGCGCCGCGAGGGTCACGCCAGCGAGCAGCCCCGGGTCGCCGAGTCCAGCGATTTCCGTCGCCTTGGCCCCCAGATCGTCCCCGACCAGCACGCGCCGGCCTTGCCAGAACGGCAGGTGGACCACCGCCAGTGAGCCCATCTCGTAGGCGTCACCCGAGAGCGAGAGCAGTGGCGCGCAAGCCGTGGGCAGCGCCGCGCCGAAGATCCCTGCGCGGCCGGCCCGCGCCGCCTTGCGCAGCCACCAGAAGCCGGGGAAGAGCGCCAGCGCGAACGGCGCCAGGTCGGTCATCCAGTAAATCCAGTCGCTTCCCCGGGTGTCGAAGCCGGACAGACGGCCGGCGTAGGCGCCACCCGGGCTGACGAACGGGAAGATCCGCGCCAGCCCTAAAGCGCCGTACATCGGATCGATCTCGAGGCGCGACACCTCGCCTCCCGCCGCCCAGCAACCGAAGGCATGCAGGAGCTCGTGGGCCGGAACGTAGATCCACCAGCCGGCGATGAGCCCGACACCCACCAGCAGCAGCGAGCGGACGCCGGAGCGCAAGACCGCATCCAGACCCTGGAAGAGCTCGCGGAACGGCCCGGCGAAGAGCTCCACAAGGCCTCCGGATGCCCTGCTCAAGGCTTCTCGAACTGCCATTCGCGCGGCTCTATCGCGAGCGTCTGTCCATCGGCGAGCAGGAAGTTCGCCGAGATCGTCAGCGCCGGCGTGCGTTGCTCGAGCTTGAGCTCGATGGCGCCACTCGCCACCTCACGGTTCTCCTCCAGCAATGGCAGATAGAACCGTACCGTATTCGCCTTGCGAAAGGCCCGCATGGTGCCCTTCTCGCCGTCCACCAGAAGCTCGATGCGCTGGAACTCCCCGGGCTCCACCGCCCCGATGGTCGCGCCGGCCACCTGAAGCTGCACGAAGTTGCTGTCGAAGAACGCCAGGTCGGTGCTTTCCGGGCTGCGGTTCGCCAGCTTCAACCTCACCTGCCAGCGCTGTCCGGAGGTGGAGACCCTGTCGACCGCGAGCTCGAGCGCCGGCGCGGCGGCATCCGGCGCGAGCACAGCGGCGATGTTGTCGACGGAGAGTGACAGCAGCTCGCTTTCGCGGCGCAGACGAAAGAAGACCTCGCCGCGCCGATGGGGCGACTCCCAGGCCCCCAGCCGCCGGCGGAACTCCTCGAGGAACGGCGTCGCCGTGCGCACGATCCGGATCGAGTCGCCGGGCGTGAGGTTCCACTCCCCGACCGGCGCCGCTCCTCGCGCCACGAACTCCCAGACCTGGCGATCGATGCCTTGCAGGCTGAAGCCCGGCTTGAGCTCGAGATTCCGCGCCCGGACCAGCTCGCCGAGCGAGAGCGCGGTGGTGACACCTTTCGCTTCGCCGCCCCGGCCGCGCCAGCTGGCCGTGCCCAGGGTGATGACGCCTGTGAAGTAGGGCCGTTTCAGCGCCTCGAGGAGCCGGAATCTCTCCTCCACCGCTTCGAGGTCCCATGCCGACGGATCCTCGGCCTCCCCGGGCCGCTGGCCGTAGATCATGCTGACGACGTAGTCGACGCCGTCGGCGATCGCCTGCGCGTCCGTGCCCCCGAGCGCCTTGCGCCCGAGGCGGGCGGAGACGAAATAGCTCTTGCCGAGCAGGGTTCGGAGCCGCCCGAGGCTCCGCCCCAGGCTTGCGGCGCTGTCGCCGGGTTCGACCTCGAAATGAAAACCGATCACCGCGAGCCCGCTCTGCTCGGCGTCGGTGCGCAGCGCCGTGAGCTCCGAAAGCAGCCTGGTCGCGAGCCCGTCGGGCGGCCCGTCCCCCGGCTGCCAGAGGCCGGAGATGACCAGGGTCGTCGGGGTGCGCCGCGGCAGCGCGGGGCGCTCGATCCTGCGCAAACGGAGGCCGCCGTTCCAGTCGAGCTCGGCGGCCTCGAGATAGACCTCCCGAAGCCCGAGACCGGCGAGACGGCTCTGCGCCGCGGCGTCGAGCTCGCCAGATTCGCGCGTCACCCAGAGAGCGGATCCGGGCGGTTTCTCGGGCCGCGCGCCGCCGAAGCAGCCCACGACCAGCCCGCAAAGCATCCACAACGCGGCCACAGAGAGTCGGGAACGGGTCATAGCAGGGGCATTGTAATCGTGACTTCGAGTCCGCCGGCAGCGAGGTTGCGGGCCCGGATCGAACCGCCATGCTCCTCGGCCACCCGCTGGGCGATCGAGAGTCCGAGCCCCGTGCCGCCGAGCTGGGTCGAGAAGTAGGGCTCGAAGATCCGCGCCAGCATCTCCGGCGGCACTCCGGGGCCGCGATCGGAGACCCGGACCTCTGCCTTGTCGCCGACCCGCACGGCCACGATCGCGACCCTGCCGCCGCCGGCCGAAACCCGGACCGCGTTCTCGAGCAGGTTGCGCAGGGCGCGGCCGAAGAGCCGGCCATCGAACCGCGCCGGCAGGCTCGCCTCGCCCGCCTCGAGCACGATGTCCACGCCGGCGGGTGGCGCTGCCCGGTAGGCCTCCACGACCTCGCGCACCGTCGCCGCCAGATCGCCCGGCACCTGCACCGACTTCGGAATGTGGCTGTAGGTGGAGAACTCGGTGGCGATCGCCCGCAGCTCTTCGACCTGACGCAGGATGTTCCCGGTGCAACGCTCGAAGACGAGCTCGAAGTGGGCGCGGTCGCGCTTCCAGACCTCCTGCATGTGCTCCGTCGAGAGACGGATCGGGGTCAGCGGGTTCTTGATCTCGTGGGCGATGATCTGGGCCATCGCGGCCCAGGCCTCGAGGCGCTGGGCGCGCAGGACCTCAGAGATGTCCTCGACCACGAACAGGGCCGCCGGCTCGCTCTCGCCGGCGAGCGGGACCCAGACCAGCGACCAGTCGCGCTCCTTGCCCTCCGAGCCCTTCGGACCGCCGAGCCGGAGAGTCGCCTGGGCGAGCTCGTCGTGCCGCGCAGCCACGAACTGACCCGCTGCGGCGAGCTCGGGCCGCCGCGCGAGGCGGTCCGCGATGCGATCGCCCGGCGCCACTTCCAGAAGCTGGCGGGCGACGCGATTGGCCAGCAGCACCCGGCCGGTCTGGTCGAGATAGACCACGCCCGAAGTGACGTTCTCGATGATGCCCTCGACCAGGCGCTTCTCGCGCAGCAGTTGATCCCGCCCTTCGGCGATCCGGCGCGCCATGCGGTCGATCGCCTCGGCGAGCGCCGCAAGCTCGAGCACCGACGACTTGACACCGAGCGCCGCCGCGCCGCCCGCGATTCGCTGCGTCCCGCCCACGAGCTCCATGATCGGGCGGGTGAAGGCGCGGGCCAGACGGGTCCCGAGAGCGGCGAGCAGCAGGAAGACGGCCAGCGTGGCCAGCAGCGTCCGGCGACGGATCAGCGCGGTCTCGGCCGTGGCCTCTTCCTGTTGCGCCAGGAGAGGCATCGACAGGAAGAGACGGGTCTGCCGCGAATCGAAGCCGGGCACCGCGAGCGGCGCGTAGAGCTCGAGGTACTCGGCGCTGCCGGTGCGCGCGGTGCGCGAGGCCTCGTTCTCGCCGCCGAGCGCCATGCGCGGCCAGACCTCGCCCGGAATCCGCCGCGGCAGGAGTCCGGCAGCGAAGAGCTCCCGCTTGCTCGAGGCGTAGACCTCGCTTCCCCAGTAGAGACTGACGTCGTGCCCGATGACGCGCGACAGCCAGACCAGGATTTCGTCGTCGATTGCCGTACCGAGACCGAATCCCGGCTCGAGCGTGAGCACGTACTCCCCGAGCACGCGCTGCGCCGACGACAGCGCCGTCTCGGCCGCGAAGCGCTGCTCGCGCGCGACGCGACTCTCCAGCGTGCGCGAGAGCAGGGCGTAAAGGAGCACGAGCGGCACCAGCAGGAGCGCCGAGAAGAGCAGGATCAGGCGGTTGGCGTAGGAGCGCGTCATGCGCGCCAGCAGATCGCGCGCCGTCGCCCGCGGCAGCGCGAGCAGAAAGCCGGCGAGAAACAGCGTCGCGGCGGCGAAGAGCGCCCCGGCGGCGTGCACACCCACGCGCTCCAGCGCCGCCATCGGCGCCAGCTCGCGCGCGAACAGGGCGACTGCCGCGCCGCCACTCTCGCGCAGCAGCACTCGGGCGCGGCCCTCCGGCGTGGCGATTCTGCCGGCGGTCATGGCCCGGGCAGAAACGCTGCCGCGACTCACCCCTCTCCCTGCGTACCCGCCGATGCCGCCGATGCCGACCGCCGCACGCACCTCGGCGAGCCCTGGCGTCGCCTCGCGCCAGGGCGAAGCGAGGATCTCGCCCTCGAGCGAGTACAGGACGGGCGCCGGGTCGGGCGCCGGGAGGCCGCTCGAACCGCTCCGCGTCCTCGCGGGTCCACCGCGCAGCAGCGCTGCTGCGAGATCGCCCGGCGCCGCGGCTCCGGCTCCGAAGCCCGGACGCGGCACCATCCAGTAGCGCACTCCGCCCACCTGTCGGCCGCCGCCCACCAGGGGCGAACGCCCCTCGATCCTCTCGTCGCGCCAGGCCGGCGGCGCGAGGCCGCTCCAGCGGGCCGGCGCGAGATCGAGCTCGAGCGCGTCGGTCAGGGGCAGTCCGTAGGCGAAGCTGGAAGGCCGCATCCCGGGCCGTTCGACCACCAGCGCCGAGATGGCATCGAGTCGCGCCAGCGGCGAGCCGCGCCACAACACATACGCGAGGTCGTCGTCCTCGGTGCGCGGAAACGCCTCCGGCGCCAGGTCCGCGAGGTCCAGCTCATCGAAGAACGCCTCGAGGCCGCTGGCGAAGGCGGCCTTGCGCTCCGCCGCAGGCGGCGCCAGCGCTTCGAGCGCGCCCGCCAAGCCGGCGAAGGCTCGCAGCCGGTAACCGATCTCCCATGCCGTCGCCGAAATGGCGACCGCCATCAGCAGGAGCACCATCAGACCGGCGGCGGTGCGCCCTGCCTTCCAGCTCTGAGATCGCGCCGCCAGCGCTGTTCCCCCCAGGAGCGGAACCAGCGCCCAGATTCCGCGATCGTGCCCGGCGGCGGCGAGCAGGATCAGGCCGAGCGCGAGCCCCAGCCCCAGCCTCCCGGCCGCAACCGACCGCCCGGAGCGCCGCGCCGCCAGAATGAGCGCGCCGAAGAGCGCTGCCGCGAGCCCCAGCCGCGCCGCACCGGAGGCCCCGGCGAGCGCGAAGTCCGCCCCGAGGTCGAGACTCCCGCCCGGCCAGAAACGCGCCAGCAGGGTGATGGCGCCGACAGCGGTCATCGCCCCGAGGGTCCCCAGGGCCCCCAGGGTCGTCAGGGAGGTCCGCGGGGCCCCACTCCTCTCCGCGCTTCGGCTCCAGGCTAGATACCAGCCGAGTCCCGCGAGGGCCAGTCCACTGAGGAGCAGCAGGAGCTCCGCGGCCGGAGTGGCCAATCCCAGACCGAGCATCGCCACCCCGGAGAGGGCGAGTGCCGCGACCTCGAAGACCCGCAGGGGACGCTTCAGGACCGTCCCGGCGAGGACCGCGAGGGCGAAGCCGCGCAGGGCAGCGAGACCGAAGAGTCCCAGCCCGATCGCCAGCGCCGCCCGGACGCGAGGGTCGTCGCGCGCCGGCCCGGCGGCCTCCCAAACGGTGGCAAGAAGGAGCGGCGGCAACCCCGAAGAGCGCACTGAGCGTCCGACCGCCGGCGGGAGGGAGGCGCTCGAGTCGGCGCCACCGAAACCCCAGAGCCAGACCGGTCCGCTGCCCTCCGCCACGAGGGCGCTCGCGCGGTCGCGCCGCTCGCCGAGCAACGGCGGGGAGGCCCGCCGCGAACGGCTCTCGCCGCAGAGCAGCTGAAAACGGCTGCCGTCGCGCCCGGCGACGGGCCGCAGGACGAGTGCCGTCGCCGCGGCCGCGCTCTGCAGGAAGAGCCGTTCTGCACCGGGTTCTGAAGCAGGAAGCCCGGCGACACCTTCGGCTCCGGACGGGCCGAGGTCGTGCAGCAGGCCGGCCCCCCCCCAGGCGACCGGTTGACGGTCGGCGTCGAGCAGGACCAGCGTCAGGCCCGGCAGGCGCGACTCCCTGGCCAGCCGGCCCAGCCGCGTGAAGGCCTCGAGCTGCGCCGCCGGGTCGAGAGGCGGGCGGCCGAGAGCGGCAACCGCGGTGATCGCAGCGTCGGAGCTCGCCTGGAGCTCGTCCCAATAGGCCCGGTACTCGGCCGCCAGGCTGGCGTCCGACGGCGCTGCCGCCCGGCTGCGGACGAGGTCCCCTCCCGCAGCCGTGCCCAGAACAACCGCGGCGAGGGCGCCGCAGATCCCCAGGAGCCAGCGCTCGCGCGCCGGCGGCGACCAACGCCAGCGCCAGATCAGCCAGGCCGTGAGGGCGACGAGCGCGAGCCAGGGCTGTTCTGCCAGCAGCGCCGCGCCGGGGACGAGAAGCAGCGCGAGCTCCGCGAGGTCGGGCCGGCTGGCCGTTCTGGCCGCGGCGACCCGGGCGCGCGCAGCGGAAGGACCGGACATTCGACGGGGACTAGCTCGTCCCCGGGCGTCCGCCGTCCGCGATCGCGAGCATCGGCAGATCGACGCCGAGCTCGGCGGCGCAGGCGAGCGCTTCCGGATAACCGGCGTCGGCGTGGCGCGCCACGCCCATGCCGGGGTCACTCGCCAGAACGCGCGCGATACGGGTCGCGGCGGCGCTGGTCCCGTCCGCCACGATGACCATTCCGGCGTGCAGCGAGTTGCCGATCCCCACTCCGCCGCCGTGATGCACCGACACCCAGGTGGCGCCGTTGACGCTGTTGATCAGGGCGTTGAGGATGGGCCAGTCGGCGATGGCGTCGGAGCCGTCGCGCATTGCTTCGGTCTCGCGAAAGGGCGAGGCGACCGAGCCGCAGTCGAGATGGTCGCGCCCGATGACGATCGGCGCCGAGACCCTCCCGGACGCCACGAGCTCGTTGAAGAGCAACCCGGCGCGATCGCGCTCGCCATAGCCCAACCAGCAGATGCGCGCCGGCAGGCCCTGAAACTCGACCCGCTGCTGCGCCATGCGAATCCAGCGCTCCAGCTTCCTGTCCTCCGGGAAGAGCTCGAGGATCGCCTCGTCGGTGACCCGCAGATCCTCCGGGTCGCCGGAGAGGACCGCCCAGCGGAACGGCCCCTTGCCGGCGCAGAACAGCGGCCGGATGAACATCGGCACGAAGCCGCCGATCGCGAAGGCGTCGGCGACCCCGGCATCCCGGGCCTGTCCGCGCAGGTTGTTGCCGTAGTCGAAGGTCACGGCGCCGCGCCTCTGAAGCTCGAGCATGGCGCGCACGTGCGCCGCCATCGAGGCCATGGCGCGCTCGGCGTAGTCCGAGGGCGAGCTGGCGCGCAATTCCAGGGCCTCGGCGTAAGAGATGCCGTGCGGCACGTAGCCATGCAGGTTGTCGTGCGCCGAGGTCTGGTCGGTGACGACATCGGGGAGAATCCCGTCGGCGAGCAGGCGCTCGAGCAGATCGACAGCATTGATCTCGACGCCGATCGACACCGCCTCACGCCGCTCCACGGCGGCGCGCGCCCGCGCCAGACCGGCGTCGAGCGACGGCGCCCACTCGTCGAGGTAGCGCTTCTCCAGCCGCTTCTCGATCCGTGATCGATCCACCTCCGCCACCAGGCAGACGCCTTCGTTCATCGTCACCGCGAGCGGCTGCGCTCCGCCCATTCCGCCGAGTCCCGCGGTCACCGTCAGGCGGCCGGCGAGGCTGCCGCCGAAGTGGCGGCGGGCGAGCTCGGCGAGTGTCTCGTAGGTGCCCTGGAGAATCCCCTGCGTGCCGATGTAGATCCAGGAGCCTGCCGTCATCTGGCCGTACATGGTCAGGCCCAGTCCTTCGAGGCGGCGGAATTCGTCGATGGTGGCCCAGCGTGGCACCAGGTTGGAGTTGGCGATCAGGACCCGCGGCGCATCGGCGTGGCTCTTGAAGACCGCCACCGGCTTGCCGGACTGCACCAGCAGCGTCTCGTCGTCGCGCAGCCGGCGCAGGGCGGCGACGATGGCGTCGAAGCAGTTCCAGTCGCGCGCCGCCTTGCCGGAACCGCCGTAGACCACGAGCTCGTCGGGCCGCTCGGCGACCTCCGGGTCGAGGTTGTTCATCAGCATGCGCAGCGCCGCCTCCTGCAACCAACCCCGGCAGGAGATCTCGCGCCCCCGCGGGGCGCGGACGAGGCGGCTCTTTCCACCCGGAATTTCGCTCATAGCCGGATTCTAATCGCACAGGCCAGGGTGGCGGAGCGGCGGAGGACCGGCGGGGTGCCGGCGCGCGGACGTTCAGTCGTCGGCAGCGGTGTCGCTGCGGCCGCGCTTGCGCTCGGCCTGAAGCTTCTTCGCGCGCAGCCGCCGGGCTCCCGCCGCACGGGTCGGCCGGGTAGCGCGCCGTTTGCGCGGTGCGACAAGGGCCCGCGCCACGAGCTCCTCGAGGCGCTCGACGACGTCCTGGCGGTTCTTCTCCTGGGTGCGGTGGCGCTGGCCCAGGAGGACGAGCTCGCCCTCCTTCGTCGCCCGACGGCCGGCGAGGACGAGCAGGCGCAACTTCACTTCGTCGGCGAGCGCCGCGGAGTTGCGCACATCGAACCGCAGCCGAACCGCGGTCGAGACCTTGTTGACGTTCTGCCCGCCCGGCCCGGAAGAGCGGATGAACTCGAAGGTCAACTCCTGTTCGGGGATCGCCATCGAGCTGATTCTTCCACGCCTTCCGTGGAGCGCGCTGCAGCCGGCCTCGGGACCGGCATGCTAGCGTTTCGGGCCTCATGAAAAGCTCGAACAAGGGGTTGCAGGCTGCGGCAGCTTTGGGTCTTCTTCTGCTCCCGCTGCAAGCCGTCGCGCAGGACGCGGTCCAGCTTCCGGTCAGCCCGGCGCCGCTGCCCGCCGGCCTGGCGCCCTTCGAGGTCGGTCTACCGTTGCCGGCGGCCGACGCGCCGTTCGCTCCGCCGGTCGGCGCGGTCTTCACGCCCGCGGAGTACGCGCACAACGAGGGGCTCCTGCTGCGCTGGACGAGCGGATTCGAGCAGGAGCTGTCGGACATCGCCGTCGCGATCACCACCGTCGACCCGTCGGCGGTCGTCAGCATCGTCGTCTCTGGCAGCAGCCAGCAGGCGAGCGCCACCTCGACCCTGAGCTCCGCCGGTGCCGAT
>Ga0138256_10008781_pt1 | contig 10606 bp, 7 predicted proteins | sample KNB2016incub_MG_FD_105486 | JGI IMG/M metagenome (GOLD analysis project Ga0138256, IMG submission 105486) | Active sludge microbial communities from wastewater in Klosterneuburg, Austria - KNB2014incub_MG | ecosystem: Engineered > WWTP > Activated sludge > Unclassified | place: Austria... | reverse complement strand
GAGTCACTTATTTATCCTTAGGCAATCCTTTTCGTTATTTATTTTAAAGAAGAAATGATGCGTTTATATTCGAGTTTTTTACAATCCGCAGTGCTTGTTAGCGTAGTACTTGTTATTGCTGGCTGTTCAATTTCATATAGTTCAAAAAGCATTTCGGATTCAACCAGCTCTATTGTCAGCAGCCCATCGTCAGTATCAGGAAAGAGCAAGCATTACCAAAATGAAGTGGCTGATTATACGATGGCGTATGTTAAATCCTCTCAGCCGAACGCAAATTATTCAACCTTTCTTAAAGGGTTGAGTGAAGTGGCTGCAAAAGAGGGGGTCACTCACTGGGAGCAAGATTCATTGACTTATATCGGCATCGGAAAAGGCTTGAAGAAAGCGAAGGTGGAAGGTATCGCCTATGAAACTTACAAAAAGAATTTTGCCCAGAGTGATGACACAAGAATGGAGGAAATCCAGATTGGGTATGAATCTGAGGATTAGCGTTTATTATTGACACTGCACTTCTTGTTAAGAAGATTCAATTGTTTGCGAATTTCAGTGTGGCTTAATTACAAGTTTGTGTTGTTTTATATTGCATTTGTGGCGATCTGCTTATGCTCAGCCTTGGCCTCTGCAGCATCGTTTGAATACCTGTATGTGGAAGCCAATGAGGGTAATTCCAGCGGCGGGCATAGCGCCCTTCAATTGGGTGATGAAATATTTCACTATCAGCACCATGATTCCGGATTCATTCGCCTGTTAAAGGAAAATCAACAGGACTTTCATTTTCAGTATCGTTTTTTGCAGAACCGGCGCATTCATTCGAGTCAAGTTGAGGTGTCTGACGAGACTTTCCTGCGACTTAGAGATCATTTTAAGTTGCAATTCTTGGCACAGGATCAGCAGTTCAAGCAACTGCACCGTTTGCACAAAGATCGTGCTTTGCTGCATGTTTTGTTAAACAGGCAGGATGCTGTTGTAGGCACTGATTTTGCAACAATTCTGCGATTAAATGCGGCAGGGCTTTTTTATGCTGAAGGGGAGTTGGATCGTCAGCAAAAGGACGAATATATTGGGCTGGTCAATGTCAAGCCATCTCAGTCGTTTTCCCTGCTTGGAATGTTGCGAAGAAAGATCGAGCAGCATTATGGTCAGGATTATCTCTCGCGACGTAGTGAGCAAATCACCGCACAAATCAGGTCATTAACCCCGAGTGATTGGCCTTTGGAACAATCGATGCTAGCGGTCGATAAATTTCCTCCTGCCATTGAATCTTTTGCAGAGCGCTATACGGATCATTTGAGCGGATTAGTTGCCATCAAAGTATTGATGGAAGAGCGGATGCTGCGCCCGGATGCTTTTCTGCTAACGCTGGAAGCAGTGATTCCGGAGGAAAAGGAAGCATTGGAAAGATTGCGAGATCAGTTGATGCTAAGTCTGGTCAAGTCGATTCATTCCAGGCGGCCTGATTGGGGGTATGCTGTGCTAGTGAATATCGCCCGCCTGGTGGCGATTGATATGACATTGCAGTTGGATCAATGGGTGTTTGTTGACGATTTTGGCATGGATAGCGAATGGATCAGTGCTGATGAATTGGCTCAATATGCAGAGTCTATGCAAATCCAGATTGACGATGCACTGTCTAATTGGATGCAGATGCGAAAAGTCTTGCTAAGTCCTGGCGATCTTACGGAAGCCAACTATAGCAAGCTCGAAATGTCCGCGAACCGATATTTCGAATTGCTCAAGGGGGCATGGCAACCAGCTATTCGGGTTGTCGGTGAAAAAGCATTGCCCACCAAGAGTATTGCTGTGCCGGATTGGGTAGTTCCCGAATTGACCCAGCAACAATTAACATTGGCTTTAAGTGCGCTGAATAGTTATGAAGCCAAATTCCGTCAGGAATTGGCAGGCTATTATCGGTACGACTTAATTACCCGTAATTGCGTAACTGAATTGTTCAGAACCATCGATCGAGCTTTGTTGCCGCTTAGTCAAGCTGATGTTGATTCATCGAAACAGCCCAAGTACATCACGGAAGAATCGATAAGACGCCTGGGTGGTCACATTTCTGCAGGTTATAACTTTATTCCTTTTGTCTCATTTCAATCGGTGCAAGCACAATATCGGGTGATGAACAATGTCATTTTGGATTCTTATCGTGATCAGCAATTAAAAAAACAGCTTATTCAGAATGATCGATTGACGGTTAGCTTGCGCGAATCCAATACGTTGACCAGTACTTTGTATAGCTATCATCCGGGAGATGCTTTTTTTGTTTTCTTTACGGATGGCAATGCAGTATTGAGGCCCATTGCAGGATTATTCAATACCGCTGCAGGCATAGGCCAGAGTGTGTTAGGTCTTTTAACTTGGCCGCTTGATGGCGGGAAGAACTTCAAATCCGGAGCGACGGGGATTTTAATGAGCGTGCCGGAATTATTGTTTTTTAATATACGGAAAGGAAGTTACAAGTATTTGTCTTATAACCAGTTTGTAAGAGATAATGCATCAAAATATTGATGTATTATTTTGTAGTACCCTGAGCATTCACCAATGGATTAACAGATTTGAGTTGACTGAAAATTCGTCCGGTATGTCAAAAAAAACACCAAGGAAAATGTACTTTCCTTGGTGTTTTTTGCGTGTTAAAACGAATGATGCGATGCTAAAGCAGGTTTATTGTTTTAAAAACGAATCTTCCTTTTTTTCTGCATTTTCTGCTGCTGCTTTTTCAGCATTGCCGTCTTCGGCTAATTGACTGCCGATATAGCTGCCGGCTGCGGCACCCACTAAAGCAGGCATAGCCGATTGAAGCAATGATGGATTCTGTGCTGGCGCGGCAGCTGCATTCGAGTTGGCTGCTGGTGCCGGTGCTTGTGCTGCCGCAGGTGCAGCTTGATTCGGTGCAGCTGTTTTCTTTTGCTGTGCAGGAGCAGATTTAGAGCCAAATGAGCCTTTTGAAGCGCTGCTCTTGCCGCCTTTTGCTGCGTAAACGGCGTTGCTTGCAAATATCATTGAAACCAAAACAGCAAAAAGTATTCTTCTCATGTCTATATAAACCTATATAAATTAATCTTAAATTAAAGTGATAGAATCGTTTTTATTCTTGGCAATGCTTTAATTCCTTTACATGACAAAGCTTTATAATCGTAAAGTTGCATTGCTATCATTATTTTAGCACTCAATCTCAACGAAATAGTGTTTACTTTACTAAGCGCTATTGATCGATTCTTCCATTTCTACAAAAACTAAGCCGTAAAGCATGCGGTAATTCTGGAAAAATTTGCTGATCGTGTCAATCAGCGCCACCCATCCCCAGACCACTAAACCACAAAGCGTCTTGCCCTTTTTAAACAGTAAATCGATGTTCTTTATCAATAACTATATGATTAACAATAAGCTTGATAGCTCGTGTGAATGAGCTTAGACTCAACTATCTGTAACGCTGTCAATGCATGAGCAACTGAACAATAAACATAAAAGTGCAGAGAAAATCAGTGAGTGCATTGATGGAAAGCAGAGTGCGTATCTCGTTTTCTGCACCAAGTTTATCATCAGGTTTTCCATAGATTGCTAACTCGTTTTACCGGAAGGAGGACTGATTATGGCCCGCATCATGATTGCTTTGATCCTGATTGTTTTTGCACATTCCAGTTTCGGCGCAAGCTGGCCTGAACTTAATTTCATTCAAGTCGCGGCCGGTTTGGATAGACCGGTTCATGTGACGCATGCCGGTGATGGGAAGGGACGCCTGTTTATCGTCGAGCAGCCGGGTAAAATTCGTATCGTTAGCAATGGTTCTTTGCAACCTGCGCCGTTTCTTGATATCAGTGACCGAATCAGTTGTTGTGGCGAGCGGGGTTTGCTGAGTGTCGCTTTTCCACCGGGATTCACAGCTAAAGGTTATTTCTACGTCAACTATACCAATGCGGCAGGAAATACTGTCGTTGCGCGATTTTCTGTGACGGGAGCGGGTGATGTGGCAGATCCGGGCAGTGAAAGCATTATTCTGACTGTGGATCAGCCTTTTTCCAATCATAACGGCGGTCAAATTGCATTTGGGCCCGATGGTATGTTGTATATCGGCATGGGAGACGGTGGTGGAGCAGGTGATCCGCTAGGATCCGGTCAGGACAGGTCTTCCTTGCTAGGTAAGCTGCTGAGAATTGATGTCGAATCCGGTGCGCAACCTTATGCCGTTCCCGCTAATAATCCTTTAGTGAGTGTGAGCACTGCCCGTCCGGAGATTTGGGCCACCGGTTTGCGTAACCCCTGGCGCTTTTCCTTTGACCGGGAGACTGGCGATCTTTACATCGCCGATGTCGGTCAGAATTTGTATGAAGAAATCAACTTCCAAGCTGCGAATAGTGTTGGGGGTGAAAACTATGGTTGGAATATTATGGAGAGCACGCATTGTTTTCAGCAATCATCCTGCGATACCCTTGGTTTAGTCAATCCGGTTTTGGAATATGCTCATTCTACGGGTGGTAGGTCGGTTACCGGTGGCTATGTTTATCGGGGAGGTATTTTTCCTCGCATGCGTGGCGTTTATTTGTTTGGTGATTTCGCTTCAGGACAATTGGCTGGCATGCGACGACTGGATACTGGTTTTGCATCCGCTGTGCTGGCTGATACCGGTTTTCTGATTAGCAGTTTTGGCGAAGATGAAAGCGGCGAGACGTATGTTGCAGATCTCAATGGCAACCTATACCGCATTGAAGATAATGTTCGCTACAGTGAATTATCGTTTGCCGGCGCACTGGCTAGCTATCGACCCGGCGATCCGATTCAGATCGCTGTTTCGGAAATCTCTCCGCAACGCGCCGTGGTGCAGGATTTATGGGTAGCTATCGGTACGCCGGATGGTCGGTTGCTGTATCTGACAGACCAACCAGGCGAGGAATTCAGCGTGACGCCGCAACCTTTCAAGCGCCAGATCGGCACGAATGAGAGAACACAAGAGGTTCTCAATACAACGCTTCCGCAAGCCACCCTGCCGGGTACCTATCGCTTATATGCCATTTATAATGATCCGAACCCCGGTACTCTGGATTTATCCTCTACCTTGCGTTCTAATATCGCGGAAGCCGTCGTCATGATTGGAAATTGACCCCTTCCGTGCATCATCTTTGATATTTGACTGCTTTTGCTTACCGGACGGTCAATTTGGGGAGGATCGTGCAGTGAGGGATTGGACAATACGACAGAATGAGACTTTTTTTAAATAATAATGGGGTTTGGGGCTGGTGTAAAAATGCTGCACTGCGCATGAGTGTGTTGTGGTGGTTTTGGTTACTAGGTGGGTGTGCAACTATCGATCCTTTTGCCAATCTTGATGAGTGGAAAGAAATCCAAAGTAAAAACTTTATCGTCTACACGAATGCTCAGGAAAAAGTTGCGTTTAATTTTGTAAAAGAATTTGAAGTTTTTCGTGCCACTGCACTCAAAATCACAACCATTCCACCGTTTGAAGAAACTATCCCTGTCAGGATCTATCTCTTCAAGAATCGAAATTCGTTTGCTCCATTCCGACCATCAGAAAATGCTGCTGGGTACTTTATTCAAGGGAAAAATTATATTGCACTCTATGCCATTCCCTTCGAGGAAAATCCTCAATTCCCGATTGTCTACCATGAATACATCCATTATTTGCTTTCCAAACATCCCGCCATTATCCCTAGTTGGTTCAATGAGGGTTTGGCAACTATATTTGAAACCTTCGAACTTAACCGTGGCCATGTGATATTCGGAAACCCTCAATATGATCGATGGATGTTCATGAAGCAGCGAGCTAGCTGGATTCCAATGAAAGAATTCCTCTCAGATCAAACGAGCTATCATGATAATAAAGGATTTACTCATGCTCATTCGCAAGCTTGGGCGCTCATGCATTATTTTATATTTGGGAATAAGCAAAATATGGCCAAACTTGGGCAGTATATCTACTTGGTGAATAATGGATACGAGTATGATGAGGCCTTACTATCAACCTTTGGGTTGACGCCGGAAGAATTATTACAGGAAGTGAAGGGGTATGTTGCAAAAGACACACTTCCCTATAGCACCATGAAACTCGATGATATTGCCATAGAGCATCATCATCACATTCGTGCTCTTCAAGAAAATGAGGCCCGACAAGTTATTCAAGATTTGAAAGATCTTGTGCAGACCTTCCGCAGACCTTCCGCGAAAAGGCATCCCATCAGCATTAGTTACAAAAATTGCTATATGGGACAACAGGCAGTTTGAATGGTGCTTCGCGCTATGAGAAAAATATAAATCAGTATAACGACAAGGTTAGACGTATGGTAATTCACTTGGCCGTCAATGGTACATTGATGAGAGGACTTGAGCTTAATGCCAATATGCTCGGTGCCGGCGCAGTCTTCGTTCGGGAAACGAGAACCGCCCCGGTTTATCGGATCTGGTCTATTAGCGATGTTCATCCAGCTATGGTTCGAGTTGCCTCAGGCGGTGTATCAGTCATCGTTGAAATATGGACAATACCGCCCGAAGGCATCGCCAAGATCTTGCTGCAAGAACCATCGGGTCTTTGCATCGGAAAGATTGAACTTGTGGGAGGTGAGGAAGTTCTTGGCGTACTGGGAGAACCACTGCTTTGCGAGGGACAGCGAGAAATCTCTGAACATGGTGGATGGCGCGCCTATATTGCTACATTGACATGACTGTCTTGTGCGCTACTCAGATAAGATCTTACAGTAACCGAATTGCCCGCTGATGGCGTACCTGAACACACACTGCTGATTGATACCCAATGCCGCACTTGCAATGCATTGCTGCTTCGATGTTTTGACCGCTAACCGGATCATTCTATCGCTGTGATCCACAATGGCTTTTTCTATGACCTCATCTACTCGATTTTTAAGATTACTACTATAAGCAATAGATGCCGTCCAACAACTCTCAATCTTTTCACACAAAGCTGCAATAACTACGCAACAAACCTCCGTTAGCATTTCTCAATGGTAATGAAGGCATATTCAATTGCTGCAATTTCATTGCCTGATAAAAAATATAACCCATCAAGTTGTTAAATGACTAAAGGCTTCTTATTATGAGATTAACCAATCAATGGATGTGCATTGCCAAAAACACGTTGAGTTTGGCAGTTGTTGCGACACTCTCAGGTTTGGCTGTCGCAGATTCCGAAAATATCGATAAACCATCCTTCCAACGCATCGCTACCTACCTGGTTTGTGAGAATACCAGTTGTGACAGAAATTTTTTTGATGAGACAGTGGCAGAAATTGTTGCGGCAAGTAAAGATGGCAATTATTTAATATACACGGACAGTCCAACAGGAAAAATAGGATTTGTAGATATTCGTGATCCGGAAAATCCCTTAGGCTTGGGTACGCTGAATACCATCGGTGAACCAACGTCAGTTGCGGTTTCTGGTGATTTTGCCTTGGTAGGCATCAATACTTCAGTGAGCTATCAAGAACCTGCAGGCATTCTAGGGGTTTACCATATACCATCCTGCTTGATGAATGTTTCCAGTTGTTCTCCCATTCGTGAAATCAACATGGGCGGACAGCCGGATTCGGTTGCAGTCAGCCCAAATGGTCAATATGCAGCGGTTGTCATTGAAAATGAGCGCGATGAGGATGTTACTGTGGCGAGTGTGGAAGGTGGCTTGCCTCAGCTACCTGCTGGCTATTTGAACATCATTGATTTAATGGGCGCACCCGACAATTGGGAAATGCGCAAAGTTGATCTGACTGGCTTGGCGTCTTATGGCAGCGATGATCCGGAACCGGAATTTGTCAGTATCAATCAAAACAATATCGCAGCCGTGACGCTACAAGAGAACAACCACATTGTGTATGTGAATCTCGTCAGCGGTAAGTTGCTGCAGAATTTCAGCGCTGGGAATGTGACTTTGGAGGGTATCGATACTGTTGATAATAAATTGATAGATTTTACCAATACATTAGCGGATGTCGCACGCGAACCAGATGCTGTTGCGTGGCTGGATAATGACAGGATCATTACTGCCAACGAGGGAGATCTTTTTGGTGGCAGCCGGGGTTTCAGCGTATTCAATCGTAGCGGTAATGTAGTGTATGACTCAGGCAATAAATTCGAATACCTGGCAGCAGCAGTAGGCCATTATCCTGAAAAACGCTCCGATAACAAAGGGGTTGAGCCGGAGGGAGTTACTGTTGGCCGATATAAGAATGATACGTATGTTTTTGTAGGATCCGAGCGCGGCAATTTTGTCGGTGTATACAAGGTTGACGGTAAAAAACTGGAATACCAGCAGATATTGCCCACTGGTGCTGGTCCGGAGGGCTTGCTGGCTATCCCTAGCCGAAATCTTTTTGTTGCATCTGCCGAGGTTGATTCACCCGTGCGGTCTCAAATTAATATCTTTCGCCTGGAGCATAAACCGGCGTCTTACCCTCAAATCAAATCCAGAAAGCAAGCCGACGGCAGACCGATTACCTGGGGGGCATTATCGGGGTTATCTGCCGACAAATTCGATGCAGACGGGCTCTATGCTGTCCATGATAGCTTTTATAACGAGAGCCGTATTTATAGTGTTGATGTCAGTAATTTTCCCGCAATAATTAACAATGCAACACAGCTAATGAAGGATGGTGCGGCTGTTAACTATGATCTCGAAGGGATAGCACAGCGCAATAATGGAGGCTTCTGGCTTGTATCCGAAGGGGCTGGTACGTCTACGACCCGTAATTTGTTGATCGAGGCTCGCCGGGATGGCACGGTGGTACGTGAGATTCGCTTACCGGACGAGGTTGAAGCATTGCAGCAAAGTAATGGTTTCGAGGGTGTCGCGGTCACTGGAAAAGTGGGCGCCAATGAGCAAGTTTATGTAGCCTTTCAACGGGAATGGAAAAATGATCCTGCCGGCATGGTGCGCATCGGCCGATACACACCAGCTTTGGATCTGGATCCATCCGCCGATGAGAGCGAGTGGAAGTTCTTTTATTATCCCCTTGATCCTGTTGAATCTCCGGCGGGCGGTTTTGTGGGATTATCGGAGATTACCTCGCTGGGGCATGGTAAATTTGCGCTCATCGAGCGAGACAATCAGGCCGGAGCGGATGCGCACATCAAGCGTGTTTACCGCATAGATGCCAATGGTGTTACACCTAAAACACAAGCTGAAGGAAATTTCCCGATACTGAGTAAAACCCTGGCAATCGATGTATTGCCCGCGATGCAGGCAGGCAAAGGCTGGGTTCACGATAAATTGGAAGGATTGGCCAGAACAGCGAAGGGAGATGTCTATGTCGTTACCGATAATGATGGAGTAGACAACTCTACTGGCGAAACGCAATTCCTGAATCTCGGCAAAGCGTTGCATTGATTTACCAAGCCATGTTTGTAGGGCGCTACTTGTCAATTAGAGTAGCGCCACTTTCCAAGATCGGTTACTTGTTATTTTACCGAGCTTTAAAAATCCACTTAACGACAATTACTGATTGTCGTTAGTTTTTTAAAGGTTCAATTTCTCATGCCAAGAAAGCAAGGAAAGAAGATATTTGTTCTGGATACATCGGTTATCTTATACAACCACAGCGCGATATACAGCTTTGAAGACAATGACGTGGCGATTCCGATCACTGTGCTTGAAGAGCTGGATCATTTTAAAAAGGGCAATGATACTAAGAACTTTGAAGCCAGAGAGTTTATTCGTATTATGGATAAACTATCGGTAGATCATTCATTGCAAAATTGGATTCCAATTGACCAACCCAACCATGGTCGATTTAGGGTAGTGATGCAGGAGCGAACTAACGGATTGGATGCCACCCAAATATTTGGAGAAAACAGCGCTGATCACCGCATTCTGAATGCAGTCATTTCGCTAAGCGAGGAATACCCGAAAAACAAGATTATCCTGGTAACCAAAGATATCAATCTACGACTCAAGGCAAAGTCGCTTAATATTGCAGCAGAAGATTTCAAAACTGGGAAGATCAAAGATCTTGAATCCCTGTATACCGGCAAGACAGTAATCGGTGGATTGACTAAAGAAGTCATTGACAGGATTTATACCAATAATTTTTGTATGCCGGAAGAGGTTGGTATTCACGATCCCATTCCCAATCATTACTTCATCCTCAAGAATACGCGAACTTCTGTGTTGGTGTTTTATAATCCTGTGACACAGAGAATAGAGCGCATAGAGAAGAAATCCGCCTACCGGATTACACCAAGAAATGCCGAGCAGGTGTTTGCTTTGCATGCGATCACTAATCCGAAGATAAAGCTCGTGACTTTGCAAGGCGTTGCAGGAACAGGCAAAACATTGCTGGCGCTGGCCGGTGCGCTTGATCAGAAAAGACATTTCAAGCAAATCTATCTGGCGCGTCCGGTTGTGCCATTGAGTAATAAAGACATTGGTTTTTTGCCGGGCGACATTAATTCGAAGCTCAATCCCTACATGGAGCCGCTGTGGGATAATCTGAAATTCATTAAAAGCCAGTTCAATGAAAAAGACAAAGAGTATAAAAAAATTACTGATGCGGTCGAGCAGGAAAAACTGAAAATTACTCCGCTGGCCTATATCCGCGGACGCAGCATTTCAAATGTCTTTTTTATTGTAGACGAAGCGCAGAAT
>Ga0138256_10008779_pt1 | contig 10609 bp, 4 predicted proteins | sample KNB2016incub_MG_FD_105486 | JGI IMG/M metagenome (GOLD analysis project Ga0138256, IMG submission 105486) | Active sludge microbial communities from wastewater in Klosterneuburg, Austria - KNB2014incub_MG | ecosystem: Engineered > WWTP > Activated sludge > Unclassified | place: Austria... | reverse complement strand
TTTAATTGAAAATGATTATGTACTCCCTAGTGACGTAAAAACTGGTTTTTGGCGGTTTTATCCTTTGCCCGAATCCCTAACATTAACGCAGATGCTGGCCAGAACTTACAGCGGAATTAATTTTTATAATAATAAAACCAATAGCAGTATTTCCAATGCAGGTACTGCACAATTTGAGTCAGCCCGGTTTATTGCTATAGGAAAAAATATTATTTGGGCAGCACATCCTTATAAAGGGATTTATAGTATTGTGTTTGATAAAAATAACTTACCGGTAGAAACAAATTATAAAGACACGAAAGGGATTCTATCAACTAATTACAACAAAGTTTTTAAAATAGGAGAAAAAATTATTCTTATAACCGACAATGGTGTTTTTGAATACGATGAAAAACAAAAAGATTTTATCCGGGCTGGCTGGTTCGAAAAATTGGTGGGACATTTACCGGTTAGTTATATAAAAGAGGATCAGCAGGGAAACATCTGGTTTTGCAGTGGACGAAGAGTGGGAGTAATTGAACGGCCAGCAAAAGATGCAAAAATTATATTTATACCGGAAATTGATAACCGTATGATCTCTAATGGTTTTGAAAACATTAATATAATTGACAGCAATAATGTATTGATAGCTGCGGAGAAAGGTTTTTTTCATATTAACTATGCATTATATAAAAAGAATAAACTGCCATTGCAGGTATTGGTGAGAAAGGTGCAATCTACGCTTGGTAACTATGCCTTGATTTTTGGCGGACATGGAAAACTGGAAAAATCTCCTTCTATTAGTTATAAACAAAATGCCTTGCATTTTGAATGCTCCTCCACATTATATGGACAGGAACAAAACACAGATTATAGTTATTATCTCACTGGTTTTGATAAAGACTGGTCTGGATGGTCTAAAAAAAGAGAAAAGGATTACACCAATTTGCCGCCAGGCAACTATATTTTCAAAGTAAAATGCCGCAATAATATTGACAGCGAATCGCTGGTTGCCGAATTCTCTTTCAGAATACTTCCTCCGTGGTACCAGACCTGGTGGGCTTATACATTATATATTATCATCTTTTTTGGAATACTGTATTTTTTCTATAAAAAACAATCAAAGAAGTATAAACGTTTGCAGCAATTAAAGTTAGAAGAGCAACAACGGAAGTATAGGGAAGAACAAAAACAACTGCAGTTGCAGCATCAGTTGGAGATACAGGAGAGTGAAAAGCAGATAATCCAGTTAAGAAATGAAAAACTTCAATCTGAAGTGGAACATAAAAATTCTGAACTAGCCTCCTCTGCTATGAACTTGGTTCGAAAGAAAGAAATATTGTCAAAACTAAAGGAGGATCTTGTACTTTATAAAGGGACACCTGAAGCTGATAAAAGTGCAAAGGAATTTCAAAAGATCATTCGGGTAATTGATAAAGAACTAGACCTCAATGAAGAATGGGAACAATTTGCCGTACATTTTGATAGTGTACATACAAATTATCTGAAAAAATTAAAGGAAACTTTTACCGGACTTACAGTATCAGATCTAAAACTTGCTGCTTACTTACGATTAAATCTTTCCAGCAAAGAGATTGCTCAATTAATGAATATTTCAATCCGGGGCGTAGAAACCAGCCGATACAGGCTTCGAAAAAAACTTGGAATAGATAATGAAACAAATCTGTTTGATTATCTTATAAAAGTCACCAGCTAACATATTTTAGTCTGTATTTATATCTGCCATTGATACTTTCTTTTTTCATTCTAAGAAAATAAATAAGAAGCACAAATTCTATTAAGATTGCTATTCTGCAACAAGTAATAAGCAGCTGAAAAAAAATCAAAAAAGGCGATTTATATATATGACGTAAGTCGACTTATCTGTAACTAATTGATTTACAATATTTTTATTTTTTAGTGTAGAGGTTTTGACGTAGTGGTTTATTTGGAAATAGGCTGTAAAATAGAGCAAATTTGTTGTAACGAAAAAAGCTGCTACTATGATTAAGAAAACGATTTGCAAATCTGCAATGCTATTTACAAAACAAATCCCTTTAGTAAACTTCTTTTATTCTACTCCCTTTCCGTGGTTTCCATAATACCTATTTCAGGCTTCTGATATCAAAGTAAATAATCTTTAACTGCAAAAATGATTGCTTTATGACATCCTCAAAAATTCCTATTACCCAAAAATTGTGCTCTGGAAAATGGTATAGATCATTTTCTCTTCTTTTTGTTTTTCTCTTAATTCACTCTGTTCTTTTAGCTCAGTCAAAAACTGTTTCTGGTGTTGTGACAGATTCAAAGGCAACACCTTTATCAGGTGTTAGTGTTTCTGTAAGGGGGTTACAGTCAGGGATAGCTACTGATGAGAGAGGTCGCTATTCTATTTCCGTTATACCCGGAGATGTGCTGGTCTTTTCTTCTGCCGGATTTGTTAGTAAAGAAGAAACGGTTGATAGCCGTACTACTATTAATGTATCACTAGAATTGAATCCATTATCACTTGAAAATGTTGTGGTAATTGGTTATGGCACACAAAAGAAAATAAACCTGAGTGGAGCTGTTGCCCAGATTAGTGCAAAAGAAATAGAAAACAGACCAGTTGCAAATTTAACTGGTGCATTGCAAGGTGTTACACCTGGGTTAACTGTTTTAAGAGGAAGTGGTAAACCAGGTTCTGAAGGTTATGGTATTCGCATCCGTGGATTTACGTCTGTTAATCGCTCTGATGCATTGGTATTAGTAGATGGAGTTGAGCAGGATATGAACCTGGTCGATCCGAATGACGTTGAATCAATTTCAGTTTTAAAGGATGCTTCTGCTTCTGCTATCTATGGAGCAAGAGCAGCTGGCGGTGTTGTATTGATCACCACCAAACAGGGCAGAGCTGGAAAAACGAAAGTAAGTTTCAGTAGTTATTATGGAATCAATATTACAGCAAGACAACCTGAGAAATTGAATTCATGGGATGAGCAGATACTGATTAACGAAGCAAGATTTAATGCTACGGGTGCAAATGAATTTAACGCTGAACAAATTGAGTGGCTTCAAAATCCCAATTTTTCTTATCGTCCAAATCCTACTTCAGACAGATGGGAATATTATGGCAACACTAACTGGATAAAAGAAGGAATGGATAAGGTCAATAACCAGCAAAATCATTCTATTTCTATCAGTGGTGGTGAACAAAAATTAAATTACCTGGTTTCTGGCAGTTATTATAAAAGAGATGGTGTACTTCGATTTGGTCCGGATGATAACTCAAGATACAATTTGAAAATAAATCTTAATTCAGAAATTAGTAAATATTTAAGTGCTAAGATTACTGCTTCTTATATTGGTTCATTTACCAATGAAAATTCATATGGTACTGACCAGATTATAAATAGATTATATCGTAGCCGGGCCCGTCAAAATTTATACACTCCCAGTGAAGATGTAACAGGGCAACCTTATAATGGAGATTTGCAGATTAATCCAGTGGATATTGAGAAAAATGCAGGCATTGAAAGAAGAAATTATGAAACATTTACAGGGAAAATTAATTTCCAGGTAAAGAATGTCATCAAAGGTTTAACGCTTGATGTAATTGGCTGGAGAAATCAGAACAATTATGCAATGGATAATAAGAGCCGTACACTTTTGTGGTATGGACGCAGTGTAAACACAGTTCGTTTTAGTATTAATCAGCCTAATTCCTATACACAAACTAAGAACAGGGCCTTCCAAAATAATCTGCAAGGTTTCCTCACCTATAATTTAAAAGTTGGACAACACGATTTTAAAATTTTGCAGGGTGGCTCTTCGGAAGAGTATCGTAGGGAGCAATTCAGTGCCTCAGCGCAAAATATGATTACAAATGATTTTTTCAGTTTTGATTTTGCAGATCCGCTTACTAAAACAAGCAACGATGATATTGATACATGGGCATTGCAGTCTGCTTTTGGTCGTTTAAATTATAGTTTTAAAGACAGGTATTTATTTGAAGCGTCTTATCGTTACGATGGAAGTTCAAGATTGGTTCCAAATGATCGTTGGAGGTTTTTCCCTTCTTTCTCAGCAGCATGGAAAATTAATGAAGAAAGTTTCATGACCAATATTAATTTCATCAATACACTTAAGCTTCGGGCATCGTGGGGTAAGCTTGGTAATCTATCATCAATCGGGTTATATGACTACATACCTCTGCTATCAAGTGGAAATAGCTTAACATTTAATGGTGTTCGGTCTACTTATTTTTTTCAGGGACAGCTTGCCTCTCCAGATTTAACCTGGGAAACTGTTCAACAATCAAATATTGGATTAGATATAGGATTGTTTAAGAACAAGCTTTCTGTAACGCTTGAATACTATGAGAAAAGAAATAAAGACATGCTTGCAGTACCAGACGTACCAAATATTATCGGGGTTCCTGTTGGCCAGTTTAATATAGGTGAGTTAAAAAGTTGGGGTACTGAATTAGATATAAAGTGGAGAGATAAAATTGGAAAAGTTGATTATAATTTCGGATTTAATATTTCTGACAATCAAAATAAAGTGGTTAGGTATGATGGTGCAAATTCAATTGGAACCGGTGGTGTTGTCTCTGTTATGGAAGGATTTCCGCTAAATACAGTTTGGGGTTATAAAACGGCTGGTTATTTTCAAACACAACAAGAAGCACTTGATTATAAAGCTCAGGTTAACTATCCTTTCTTTGCGAATATATCAGCAGGTGATATCAAATACCTTGATCTAGATAAGAATGGGGTGATTAATGGTGGTAATGGCACACCTGACAGTCCTGGTGATCTTGTTTATTTGGGAACTACCAATGCGAGATACACTTATGGTTGCGACATGGGTGCTGCATGGAAAGGATTTGATTTCTCAGTTTTCTTTCAGGGTGCATTTAAAAGATCATTCCTTATCAATGAAGGAACACTTTCTCCTTTGTTGGGAACTGCTGATCAGCCATGGACAATACACATGGATCGCTGGACTCCTGACAATCCAAATGCTTTTTTCCCAAGAATGTACCAGACAAGTGCACATAATTTTAGACCATCAGATAAATGGGTGCAAAACGGAAGTTATTTACGTTTAAAAAATGTGCAACTAGGCTATACAGTACCGGTAAATAAAAAGTATGTTCAATCAATTAAAATATATGTTTCTGGTCAGGACTTGTGGGAATCAACAAAAGTGTTGAAAGTATTTGATCCTGAGGTCGGTAACAATGTAAGTGCTACTGCTTACCCTTTTTATCGCACTGTTGCCTTCGGAATTAATGTAACATTTTAATCAAACCAAGAAAAAATGAAAAAGATTAAAAAAATATCAATATACATTTTAGCTGTGACCTTTTTAATAACTGGATGCAAAAAGCTAGATCGCCTTCCCGAATCAGATTTTAGTGATGCTAACTTCTGGAATACAGAAAACGACTTAATAAGTGCCTGCAATCGTTTATACCAGGAGCTTAATGCAGACTGGATTGATAACAGGGCAGATGATGCCGTAAATCAAACTGTCAATACCGTAAGTTCTGGTAATAGGTCAGTCCCAAATACAAGTGGCGACTGGAATGATCGTTATGATGAAATATTTACTGCTAATAACATTATAGCAAAAGCACCGAGAGCACAGGTGACAGACGTTATAAAAAACCGTTATATAGCCGAAGCAAAATTTTTCAGGGCATATGCTTATTTCAAGTTGCTTAAAATATATGGAGATGTGCCTTTGGTATTAGAGTTACTTGATCTTAGTTCTCCAAACCTGTATATGGCTAGAACACCAAGGGCAGAAGTTATTCAAGCTATTTACGATGATCTTGATTTTGCTGCACAATGGTTGCCTACCAGAGCTTCATTACCATCTGCACAATATGGCAGAGCTACAAAGAGTAGTGCATGGTCGTTAAAAGCAAGAGCAGGTTTATATGAAGGAACAAGAGCAAAGTTTCATAATACACCCAATGTTAATTGGCAAAATCATTTAAACATTGCAATTGCTTCAGCACAACAAGTAATGGCACAAGGACACACACTGTATTCTAATTACCAGAATTTATTTACAATTACTGGCGAAGGTCCGGCGAATACAGAAAATATATTGGTAAAAATATTTGGTATCAATAGCACAAATGTAATTGTAAGTCATAATAATTCTAGAGATCTTGAGAATGGAAGAATGGCGCCTACACGAAATCTGATACGTCAATATTTATATAGTGATGGGCTACCTGCATTTAATGCAGATAATACTCCTTCTGCAACACAGTCTTCCTTCTTTGTTCCTGAAGCAAATGAGCCAAGCTATAATACTATTCTGGATAACCGTGATCCCCGGGTAGCAATGTCTTATTTCAGAACCGGTGATGTAGCTTATCAAGGGCCCTGGATTCCTAAAACATCATTAGGTTCCAGAACAGCGTTTGCACCCAAAAAAGGATTCAGCACTGTTGATCAGGCATTAAATGCGGCAACGACCGATAAAATTCTCATTCGCTATGCAGAAGTATTATTGATTTATGCAGAAGCAAAATATGAATTGGCTGAAAGCATCAGTGATGCAGATCTGAATTTATCAATTAATCTTTTGCGTACAAGAGTAGGATTTGCTCCAAAATTGCTAAACGCTTTTGTCGCTGCGAATAATTTAAGTATGAGAGACGAGATCAGAAGAGAAAGAACGGTTGAACTTGCGTTGGAAGGTTTTAGATATGATGACTTAATGAGATGGAAATTGGCTGAAGTGATACTGCCAAAAGATTTATTGGGTGCAAAATTCATTGCAGCTGAATGGGTAGGTACTAATGCAAACAGCCTAAACTTAAATGCTAATAATGTATTAATTACAGAGCCCGCAAGCACTAGAAATTTTCGTACTGACCGTGATTATCTTTATCCTGTGCCTATACATGAGATAACAACAAGTCGAAACAATGTAATTCAAAACCCAAACTGGCAATAACATTAAATCAAAAAAATATGAAATCTTTAAAACATATCATCATTGCTATCACAGCAGTTATTGCATTGGCATCATGCGAAAAGAAAGACTATCCGAGTGGATTGGACGAGCTTGCCCATCATTATTATGCCATTTTTGTACCAAATAATAATTCGGCAGTTACTGTTTCAAAAACGCAAACAGCATTGTTGAAATTTCCCGTGCAGTTTTATTCTTCTTTTACTAGAGACTATGATGCAATAGGAATGTATGCAGTATCAACTTCTGGTATTCCTAATCCAGCAGTAAGAGGTGTTGACTTCAACGTGGTAGATAAAAATGGTATTGAGATACCATCAACAGATACAACCTATACAATGATATTTCCGAAGGCAATAAAGACTACAGATACTGTTTATATTAAACTGCTGAATAACCCTGCACCTGGCAGTCGGAAAATGGAAATTCAGATAAAGGAGAATCAAACAAGTCAGTTTTATGTAGATATTTTTTCAACAGCTTTTAGAAGACCTGTAACTATTAATTAATTCATCAAGTTTAGTTTTATTAAGCATAAGCAGCAATCTTCATTCAAGAGAAGTGAATGCTTCCTTATATGGATGAGAATGAGGCTAAGTGTCTAATTTTAAATATAAATATGAATAAAATTATCATAGCACTTTTTGCTTCGCTAACTGGTTTGTCTGCTTCCTCCCAGAAAGTAAATACAAGCAAAAAAGAATTAGCCGTTAAAGTTTTTAGCACTGCTCAGGGAACTGAACTTAGGCTTAGTGCAAATGCTGATGTAAGTTTTCGGGATTTTAAACAGCCACTTGAAACAGAGCCTTGTATTTTTATTGATCCCACTCATAGTTTTCAAACTTACATCGGCACTGGTGCTGCACTAACTGATGCATCGGCAGAAACATTTGCAAAACTTCCTGCAGCATTACAACAGGAATTTTTGACCGCTTGTTTTGATACCGAGAAAGGAATTGGTTACAGCATTGCCCGTACGAATATTCATAGCTGTGATTTTTCAAGCGGTAGTTATACCTATGTGGCAGATAATGATAAATCGCTTTCCACATTTTCTGTATCGCATGATGAGCAGTATCGCATTCCCTTTATTAAAAAGGCTATAGCTGCTGCCAACGGAAAATTAAAAATGTATGTAAGTCCCTGGAGCCCTCCGACCTGGATGAAGGACAATAATAGTATGTTGCAAGGAGGGAAATTAAAAAATGAGTTTGCACAATCATGGGCTAACTATTATGTAAAATTCATTAAAGCCTACGAAGCAAAAGGCATTCCTATTTGGGGATTAACAGTGCAAAATGAACCAATGGCCAAACAGCGATGGGAGTCTTGTATTTACACAGCCGAAGAAGAAAGAGATTTTATTAAAAATTACCTGGGCCCAACATTACACAAAAATGGGATGAGCAGTAAGAAGCTAATTGCCTGGGATCACAACAGAGATTTATTATACCAACGGGCAAGTGTGATTTTAGGCGATCCTGCAGCAGCAAAATATGTTTGGGGTATTGGCTTTCATTGGTATGAAACTTGGACTGGCGGCCCAATGCAGTTTGATAACCTCAAGCTTGTTAATGAGGCATTTCCAGGTAAGCATTTAGTTTTTACAGAAGGTTGCCAGGAGAAATTCAACATTGATAGCATTAATAACTGGTCACTGGGTGAAAAATATGGTTACTCAATGATCAATGATTTTAATAATGGAACTGTGATGTGGACCGATTGGAACATTCTGCTGGATGAAACCGGTGGGCCAAATCATGTTGGTAATTTTTGCTTTGCTCCAATACATGCTGACACAAAAACTAAAAAGCTGATCTATACCAATGCATATTATTATATCGGGCATTTTTCGAAATTTATAAAACCTGGTGCAAAGAGAATCAGCGCATCTTCAAGCCGGGTGGCATTGCAAACAACCGCTTTTCAAAATCCGGATGGCAGTATTGCTGTAATAGTGATGAATAGCACAGACAAGAAAATAGATTTTAATCTCTGGTTAAAAGGTAAAGGAGCATTAACTCAAAGCCTGCCACACTCCATAAATACTTTCGTTATAAAATAGAACGGATGCTGACTAAAATAAACATATCGATTTTGGTATTATGCCTCATCTGTTGCATAAAGGTTCCGGCACAACTTTTAAAAGTAAAAGGCACTTCAATTGTAAATAATAAACAAGAGCCAATAATCTTAAGAGGTATGGGTTTGGGTGGTTGGATGTTGCAGGAAGGCTATATGTTACATCTTTCGAATCTCGGGCAGCAATATAAGATCAAAGAAAAAATTATTGATGTGGTAGGAAAGGAAAAAGCAAACTACTTCTACGATCATTGGTTGTTGAATCACACTTCAAAACAAGATATTGATTCATTGGCTACATGGGGATTTAATTCTGTTCGGCTGCCAATGCATTATAATTTATATACACTTCCGGTAGAAGAAGAACCAGTGATAGGCCAGCAAACATGGATTGAAAAAGGTTTTACACTGACCGATAGTTTGCTTAGCTGGTGCAAAGCAAATAAGCTTTACCTAATACTTGACCTGCATGCTGCTCCCGGCGGGCAAGGTAACGATCTCCCAATATCTGACAGAGATCCATCCAAACCTTCTTTGTGGGAAAGCGATGCGAACAAACAAAAAACAATTGCTTTATGGAGAAAGTTAGCAGAAAGATATGTAGACGAACCATGGATTGGGGGTTATGATTTACTCAATGAACCTAACTGGGGCTTTGAAGATCCGAAAAATGATTTCAGGGGAATCGAAGAAAATAAGAATGAGCCGTTAAAGCAATTGATGGTTGATATTTCTAAATCGATTCGTGAGGTTGATAAAAAGCATATTATAATAATTGAGGGCAATGGTTTTGGAAATAATTATAAAGGAATGTTACCGGCCTGGGATGATAACATGGTATTGAGTTTTCATAAATATGGAAATTTTAATGATGAAAATTCCATAAAACATTTTTTAGAGTTAAGGGATAAATATAAAATGCCTTTATGGCTGGGCGAATCAGGAGAAAATTCAAACACATGGTTTACGGAAGCTATAAGTCTTGCCGAGAAAAATAATATTGGCTGGGCATGGTGGCAGCAAAAAAAAATGGGTATCAATAATCCATTAGAAATTAAAAGGCCTGTTGGTTATGAAAAGCTTTTGAATTATTGGGCAAGCAAAGGAGAAAAGCCATCCGTTGATGAAGCATGGAAAATTTTGCAGGAGTTATTAGAAAATATAAAAGATGAGAATAATAATTTTCATCCTGATGTTGTAGATGCGACGATACGGCAAGTAAGAACAACTTCAACAAAACCTTTTAAGCATCATATTATAAAAGGGAATAGTGAAATAAAAGCAGTTGATTTTGACATGGGTCGGCAAGGTTATGCTTATTATGATAAAGATTCTGCAAGGTATCAATATACCCCGGGAGTAAATACAGAAGGGAACAAAGGTTATGCTTATAGAAATGACGGAGTAGATGTACAAAAGAAAGATGGCAGCCCTTACATCTTTAGTATTGAAGATGGAGAATGGATGCAATACACTCTTGATGTACAGGAAGCCGGAAAATATAATGTTTCTTTTTTAGCGGCATCAGAACAAAGAGGTTCACTTATTTCCATTATTATAAACGACA
>Ga0138256_10008777_pt1 | contig 10610 bp, 9 predicted proteins | sample KNB2016incub_MG_FD_105486 | JGI IMG/M metagenome (GOLD analysis project Ga0138256, IMG submission 105486) | Active sludge microbial communities from wastewater in Klosterneuburg, Austria - KNB2014incub_MG | ecosystem: Engineered > WWTP > Activated sludge > Unclassified | place: Austria... | reverse complement strand
TGGCCACAGATTAATACCCGCCGCCCGATCCCTTCTAAAAATTTCATGCTCTATCACTCGGATGTCATCTGTTTTAGCGCCTGCAACGTGGCTGAAGAAATCGGTGCAAAGGGCATCGTTGGTCACACAGCATCTGGTTATACAGCGTTCAAAATCAGCAGTTTTCGGCCCAAGTCACAAATTTTTATCTTTAGCGATCAACACATCAAACTCGGCGCTTTCAATCTTTTGTGGGGGGTACAATGCTTTTATTACAACCGCTTCACCACGACCGACGAGACCATCCAGGATTGCACCGACATCCTCAAGGAGAGCGGTTTTGTCAAACCCGGAGATACTATTATCAATACCGGTTCCATGCCTATGGGTCGTCGTTTGCAGACCAATATGTTGAAAGTAACGCATGTGGAGTAGGGTTTTGTGGTTCTGTGGATTTGTTTATTGGGGGATTTGGCCCCTCACCAAATCCCCCAATATACAAATCCACAAAAAAACACGGATGATAGACCCACTTCTCCAAAGATCCGACGCTTACCTTTGCACCCTATGATTGAACAGCGTCCTCTCAAGATTTACAATACCCTGTCGGGTAAAAAGGAAGAATTTCGCCCCATCACGCCCGGCCATATCGGGATGTATGTTTGCGGCCCCACCGTTTATAATGACGTGCACCTGGGCAACTGCCGCACTTTTTGCAGTTTTGATACCATTTATCGCTACCTTTTGCACATTGGCTATAAGGTGCGTTATGTACGGAACATTACCGACGTGGGCCATCTCACGGACGATGGTGAAGACCGTATGGCAAAAGGTGCAAAAATTGCCCAGCTCGAACCTATGGAGGTTGCCCAGCGCTACACCGTGGGATTCCATGATATAATGCGGATTTTCAACACCCTCCCGCCCAGCATCGAGCCCCGCGCTACCGGACATATTCTCGAGCAGATAGAAATGGTACAGCAAATCCTTGACCGGGGCTTGGCTTACGAGCGCAACGGCTCCGTTTATTTCGATGTGCCAAAATTTGACGCAGAAAACGCCGGTGTCTATGGCTCCGTAAGTGGCCGCATTCTGGAAGACCTCTACACCGAAACCCGCGAACTCAAAAGTCAGGAGGAAAAAAAGCACCAAGCCGACTTTGCGATATGGATGAAAGCCCGTCCACAGGATTTGATGGTCTGGAATAGCCCATGGTCTGTAGGCTTTCCGGGTTGGCACTTGGAATGCTCCGCTATGAGCACCAAGTATTTGGGCAAAACATTTGACATTCATGGTGGTGGAAACGACCTCAAATTTCCACACCACGAAAATGAGGTAGCGCAAAACCATGGGGCCTGCGGATGCCAACCAGCCAACTATTGGGTACACACCAATATGTTGTTGCTAAATGGCAAAAAGATGAGCAAAAGCGATGGGAATACCATATCGCCAAGCGAACTCTTCACGGGGGACAGTGAACACACCAGCAAGCCCTACTCGCCAATGGCTGTGCGCTTTTTTATGCTCATGGCGCACTACCGCAGTACCCTCGATATAACAGATGATGGCCTGATGGCAGCGGAAAAGGGATTTATTAAAATCATGGAAACCAACCGATTGCTTCAAAGCTTACCGGTGAATGCCCGTGATTTTGATGGCTCGGAAACTGAACATGACCGTGCCATTTTGTCGCTTATACACGAGGCCTATGCGGGTATGGACGACGATTTCAACACCGCCATAGCGATTGCATCATTGAATGAAATGGGCAGTTTTGTCCACAAATTGATCCATCAGCAATTAGCAATCAGCGAGGTATCCCCTTGGGTGATTGAGCGGATGAAGACCATTTTTTCAAGCTTCTTATTCGAAATTTTTGGACTGGCCGATGAATCTGCAACCAGCAATGACAGTGGCACCGTGGAAGGGCTGATGAACCTAATTCTGGAAATTAGAAGTCAGGCGCGCGAACAAAAAGACTGGGGTACCAGCGATAAAATCCGCGATGCACTATCCGCTGCAGGCATCACCGTGAAGGACGGAAAGGAAGGGGTGAGTTGGGCAAAAGCATAGTGTGTTGTAAGGTTTAAAACAAACATGAGTCCTTCTGAAGATACTTGCAGGGGACTCATGTTTGTTTTAGTTTTCGTCAAATTTTGGTAATAGTACCAATCTTCCCGCCATTTTGCCAGAAATTCGCATCCTCCTAGAAAGACGTAATCTTCTGAACTATAAAATGCTCCGCTTATGTCCTCTGATGATCGTATTCGCAAACATGGCAAGATTCGAATGCCCTTACTCATACTGGGTTTCACCATGACCCTCATTTTTATTGTAATGGGGGCCTGGATCCTTTTAGACAAAACTTTCCTACCGGGTATTCCCCCGGAGTTCCGGAATATTTTTGCCATTATGGTGCTAGTTTATGGCACTTATCGAGGCTGGAGGGTTTATGCCGATCACTTTTAACCAACCTAATTATGCTTCGCAACAGTTTCATATTCATCATAGTATCGCTTCTTTGGATTTCATGCGCAGAACGCGATAAAACCGGAAAAGTACTCGACACCATTACCACGGGCGAGATATCCATAGCCGTAGAGGAAGGGTACAAACCCGTCATTTCATCTTGCATTGACGTATTTGATTCGATTTATCGCACCGCCAAAATTAACCCACGCTATGTCTCGGAAGGGGAAGCGGTGAACGCGCTTATCCAGGATTCTGTACAAGTCATCATCATCGGTCGGCAACTGGCTCCGAAAGAGATCGAATATTTTCAGTCACGTGGTTTCATGCCCCCCACTACACCCATTGCGTACGATGCGCTGGCGATCATTCTTAACCCGGAAAACCGTGACACGGTGCTGACGATGCAACAAGTGACTGATATACTGGTTGGAAAAACGGCGACCTGGAAAGAGCTTAACCCCAAATCGGCACTGGGAAACATCCAATTGGTGTTTGACAATCCAATGAGTGGAACCCTGCGGTATGTGCGTGACTCCGTTATCGCTGGTCAAGAACTGTCCAAACAGGCCACGGCCCTGAAAAGCAATGCTGATGTAATTGACTATGTCAGCAAAAATAAAAATGCCATTGGCATCATTGCTGCCAACTGGATTTCAGACACAGATGATGGCGGGGTACAAAAGTTCATGCGCGATATCAGAATCGCTGATGTGGCCAAGGAAACCGGAAAAGAGGGCTACGGTCCTTACCAAGCCTATTTGGCAACCGGTGATTATCCGTACAAGCGCACCATTTACATTATTAATGCACAGGCCCGACGCAATGGCCTAGGAGCAGGATTTTCTTCCTATTTAGCCAAAGACGGACAGCGTATCATGCTCAAGGACGGCCTGTTGCCAGCCAACGCAGTAACGCGCTTAATAAAATCTAGTCGTTAACTTAAATGTTTGTCAAAACAGTCGCTCCGGTGTGAATTTACCGCCTGATTGACGTCTCTAATAATGTTGAACTTCGCCCTCAAAAACTGGGCAAGCTAGACCCCATTAGTTTTTAAACACAAAACTTTTTCCGAACAATGACAAATCTTCTGAAAAAAGCCCTTTTCCCTGCGGCAATCTTGTTTGCCCAAATAGCCTTCGCCCAAAGCCATGCTGCGGGTCTTGAAGCCATGCAGCTCGAAGACTGGGACAAGGCAATCAGTGTATATTCTGGCTTGGTAAAAGCCGACCCTACCGACCAAAGCGCTTTCTTGAGCCTTGGTAACGCGTATCTTGCCAAAGGTGACAAGGCGAACGCTAAAGCGAATTTCGAAGCCGCATTGCCCGCAAAAGCTGACGGTCCTATGGCTTACGTTGCGAATGGCCGCGTTTTGTTGCTGGCAAATCAGCCCGCAGAGGCCGAGAAGCAATTTGCTAAAGCCAAGAAATACGCCAGGAAAGATATGACTACCTGGAGGCAGATTGGCGAATCGTATTTTTACTATATCGAGCCCGGCGCGAAAAAGCCCAATCTTGCCAAAGCGGAGGAATATCTCAAGGCGGCATTGGAAGTATCTGCTAAAGATTTTGCCCTTCAAATGTCTTTGGGAGCTTGTTACAAAGAAATGTCGAGCGGTGGCCCGGCAGCTCAGCACTATGAATATGCAGAAGCTTTGGAGCCTAAAAACCCGCTTCCAAAACTCATGCTGGCCAAGGTGTATCGGATCGCCAAAGTGCCCTCCAAACCGATTATTTTCTATGATAAGGCCCTTGAAGTTGCCCCAAACTACACTCCAGCTTTGCGTGGAAAAGCAGAGTACCTCTTCTTCGTGCTTCGCAAATACGAGGATGCAACTAAAGCATACAAGGCTCTGGTAGAAAAGGGCTCTGATGTGAAAATTGAGGATGAAATGCAACTAGCCAATAGTTACTACCTCACAAAGGATTGCATTGCTACCAGCGACCTGGTGGAAAAAATACTGAAGAAAGACCCGAGTAAAAACTATTTGCGCCGACTTCAGGCATATTGCGATTTTGAAAATGGCAATTACGATCGCAGTTTGAAAACACTGAACGAGTACTTCCAGATTGTCACTCCGGATAAATTGCTTCCTTCAGACTTTGAATACCACGCAAAACTGTTATTGCAAACCAAGGGTGATACCGCGCAAGCCATCAATGACTACAAAAAAGCCATTGAGATGGACAGCAGCAAGTGGGCCATTTACGAGGATATTGACAAACTGGAATGGACGCGCAGAAACTACTGTGGTGCTTTGGCTGTGTACAAACTGTATCTGGATTCAGTGCCAACACCCAAGGCTACCGAATGGTACAATCTAGGTATGCGTCACTATTTCTGCAAGGATGATTCGATGCACTTCCAAAACGCTGAAATGGCTTTTGCAAAGGTGACAGAAATTAATCCTCAAGCCGCTATTGGCTGGCTTTGGGCTGCTAAATCTGCAGAAAAAATGGATCCATCGCCAGACTCCATCGCTGCTCACCCAGAATTGGCCAATGAATATGGCAAGGCACGCAACTACTATGAAAAGTATGTCGAGATAGCCGAGCTGGAGAAGGATAAAAACAAAAAGGATCTCTTGAAGATCTACCCATATCTTGCCTACGTCTATTTTGTAAAAGTAGACGCAGAAAAATTCAACACTTTAATGGATAAATGGCAAGCTTTGGAAACAGATCCTGCTCAGATTCTGACGATTAACGAAATGCGACAGGCATTTGGTAAAGAATCGGCGCCTGTTAACGGAGGCGGCAAGAATAAATAGTGTTTTAGGCAAGTCATTAATACAACGGGCTTTCTGCAATTTGCAGGAGGCCCGTTGTCTATGAAAGCGTGGTAATTAGCCACAAAAAACGCTTCCATTCCTGTGCTCGTTTTTTGTCAGATAATGTCAGGCAGCGATATTATTAACCAATGCATCTGACGATTTGCGTACCTTCGGGGAGTTTGCAGCCCCAGCGAGCCAACTTAATAGTGCTCCCAACTATCGTAATCCTGTGGACGAACATGAACTTATCCGAGGTTGCTTGCGCGGGTCTGCGCAGTGCCAGCGCGACTTGTACGAGCGTTTTGCCGGCAAGATGTACGCTGTGTGCCTTCGGTATGCTCGCACCAGGGAAGATGCGGCAGATATTTTGCAGGAAGGTTTTTTGAAGGTTTTTTCAAAAATGGGACAGTTTCAGTTTCAAGGATCGTTCGAGGGATGGGTGCGGCGTGTGATGGTGAATACGGCTCTGAGGGCTTACCAGAAACAACGCTATGAATTTGAACAGACGGGTTATGAGCGCTTGCCAGAGTTGCCTGTAGAACCGGATGCCGTAGCGCTGCTCTCAGAATCTGAACTTTTGAATGTGGTGCAAAAATTGCCAGATGGTTATCGTGCAGTGTTCAATTTGGTAGCGATAGAAGGATATTCACATGCAGAAGCAGCCAGCTTACTGGGCATACAAGAAAGTACTTCCCGTTCTCAATTGACCAAGGCACGGCGGCATTTGGAGGAAGAAGTAGGAAAATTGGAACGGATAATGCTGTAAGGATAATATTATGGAAAACCAGAATTATAAAATTGACGAAATTTTCCGACAGCGGCTGCACGACGCGGAGGTGCCCCCCCCTCCGTTCGTGTGGCCAGCTGTGGAACAGGAGCTTCAAAAGCAACGCCGCCGCAAATTGTTCTTGTGGCTGTTTACATTTGGTACGGTGTTGGCCTGTGCATGGTTGTGGCATGCTAGCCCTTGGAAAGATGCGAATCCAGTACAACCTATTGCCCCAAGCGCCGAGCTTCCCATGGAGGTTCAGGATAATAACCTAAATGCGTCACCGGGAGCAACTGAAATCAATTCAAGAGTAGCTGGTAATGATCCCATATCAAAGGAGCCATCCGCTACAAAAGCGGACGATTTAACCCGAAATGCTCAGCCTGTTTCCAAAGGACGTTCCTCCGTGGGTCCAGGTAAAGAAAACCAGGCATCTGAAATACTTACCAGTCAAGCTGAAGTAAGCGATCAACAGACAATATCGCCTGTAACCGCCAAAACAGAGCAGTCAGGAATTACACCCCAAGCCCTTATTTTAGATAAATCATTGGAAATCATTGGAGTGCAGTCGGTTGCTTCACTTTCAGATCAAAGGGAACATATTTCCCCTAAATCAGTCAAGTCGCATGCACGCCGCAAAAAGCTCCAACCAAAACTTTGCTACGACTTCGCCAGGCATCCAAGCGCATGGTTGTTGGACGTGTATTTCGGCCCATCTTTAGCGCAAAGATCTTTAACAAGCAGGCTAGAGGATGAACCCTATCTTAACCAGCGATTGGCTACAGAACAGCGTAGCGTGGCAATGAATGCAGGAGTTCGGGCATCGCTCATGTTCAACAGCAATTTCTTGGTTCGCACAGGCTTGCACTATGACCAGGTGACTGAAGTGTTTGAATATATTGATCCAACAACCGTCATATACAGATTGCAGTTCACGCCCGGAAACCCAATACCAGATACCCTAGGGGTCGAATATGGCGAGAACTACCTGAAAACCTATAATCGCTATGGCATGCTTGACGTGCCATTGATGGTGGGAGTGGAGATGCGCCGGGGTCGCTCAGGTTTGAGCGTCAACGCAGGTATTACGGCGAATGTACTCTTCCACAAACGTGGAGCCATCATTGACCCCCTCACTCATGAACCTGCTCGTTTTGGCGCTTTTCCAGATGATCCAAAGTCTAGCGGCCCTAAAACTAGCTTGAGCCAGGAAGCCTTTCGCACCAATGTGGGTGTGAGCGCTATGGCAAGCATCCAATGGTATTGGCATCTAAATCCACATTTTAGGCTGTTTGCCGAGCCTTCGTTCCGGCAGGTATTACGTCCTGTAACACTGGGCAATCATCCTGTGGAGCAGCGCTACAGCATTCTTGGGCTGCGTCTGGGCGCGACAAAGATTTTTTAAAAGTCGAAAAAAAGAGCGGCAAGCAGCGCAAAGCCCTCCATGTGGGTCTAACCAACAATTCAAAACACCAAAAATAAACGCGAAGAAAAATGTCACGCATTCGATTGTCATATTGGCCGATACTTTTACTGGCCTTGTGGAGTTGCCGCAAGGACGTAGAAGAATTTCTGCCCTATGCGCCAACGGCGCAAGCGCTCGGTAACTTACTGTCCGAGGAAGTTCCCGGTGCTTCAACTCACTTAACATTTACGTTCAGCAATCTGTCAACGGATCAAATGCTGGAAACCCCAGGAGGGGTACGCGTTTTTTTGATCGATACGGACCATCTGTTTTCAGATGCAACTACTGGCGCACCAGTGCTTTGCAGCACTTGTCCCGAATTGAAAATAGAAATAACGGAGGTGTTGAACAAGCGTGATATTGTAGCACGGGGGCTAAACACCATCGGAGATAGTGGTGTGCTTTTCGAAAGTGGGGGCATTGTACGGGTACAAGCAAGCTGTAAGGGCCAACCATTGGAGCTCCAGCCCGGCCGAACCTTAAAAATTCAAATACCAAACAATAACCAACAGGGCGGTTTTTTTGTGTTCAATCAAAGTACATCAAACACGAATGGGCCGTGGACAAAAAGTAATCAGGAGGTTTTTGAGGCTGAATGGCCTCTTTCAAACGGTGTCCAGCTTGGATACGAACTGTTGGTGAAAAACCTGGGTTGGGTCGCTTGCGGTCGGTCGTTAGCAGAGCCTACGTCGCTTTTTTGTATAGAACTTCCAGTAGGATTCGCTGATCAAAACACCTTGGCCTATCTAGTTTTTAAAAACCAACAGATTGTCGCACCGCTTCAATTTGATTTGGGCCAAAACAAATTTTGCTACCCGAAAACCCCTACAGGATTTCAAGTCCAAATGGTTGCAGTGAGTAAATTGGGTGGTCAGTATTGGCTTGGCAAGGCAGAAACGGAGGTTGGAACCAATGCTACGTTTAAATTGGGTCCGCTGCAAATGACGGAAGAGGCTGTACTGAACTTTGTTAAAAGCCTCTGATATTCAAGGAAATATCCGTGTTTAGTAATTTCGCATAGAGCCGAGCCGGAAAAGACCGGTCTCGGCTTTTTTGTTTTTCTCTTCGTGTTCTGAATCGTAGCCAATAGGGTTTAGCGTTATGAAACCCTGCGATAATGGCCCATTTTGCTGTATTTATCAATTCGAGCCACAATTCGCTCCTCGGGATCCTGGCCTATTATTTTAGCCAATTCGGCCTTTATGTGCTGTTTGAGTGTCTCGGCCATTTCTTCCGGGGCGTTGTGCCCACCACCGAGCGGCTCCTTTACAATGCCATCAATCAGGCCAAAAGAAAGCATGTTGTCCGCATCCAATTTGAGCGCATCTGCCGCCTGTTCCTTAAAATCCCAGGAATGCCAAAGGATGGAAGAGCAGGATTCTGGAGAAATAACAGAGTACCAAGTGTATTCCAACATAAACACCCGGTCGCCTAGGCCGATGCCGAGTGCCCCGCCAGAGGCGCCCTCTCCTATGATGTAGCAAAGGATGGGCACTTTCAATTGGGCCATCTCGAAAAGATTGCGCGCGATGGCCTCTGCCTGACCCCGTTGTTCCGCTTCAATGCCCGGGAAAGCACCTGGAGTGTCAATCAAGGTCACTACCGGGAAACCAAAACGTTCGGCCATTTTCATCAGTCTCAACGCTTTGCGGTAACCTTCTGGGTTGGCCATTCCAAAATTGCGGTATTGACGCATCTTGGTATTTACACCTTTCTGGTGACCGATCACCACCACCGTTTGTCCGTCTATATCGGCTAGACCGCCCACAATGGCATGATCATCGCCTGCGTAACGATCCCCGTGAAGTTCTATGAACTTCTGACAAATCGTGGTCAAATAGTAGAGTGTATAGGGGCGTTCGGGATGCCGGGAGAGTTGCACCTTTTGCCAACCACTAAGATTGTAGTATATTTCTTCGCGTTTGCCCTGGATTTTGTTTTCCAGCTCGCGCGTCATGGCGCTCACATCCAGTTCACCTTTTTCGCCGACTTCTTTTAGTTTCTCCAGCTGTTCGTAAAGCGCTTCTAAAGGCTTTTCAAAATCCATAAAGGTCATTGCCATACGAGGGTAGATGTTTAAGCGGTCTTTAGAAGGGGGCGGCAAAGATACGATTCGGGGCGTTGTTTTTCTTAAAGGACATTTTTCTCAATCTTCTTGAAAATTTTTTCAAAAAAGTTTGTTGCTCCGGCAAGAGACAAACTATCTTTGCACCCGCTTTTGAAAAGAAGCAATGGATTGGTAGTTCAGTTGGTTAGAATGCCGCCCTGTCACGGCGGAGGTCGCGGGTTCGAGTCCCGTCCAGTCCGCAAAAAGGCTCTCAGAAATGGGGGCCTTTTTTGTTATATCTAAAACCAATGAAAACCAGATATACTACACACACATAAAAAAAACAGGCCATGGCACCCGCCACGGCCTGTTTTTTTGGGTTGCATTCAACCAAAATTCAACGAACCACCACCATTTTTCGCCAAGCTACCTGTGTGCCAGATTCTAATTTGTAGTACAATACGGATGGTACACGAAGCTGGCTTGCTTCAAGTTGAACCGCGTTGTATCCCTCTTTGAAATAATCTGTCTTTTCAAAGATCAGGCGACCTTCTGCATCAAAAACGCTCAGCTTTGCATCTGCCGCAGATGGAAGCCTGAACCCTATACTGGTGGTTTGACTGAATGGGTTTGGTTCATTTTGAAATAGCGCAAAGCCATCACTTTCAAGTGTTTCGATACCGCTTGTGGGGCCTTGCTCAATGGTGAACACCTGCTCACAGACATTTTCATTGCCACATTGATCTGTTGCAATCCACCTAATTTTGTGGGTGCCCTGTGGCAGTGCTGGCGTTACAAACGTATTGGGCGAAAGTGCCGTATTCCAGCGGACGGAAGCGGTGACATGGGTTGGTGTGCTGCTTCTACTAAAGGTAAAGTGCCATTTTTGATTGGTAGGCACTGGCCGGGAATCAAAGGTAACTAGCGTTCCGCCCATATACCCAGGCGTATCGAGGTTGTTATACCGAATCGTGTCTGCACCAGAGAGGTTCATGGAATTTATAACAGATTCCGTGGTACCATCGCCGTCCAAATCCAGGAAGAGCAGAAACTCCGTATTGATGTTAGTCCCGGAGCATTCGTCCGAACTGTTAATCGTGAGGTTTAT
>Ga0138256_10008776_pt1 | contig 10610 bp, 11 predicted proteins | sample KNB2016incub_MG_FD_105486 | JGI IMG/M metagenome (GOLD analysis project Ga0138256, IMG submission 105486) | Active sludge microbial communities from wastewater in Klosterneuburg, Austria - KNB2014incub_MG | ecosystem: Engineered > WWTP > Activated sludge > Unclassified | place: Austria... | reverse complement strand
GCATGCGCCACAGAGAGGTAAAATTTTTTATACGCTACGGAAAACAAGCGTTCCGTTAGTTCCCCCAAACCCGAAGGAGTTCGATAGCGCAACTTTGATGTCCATAGTTCTTGCAGTATTAGGGATATAATCTAGATCACATTGCGGATCTTGATTGACAAGGTTGATTGTGGGGGGGGCAATCTGATGATGTATTGCCAATACGGAGAAGATTGCTTCTATACCACCGGCAGCACCGAGTAAATGTCCTGTCATCGATTTGGTCGAATTGACGGCAAGTTTGCTTGCGTAGTCACCGAAACAACGTTTAACTGCAATTGTTTCAGCGATATCACCCAATGGGGTGGATGTGCCATGTGCATTAATGTAATCGACTTCTGTGGTATTAATGCCTGCATTTTTAAGGGCATTAGACATGCAGCGTGCTGCACCTTCACCATCATCGCTTGGCGCTGTCATATGGTATGCGTCTGCGCTCATGCCAAAGCCAGCTAATTCCGCATAAATTTTTGCTCCCCGGCGTTTGGCGTGTTCTAATTCTTCCAGTACTAAAACTCCGGCACCTTCACCCAGCACAAAACCATCACGATCGATATCCCAGGGCCGGCTCGCAGATTCCGGATCAGAATTATGTGCTGATAAGGCTCTTGCAGCAGCAAACCCGCCGATGGCAAGCGGCGTTACACAGGATTCGGCACCGCCGCACACCATGACATCGGCATCGCCATATTCAATCATGCGGGCCGAGCTGCCAATGCTGTGTGTGGCTGTGGTACAAGCGGTCACAATCGCTATGTTGGGGCCTTTATAACCGAACATGATGGATAAGTTACCTGCGATCATGTTGATGATTGTGCTAGGAATAAAGAAAGGCGATATTTTACGAGGCCCGCCTGCATGGTAAGCAGTATCTGTACTCTCAATCATAGGTAGGCCACCTATGCCTGAGCCGATATTTACGCCGATTTGTTCTGGATCAAGCTGTCTAACATCATCTATGCCAGCATCTTTAACAGCTTGAATTGCTGCAGCCATACCATAATGGATAAAAGTATCCATGCGACGTGCTTCTTTTGCAGATAAGTATTGTTGGATGTCAAAGTCTTTCACTTCACCTGCAATTTGTGAAGTGAAATTGGATGCATCAAAACGGGTTATCCGAGTGATACCGGATTTTCCTGAGATGATATTCTCCCATGCGCTTGATACCGTGCTTCCAACAGGCGACACAATACCCAGCCCGGTAACTACTACCTTACGTTTGGACAAAATAACTCCGCTTACATGTACTTAAAAAACAAAATACTACTTAGTATTAGCAGTAACGTAGTCAATCGCTTCCTGGACGGTATTTATTTTCTCAGCTTGTTCATCTGGAATCTCGCATTCGAATTCTTCCTCTAATGCCATTACCAGTTCAACTGTGTCGAGTGAGTCTGCTCCCAGATCATTCACAAAAGATGATTCGTTCTTGACTTCCGCTTCATTCACGCCAAGTTGTTCAGCTACAATCTTTCTAATACGCTGTTCAATATTTTCCATCTAGGTATTTCCTTCTCGGGTAAGATAAACATTCTCATTCTAGCAAATTTTCAATGCTAGCAAAACTGAAACATATCACCGCTAATTGCGCAGTTCTGATTATTCAATGACTCGTGTATTAGTCCATATACATTCCGCCGTTGACATGGAGTGTAGTGCCTGTGATATAACCTGCTGCGGACGAGGCTAAAAATGCCACTGCTGAAGCGACTTCTTCAGGGCGCCCTAATCTTCCCAAAGGAACATGCTGAATTAAGTTTTGTTGAAGTTCATCAACCAGTGTGCGTGTCATGTCCGTGTCAATAAAACCAGGGGCAACACAGTTTACAGTAATATTGCGACTGCCAACTTCACGTGCGAGTGATTTGCTAAAACCAAATATGCCTGCTTTGGCGGCAGCATAGTTTGTTTGTCCCCTATTTCCCATTGCACCGACAACAGAGGACATATTAATGATGCGGCCGTAACGGGCTTTCATCATGGCACGGAGGACTGCGCGACTTAACCGGAACACTGATTTTAAATCAGTTTCAATGATTTCATCCCATTCTTCATCTTTCATGCGCACTAATAGGTTATCGCGCGTGACCCCGGCATTATTGATCAAAATTTCCACTTCACCAAATTTTTCGCGAATGATTTGAATCGTATTGTTAATTTGCTCGGTATCATTCACATTCAAAGTAATACCCATGCCTTTGATGCCGGCTTTCTCAAAATATTGATTAATCGTGTTGGCGCCGCTTTCGGTGGTTGCAGTACCAATCACAACCGCACCCAATTGGCCGAGCTTAAGCGCGATGGCCTGTCCAATTCCTCGGCTTGCGCCCGTTACTAAAGTTATTTTATTTTCCAAAATCATACCCTCGTGAATAGAGCCATGACTGTTCGTAGCAAATGTTCATTGTCGCTATATTATCCTTAAATTATTAGCAGCTTGCTTGATTGTTTCACTATTTTCCAGTGATAGCTGCTGTAAATTCTGATCGATGCGTTTGTTTAATCCGGTCAATACCTTTCCCGGCCCACATTCGACGACATGGGTTATACCGGCTGCGGCAAAGGCTCGAATTGTATCTACCCAGCGGACAGAGCTGATAAGCTGTTGAACTAGAATTTTCTTAATACCTGCGGTATCGGAATGTAGTTTTACATCGGCGTTATGCAGAATTGGAATTTTAGGGGAATACAGCATTACGTGCTCCAGTTGCTGTTGCATACTTTCGGCTGCTGATCTCATCAGCGAGCAATGCGAAGGGATGCTCATTGGCAACATGATTGCACGTTTTGCCCCTTTGGATTTAGCCATTTCAATTCCTTGCAGGATGGCATTTTTGTGCCCGGCAATTACTACCTGACCCGGCGAATTAAAATTGGCCGGTTCAAGAGATTCTCCTTGATTTTGGTTTGTGATGTCATGACATATTGCTTCAATGAGCTCGTCATCTAATCCGAGAATAGCCGCCATGCCACCCACACCCTCCGGTACGGCTTGTTGCATAGCTTGCGCACGGAAGCGCACCAGCAATAACGCATCAGCAAAACTCAGCGCTTCGGCTGCGACCAATGCTGTGTATTCGCCCAGACTATGTCCGGCCAGGAGTGCTGGTTTGCTGCCTTCTAAACTGGTCCATGCACGATACACAGCCACCCCAGCAGTTAACATGAGCGGTTGTGTATTGATGGTGAGATTGAGGTCATCCGCCGGTCCATTATTTACCATAGACCAGAAATCCTGTTTGAGGATATCGGATGCTTCCTGAAAAGTTTCCTGAACGATCGGCAAATCCTTATATCCATTGACCATGCCAACAGATTGCGACCCTTGGCCTGGAAATACAAATGCAAATTTCATAATTACCAGCGCAGTATTACTGCTCCCCATGTAAATCCACCGCCAACCCCCTCTAATAGGATCAGTTGATCAGGCTGGATGCGTCCGTCACGTACCGCCATGTCGAGTGCAAGCGGTATGGAAGCCGCAGAAGTGTTGCCATGTTTGTCTACAGCTACGACTACTTTATCCATGGGCAATCCCAGTTTTTTTGCCGTTGATTGAATGATTCGGATATTCGCCTGATGAGGTATCAGCCAGTCAATATCCGTAGTCTGTAAATTGTTTTTGGCTATAGCCTCCTGCACCACTTCTTCAAGAACTTTAACGGCGAATTTAAAAACGGTATTACCTTCCATGTTGATGTAGGGCGTACCTTGTACTTTTCCACCGCTGATACAACCCGGCGCTGATAAGATATTGCTATAGCTACCATTGGCGTGGAGGTGAGTAGATAAAATGCCCGGTTGATCGCTTTGCGAAAGCACTACTGCACCGGCGCCATCGCCAAATAAAACGCAAGTGCTACGATCGTTCCAGTCAAGTATTTTAGAATAGATTTCGGTACCGACTACTAAAGCATTCCGGCATTTACCTGAACTCACAAACATGTCAGCGGTAGCCAATGCATAAACAAAACCACTGCAGACGGCTTGGACATCAAATGCCGGGCAATTTTCTATACCCAGTTTGTTTTGCAGAATGCAGGCAGTACTCGGAAAGATCATATCCGGAGTCGTGGTGGCGACAATGATGAGATCAATATCTTTATTGGTTACGCCAGCAGCCTGCATGGCATTCTGACACGCATATAACGCCAAATCGCTGGCTACTTGATCTTCGCTGGCAATATGCCGCTGTGTAATGCCTGTGCGCGTTCGTATCCATTCATCATTGGTATCCACCATGCGTTCCAGATCAAGGTTGGTGAGAATTTTCTCAGGTAAATAACTACCTGTTCCAGTGATTCTTGAGTACATTATTTTATAATTTTAATTTCTTTTGAAGAGGATTGAGAATGCCGGGAAAACTCGGCTACTCGTTCGCTAATATGCCGCAGCATCCCGCCACGTACTTCTTCAGCGGCGCGCTTTATGGCAAAACCAAACGCATATTTATCTGCAGAACCATGACTTTTAATCACAATGCCGCGTAAGCCCAGAAAGCTGGCGCCATTATAGCGGCGATGGTCGACCCGGCGTTTAAAGGAATTAATAACTGGCATTGCGATGACGCCAGCCAGTTTGGTGAGTAAATTGCGTCTGAATTCTTCGCGCAGGTAGGTTGCCAGCATTTGTGCCAGACCTTCTGAAGTTTTTAAGGTGATATTACCGACAAATCCATCACAAACCACGACATCAGTGGTTCCCTTATAAATGTCTGTGCCTTCAACATTACCATAAAAATTAAGTCCGCTTTCGCGCAGTAACTCGGCCGCTTGCTTAACTATTTCATTTCCCTTAATTTCTTCTTCACCAATGTTGAGCAAACCAACGCTTGGGTATGCTTTATTTTCTACCGAGGATACCAGAGAGGATCCCATAATCCCAAATTGAAACAAGTGCTCCGCTGTACAGTCGACGTTGGCACCCAGATCCAATACATAAGTGTGGCCGGTAATAGTGGGTAATATGACGGCCAGTGCTGGACGATCAACGCCCGGGATTGTTTTTAATACAAACCGGGAGGTTGCTAGCAATGCGCCCGTATTCCCAGCACTGATACAAGCTTGCGCTTCACCCGTTTTAACGAGATTAATGGAAACGCGCATTGAAGAGTCTTTCTTGCTTCGCAGGGCCACTGCAGGAGATTCATCCATGCTGACAACTTCACTCGCGGGATGTAATCGGATCCTCGGGCCAAACTCAGAATTTGCAGCGCGTAGCTCTGCCGCAATGGCATCAGGAATGCCGACTAGAATAATATTGGCTTCAGGATCGCAGCGCAAATATTCAACCGCTGATGGAACTGTTACATGGGGGCCATGATCGCCGCCCATACAGTCTATTGCTACAGTAATATCCAATTTCAATGCTCTTGTGGCTGGGTGAAACTATATATTTAGTGCGGCTTGTAGCAATAGATATTATTTTTAATCGTTTTTGGTTTTAACAACTTTCTTGCCACGATAGTATCCATTAGGGCTAATATGGTGACGTAAATGAATTTCTCCAGTGCTCGATTCAACAGCTAATGGTGGATTAGTCAGAAAATCATGCGAACGGTGCATGCCGCGTTTCGAAGGTGATTTTTTATTTTGTTGAACTGCCATGTGAATAACTCCTTGAACTCAATTTGTCTTTTTTAATGCTATTAATGCTGCAAAAGGATGTGCTGATTGTTTCTTGCTGGTCAGGTTATCATTGATTGATTCTAATTCCTGTATGCTGCATTCACCATCTGCGTGACGTGATGAAATCGATAAACTGAGAATTACCTCATCCTCAATTAAACTGACTATATCCATATCAGGTGTTGCTAAAATCGCATCAGCGGTATCGTCTTCGTCAGCTTGCTCCAGTTCCGCCTCATTCTTCGCCAGTACTAAGAATGTCTGTAAATCAACTGTATGTATTAATTGTCCTAGACAACGCTGGCAGCTAAGATGTATTTTACCGTTGATTTCCAAATGCAGTAAGGGCTTTTCATTCTTGTCAAACTGACCACGGATTTGGTAGATTAGCTCCCCTTCTTTGTCAAACAGAAAATCATGCAAACGCACAAGCGCATCCACCGGGATTTTACCATAATGTAAGCCCGCATTCTGAACAAAATCTAAGGGGTCTATCACAAACCTTACAGACATAAGGCGCGCATGTTATATTTTTTACTCTTAAGTGTCAAAAAATCAGAAGGAAATTTTGAAAACACAAAACATTACCCCGAAAGTGATATTGGGATCCAGCTCGATTTATCGCAAGGAATTGCTTCAGCGTCTACAAATTCCATTTGAAGCAATCAATCCTCAGATTAATGAAATACCCTTGCCCAATGAATCGCCCGAAGAAACTGCTGCACGATTGGCTGAAGCAAAAGCACGTGCAGTCGCTAAAATTTACCCACAAGCCCTTATTATAGGCTCAGATCAAGTGGCAGCACTGGGAGATGTCCGCCTTGGGAAGCCGCTGAACCATACCAATGCAACTGAACAGCTAAGACAAGTTCGTGGTAAGGAAGTTGTTTTTTACACTGCTTTATGTCTCCTGAATAGTTTTACTGATCGACTACAAATGCGTGTTATTCCTTATCATGTGAAATTCCGGCAATTCAGTGATCAGCAAATTGAAAAATATCTGCTTAAAGAACAGCCTTATCACTGTGCTGGTAGTGCAAAATCGGAAGGGCTTGGCATTGCGCTTATTGAGCGGATGACTGGAGATGATTCGAGTGGATTGGTTGGACTGCCGCTCATAGCTTTGGTCGATATGCTGGTACTTGAAGGAGTAGAGGTTATTTGATAGTGGAATTTTTCCAAAAGTTTTTGAAAGCTTTTGAATTGCAAATAAGTTAATAATGTGAAATCATTATACTCTGAGTGAAACTTTCACTTATTATAAATCAGACTCCTATGCGGAAATACCCTACTTATCCTGTCATCTTTATGCTGATTGTCAGCATATTGGCGAATGGGCTGAGTTTATCATTCAGAGGGGAAGTGTTTGCTCATGAGCTGGACCATATCCGCCAAGCGCTATTCTCTGATCCCGCGTCACATCTGGACCTGCATCGGAACAATGTTGCCAGAGATGGCGCTGATCTTGATGCAGCAACGCATTTGTGTTTGCATTCGGCGGGGCAGTATCAACCTTTTTTCTTTAATTCTTTTCCTCTGATACCTGATCAGATCGTCGCAAAAATTTTAACCGCGTTTGTTTCTGCGGTTATTCCAGAAACAATCCCGGATCTCCCTCTGCGTCCTCCTCGAAGCACCTCGTTTAGCTAAATTTTAAAATTGTGTTGTTTGCGGGTCTTTTTATTGATCCATTGCAACGTAAAAAACAGGGCAATTCAAGCTTGTCGAATACCTATTCTTATAGGCTTGAGCACATGCGGAGGATTTTTATGAAATTGAGCGACCTATTGATAGCACTATGCTATTGGGTGGCATCAGAACTACGGCTCATACTACTGAGTTTTATTCTATTACTGGGTTTCTCAGCTCAGATAAAGAACGCCGGCGCTGACTCTTTTAACAAACTGTTTAGCGGGAAAAATGATTATCTGGCTGATTCAGTAAAAAGCGATGATAAGAATGACCTCACTTTACGTGACGCAATTAATCTTGCACTACTTCAAAATCCTGAATTGGCAGCTTTCTCTAAGGAAATGCGCGCATTGGAAGGAGTAACACTACAAGCCGGACTATTGAGAAATCCGGAATTGTCAGTAAACGTTGAAAATGTCGGAAACACACAGAAACTTCGTGGTGACTTAAATTCATCTGATGCGGTATCACAAGAAGTGGTGCAACAAATTTCGACCATTCGAGTGAGCCAATTGATTGAGCTGGGCGGGAAACGTGCCGCCCGGGTGAGTGCTGCTCTGCTAGGCGAAGAGCTGGCTGCTAAAGATTACGAAAGCAGGCGAGTGGAAATTATCGCTAGAGTGGCCAATGTATTTACTGAAGTACTGGCTGGCCAAGAGAGACTCAGGCTGGCTGAGGAAACTAGGCAACTTGCACAGAACGTGGTTAATACCGTAACTAAACGTGTACAGGCGGGTAAGGTGCCGCCAATTGAGGAAACCAGGGTTAAGGTGGCGTTATCAACTACGCGCATTGAGCTAGAACAGGCGCAACGAGATTTAACATCTGCACGGAAGCGATTGGCATTGTTGTGGGATAGTTCTTCTCCACAATTTAGTAAGGCTTTGGGAAATCTTGAAGCATTGATTGTTCCCCCCGATTTTCAAATGTTGCAAGAACGTGTGTTAGATAATCCGATGGCGCTTCGTGCCATGAAGAATATAGAACAGCGTAAAGCGTTGTTGGAAGTAGAGCGGACGCGCCGCATACCTAACCTCACTCTTAATGCGGGGGTGGTTCATCATGCGCAGCTGGGAGGCAATACGGCTGTTGCGGGTTTAATGGTGCCCCTGCCGCTCTTCGATCGCAATCAAGGCAATATCAAGGAAGCTTATCAGCGCATAGATAAAGCCGTAGATGAGCAGGGGGCGACTGAGTTACGGCTAAAAACTGAGCTTGCGCAGTCATATGAAGCGATGTCAGCGGCATGGAATGAAATTAACATATTGCGTGATGAAATTTTGCCGGGTGCCAAGAGCGCCTTTAACGTGATGCGCAGAGGTTACGAATTGGGCAAATTTGGTTTACTTGAACTGTTGGATGCGCAACGTGTGCTATTCCAGAATCAAGTGCTTTATGTTCGCGCACTGGCAAATTATCAACGTTTAGTAAACGATATTGAGCGACTGATTGCGGCACCTATTGATAGTGTTAAGCCGAGACATGAAATCAACTTACGCCAGCCTTAGTGGCGAGAAAAAGTAAAGGATTAAATGATGAATAAAGCGCGATTAATGCCAATCCTGATCGTGATTGCCATCGGGATAGTAATGGGCGGATTGATTTTGATGCTGGATAAGTCTCCAGGGAATTCAGTGGAAGCGGTAAGCGCCGATGCCAATGCGAAGCCTGGAGATACTCCAACAGGTGTTGGACCAAGAGGCGGTAAGTTGTTTACTGACAATGGTTTCAGCGTAGAACTGACGATCTTTGAAAAAAGTGTGCCACCGCAATTCCGGATTTATCTGTATGAAAACGGCAAGCTGCTTCCGCCGGCTGCCGCCAAAGTCGATATCACTTTAACCCGGCTCGGCGCACCGGTGCAGTTTTTTAGGTTTGCGCCGGAAACCGATTATCTGCTCGGCGATCAAGTGGTGGAAGAACCGCATTCTTTTGATTTGGCGATTGTCGCGGAGCGAAATGGCCGGACGTTCCGGTGGGGTTATAGCCAGGTCGAAGCACGGCTGGAAATGACGGACGAGATGCTAAAAACAATTGGCGTTGAGATACAAACAGCCGGCCCAGCCATTATTAAGTCAACACTCAAGCTACCGGGTGAGATTGTGTTTAATCCGGATAGGATCGTACAAGTGGTGCCGCGCTTGGCGGGCGTGGTGGTCGCAGTGAATTTTGAGCCTGGTCAAGTGGTGCAAAAAGGCGACGTGCTGGCGGTTATCGAAAGCCAAATGTTGGCTGATTTGCATAGCCAGTTTTTAGCAGCGCAAAGGCGGTTAGCGTTGGCCCGGACGGTCTATGACCGGGAAAAGCAGCTATGGGAAGAAAAGATTTCGGCTAAGCAGGATTATCTGGCTGCCGAATTGGTGTTGAATGAAGCCAAGATTGCTGCCGATCTGACGGCGGAAAAGCTGCGCGCGCTGGGTGTGCGGCCTGAGACCGGTGTGCGGGCGAAGGAACTGACGCGTTACGAAATCCTTGCACCCATTTCCGGGCTTATTATTTCCAGAACAGTAGCCCTCGGTGCTGCGCTCAAAGACGATGTGACTATTTTTACCGTAGCCGATATGTCGACCGTGTGGACAGCCGTTACGGTTTATCCGAAAGATCTCAGTGTGGTCAGAATTGGCCAGAAAGCAGTGGTAAAAGCAACTGCATTTGATGTCGAGGGTGAGGGGACTATTGCCTACATCACTACATTGATCGCCGGGCAAACTCGTACTGCTACGGCTCGAGTCGTACTGGACAACCAGGACGGCAGATGGCATCCCGGCATGTTCGTCAACGTTGAATTGGTGTCTAACGAAATTGAGGTGCCGGTTGCGGTTTCGGCGCGCGCCATTCAGACATTCCGTGACTGGACAATCGTTTTTGGCCGCTATGGCAATTATTTCGAAGCACGTCCGCTTGAGTTGGGGCGCAGCGACGGCAAAATGGTGGAAGTATTAAAGGGTCTTGTCACGGGCGAACAGTACGCTTCCGGCAATAGCTTCGCCATTAAAGCCGATCTGGAAAAGGCCGGTGCCTCGCATGACCATTAGTCAGGTAATTCTAAGCATAAGCTACCCAAGGAAAAGTCATGTTTGAACGTATTTTAAAGCTATCGATTTATCAAAGCGGGTTTATTTTGACGGCAGTGCTGGCAATGGCCGCATTCGGCATGTACAACTACTTGAAGTTACCGATCGATGCAGTACCCGACATTACCAATGTGCAGGTGCAAATCAACACGACGGCGCCCGGTTATTCACCCTT
>Ga0138256_10008775_pt1 | contig 10610 bp, 9 predicted proteins | sample KNB2016incub_MG_FD_105486 | JGI IMG/M metagenome (GOLD analysis project Ga0138256, IMG submission 105486) | Active sludge microbial communities from wastewater in Klosterneuburg, Austria - KNB2014incub_MG | ecosystem: Engineered > WWTP > Activated sludge > Unclassified | place: Austria... | reverse complement strand
GGGTGCCCGAACGAGCTCAGGCGACGACCAGGCGGCGACGAGCCCCGCACCCGTTCCGGCGACCGCAACGAGCTCGATGCCGACCTCTTTGCCACCCCAGGCGGCGAGGTCGACCTCTTCGTCCTGCCACCTGCCAGGCACCTCGGCCGCGACCTGGCGATCGAACACCGTCGCCACCTTCGCTCCTGGCGGGCCGACGCGAATCTGCATGCCGACCGTACCGCCCTTTTCCCCGCCGTCGAGGACGCCGACGCCGAAACGCAGCCGGCCCTGTGGCGGAACGGTCAGCGTGTACAGGAAGCTCGCGCCCGGGGGCGCGACGAGCGCGAGACGTTCTTCGCGCGTAAAAACCTCGCCAAGCCGCACCCGGGCGATGTACTCCGGGCCGGCGGGATCGTAGGTCGCGAGATCGTCGCCGCTGCGCAAGCCGGACGCCGGCAGCGCGACTCCACCCGGCCAGACGACTTCGGGCGGACGCCCTGGATCGAGCAGCCGGACGCCCCCCAGGTCCGCCGCCGGACCAGAGCAGCTGACCACGATGCCGGCGAGGAGAAGTACCGCCACCGCCCGCGCGACTCGCTTCAGAATGCCCCCCGAAAATAGACCAGGTCGGTGTGCGGCGGGATGTACCCCAACTGGCGCAGCAGGCTCACCACCTGCCCGCGATGGTAGGTCGCGTGATTGACGAAGTGCAGCAGAACCTGACGAAAGGGCGCGCTGTGCGTCTCGCCGGCGAGGTTCGTCCAGGTGAAGGCCTGGTCGAGCTGTTCCTCGGCCAACGAGGCGAGAAAGAACTCGAGCTGCGGCCAGAAATCCTCGTAGCTCGACGCCAGCGCATCGAGGCTGGGATAGTCGTCGATCGTCGGCACATGGCCGAGCGGGATGCCGAGGAAGCGCGAAAGCCAGAGCTGCTCGGAGCCGAGGATGTGGGCCATGGTGCCGAGCATGGAGTGGAAACTCGTGCCGGTCTCGCGCGTCAGGTCCTCGGGGCGGACGTTGCCGAGCTCGCCGAGCACCGTCCGGTCGGCCCAGATGGTGTAGGCGATCAGTCCGCGGACCGTCGGCAGGAGGGAGCTCATCGCACCCTCAGAAGACCGCCGGTTCTTCGTAGGTGCCGAAGACGTCGCGCATCGCGTCGCTGATCTCCCCCACCGTGCAGTAGGTCTTCACGCAGTCGAGAATGAGCGGCATGGTGTTCGCCTCACCGCGCGCGCCGGCGCGCAGGGCATCGAGAGTGCGCGCCACCGCGCCGCGATCGCGGGCCGACTTCACCTTGTCGAGCGCCGCGATCTGGACTTCGGCGAGGTCGTCGGAGATGTAGAGCGTCTCCATCGGCGCTTCGTTCTCGACCACGAAAGCGTTCATGCCGACCACGAGCTTCTCCTTCTTCTCCACCGAGCGCTGGTAGGCGAACGCCGCGTCCATGATCTCGCGCTGCGGGAAGCCGGCCTCGATCGCCTCGACCATGCCGCCCAGCTCGTCGATGCGCCGGAAGTAGTCGAAGGCGCCGTCGACCATCTTGCGGGTCATCTCCTCGACGAACCAGCTTCCGCCCAGGGGGTCGACGGTGTTGATGACGCCCGATTCGTGCGCCAGGATCTGCTGCGTCCGCAGGGCGATGCGGGCGTTCTCCTCGGTGGGCAGCGCGAGGGTTTCGTCGAGCGCATTCGTGTGCAGCGACTGGGTGCCGCCGAGAATCGCCGCCAGTGCCTGAACCGCGGTTCGCACGACGTTGTTGACCGGTTGCTGTGCGGTGAGCGAGCAGCCGGCAGTCTGGGTATGGAAGCGGCACATCCAGCTGCGCGGGTTCTGCGCGCCGTAGCGCTCCCGCATGACCGTCGCCCAGATCTTGCGCGCCGCGCGGAACTTGGCGATCTCCTCGAAGAAGTCGTTGTGGCTATTGAAGAAGAAGGAGAGGCGCGGCGCGAAGGCATCGACGTCCAGGCCGGCGCGGACGCCGTATTCGACGTACTCCATGCCGTCGCGCAGGGTGAAGGCGAGCTCCTGCAGCGCCGTCGAGCCGGCTTCACGGATGTGGTAACCGGAGATCGAAATGGTGTTCCACTTCGGCACCCGTTCGGCGGCGAACGAAAACTGGTCGGTGATCAGCCGCATCGACGGCCGCGGCGGATAGATGTACTCCTTCTGCGCGATGTACTCCTTGAGAATGTCGTTCTGCAGGGTGCCCGACACCCTGCCCGCGATATCGACGCCCTGCTTCTCGGCCACCGCGAGGTACATCGCGAAGAGGATCGGCGCGGTCGAGTTGATGGTCATCGAGGTGGTGACATCGCCCAACGGGATGCCGTCGAACAGCGCTTCCATGTCAGCCAGGGAGTCGATGGCGACGCCGCACTTGCCGACCTCGCCGGCCGCCATCTTGTGGTCCGAGTCGTAGCCGTAGAGCGTCGGCAGGTGGAAAGCGACCGAGAGCCCGGTCTGCCCCTGCGACAGCAGATACTTGAAGCGCTGGTTGGTATCGGCCGCGGAGCCGAAACCGGCGAACTGGCGCATCGTCCAGAGCTTGCCGCGATAGCCGGTCGGATGGATCCCGCGGACGTACGGGAACTCGCCCGGCACGCCGATCCCGGCGATCGGGTCGCTCACCGACTGGTCGGGGGTGACCAGCTCCGGAACCGGCTGTCCGGAGATGGTCGTGAAGTCCTTCTTCCAATAGGGTCGCGCCCCGGCCTCACGGTCACGCGTCGCCTGCCAGCGCTCGCGCGCCGCCTCGGCGCGACCCCGTACCTCTTCGCGGAGCGGGGTAAGAGCCTCCCTGGGCTCGGCCGGAGCGGCTTCCTGTGGCGGTTCCTTGACGGACATGTTCGGATTCTCCTCGATTCCTCGCGAACGCAGAGTATAAGGCTCCGGACGCCCGGCCGGAGAGGTCGGCGTCCGGGACGAGAGACGGCGGCTCAGGCCGGCGGCGGTGCCTCGAGCGCGGCGCGAAATCCGGCGACCAGACCGCGGAGCTTGGCTGCGACCGCGGCAGTGTTGCCGCGCGGCAGCTCGCGCAGGAAAGCGGCCGGAAGCGCGAGTGCGGTCCAGAACAGAAAGGCCGCCCACCCGGCTGGTCCGGCGTACTTGCGGACGAAGATCGCTGTCGAACGCCCGGTGCGAAAGGTCCGGCCCGCGGTGTAGCCACCGGTCGTCGGCGAGACCATGTGCCAGAGCCTTGCCCGGTGGGCATACCAGCAGCGGAAGCCGGCGCGCTTCATCCGCACGCACCAATCCGCATCTTCGACCGAGACATGGTAGACCGGGTCCCAGAGACCGGTCGCCCGCATCGCCTGACGGCGGATCAACATCAAAGCACCATTCGAATAATCGACCTCGCCGTCGCCATCGTACTGCCCGCGATCGAGCTCCCCCATTCCGCGCTCCCGGGTGACCGCTTCGCGGAAGCGCAGGCGGCCGCCGGCGGACCAAAGCCGGTTGCGGTCGCCGAAGTAGTAGTAGCACTTCGGTCCGACGCAGCCGATGGTCGCGTCGGCTTCGGCCGCCGCCACCAGCTCGCGCAGCAGGTCGGGCGCGACCTCGATGTCGTTGTTCATCGGCATCAGGTAGTCCCAGCCCTCCTCGAGGCCGACCCGGAAACCGAGGTTCAACCCGCCGGAGATGCCGAGGTTCTCCTCGGTCCGCAACCTTCGAACCGACGGGAAGGCGGCGCCGACCGCCGCGTCCGAGCCGTCGGTCGAGCCGTTGTCGACGACCAGAATGGAAAGCCGCGGATAGTCGAGCGCCAGCAGGCTCGCCACCGTCGCGAGGGTGATTTCACGGCCGTTGTAGTTGAGAACGATCGCCAGCACGCCCGGCGCCGCCCCGGCAGGGGCCTGCCTTCCGGGGCGGGAGCTCACGCGCCCAGCAGATGCCGCGCGATGACCAGGCGCTGCATCTCGCTCGTGCCTTCGTAGATCGTCGTCACCCGCACGTCGCGGTAGAGCCGCGCGATCTCGTACTCCTCGCTGACCCCGTTGCCACCGTGGATCTGCAGGGCATCCCAGACCGCGCGATTGGCAGCTTCGCTGGCGTAAGCCTTGGCCTCCGCCGCGAGCCGCCCGGCAGCGCCCGACTTCTCGGAAGCTGCGGCATGCCAGAGCAGCGCGCGCGCCGCAGCGAGCTCGGTGGCGATGCGCGCGAGCTGGAACTGGATCGCCTGGTGGTTGGCGATCGGTACGCCGAACTGCACGCGTTCCTGCGCATAGGCAATGGCGAGCTCGAGCGCCCGCTGGTGGATCCCCACCGCCTGCGCCGCGATTCCGAGCCGCGAATGGTCGAGGGTGGCGAGCGCGATCTTGAAGCCGCCACCCTCGGCACCGAGCAACTGACCGGCGGGAACCCGGCAGTCGGTGAAGCTCACCGCGGCGGTGACCGAGGCGCGCAGCCCGAGCTTCTCCTCGGGGCGCCCGACCTGGACGCCGGGGGACGCAGCATCGACCACGAAGGCCGAAATACCGCGCTTGCCGGCCGCGGCATCGGTCTTCGCCATGACGACGAAGGTGCCGGCGACACCGGCGTTGGTGATCCACACCTTGGCGCCGTCGAGCACGTAGTCGTCGCCATCGCGGCGGGCGGTGGTGAGCATTGCCCCGGCATCGCTGCCGGAGCCGGCCTCGGTGAGACAGAAGCCACCCAGCTTCCGCCCGCTCGCGAGGTCGGGCAGGAACCGGAGCTTCACCTCTTCGCTGCCGAACTTCGCGATCGGCCAGCAACAGACCGAGTTCGAGACGCTCATCGTCACGCCGATCGACGGGCAGATGCGCGAGATCTCCTCGACCGCGATGCAGTACGAGAGTGGGTCGAAACCGGTTCCGCCGTAGCGCTCCTCGACCAGCATGCCGAGCAGCCCCATGTCCCCCGCCTCGCGCAGCAGGTCGGCCGGGAAGGCGTGCGCCCGGTCACGCTCGCCGGTGCCGGGATGGATACGCTCCTCGGCGAACCGGCGAATCTCCTGGCGCAGCAGATCCTGCTCTTCGGTGAAGGAAAAATCGACCGCCACGAGCTATCAGCTGCCCTTCAGGATCGAGTCGGCGATGACCAGTTTCTGGATCTCGCTGGTGCCCTCGTAAATCTCGGTGATGCGGGCATCGCGGAAGAAGCGCTCGACGTCGTAGTCGCGCGTGTAACCGTAGCCGCCGTGAATCTGCAGGGCCTTGTTGGTCACCCGCTGCGCCATCTCGGAGGCGAAGAGCTTGGCCTGCGCCGCTTCGAGGGTGCAGCGCTTGGTGTTCTCCTTCGCCCACGCCGCCTTGTAGACCAGCAGCCGAGCGGCGTCGAGCTCCATGGCCATGTCGGCAAGGTAGAACTGGATCGCCTGGAAGTCGGCGATCGGATGTCCGAACTGCTCGCGCTCCTTGGCATACTTGAGCGCCGCCTCGAACGCGCCCTGGGCTATGCCGACGGCCTGGGCGGCGATGCCGATTCGCCCGCCATCGAGCGTCGACATCGCGACGCCGAAGCCCTTGCCCTCGTCGCCCAGGCGCTGCCGCGCCGGCACGCGAAGGTTGTCGAAGTAGAGCTGAGTCGTCCCCGAGGCCTGCACGCCGAGCTTGTATTCGTGGTGACCGCGGCTGAATCCGGGGCTGTCCATTGCCACGATGAAGGCCGTGATGCCGCGATGTTTCAGCGCCGGATCGAGCGTGGCGAAGACCAACGCCGTGTCGGCGTGGGTGCCGTTGGTGATGAAGACCTTGCTGCCGTTGAGGATGTAGTCGTCGCCGTCGCGCTTCGCCGTCGTCTTGAGGGCGGCGGCGTCGCTGCCGGCGTCGGGCTCGGTCAGCGCGAAACAGCCCAGCTTCTTGCCGGCGGCAAGCGGCGCGAGGAACTCGCGCTTCTGCTCGTCCGTGGCGTAGCGCATCAGGGGATCGCAGACCAGCGAATTGTTCACCGAGAGGATGACGCCGCTCGACGCGCAGACCCGGCTGATCTCCTCGATAGCGACGCAGTAGGAGACCATGTCCATGCCGGCGCCGCCGAACTCCTCCGGCACGCAGACGCCGGCGAGCCCGAGCTCCCCCGCCTGGTGGTAGTAGTCGATCGGAAACTCGCCGCTGGCGTCGATCTCCCGCGCCCGCGGGGCAACCACCTCGGCCGCGAACCGGCGCACCGTGTCACGCAGCATCGTCTGTTCTTCGTTGAGCTCGATTTCCATGATCACCCTCGCGGCGATGCTACCAGTGAGGCAAGACGCCGGAAAGCACTGGCGGCGCCCGGCGAGTGGGCGTGACGTCCCGCAGCCGGCGGTGGCGCTTGGCCGGCGGCCATTTCTGCGACAAGATTGTCGATCATGGCCGAAATGAACCGACTGACGTTCACTGACATCGAATTGAGCAGCTACCTGCCGTCGGGATGGGGAATCCGCCACGCCGGCTCCGGCAGCTGGGACTCCGGCAAGAGCACCTACGAGGTCCAGGTCTACGACTCGGCGGACAACGTCTGGCCCCTACGGATCACCGGCAAGGAGGCCGCCGCCCGCGGTCGCCTCGAAGCGCTCAAGGCCAGCGTCGACGTCCTCTACCGCAAGGCCCTGCGCTAGCCCCTTTCCGAGGCAGAACCCGGCTCAACCCGCCTGGCCGCTTTGCGGCCGACTTCCTGGTTTGACCGCTTGCGTGCCCGCGCGGCAGAGCGGACAGTCCGCGCCGTCGTAGGTCGGCAGATCGAGCGGCAAGAGGGCGGCGAAGGGCACCGTGAAGCCGTGCCGGCCGCCGCTGCGGTCGATGATCGAGCCGATGCCGACGACCACCGCGCCGGCGCTCTCGGCGAGCGCCGCGGTTTCGAGTGTCGACTTGCCGGTGGTGACGACGTCTTCGATGATCACCACCCGCTCGCCGGGGGTGAGCTCGAATCCCCGCCGCAGGGCGAGCTTGTCGCCGGCCCGCTCGGCGAACCGGAACGGCACCCCGAGGGCGCGAGCCACCTCGTGGCCGACGATCACCCCGCCGAGCGCCGGCGACAGCACGGAGTCAGGAGCGAGACCGCGCAGCAGGGCGGCGATCCCTTCACCGGCATCCGCTGCCCGCGCCGGACTCTCGAGCAGCAGGGCACACTGAACGTAGGCCGGGGAATGCAGACCCGAGGAGAGCAGGAAGTGGCCGCGGCGCAGCGCGCCGCAGCCCTCGAGGGTTTCGAGCAGGGCGCTAGTCGTCATCGCCTGCGGGGGCCGGGGCTTCACGTCTTCGGATCTCATACTGCTCCATCTTCTTGTAGAGGTTGCTGCGGGGGGTATCGATGGCCAGGGCTGTCTGGGTCACGTTCCATTGGTGATCGCCGAGCTTCTGCACCAGAAAGAGCTTCTCCGCCTGGTCACGGAACTCGCGCAGCGTCTTGAGGCCCTGGAAGGACTGCCCGAGCTCGACGCGGGCGCTGCCGGCGGCCGCTCCCACGGCGTCGCGACCGATGGTGTCCGCCGGCGTCAGGATCAACAGCCGCTCCACCAGGTTGCGCAGCTCGCGCACGTTGCCCTTGAAGGGCAACATCTGGAGCAGCTCCATGGCCTCCGGCGCGAAGCGTTTCCGGCGGTAGTTGTTGGCCTCGCAGAAGCGACGGGCGAAATGCTCGACCAGTAGCGGAACGTCTTCCAGGCGTTCGCGCAATGCCGGAGTGCGAATGGGCACGACATTCAGCCGGTAGAAGAGGTCCTCGCGGAACCGCCCGGCCTCGATCTCCTCCTCCAGTTTGCGATTCGTCGCCGCGACGACGCGCACGCTCACCCGCACGACCTTGTCGGCACCGATCGGCTCGACGTCGCCGCTTTCGAGCACCCGCAGCACCTTTGCCTGGGTGCGCGCCGACATGTCGCCGACCTCGTCGAGAAAGATCGTGCCGCCGTCCGCGGCAACGAATTTGCCGGTCTGGCGACGCACCGCGCCGGTGAAGCTCCCCTTCTCGTGCCCGAAGAGCTCGGACTCGATCAGCTCTTCCGGGATCGCCGCGCAGTTGACCTGGACGAACGGTTGCCCGCGCCGGGGACTGGAGTCGTGAATCGATCGTGCAACGAGCTCCTTGCCGGTGCCGCTCTCGCCGGTGACGAGGACCGTCGCCGCGGTCGGCGCCGCCAAATCGATGGTTTCCCGCAGGCGCTTCATGCTCGGCGAAGCACCGATCAGGATCGAGCTCTCACCGCCGCTCGGCCCGCCGTCCTTGTCCTCTGCCAGACGCCGCGCTTCGACGGCGTTGCGCACGGAGATCAGGAGCCGGTCGCTCTGAAACGGCTTCTCGAAGAAGTCGAAGGCACCGCGCCGCGTCATCTCGACCGCGGTAGCGACGTCGGCGTGGCCGGAGACCACCAGAACCGGCATCTCGTAGCCGCGCTCGCGCAGGGCGCGCAAGGTCTCGGAGCCGTCCATCTCGGGCATCCGCAAGTCGAGGAGAATGGCGTGCGGCGGGCGCTCGCGAACCTTCTGCAGGCATTCCAGACCGTTTCGGGCCTCTTCCACCCGGTAGCCCTCGAACTCGAGCACCATCCGCAGGCTCTCGCGAATGGCTGCCTCGTCGTCCACCACGAGAATCGACGCCTTGGAAGCTGCACACATGATTTCAGTGTAACAAACGAAAAAAGGGGCCGGCTCGTGGTCGAGCCGGCCCGTCGGGGAGATGCAGAGTCCTGCTGGTGGTCCGCCGGCCCGCGGGGCCGGTCTGGATTCAAGGTACGCGAACGATCGCGAAGTAGTTCACCTGCCGGCTCCCTTGAGCCTGCGGGTTGACCCGTCGCAGGTAGAGTCGCAGGAACGAGCCCGAGGGCACCGCGCCGACGAAGCTCTCGAACTCCTTCACGTTGGGAGTCGGCTGGCCGTTGACCTCGAGGATCAGGTCGCCCTCCGCCACCCCCTCGTCGTAGAGCGGGCTCGAGGCTGCGACGTCGCGCACCAGAACGCCTTCCACCGCACCGGTGAGCCCCAGGCTCTGGCGCAGGGCGGGGGTCAGGTCCTGATACTCGAGGCCGAGCCAGCCGAAGCCACGCGAGCCCTCGTCCTTCTTGTTGTCGGTTTCGGCGACTTCGTCTCCCTGGCGCTCGGTGAGCTCGACCGTCTTGCGGATCGACTTGCCGTCGCGCAGCACGTCGAGCTCGACCTTCTTGCCCGGTCCCTGGGCCGAGACGTAGTCGATCAGGTCGCGGGTTTCCTTGATCTTGCGGCCGTCGACCGAGAGGATGACGTCGCCATGCTCGAGGCCGGCCTTGGAGGCCGGGGAACCGTCGACGACCTGGGTGACCAACGCACCGCCGGCTGCCTGAAGACCGAAGGCCTGCGCGCTGTCGAAGTCGATGTTGGTGATGTTCACTCCGAGGTAGCCGCGGCTGACTTTGCCCTTTTCCCGAAGCTGCGGCAAGACGGCCTTGAGCGTGCTCACCGGAACCGCGAATCCGATGTTCTCCGCGCCACCGTTCATGGCGGTCGCGATACCGATCACCTCACCGGCCAGATTGACCAGGGGCCCGCCGGAGTTGCCGCGGTTGATCGCTGCGTCGGTCTGGATGAAGTTCTCGAACGAGGTGTCGCGCGTCAGCCCGATCGCCCGCCCTTTGGCGCTCACCACCCCGACGGTCACGGTGTGATCGAGCAGCAGGGGGTTGCCGATCGCCATCACATAGTCTCCCTGGCGCATGCGGTCGCTGTCGCCGAGCGGCAGGAACGCCAGCGGGCGACCGGCTTCGATCTTGAGCAGCGCCAGGTCGGTGGCAGGATCGGTGCCCTTGACCGTGGCGTCGTAGTAGCGCTCCTCCAGCCGCACCCGGAGCTTGGTCGCCCCCTCGATCACGTGGTTGTTGGTGACCACGTAGCCGTCCGCGCTGACGACGAAGCCGCTGCCGCCCGAGTCCGAGCGGTACTCGCGATTTTCGTCTCCCTGCGGCTGGCCGCCGCGGGGACCGAAGAAGAACTGGAAAGGATCCTGCGAGCCGCCGTGGCCCGGAATGCGGCGGGCGTCGGCCTTCTCGATGGTCTGGGCCTCGATCGAGACCACCGCCGGCAGGACCTTCTCCGCCAGATCGGCGAACGACGGCAGGTAGGAGGTGCCGCCGCCAGCGGGCGCTGGGCCTGCCGGCGAGGCGGCGGCCGCGGCAGCGATCGGAGCGGCTGTACCGGTCGTGCTCAGGTCGAGACCGCCGGCGAGCACCATTCCGAAGATCACGGCGCCTGTGAGCAGGCCAATGGTCGTGACGTTTCGGCTCGGATGCGAGGAAGACGACATGAAGGGTTCTCCTATGAGTGCGTTCCGTTTGTCCTGCCTTCTTCCCCTTAAGCAATCGCTGTGCCCGAAATCCGCGGCCGGGGTGGCGCGTCGACGTCACTCTGACGCGGAGTCCCAAACCCCGGTGCCTACGTAACTTGCCATCCCGGGAAGGCCGCGCTATCATGGCGCCTGACAGCTTGCCTAACGGTTGTGAGGTGGGCCGAGCAGCCCACCTTTTTTGTTGTACGGCAGGCACTGGACGGGATGGCCGGAAAAGGGATCGACCCCGAACTCGGCGCGGAACTGGCCGAGATCGCTGCAGCCCAGGGCTGCGAGCTTCTGCAGGTCGAGTTCCAGGCCGGCACTTTGCGCCTCATTCTCGATCGCGAGGGAGGGGTTCGTCTCGAGGATTGCGAGACGGTCTCGAAACTGGCGTCGGC
>Ga0138256_10008774_pt1 | contig 10610 bp, 4 predicted proteins | sample KNB2016incub_MG_FD_105486 | JGI IMG/M metagenome (GOLD analysis project Ga0138256, IMG submission 105486) | Active sludge microbial communities from wastewater in Klosterneuburg, Austria - KNB2014incub_MG | ecosystem: Engineered > WWTP > Activated sludge > Unclassified | place: Austria... | reverse complement strand
CTTCTAAAGGAATTTTATTAGATAATAATTCTTGAAGTTTTTTATAAACTTTATCAAATTCAAGTAAAGTAAAATCATCCCAAAGTTCATCTTTATTTTCTAAATCATCTAATAAACTTAATCTTAATTTAACATTAGCTGTAACTTTAGATCTACTGGAACGTTCTATTGAAGCTTTACCTACAACACCTTCTCTACTTGTTTCTTTTACATCTTCACTATAATCATCATCATCTTCATCTTCACTATAGTCAGCACCAATATCTTTAAATTTTTTAACAACTAATTCTTTAAGTTCGTTTAAGTTTTTAGAAGCATCTTCCAAATAACTTAATTTAGCTAAAGCAACATCTGCTTCATCTTCAGTACCATTATCGACAATTTCATTTAATTTTGTAATTTTTTTATCAATTTCATGTTTAATAAATTTATCTAAATTAGGTAAATCTTTTAATGTTGAAAAATCAATATTATTAAAATCAATATTTGAATATCTTTTAAAATATGAAGATACAAGTCTTGATGTTACATTTTTAATTTGTTGACCAGACCATGTTTTAGATAACCCTTTAGAAGATGATGGAAAATAAGATTTTAAATTATTTTTATCTAAGAAATAATATTTACTTGTTTCCTCATCATATAATAATTTAGGTTCTCCATTTTCATCAAGTCTTTCATTTTGAATACCTTTTTTATAAGCATTAATATAATTAAAACCAAATAATTCATCAAATCTTTTACTTTCAAACCAATTATAATAGTGAGTAGCTAACTGTTCATTACCATTAGCTACTCCATTATATATAGTATTAAATAAATTAGATTCACCTTTATTAGTTTTACTAATTTTTGTACATCCCATATTTTAATATTTATTTTTTATAAACCACATATTTTATTCACTTCTTTATTTAATGTTTCAGAATTAGGATATTGTTTTTTTAATTGTTCAAACTGTTCAGATATTTTCATTGATTCTGGTATAAAGTCTAAATGTTCTTTAGCAAAATTTATAATTTTACTTTTTTCTCTAATATTTGTCACGTTATCCATTTTAGACAAAGATACGAAATTATTTTCAATAATCCTATTATTTTCTGAATTATTTTCAGTTTCTGATGCTTTTAGTTCTGTATCGTATTTTTCTAATTCGTTATCTAATAAAGTAGTATCGTAATTATCACCTAATTTCCATCCTTCTGGTTTAGTTAATTTTAAATGTTTTTGAACTAATTCTTCAGCTTCTTTAAAAGATATACCTAATAAACTTGTTAATAATGATGTATCAGAACCATATTCGTTTTGAACACCTTTAGTTTTCATTAAAAAATGGGCAGCAATTAATAAATCTTTAGATTTTAAATATTTAATTTTATTTTTAAATTTATTATCTCTTATTTCATTTTCTAAATCTAATTCAGTTTTAGGTTCATTATAAACAACTTCTTTAGCTAAAGGTATTTCAGTATTTTCAATTTCTTTTAATTCTTTAGCTTTAGCTTTACCATCTTCTAAAGTAGTAACTTCATTATTAAGAAATATATCACTATAACCTCCAAATATGTCTTGATCAACTGAAACATTAGTGCTAACTAAAGCTTTTTTATTATCTATACCAAAAACATGTTTTATATAATTATTATCGTTAAATTTATCTGCAATAATATTAGATTTTTTATATCTTATAAAATTAACTAAATGATTAAACCTAGCTATTTCATTTTCATTTTCTAAAGTTTCTTTAAGAAAAGCATCTATATTTTGACCAGCAAATCCTGTAAATCCAATAGCAGTTAAACTTTTATCAAATTCATTATTTTCACCTTGTAAATCTTCATTTACTTTTTGAAGTAATCTACCTACAGTTAAATTACCTTGATTATCTATATATAATTTACTAATTTCATTATTGTTTTGACTGTAAGTAATATATTCAAGAATTTCTCTTAATCTTTCATTATTATTATTCTTTTTAGAAAGATTTATTTCAGATTCTAATTGATTATATGATTCTTCTCCAATTTTTTCTTTTAGAAATGTTTTAAAATCTTTATCACTTAAAATAGTATCAGATTGATTTGTTCTAATTACATTTGAAAGTAATGATAATAATTTAACAGTTGCTCCAGCTTTTTCATTACTAATTCTTTTATTATTTAACTTAATAGGAACTTTCTGTCCATTAGGTCTTGTAAATACTAAAAATACATCTCCACTATGAAAAGATTTAATAACATTAAAAAAACTATCAACAGATTTTTGTCCCGTTTCAGCATGAACCAATTGTTTGTCGTGATTTACAATATAAGTATTTTCTTTAAGATATTTTAATAATTCAGGTTTTTTCATTCCTTTAAGCACACTAATATCTAATACATTATTTTGTGTACTTGCATTATCTAAATTTAACTTACCTTTACCTTGACCTTGGACAGAACCTTCAAATTTAGTAAAATCACCTTTATTTTCAATTAAAGCTTTTACAATAGCTTTACGTAATGGTAATTCTTCTTTAATTAAAATGCTATTCTCTTCAGAATTATTTGTAAATGCTTTTAAAAAAGAAGTTGCTTTTGTTTTACCATTACTTAATGTTACTTGAATTGGTAAATTATTTTCTAGATGTGTTTTTTCAAAATCACTAAGTTCTTCATCGTTTTTTAATTTTTTAAAAAAATCTTTTGTTGATTTCGTTCTGTCATTATAATCCAAATCACCTAAACTAAAAGTAACTTTATCATCAGTTTTATCTCTTGGTTCTTTTTCATATTTTTTAAATAAATCACTAAAAAAGTTTTGAATTTTATGACCTCTAAAATCTGGTTTAGAATCAATAACTTCTTTACTATTTGTAAAAGAATTAGTTACATCTTGATCTTCTTCTTTATGAATAGAATCATCTTCTGTTATATCTTTTTCACTAACACCTTCCTGTTCACTTCTATTTAAATCTCTTTTAGTTTCTTTTTCAGCTTGAGTTGGTAATTGTTCAACTTTTTCTTTTTGAACTTCTACAATTGCAGCTTTAGTTTCTTCAGGAAGTACTTCATTATTTAAAAGAGCTTCATAATCTTCTTGTGTTAATTCATTTTCACCAAATTCATCAGTTTCAGATAATTTTTCATTTAATAAACTAGTTACTTCTTCAGCTTTTTGAACATTTTCTTCAGAAGTTTGTTTTTGAGATTTTTCTTTATTATCAATATAAGATTTAAAAGATTTATTTATTAAGTCTTTATTTTCCCATAACTCATTAACATCTTTTTTATATTTACTTACTTCTTTTTCAGTTTCTCTAATTTTATCACTAACTTGTTTTAATAAAGAAGAACTTCTTTCTTTTATAACAGATAATTCATTTTCAATTTGTAAACCTTTATCTAAACCTAATTCATCTAATATATTATCTCTTTTTTTATTTAATTCTTTTAAATTATTTTCAGCATCATATTGTAATGATTTTGTTTCAATATATTTAGAATTTAAATGATTTAAATATTCTTCATTTAATTCTTTAGTAGTTCTAGGATCTTCTAATTTAATAATATCTGGAGAGAAATCTTTAAACTTTTCATTTTGTTTTTGAAGATGTTCTGCTTTTGCTAATATTGTTTCTACTAATTTTTTATTAGTATTATTTTCATCTTTTGAACTTTTATCAGCTTCAGAAATATCTGTAAATTTAAGAGTTTGCTCCAATTCTTCTTTTAAAATTTGCAAACCTAACTTTCCATTTTGAATTGCAGGAGCTATTAATTTTAAAATATTTCTATTTTGAATAAACTTTTGTAATTCAACATCATCAGATTTTATAGCTTCGTCATATAAAGCATCATCATCTTCAATATTTTTTAATGATTTAGCAACTTCTAAAGCTTTTTCTCTATTTACAATTTTTTCATTTGTAATATTACCATTTTCATCTCTTTTAAATAAAGGCTTTGTTGAATCATTAGGATCTTTTTCATAAATATCATTTTCTTTAATTGTATTATAATCATCTATTGATGATTTAACTCCATTAGTAATGCTATTTGTATCTTTTAAACCTTTAAGATATTCTTTACGAGCTGCCATTGACATAAATGGACCTCCTAATAAAGCACCTAAAAATATAGCTTTTTGACCTTCAACAGAAGAAACTGTATTTATGTATTCTTTTGTTAAGTCACCTATATTTACATCACCTATTAATCCTTTACCTAATTTACCTTCGTACGCTTTTTTAGTATAATAGTTTTCTAAAGTTGATTGTACAGCTTCTTCATTTCCTTCAGTAACTAATGCTTTACCCCATTGTTTAGCCATACTACCAATTCTACCTTTTAAACCATATTCTACAGTTTTTTCAACTTTATCTAAAGCTTTACCAAAAATAGCTTTATGCATCATAGCACCTGTACCTAGTAACATTGGCATTTGCATCCAAAAATCACCTTTCATTGCAGAAGCAACCTGATTATCCCAATCAGGATGTTTTTGATTAAATACTTCTTCAGCTTGTTCTTGACTTAATCCTTTAGATTTATATAATTCAATTTCATTAAGTCTTTCACCATTTAAAGCATCTTGAGTTCCTTTAGATTCAGCACCAGCCTCAATCATTGAATTTGTTAAAACTGCAATTTTAGAATCTATATCTCTAGCAGTCCATCCTAATTTACCTAATGCTTTCATACCACCATTTGTAGTTTCTAGCATTTTAGCCATTTTATTAGATTTACTCATAGCTCCAATAAGTTTAGAACCTAAAGAAAGTTTACTTAAAATTACACCTGGAGCAAACATTGAAGCCATAAATCCAATACCGTCAGCACCTTCTGTTGCATAAAATGAAGTAGATAATAAATTATCCATTAAAGTTCCATTTTTAACTGAATCTTTAACATATACTGGTAATAATTCCGTATTAATTTTCTGATTCATTTCATCTAAAGCTTTAATACCTTCGTTATTAAATATATCTTCCAATGCAGAAGTTTCATTATCTTCAAAAACAGCTTTACCTACACCATATATAATAGGTGCAAGTTTAGCTACTTCTGTTGCTGCTTTATTAATAGCTCTTGGTATTATTTTACCAATTTGTTCTAATCCAGATTGATTGTTTGCACGATATTCATTGTAAGGGTCTTCAGTATTAGGATTACTAAATTGACTAGTAAATGGATTTTCATAACCTGTTAATTCATCTTGATTATGTGAATCAAAATCTAACCTACGAGTTTCTGTTCTATCAAAAACATTATTACTTAAATCTTTATATTTATCACGATCTTCATATACCTTATTAAAAAAATCATCATAGCTATTAGAAAGTAATTCTGTATTTGTATTAAATCTTTTCTTTCCCATAATATTTTATATAATCATCTACTCTCATTCCTTTTTGTGCTGCTTTTCCAGCTAATAAATTAAAAGCATCTTCATCTTTCATTTGAACTGTTATTCCATCAGTACTATAGGCAGCATTACTTAGTTCTTCAATAGTGTTTCCACGATATTGATTATAAATCATCGTATTTTTTAAATGATCCCCTGTTCTTAAACCTGCACCAACACCTTGTTTAATTACTTCACCTTTACCTCCATAATAATCTCTTAAATGTTTTGATAATCCACCTATCATATCTGCAGAATGAGGATTGTCTTTAGAATTTTTAAGATTTGCTACAAAACTTATAGTTTTTTCTTCACCACCTAGAGTGTCATCATAAAATGTACCAGAATCGTCAATATCAGATGATTTAGCTCCTTTTTTAGTTGTAAAAGTAATTGTAACTTGTGGTCTTCCTCCTGGTCCAGAAGGAGTAGGATTGCTAATAGTAAATGATTTTGGATCCATGTTTTTCATAGCAGCTGTTAAAGCTTTAGTATGATTTGGTGTAATTTTAGAATAATTATTATCATCTTGTGATATATCTACAATATCTAAAACATTATCAATGTTTTTAGCGTTTTTAATTATATTACCAGCTTGAAAATTAAAATTTTCAAAATCATTAGCTTCTGCAGTTGTGGTTGGTATATAATTGTAAGTATTAATTACTTTAGATGAATTATTCCAAGCTGTATCTTTATAATTTTGTCTTTCTTTTATTAAGTTATTAAAATTGGATAATTTTGAATCATCTAATATCATTTTTAACGCAGGGTCATTTTTATCACCTTTATAATTTCCAATTCCTTTACTGAACAAAAGTTGAGGTATAAGATTAGGATTGTCTTTAATTACTTTTTTATCATTATCTGACAAATTAAATTTAGTAGATAAATTTTTCCATTGATTTAATTCGGAATTTAATTTATTATTTATTTCTTTATATCTAGGAATTTGATTCATTTTACTATCTGCAATTCTTCTCAATTCAATTAATTCATTTCTACGAATTTTATCAGCAGTTGTACCTTTTCCACTAGCAATTGTAGAATTTAAAGTTTTAATTTCATTTAAAGCATCTGAATAATTATCATATTTAGAAGAAGCTTCTATTTTAGATTCTCCAGATATTATTTTACCTCCACCTGGAGTTTCACTACCATCTCCACTACCATCTCCAGTAGATATTCTGTCGTAATTAGTTTTATAATCTTCATTTTGTTCAAATATCTTTGCACCTAAAACCCTACTATTTATATAATTTAAATCTTCATCCGTAGTTCTTCCTTCAAAATCTCTACTAATTCTACCTTCACCTGTTTTATCTATAAATCTAGTTTTTAAAGCGTTTAATGCGTTATTTAATTGTTCATCATTAGTTTTAGTAACAACACTACCTTGAGAATTAACCATTACTGGACCATATTCTGTATTTTTGAAAGATAATCCTGAATTTAAAAGTTTTTCTCTAGTTGTATGACCAAGAGTACTTAATACATCTCTAATACCTGTATCTAAATCTACATATTTTGGAGAACCTAAATTACTAATATTTATAATATTACCGTCTTTATCTCGACCTTTCATGTCTGCATAGTTTTGACGATGTTCTAACCATTTTTGTTCTAAAACATTTTGTCCAAATGATTTATCCGCATTTTTCATAAAGTCTTCTTTAGCTTTAGCTTCAGCAACTTTAGCTGCATTTATTTGACCTATTTTACCTGTTGGAGCAATTAAATCATCATGTTCTTTTTTAAGTCTGTAAAAATTTTCTCTACCAATATTATCAATTCCTTTAGATGCTAATTCACCTGACATATTTCCTAATTTACCTTCAAACTCTTGTTTAAGTCTTAAAGCTTCATCACGATGTTCGTTTAAAGGATCAGTAGCAATAGCATCTAAAGCAGCTATATTTTTAGACATTTCGTCGTGTTGAGCACGTTTCATCATAGGTACAAAAGAAAGTTCTTGAAAACTTTGTGGTGTATATGCTGAAACAGAACCGTTGTCAAATCTATTCATTATCTTCTTCCTATTTTATTCATATTAATAAACCCACCATATGCTTTTGTAGTTGTATTTTCTTTTGCTGCTATTCTTTTTGCTAATTCATCTTTATGAATTCTTTCTTTAGTAACTTTATTTATTACATAATCACCATCAACATCATATCCTAAAGCTGCAGCAATTTGATTCTTATTAACTTCTTCTTTACCAATTTCTCCTAAATCTGTACCAATAGAAGCTAAATATTTAGATTTTTCATTTCGATAAGCTGCTGCATTTTGTTCATGTTGTTCAGATTCTTTATGTTGTGTTTGTGTGTTAAATTGATCAACTCCTAAGTTAAAAGTTTGTGCTTTGTCGTCAGTAGCTCTATTTTCAGCATTAGCTTTTATATATGCATCAGATAAAGCTTTAGTTTTATTTAATCCTGATGCTAATAAAGCATTACGTAATGCTCCTTCAGAACCACCCATTTGTTGAATAGCTGCAGATTGATTATTACCTTCCTGTCTTACAATATTTTGTAATTGAGCTTCATCTACATATTGTGGGTTATATTTATTCCCTAAACGCTGTAACATTTTATTCTCTGGTTTTTTTAATTGAGATAATTGATAAGCATTCATTGCAACTGGTGCATATTTTAAAAACTTACCTCCGTTTCTATCTAAATAACTTGAAGCTTTACTATACATAGACTCACTATCATCTGTTTTATTGATTTTAGAAAAATCTAATGGTGATGTTACACTTTGTTGATCATCTATTATTTCACGATCAATTTCCGAAATACTTCTTTCAGGTTTATCCCAACGATTACCTGTTATAGGTAAATCTAAATCACGTTCTTCAATAATACTTTGACCTTGTGTTGGTATAATTAATGGTTTTTTACCTGATACACTATACTCACCACCATCACCATATTGTTTTAATTCACCACCATAAGCATTATTATAGGTATCACCATATTGATCATTGAAAGATTTAGAATATAATCTACTTGCTTCAGCTTGACGTTGTTCTTTACGTCTATTAGTTACTAAATTAGCATAAGGTGTAAATAAAGAACCTAAAATTTTATCTCCAGTACTAATACTAGAATCTGAATTCATTTTCATCACAGTTTCATCAGGTGAGAAAAATGTTTTTATACCATCACCTGTTTGACCTCCTACAGAATCTCCAACCCCTTGACCTAATTTTTCAACACCTCTAAAAAGAGTTCCCCAAGGACCAATAGCTGCTGCAACACCATCTTTTGTTTTTCCTACAGAATCTTCTAGTTGAGCATTTTTGTCATCTTGTTCTGTAGAAAACATTGGTTTTTTATTTGCAGATAATCCTGAACCCATCGAACCCAATGCTTGTCCTGCAGCAGCCATATATGTTCCAGAGTTAGAAGATGATCCTTTTTCCACTTGAGCATCATTTGTAACAACTTGAGTTAATGATTTAGATTGACCAGGTTGTATTGTATATTGATCATCTGAATCCAAATTACCTCCCCAATTAAATTTATTTACACCATAACTCATTGTAGAAGGATTATATGATTTCATATAATCTTGATATGGTTTAGTTCCTTTCAATGCATTATAACCTGAGGTTGTAACAAATTCTCTATCAGATTCTATATTTTGAACAGGGTATCTTGAATAAAGATAATATCCAGAACCCATTTTATCATTTCTAACTCCAGATTGTATTTTTACAATTGGTTTTACAGTAGAATTTAAATTAGATGATTCTGAGTTATTAATAGTTAATGAAGATAAATCATTCCTGTTTATTTTTTTAGGAGGAGTAATAGGTTTAGTTGGATCAATTATAGGATCACCATATATTTCACCAAACATATCTCCACCAAAAGCAAATTGTTGTTCTTGTTGAGGTTCTTGATTCACATATTCTTCCATTCCTTCAGGAATTTGACCGTTCATCATATCAGGAATTTGCTGTGAATTAGCTAATAAAGATTGATTAACTTGTTCTTCTTGCTGTTTTAAATGTTCCTGTGCCCCAGACAATCTATCTAATAGTTCTTTTTTAGTAGCATTAGAATGTATATCACTTCTTCCGTTAAATTTTTGGTCAATTGCTTTTGAAGCATTTGCAAAAGTTTTACCTTTAATATAACCAGGTAAATTAAATTGTTTTGCTAAATCTTCATTTGCGTATAATCTATCTGAATAGATAAAATTTTTATTCTTAGTTTCACCTTGTTCTACTCTATTATTACCACCAATAGGTATTCCACCTAGAGGTGAAGATTCATGCGACCCACCTTCATTAAAAGAAGTTAATTTGTTGTTTTGCATTTAAAATTTAAATTAAAATTATAAAAAAAAGGGAGAAACTTTCGTATTCTCCCCATGTTAATTATTGTTTATTGTAAATATACAAAATATTTATTATATTTCCTAGAAAATTTATATTTATTTTATAATATTTTTTATGAGGTTGTGTAATATGTAACTAATTTAACCATTTAAATGATGTTTTATTATTTAAATTACCGTTTAAATAACTACCTAATGTATGATAATTTATATTAAATATTTCAGATACAATTTTTCTGTTTTCATATATTATTTGAGTATTAGTATCTATTATTTTTTTACTATGAATTTTACTCATTTTTAATTTCGATTCTTCAGTATGATTCTTAATGCTATTTTTATTTCCCGTATTAATAACACTTAATTTTCGCTTTGTTTCAATTGAGCAAATTCTGTTTAAATTTCCTTCTCCTCCATCAGTTAAATTACACAAAGAGCCTTTATTTAAATTTTTTCTACCATATAATTTTATTAATTGAATTTCCGCTTCTTGAGCATTTTCCCAAGTTAGATTATCTGATAATATTTCAATAGAATATTCTGTTTTATCAACAATTCTTTTCCAATAAATACTTCTACGATATTTATCAAATGCTCGTTCTAAACAACCTATTCCAATATAAAACACTTCATTATTATCAAGTCTTCTATGTAAATATATTAATGTTTTTCTCATACTGTATAATATATTGAAATGTCATGGAAAATTAATTTATAATTTAAAGTATTATCAAATTGTAATTTCAACTTGATATAAGGTGCTCTAATACGATTTCTTCCATCTCGAGGTATTAATGCATTCCAATCACGAAACTTACGTCTAAGATTATTATTTCGACCTACAATTAACGGTGTTAATGTAGTAGGTGAAT
>Ga0138256_10008772_pt1 | contig 10612 bp, 13 predicted proteins | sample KNB2016incub_MG_FD_105486 | JGI IMG/M metagenome (GOLD analysis project Ga0138256, IMG submission 105486) | Active sludge microbial communities from wastewater in Klosterneuburg, Austria - KNB2014incub_MG | ecosystem: Engineered > WWTP > Activated sludge > Unclassified | place: Austria... | reverse complement strand
GTCAGTATATTACCGACAGTTCGCAAAGAGATAATTTTTGCAAAGCTCTTATAAATCAGCTTGTAAATTTCAGCTTCGAAAAAATCTTCAGCCAGAAGTTCGATTTCTTCTCTACTATTTTCGAATATCTCATTAAAGATTACAATAAAGACGGCGGCGGAAAATACGCCGAATATTATACACCTCACGCAGTTTCGAAGATCATGGCTTCCATTCTTGTGGATAAACCTGTGAAAAATGTAACCTGTTATGATCCTGCTGCGGGGTCAGGAACATTGCTGATGAATCTTGCTCACGCTATCGGCGAGGACAAATGCACAATTTACTCGCAGGATATTTCTCAAAAATCTTCGGGAATGTTGCGGCTTAATCTGATTCTGAATAATCTCGTTCACTCTATTCAGAATATAATTCAGGGAAATACTCTGACCACGCCTTATCACAAAGACGGCGACAAATTAATGACATTCGATTATGTTGTTTCCAATCCGCCATTCAAATTAGACTTCAGCGACGACAGGAATAATCTTGATACAAAAAGTAATCACGAACGATTTTTTGCAGGCATTCCGAATATTCCGAATAAAGACAAAGATAAAATGTCAATCTATCTTCTATTCATTCAGCACATCATTTATTCGCTTTCGGCAAAAGGAAAAGCAGCAGTTGTTGTTCCGACCGGCTTCATTACAGCGCAAAGCGGAATTGAAAAGAAGATCCGTCAGAAATTAATTGATGAAAGAATGCTGCGGGGAGTCGTATCAATGCCGAGCAATATATTTGCGACAACGGGTACGAACGTTTCTGTTTTATTCATTGATAAGGCAAATACAAAGGGTGATATAGTTCTGATGGATGCTTCCAAACTCGGAACAACTGTAAAAGAAGGAAAGAATCAGAAAACACTTCTCTCACACGACGAAGAGCAGTTGATCATAAATACATTCAATAAACACGAAGCAAAAGAAGATTTCACGGTTGTAGTTTCCTATGATCAGATTAAAGAAAAAAACTATTCATTCAGCGCAGGGCAGTATTTTGAAGTGAAGATTGAATACACAGATATTACTCCGAAAGAATTTAAAGTTAAGATGGATGGATTTAAGAAGAATCTTGATCAGATGTTTTTAGAATCAAAAAGATTAGAAAAAGATATTTCAAAACAATTGCATAACTTAAATTATGAATAAGGTAATTTTAAGTTCAATTGTTGATATTATTAGCGGAGGTACACCTAAAACTTTTGTTAAGGAGTATTGGGAAAATGGGACAATAGGTTGGCTGTCTGTTACTGATTTCAATAAAGATTTGAGATATGTTTATGAAACAGAGAAAATGATTACAGAAGAAGGTTTGAAGAACAGTAATACAAAATTGCTTTTCAAAGATGATTTAATTATTTCAGCCCGAGGAACAGTTGGAGCTTTGGCACAAATTGGCACTCCAATGTGCTTCAACCAATCTTGTTTTGGATTACGAGGAAAAGACGGAATTGCTGACAATAGTTATTTATATTATTGCCTAAAAAATTATGTACATAACATTAAAAAAAGAAGTCAAGGTTCTGTTTTTGATACGATAAATCTTAATTCTTTTGATTTGATGGAAATTGAAATTCCTGATTTTATCACTCAACAAAAAATCGCCTCAGTCCTTTCCTCCTTAGACTCCAAAATCGAACTCAACAACCGCATCAACGCCGAGTTAGAAGCAATGGCAAAGACATTGTATGATTACTGGTTTGTGCAGTTTGATTTTCCAAATGAAAAAGGCAAACCATATAAAACAAGCGGCGGAAAGATGGTTTGGAATGCGGAGTTGAAGAGGGAGATACCGGAGAGGTGGAGATGTTGTGAACTTTCAAAAATTATTAGTAGAATTTCGACAGGACTGAATCCAAGAAAAAATTTTGTGTTGGGAAACGGTTCAAATTATTACGTTACTATTCGGAACATTGATAACGGAAAAATATTTCTTGATGATAAATGTGACAAAATAGATGATGAGGCTCTTATAAAAATTAATAAAAGATCTGATTTAAAAGTTGGTGACATCCTTTTTACAAGTATTGAACCTGTTGGAATAACTTATTTAATACAAGAAAAACCTGAGAACTGGAATATAAACGAATCAGTATTTACATTAAGACCGAATTATAATTTGGTAACATCAGAATATGCTTATTTAATGCTGTCAGCTAAAGAAATTAAAGCTTTTACAAAAAATGTTTCCGCTGGTAGTATTCATAAAGGTGTTCGTATAGGAGTACTAAATACATTTAAAGTTGCTTATGGAAATTCAAATATTGTACAAGATTTTTCAATAATAATTGAACAGATTCTTAAAAGAATCAATATACTTAATAACGAAAACCAAAAACTTTCCGAGCTCCGCGACTGGCTTCTTCCGATGCTGATGAACGGGCAGGTGCGGGTATCCGACGTGGGGGAGGTGGAGTGACATCACACTTTGTGATATTAATTTTAAACATCATTATAATTATTTTCTTTATGTGTTTTTCCTTTATTGAAAGCAACTTTAAAAACATCTTGATATGAAAAAATTGTACTTTCTAGTATTTCTTTTTTTATTCCCATTTAATTTGAAATCACAATGTCTTAGTAGCAAATCTGCTTTTGAGTCTTACTATGAAAAGAATATATCTGAACTTGATCCGATTGAGGGTTTCTGGAGTACATCAAGGAATGCTAGGTTATACTTTAATGGTGAACTTGTTCATAATGAATCAGAATCTCAAATTTCTGAATTGGCAGTAATTAAAGATGGGTCAAACTTTAAAGTTTGTGATATGTATGGAAATAATTATACATACGATAATCTTGAATTATTGAAAACTGCAAATCCTAATATTTATTTATATAAAAGAAAATATTTTAATGAAGATATCAAAACTAATGCAGTTATTACGGGCTTAGGATTTTTAAAATATTCTTATGAAATACCGCAAAGTGAACTCGAAAAAATTTTGGAAGATGATTATAGAGTTGGGTGCATAGCATATTTTGATTTTGAATGGATAAAGATTTTTCCAACACAGGAGACATATAAAAAAAATCAAAAAAGTTCGGGGACAGGATTTGCAATTTCGACAGATGGGTTAATAGTTACTTGCAATCATGTTATAGAAAATTCGAACAAAATTATTGTCAGAGGTATTAATAATGATTTTACAAATACATATAGTGCAAAAATTATTTCCGCAGATAAAAATAATGACATTGCAATAATTCAAATTGATGATCCAAATTTTAATACTATTGAAAGCATTCCATATGGCTATAGCAAACCAAACAATTGACGTAGGGTCATCTGTATTTGCTTTAGGCTATCCTTTACGGTCTACTATGGGAGATGAAATAAAATTAACTGATGGAATAATAAGTGCAAAGTCCGGTTATAAAGGTGACATTACAGCATATCAAATAAGTGTTCCTGTTCAACCTGGAAATAGTGGTGGACCTTTGTTTGACGAGAATGGTGATATAGTTGGAATCGTAAATGCCAAAAATCTTTTAGCAGAAAATGCATCTTATGCTGTAAAAATAAGCTATTTAAAAAATTTATTGGAATCACTTTCACTTAGCCAAAACCTTGCAACTACAAATACACTTTCTTCAATGTCTTTAAAAGATAAAGTGAAAATCTTAAGAAACTTTACTTATATCATCGAAATTAATTGAAATCAAAAATAAATAGGAATTCACAGAAATATAGATTCTTCTAAAAGGTATAGTATTATTTATTTAAAAAAAGCTTCTATTCGAGCCCACCAATTCAATTTTTCTTTAGGATTTTCTATTTCTGGAAATGTTGGATCAATTTTAGTATTAAAGTATTTTTGTTTTGAATATTTATCATATTGTCTTCCTTTCTCAATTTCAGATTTCGATAATTGCCTTGCCATAATTACTTTACTATTCTCAATCCAATAATGTGATTGACAGTCAAAGTTCCAATTTCCAATTGATGGAAATAATGTTATTGTTTCCCCGTCATATGTCAATTTCCAATCCGTAGGTGATAGAGGCGTCACAACTTCTTTACCGCAGCCACAACAGCACTTATGTATTACGGTTCCGTATTCTAACGAAATGTATAAAACCTCTTCTTCTAAATCCTCCTTTGGAGGTATAAATTCAACAAATTTATGAGTCATTATCTTCACTAATTAAAGAGTTACAATCTATCGCGTATGAAATATTATTTTCTTTTTCTAAATCTGAATAAAATCCAAAAAGTTTTTTCCATCTAATTACAGCAAGTGCAGCATTTAAGGCATTTAAATCCGCTATTTGTATATTTTTACTATATTCATTACCTGTTCCTATGGCACATGAGATTCTTTTACTAACATGATCACGCTTATTATCTGTTCCGGAAGTAACCCGAAGAATTCCGAATAGTGAATTATCTTTTTCCTGAATTCCCATACCAACGTCAATAAACTGTATATTATTTTCTTCAAAAAAATTAATAAGCATTGCTTTAATTTCATTTCGATCAATACATACAAATATGAAATCCATACCTATAAGTTCCTTTATATTTGTTTCCGAAATATATTCAGAATGCGAAATTATATTGCGATGCATTTTAGAATAAATTTCTTGCAAGTAGTCAGTCTTTTTAAGTCTTTCTTTCAATTTTTCTAAAGAAGGGGCACCAGGCATTCTAAAAGCATTATGCTGTAAAAATGTATCGCCATCATAAAGATTTATTTCTTGAACAGGGGTTTTGGAAACTAAGTCAAGAATATATGAACCGGTTCCTCCAAGTCCCAATATTGCTATCTTTTGTTTTGCTAATTTCATTGTTATAGAATTTATTTCTGCTCTGCTTGAATTAGTGTCGGGATATTTAAAAACCGATTCTTCATCTGTTGTTTCGATCACTTGATGCATCCTCTCAGTAACTGACTTATCAAATGATTTAGCAGGAGCAGAAATTATTTTAATGTATTGAATTACTTTTTCATAATAATTAGGATACCCTTCTTTTGGTTTATTAGAGAAAGAAAAGTTTGTTAAAATTCCATTTCCCAAATCTCTTCCAGCCGAATGCTCAATACCGATTATTTTTGATCCATCTTTATCGCAAGGGAACTCTCCTATAAAGTCAATTACATGAGTTTCGGGAGGATAAACTTTGTCAACTGAGTAATTTAGAGTTGTAACTAATATTCCCCTTCTGATTTTTTTTAGACTGTTTAAGTAAGGGATTTCGTGAATAAATAAATATTCATTTCTAATTTCGATTACATATCCCTCATCGTATAATTGTGTTAAATCTGAATTATGATTTATCAGTGAGTGTGGCATTGAACACCATTTCGTTTTTAATTTTGACTAAATCGCCCCTAACCATCGAACCTTCTGGATTTCCGGCAGGACCTTTTTTATATACAACTGTATAAACTATATTAGGATCATTTGAAATTGATCCGAAAGCCAAAATAATTACTTGTTCAAACGTAATCATTTCCCCTCCCACTTCATGCAGTCTACCATTTATTATGATATGTGTAGTTACTATTGTGGGGTTATCCGTTACTTGTTCTGTAATTTCCATTATTTATTTTATTTTAGTTTATGAAATAATTTTTCCAAATAGATCATCCTATGAAAACTATTAATAAGAGCTTCTAATATTATAAACGAAACTGGGTGACATTAAAATTAGGAAATATATTTCAATAAATTTTGATTATTAATTTTTAAGATTAATGCTTGTTCGCTAACCAAATATATTCTGGCAAGCTCCGGAATACTGACTTTTTTTTTTAACTTTATCTTTAAATCATCAAAGGGGATAAGTAGCTCAGCGCTAAATTCATCAGCTTCTCTATCACATACTTTTCTTTCATCCTCATCACATTCATCTTCATTCGGATGCCCCAGCAATTCGTGACCTAGTTCGTGCCCCAAAGAAAACCGCTGATTGACTAATGGATAAGTAGAGTTAAGTCCAATAAGTTTTCTGTTTTCAGATTTGATTTCATATTTAATTGCTCTTTGATGCTTTCCTAAATCATTCAAAGGATAAATCTCATAACCAAAAGATTTTACAATTTCAAATACAGGGATAGGTAAAATAAAAGGTGGAAACTTCGAAAAAAACTTATCCAGTTTCTTTCTTGCCATTTCCCTACAAAAACCAATTCTTTTCTTATCTAAGGGAAGATACATTTTTGTACTCCTCTTCAAATTTTAATAGAAATTGTTTTACATCAATATTAGTACTAACTTTTTCTTCAGATTTAAAAGGGGTTTGTTCAGATGCTTTTATTATAAGTTCGTTTAACCCTTTTTTCATTGATATTGATCTTTCCTCCTTACCATCCCTATAGGAATATCTAGCCATAGCATTTGTCGGAGTTGGATTAATTTTAAAAAGTTTAAGAGATTTTCTTAACAAGTCTAAAGTAACAGATAGTTTGATCTTAAAATAAATGCAAAGCTTTACAAGTTTATTAATATCAATAATAGTTAAATCAATAGCATTTTTTAAAAATTTTTTGAAAGTATCTCTGTCTATTTTTACTTCATTCAATAATTCAGCACTATCAATTTCATGCCTTGAAATTAGAAGATCGATATATTCTCCCAGGTAATTAAAGTTTTCAGGAGTTTTTAATTTTAAATCCATTTCCTCAATATACTTTTTCTTTTCTAAAAACCTTTGATAAATTTTTTCTTCAATATCCGAATTTGAAAGTTCATCTTTATTATTATTCTCAATAAGCTCAATTATATGTTTTTCCAACTTGGGTAATTTATTTTCCAGCAAACCTTCCTCTAAGATCTTTTTGATGGTCTTTTTTAATCCTTTCATAAAGTTTTTCGTCTTTAAGGTTAAATTTTTCAATAATTTTTTTTAGTAACTTTTGTATTGTTCTTGAAATTCTTTTCTTTACAGAATCTATTGATTTTGATGTCTGAATTGCTATCTCACTATACGGAATGCAATAAAAATAATTAAAAATATCTGCCGTTTCTTCTTCATTAAATTCATTAACAATTTCCAATATCATTTCTTTATGAATATCACTTTTAAAAATATCTTCTGAGTTTACAGATTCAAAAAATGATTTAAATGCTTCAATATTTAGATTGTAATCTTCATTTGAATTTCCAGATTCATTATAACTGTATACAAGGTTTTCATCGCGAAATTTTTTCTCATTCCTTTTAAAATCTATAACTTTATTCTTAGTTATTGTATATAACCATTTGGAGATAGAATTTTCTTCTGAAAAAATAAAAGTTGAAAATTTCCCATATACTATAAATAAAACATCTTGGACAATTTCTTCAGCGTCTTCAGTTCTTATCCCAAAAGCTTTTTTGCAATAAAAAAACAGTTTAGGTGTATATTTTTTCGATAGTTTTTTAAAACCTAACTCAAAATTTTCTTTTAATTCTTTATATAAATTTTCTTCTTCGTTTTCCATTAAATATTGTTTTTAGATTATTCAAAAAACCTCCTTATCTATTTAATATAATAAACGAAAGGAGGTGACAATTGAAGTATTCCACATTAAAAAAAGAGCATTTGATTAAAAATACATCCTTTAACTTACTTTTTTCTATTATAAGGCGACTGATTCGTAGGCTTTAAAGAAACTTTCAAATCACTTGCCTTATTTTGAACAGCTCCTGGAGTTCTGCCCAGCTTTAGTCCTATTACTCTCGTTGGCGTATTCTGACTCGCGAGATTTTTAAGATTACTCACTTCACTGCTTGACCAGGGTTTACCTGTATTTCTTGTTGACTTGCTCATTTTTATTTCTCCTTATTGGTTTGATTTAGAAAAAATATCCTTTTATTTTGATTATACAAAAAAATATCGAAAATTAACTAAAATGGTTAATTCCATTTGCTGATCACTTGGCATTTAATTTTCAATTTCTTGACAGACTGAATCTCGTACATTCAGTCTGTTTTTTTATAGTTCTGTTATATTTTCATATTTTACATTAAAATTACCTTAATAATTTTTATCATTTGTTAAAAATGGTTTCATAAAATTACTAACACTATAGTTCAGAAGCAAACATTTTTTTTAAAAAAATTTCTCTATTGATTTTAATTTATTTTTTTTAGCAAATAAATTTATTTTAATTCCCTCATCTCAAACGCATACTTCTGATAATCTATCTTCTGCTTAGTCCCTACATTATCTTTCCATGCTTTCTCTTCATGTGATATATCCACTATCTTCGAAATTGGTTTTAAATCCGAAAAAAATTTCACTGAATTTTCCAAATTATCAAGCTCCTCTTTGTTGAAATATTCCGGATTAAATTTCATATTTTTTTTCATGCATTCAAACACTCCGTTTTCATTTTCGAATTCTTCCACTGCAAAAACATCCTTTTGCTTCATTAATTCGTAATAAATATCGAAAAAATCAGGTACTGGTCCTTTTTGCATTGCAATATATTCTGAACCGGAAATTGAATATCCTGTACTTTTGTAATTTAAAAAATCAGAATAAAATAAAAATTTATTGATGTATGTTTTAAAGGAGTTTCCGTAATTCTCTAGAAAATAAACCACCATATATGCATACTTATTTAAATTGAATATTTTGTATCCTGATGTACTTGTAGCTCTGTTGAATTTATCTTGAATGAAATCTGCAAAATCTTTTTCTTTTTCCTTATCTTCCTTTTGTTTATTTATGATCTTTAAAAGTTCTTCATATTCATTCCTGCTGAATAAATCATCTTTGTAAATTGCATAACCTTCCTTTACCATGTTTTCAAATTTCCCGGGATCAATTGTTGATTTTAATACCATTGCATTGGATAAACTCGGAACCTCACCGTTCTCATAACTTCTGTAAACATTATCTCCAAACCCAAGTATTCTCGACATCTTTGTCGGTATCAGTTTATATTGCTCTCTGATTTTTTTTATCTGTTCCGGAAATAAAATATTATATTTTTCTCTGTACTGATTATATATTTGATTTAAATTCAGATCTATAAAATAATCCGGCTCATACTCCTCTTTGCATTTATCGCAATAATAATAATGCTCTGTAATCTCAAATTTTTCTTTCCTGAACTCCTCCTGCTTTTTCTCTTTTATTAATGTTGCTGCTTCCCCGCACTTAGGACAAATATTATTTTTTTTCATTTTATGATTTTGTTTGGATACTTCATTCTAAATTTTGCAAAATGAAAAGAATGACAGATTACTTGTTCGTTTTCTTTTCCTGAATTAAGTTTTATATAAATTTCTCTGTTGTCAATTTCAATTCCGAATACATAATAATTATCACCTTCCTCTTCATCTCTAATAGGTCCTTCTGAATAATTTTCGATTTTTAAATCACTGAGTATTTCTTTCAGACTTAGTCTGGATAGACTCAATTCTTTCATAGATTCTCTGTTCTCAACTCTCTCTCTGGAAAATCTGAATCCGTAAAAATCTAATTTTACTTTTAGCTTCTCCAGAAATTCCGCAATCTGATTTTCATCTCCCATATTGGGATACAATTTAGTATATTTATATTTTATTGTCAATATATTACTTTATCATTATCTAATATTATTATTTACCCCATTTTTATTCATTTTAATTGCTCTAAATATCATATAGAAACCTATTTTTGTTTGATGTATATACCTTTTTTTATTATTTCTTTTTGTGTTCACATAAAGCCCCCTCCCCTTTTTTTCAAAGGGGAGGGTCGGGGTGGGGTTGATCATTGTTTAGCAATATAAAATTATCGTTTAACAATAATAAACTCTTATTTTACAATATAAAATTATTATTTATTGATATAAATTTTTTATTTATCAATACTAAATTATTAATTAATAATATATAACCCCTGTTTTTTCATTGAATCTTATTATTTATTCTAATATAATTATTAAAATTTAATTCAAACTTTTTATCTTTTACCTTTATGCTCAAATTTAACCTGGATAATCTCTTTAAACTCAGATCAGAAACCAAAAAACTCGGTTTCCTGACAAGAAATGGCTTCTCTCCTGCTAAAGCGCAGCGCCTGATTTCAGATAAACCCGTTGGGCTCTCTTTTGATAATATTTATAAGCTGTGTCTTGCTTTCAATTGCACCCCGAATGACCTGTTCGAGTATGTTCCCGATAAGTCAAAACCGCTTCCGCCTGACCACCCGCTGAATGCATTGAAGCAGGAATCTGTTCCCGATATCTCCAATATACTTAATTCAATGTCAGTCGAAAAACTGAAAGAGCTTTCAGTGAAATTAAACTCCTCTGAATCAGGTAATGAATAATTCTTTTGTTTCAGCAAATAATTCTAACTTCATTCTCAACAACACTTCATTCAATTTCATCGGCTGCAATATGTATGAACTCGCGAATGTTGATTCCGCTACATCCGAAGCTATGCTCAAAGATGCAGTAAGCGAAGGTTTCAGCGTCGTAAGATTCTGGGCATTCGAACCGCTTGAAAAAAATAAGCTGAATGAGATTTGCGATATTTCAAAAGAACTGAACCTGAAAATCATTCCCGTCCTCGCTGACACATGGGGCTATTTGCAAAATTATAAAATAGATGATGAATGGTACAGGACAGGTTATAAAAAGAAT
>Ga0138256_10008770_pt1 | contig 10613 bp, 5 predicted proteins | sample KNB2016incub_MG_FD_105486 | JGI IMG/M metagenome (GOLD analysis project Ga0138256, IMG submission 105486) | Active sludge microbial communities from wastewater in Klosterneuburg, Austria - KNB2014incub_MG | ecosystem: Engineered > WWTP > Activated sludge > Unclassified | place: Austria... | reverse complement strand
CTCCCGTCCCAGAACATCTTCGGAAACGCCCTCGCGTCCGGCCACAGCTGATCCAGCGTGTTGCCGTCGTACATCGTGCCGCCCTTCACCACGTATCGGATGTCGGTGGTGTTGCGGATGTTCTCCAGCGGGTTGCTGTTCAGGACGACGAGGTCGGCGAGCTTGCCGACGGTGAGGGAGCCGACGTCGCGGTCGACGCCGATGAACTTGGCGGGGAAGAGGGTGGCGGTGCGCAGCGCCTGCAGTGGCGTCATGGCCGCCGCCATCTGCCACAGCTCGAAGTGGGAATCGATGCCTTGCAGCTGGCCATGGGCGCCGATCGTGCCGAATCCGCCAGCGGCAACGATGTCGGCGACGCCCTGCACAACGATGGGAAACGGGTATGTGGTCAGCGGGCGCATCGTGCGGCGCTGGGTGTGCGGATAGAGCCAGAGCGGCGGGACGAAGCGCTGGAGCTTCGGGTTCTTCCAGATGTCGGACTCCTGGTAGAAGAAGTCCTCGCCCCATGGTCCGGGGCCGCCGACGTTGAGCGTCGGCGAGTAGAAGAAGCCGGCCTGTCCGAGGAACTGTGTCACGTCGCGCTGCAGCGGCAGCGTGAGGATCGGATGTTCGCATCCCGTGTGGCCGTCCATGGCGATCGAGATGTACTCCAGGTGGTCGGCGTCGCCTTCGCAGGTGGACATCAGTCCGGCCTCCCGCGTGGCAATCACGACCTTCTGCCGCTGGTCGCGGCGACGCTGCTGGTATTCCTTGATCGCGCGGGCGCCGTAGCTCTTGAGTCGCGCCACCTCGTGCCGGGCATCCTCGAGCGTCTCGACGCTTCCGTGCCGTGTTGCTGTCCCGCTGGAGAGCGACGTCCCGGCGCTGTACATGCGCGGCCCGACCTGTCGGCCGGCTTCGACCGCTTCGGCCATGGCGAAGATCGCCTCCGGGGTCCCCGAGGGTTCGAGCGCGGTGGTGATGCCGAAGGCCAGGTTCGACGCCATCTCCCAGCTTTGTTGCGACAGGAGGTCGCGCCCCTCACGCGTGGTGTGCTTGTGCGCATCGACCAGTCCCGGGATGATCGTCGCGCCATCGGCATCGATGCGCCGCGCGCCCGCGGGGATCGTCACCGTGCCGCTCGCTCCCACCGCGGTGATGCGCCCGTTCTCGATCACCAGGTCGCCACGATCGATGACCTGGTCGCCGTCCATGGTGACCAGGCGCGCGCCGGTGAAGGCCATCGTGCCGCGCGCGCCCGCTCGCGGGACCTGCAGCGTGACCGGAATGCTGTCGGTGACGCGCGAGTCCAGGTGATGGCGGAAGTAGCCGTTTGCGCTCCCCCACTCGACCACGCTGCGCCCGATCCAGTTCGGGAAGTTCCCACCGTCGAGGCTCAGCTTCCGCACCGTCACCCGTGGCGACGCGACCGTGAGGTGCAACGGCTCGCCCGCCACCCCGGGCCAGGGGAGCGGGGCGAGGTGCAGGTTGTCACCGCGCGAGAAGGCCAGCCACTTGCCGTCGGGCGAGGGTGACGCCTCGTCCACCGCGTCGAGGATCATGTGGCGCCGCTCGTCGAGGCCGTCGGGCCGCACCGAGCGCAGCACCGCCCCGCTCCCGCGCGACGTCTCGAGGTAGAAGATGCGCCCGCCGGGGCCGAACTTCGGCGCCACGACCTTGCCGCCGCGACTGGTGACCTCGACGATCGGCTGGGCCGCGCCGCCAGCTGCAGGAACGGACTCGAGGGTGAACGACACCTCGTCGGACGGCATCCGTCCGCGCAGCATCTCGCCGGTGCCGCGCGCGACGACCAGGCGTGCGCCATCGGGCGACCACGTCGGATTCAGGTACATCCCGGGCACCTGCGAGAGCCGTACCGGCGTGCCCCCGGCCCGCGGAATCTTCCACACGTGGCCGTGATCGACGTCCGACCAACTGGTGAACGCCAGCCATTGCCCGTCGGGCGACCATGCGGGGGCGTATTCGTCGGCGGCGAAGTCTGCGGCGGTGAGACGGCGAGGCGTGCCGTTCGGCAGCTCCTTCAACCAGATCTTTCCCACGGCGACGAATGCCAGCACACGCCCGTCGGGCGAGGCGGTGTGGTAGCGCAGCATGTGCACGTCGAGTGGCCCGTCGGCGACCCGGATCGGCGTGTTCGCCTGTTCCGAGATCACCTGTTCGACGCGCGCCGAGAAGGGAATGGTCGATACGTTGCCGCTGGCGATGTCGAGGCGGCGCAGTTTTCCCCCTTCGGGGATCAGGATCGAACGGCCATCCGGCATCCAGCTGTACCGAGGGAGCGCGCCGATGTTGTTGCGCTCCTGCACATCCGGGGTGATTGGATCCATCACCAAACGCTCGGCGCCGGATTGGAGGTCTCGCAACCAGAGGGCGGTGCGGGGGCCGTACTCGTGGCCGGCCACCATTTGGGTCCCGTCGGCGATGCGGCGGGCGAAGGCGAGCCACCGGCCATCGGGTGAGATCGCGGGGGCGATTGTCCCGCCGCTCGACCGGCGTCCCCCTCCGCCGTCCTGCAGCGGGCCCACGCCATTGGTGATTTCGGCGATGCGACCGGTCTCTCGGTCGAGTCGGCGCAATTGATAGAGTCCGCGCGCCGGGTTTCGGTCGCCCGGAATGCTGACGATCTCCTCGAAGAACACGAAGCGACCGTCGGGCGAGACTTCGGGCCACGAAGCGTTCAGCGAGTCACTCGTCAGGCGCACGCCGGTGCCGCCGTCCACGTGCCACATCCACAGTTCACCGCGCCCGTCGTTATTGGAGTCGCCGCCGGTGCGCGCGATGATGTAGTTGCCATCGGGCGTCCAGGTCGGGAGCGCCATCCGCTTCTCGCGCTGGCGTGAGACCTGTCGTGGATTCGAGCCATCGGCGTTCATGACCCAGATGTTGTTCTGGCCATCTCGGTCCGAGATGAAGGCGATCTGCGCGCCTTCGGGTGAAAACGACGCGTGGAAGTCGAGCGCGATGCCAGCCGACGCCGTGAGCGAGCGAGCGGTCCCGCCGGCAATCGGCACGGTCCAGATGTCGCCGACCATGTCGAAGGCGATCGTGCGACCGTCTGGCGACACATCGGGTGAGAGCCACGTCCCCTCGTCGGTGGTGAAGCTGATCGTGCGCGTCCTGCCCTGCGCCGCGGTCACGTCCCACGGCGCTGGGACGGCAGTGCTCGTCGCCTGCGCGTCGAGCGGCCGTGCGTGCGGCCATGTGGCAACGATTCCCGCCATGAGCCACACGAGCGTCGGCGTGACGCGCGATGGTCGTCGAAACGGCGCTACAACCACTGGAGTATCGCGTCGCGCGAGACCGTGGCTTTGCAGTGTGCGATGCGGGCGCGGCGTGCGAAACGCCTGCGCATCGGCGAACAGGGGGGCAGACATGGCACGCTCCATTCGAGGTGAGAGCACGAGCAGGGTCGTGAACTCGGCTCATTCTGTCTCGGTGGTGACCGAAAGACCCTTGACACGTTCTGAGCCGTGCCATCATATGACGACTCGACCCTCTTGGCTATCGCTACGGCCCTCGAGACTGGTCTCGATCACAACGATTCTCGATTCAGCCCGCACGAAACTGCCCGTTGGATAGCAAGACGAAATCGTGTTTGGCGTTGGAAAGCGCACGCTTCTCCAGCGGGAGGCCTGCAACATTCCCCGTTCAATTAGGAGGAGCAGATGCAGATGCGCGTTGTTTGGTTCGGGTCCCTGCTACTGGCGCTGTCGCTGTCGCTATCGCGAGGCGATATGCTCGCGCAGACCGGGACCATCGCCGGTAAGGTTACGGATGTCGCCACGAACCTGCCGTTGTCCGACGTACGCGTCACGATCCCCGGTACGGCGCTGGTCACCCTGAGCAACTCGACCGGTGACTACCGCTTGGTCAACGTCTCGCCGGGACGCGTCACCCTGGCGATCTTCCGCCTCGGCTACCGCGCGACGCGCGATACCGTGCGCGTCGACGCCGGCCAGACCCTCACGCACGACGTGAAGCTGAGCGCGTCGCTCGTGACCCTCTCCGAACTCGTGGTCACCGGCACGGCCGGGAACCAGGAGCGTCGGGCGCAATCGGCGCAGGTGGCGTCGATCGCGGCCGATCAGATCGTCAAGGATGCCCCGATCAAGACGATCGGCGAGCTGCTGCAGTCGCGCAGTCCGAGCGTCTCGGTGAACGCGAACTCCGGCGTCATCGGATCGGCCAAGACGATCCGTATCCGCGGGGCCTCGTCGATCAACCTCTCCAACCAACCCCTGCTCTTCGTGGATGGCGTCCGCATCAACGAGGGCTTCATCAACGGGAACGTTTCCGGGCAGGCGTACGATCGCATGAACGACCTGAGCCCGGACGAGATCGAGAGCATCGAGGTGGTGAAGGGGCCGGCGGCGGCGACGCTGTACGGCGCCGACGCGTCGGCGGGGGTGATCCAGATCATCACCAAGAAGGGACGCCCGGGTGCAAATCGTTTTACGCAGACGCTGCGAGTCGAGGGCGGTAGTACCGACCAGAACTACGACGTCCCCGATAACTACGGCAACTGCACGGCGGCACTCGTGGCACCCACCAGCAGGAATCCGCTCTGCCGCGGTCAGGCGGTCGGACTCCTGGTGAGCGACAACCCGCTCGAGCGAGTCGGGGCTTTTCGCACGGGTCAGGACTACACCGTCGGCTGGAGCGCGCGCGGCGGCGGCCAGAACTACGGCTATGTACTCTCGCTCGGCCGAGAAGGGGCGACCGGCACGCTGCCGAACAGCAGCCAGGATCGCTACAACATGCGCACGAACTTCAACTATCTCCCCAACTCGCGCGTCACGATCGACGCCGGACTGGGGCTCACGCAGAACCGCACCTCGCTCCCCAACCTGGACAACTCGGTCTTCGGGTGGATCGCCGGCGGCATGCTTGGCTCCCCGCTCACCCGCACCGACACTCCGGAAAACAGCGCCGACGGCTGGTTCGGCTTCAACCGGCACAAAGACGCGCTGGCGGCGATCGACAATCAAATGCTGACCTATCGCGTGCTGCCGTCATTGACGGTCAACTACGTGCCGTTCTCCTCGTTCACGAATCGGCTCACGGTGGGCGCCGACCTGGCCGCCGACCGGCAGGCCGAATTCTTCCCGAAGAACGACAGCGCGCGCTACACGCCGGCTCTGCTCAACTCTGGCCAGAACACCCAGGCGTCGCGCACGGCGCAGCGCCTGTCGGTGGACTACCTCGGCAACGTGCGGCAAACGTACGGGGCGCAGAGCCAGTGGGAGGCAAACCTCTCGTTCGGCATGCAGGTGATCTCGACCGAGAATACGACGACCAATTCGCAGGGCGTCGGCTTCGTCACAAACGCCAACCGGTCCATCACGTCAGCGGCCACGACCAGCGGCGGGAGCTTCTTTACCGAGCAGACGCAGGTCGGCTACCTGAGCCAGCTGCAGGTCGGTCTCAACAACCGGACCTTTGTGCAGGCCGCCGTGCGCATCGACAAGAACTCGGCGTTCGGCGCCGACGCCCAGGCGTTTGTGCTCCCCAAGTTCGGGGCGACCTGGACCGTGTCGGAGGAACCATTCTTCGAGCCACTCACCAAGCTCGTGAACTCGTTGCGCGTGCGCGCGTCATGGGGAACCACGGGACGCTCGCCAGCACCAGGGGCCGCCTTGACGACGCTCGTCTCGGCACCGTTCAACATCACCGGGACGACCTCCGCCGGCGCCAACCCGGGTAACCCCGGCAACGCCGACCTGCGCCCCGAGCGCGGCACGGAAATCGAAGCTGGGCTGGATGCCAGCTTCTGGAACGATCGGGTTAGCACCGAGCTGACGTACTACAACAAGAAGACGACCGACCTCATCATCGCCAAGCCGATTCCGCCGTCACTCGGATTCAACACCAATCCGCTGGCTAACGTCGGCGAGGTGCTCAACAGCGGGCTTGAGCTGGCGGTGAACGTCACAGCCGTGGAGCTCAACAATTTTTCGTGGACGTTTCGCGCCGGCGGCAACACCCTGCACAACGAGTTGACCGACCTGGGCGGGGTCGCACCGTTTTCCCTCTCGAGAAACACGAACCGCGCCATACAGGGTGAACAGCTTGGCGTGTATGTCAGCAAGCGGATCAAGTCGATCAACGAGGCGACGGGTGTGGTGACGGTCAGCGATACGCTCGAACCGGTCGGCAACCTCTACCCCACGCTCGAGTGGAACCTCAGCAACACGGTCACGCTGTTCAAGAATCTGCGTATCACGGCATCGGTCGATGCGAAGCGTGATTTTATCGTTCACAACTTTCGCGACTACTACACCGAAACGCTCCTGATCCACAGCAATCGCCGGCTGGACCCCAACGTGCTGTCGCGGCGCGAGCGGCTGCGTCGGTATGGCAACGACACGCCCGGCACGCCAGCGTTTGTCACGCTCACCGGTGCCTCGGCGACGACGAGCGACGTGTTTGAAGCGTACCTGCAACGGGGTGACTTCGTCCGATTCCGTGAACTCTCGGCGTCGTACTTCATTCCCAAGAGGTTGCTCAGCCGCTTTGGGAACGTGGCCCAGAACGCATCGGTGACGTTCGCCGTGAAGAATCTCAAGCTCTGGACCAAGTACGAGGGCCCCGATCCGGAGGTCATCGCCGAGAACGCCGCATTCGATCGAGAGGACTTCTTCTCCCTTCCGCAGCCGCGTCGCGCCTCGCTACGCTTCGACTTCACCTTCTAACGCGCCAGGAGATCAAAATGACGATGTTCCAACGCGCGTTTCCGCGCACCGTGATCGGCATGGCGCTCGCACTCAGTGCGACCGCCTGCGGCAACGACTTCTTCAAGGTCACCAATCCCAACGTGATCGACGCCGCCGAGGTCGATGGCGCGTCGAGCGCCGGCTCGCTGTCGGCGTCGGTCCAGCAGAACTTTGCGACTGCGGTGGGGACCTTCATTCAGTTCAGCTCGCACTTCACGGGCGAGACGTACATCATGGAGACCAGCGGCGCCCAGAACGAGTTCGGGCGGCGCGAGGTCTCGGAGTTGAACGGCCAGGCCTTTGCCCAGTGGCGGGACATGTCGCTCGCCGCCGCCTCGGCCAAGCTGATGCTCGACCTCGAGCTCCCGACGCCCACGACGAACATCAACATCGCCCGGGCGGCCACGTTCCGCGCCTACGCAATGCTCTTCCTGGCGACGGATTTCTGCACGGGAGCGTTGTCGTCGGGGCCGGAATTGAACAACGCGCAGATGCTGGACTCGGCGGTCTTCTGGTTCACGAAGGGGATGGAGGTCGGGACGGCAAACGCCTCCGCCGCTGGTGTCGCGCTTGCCCGCACGGCCCTGGTTGGTCGTGCACGCGCCAAGTTGCAGAAGGGCGACAAGGCTGGAGCCCTCATCGACGCGAACGCCGTGCCCGATGGTTTCACGTTCATGCTCACGTTCCAGGACGACCTGGCCAATCGGGTGCGACTCTCGAACGCGCTCTGGCGTGGCACCGTTGATCGCAGCGTGATCAGCGTGCCGCCCTATTACCAGACGACCGACCCGCGCGTGAAGTGGCTCCCCCCGGGGCAACACCCCTACAACGCCTGGGATGCCGCCGCTGGGGCGTACGTGATTCAGCAGAAGTACACCGGCTATGCGTCGCCTATCAGGCTCGCATCGAAGCTCGAGGCAGAGTACATCGCCGTCGAGGCATCGGGCGACATGGCGCAGCAGTTGGTGCTGATCAACCGCCAGCGTCGGTCGGTTTCGCTTCCCGACTACAGCGGGCCGGTGAACGCCGCCAGCGTGCTGCGCGAACTCTTCGACCAGAAAGGCTTCGACTTCTGGCTCGAAGGCATGCGGCTCGCCGACTTCCGTCGGCAACCGATCGCCGCATCGCGCTACGTCCCGGTCGCCGGCTCTGCCTACTGGAGGCCGAATCTCGGCACCGTCGGCACCCAGACGTGCTATCCGCTTCCCTTCCAGGAGCGAGACAACAACCCGAACTTCAAGTAGAAGAAGACGGGAGGCCGAGTAGACGAGAAGACAAGAGCCGGGGGGGCAACCTCCCGGCTCTTGTTGCGTCCTGCGGCGCCACTCCTCCCTTCCGCAGGTAGTCGAACGCGAGGTTCGCCAGCGCGCCCACGCCAACTGACAGCGTTCCTGCATCGTCGAGGCAGAGCGGGCGTGATTCGCCGGCTGGGTCGCCGGCTGGGTCGCCGGATCGGCGCCCTTCGGGGAACCGCCGAGCACGAAGCAGACGCCGGGGATCTCGCGCGGAGCGCTATCGGTCGCGAGCTGGTGCACCCACCATTGGCATCGTCGTACGGTAACGCTATCGTTACCGCATGACGCACGCCCTCGATGCTCTCGGCAACCCGGTCCGCCGCAAGATCCTGTATGCGCTGCGTGCCGCTCCCCAGTCGGTCGGCGACATTGCGCGACGATTTCCCATCAGCCGACCTGCGGTGTCACGGCACCTTCGCGTGTTGCAGGAGGCAGGACTCGTGCATGCGATGGACGAGGGGACGCGCAACCTCTACACGGTGCGACTGCAGGGCTTCGCCCCGGTGCGCGACTTCGTGGACAGCTTCTGGGGGACCGCCCTGCAGCGGCTCGAGGAGCTATCGCGGCGATGATCCGGCACTCCGTGCAGCTCGCGCTCTCCCTGGAGGCAGCGTTCGAGCTCTTCACCACCGGAATCAGTGAGTGGTGGCCGCCAGAGAATCGTCACCTCGGCGACCGAGCAAGCACCCTGCACCTGCAGGAGACAGGGCGCTTCTTCGAGCGAGCCACCGATGGTCGGGAAGTGGAGCTGGGTCTAGTGCTGGAGTGGGACGCGCCGCGGTTCCTGTTGCTCGACTTCTACGTCGCCACCGGGCCGGCGCACCCGACGCGGGTCGAGGTTCGCTTCGAGCAGGTGGCCGACGGCACCGTCGTCGAGGTCACGCACAGCCCGACAGGGGCGAGCGAGGCGCTCTGGGAGGGACGCGTCCACCGCTATGTGGCGGCCTGGCAGCGCGTACTTGCCGCCCTGGAAGTGGCGGCCGGTCGCGCGGGCGACATCGCTGGTTGATGGGACTCGTCGCCGTGCAGTGTATTGCACATTGGTAACGACCACGTTACCATTGCGTCCATGAAATTCTTTGCGACGAAGACGATGATCCAGGCGAAGCCCGAGGTCATCTGGTCCCTGTTGACCAACGCTGCGGACTATCCGACGTGGAACTCCACCGTGGACCGTGTCGACGGACAGGTTGCGCCGGGCGAGCGCATCACGGTGCACGCGAGCGCGGCAAAGGGGCGGGCGTTCCCGTTGACCGTGCAGTCGTTCGATGCGCCGCGCCGCATGGTGTGGAGCGGCGGAATGCCGCTGGGGCTGTTTAGCGGCCGTCGAACGTTCACCCTCACGCCGCAGCAGGACGGTGTCGTGGAGTTCTCGATGCGCGAAGAGTTCACGGGGCTGCTGGCGCCGCTGATCACCAAGTCGATCCCCGACCTGCAGCCGGCATTCGACACCTTCGCCGCCGACTTGAAGCGCAGGGCGGAGCAGGGGCGCTAAAGGTCATCTCACAAATGGTCAACGGCCCACGGCCGGCGCGGCGCGCCGGCGCGACCGGCGACTCTTTGTGAGATGACCGGCAATCGTGCGGTGCTCCCCCGTCTGCCGGCCGCTTCCTACTGCGCGACACCGCTCTTCCTGAGGTAGTCCACCGCGAGGTTGGCCAGCGCGCGCACTCCCGTCGGCAGCGCGCCCTCATCGACAAAGAAGAGCGGCGAGTGGTTGGCCGGCTGCGTCGCGGGGTCGGAGCCGGTCGGGGAGCCGCCGAGCATGAAGAAGACGCCGGGAATGTCGCGCGTGAACTCCGGGAAGTCCTCGGAGCCGGTGATCGGGTTCACGATCCGAAATCCGCCGTTGCCTGCCGATCGCTGCAGGGTGGGCGTCATCTGGTCGAGCAGCGTCGCGTCGTTCTGCGTGATGAGGCCCCCGGTGGCAATCGACACCTCGGCGGTGGCGCCGGCCGAGTGGGCGATGCTCTCGGCAGTGCGCTTGATGCGCGTGTGAATCTCGGCGCGCATCGCCGCGTCGAAGGTGCGTATCGTCCCGACCATCACCACGCTGTCCGGGATGATGTTGCCGCGGTTGCCGCCCTGGATCATGCCGACGGTGATTACCCCGGGCGCCGCCGTCACGTTGATCTGCCGGCTGGCGATCGTTTGCAGCCCCAGCAGGATCTGCGCCGAGACGATGATCGGGTCAACGCCGGACCACGGCGCCGAGCCGTGCGTCTGTCGCCCTTTCACGATGATGTTGAGACCGTCGGCGGCCGCCAGCAGGCCGCCGGGGCGGGTGCTGATCGACCCCAACTCGCCGGGGAAGACGTGCAACCCGAAGATTGCCGACGGGCGGGGGTTCTCCAGCGCACCATCGGCGATCATCGCCTTGGCCCCACCCAAGCCTTCTTCTGCTGGCTGGAAGATGAACTTCACGGTGCCCGGAATGCGCGGCTTCATCCCGGTCAGCACCTCGGCAACTCCCATCAGGATCGCCACGTGGTTGTCGTGGCCGCACGCGTGCATCACGCCGACTTCGGAGCCGTTGTACATCGTGCGCACCGTGCTCTTGAACGGCAGGTCGACCTGTTCGGTCACGGGGAGGGCGTCCATGTCG
>Ga0138256_10008769_pt1 | contig 10614 bp, 10 predicted proteins | sample KNB2016incub_MG_FD_105486 | JGI IMG/M metagenome (GOLD analysis project Ga0138256, IMG submission 105486) | Active sludge microbial communities from wastewater in Klosterneuburg, Austria - KNB2014incub_MG | ecosystem: Engineered > WWTP > Activated sludge > Unclassified | place: Austria... | reverse complement strand
CTGGTCTCTTCCGGCACCGAGGCGACGATGAGCGCCATCCGCCTCGCGCGCGGCTTCACCGGCCGCGACGCCATCGTCAAGTTCGAAGGCTGCTACCACGGCCACGCCGACAGCCTGCTCGTCAAGGCCGGCTCGGGCGCGCTGACTTTCGGCAACCCCTCCTCCGGCGGCGTGCCCACGGATTTCGCCAGGCACACCCTGGTGCTCGACTACAACGATACGCAGCAGATGGAGGACACCTTCGCCAGGCTCGGCAACCAGATCGCCGCCGTCATCGTCGAGCCGGTCGTCGGCAACATGAACCTCATCGTGCCGAAGCCCGATTTCCTGCAGGGCATGCGCCGACTGTGCACGCAACACGGGGCGGTGCTGATCTTCGACGAAGTGATGACCGGCTTCCGCGTCGGCCTGACCGGCGCGCAAGGGCATTTCGGCATCCGGCCGGACCTCACCACCCTGGGCAAGGTGATCGGCGGCGGCATGCCGGTCGGCGCTTTCGGCGGCCGCCGCGACATCATGGAGAAGGTCGCCCCGCTGGGGCCGGTCTATCAGGCCGGCACCCTCTCTGGCAGCCCGGTGGCGGTGGCGGCGGGCCTCGCCACTCTCAGGCTGGTGTCGCGGCCGGGCTTCTACGAACAACTCGCCGCAAAGACGCAGCGCCTGATGCACGGCCTGCAGGCGGCGGCGAAGGAGCAGGGCGTGACCTTCAGCGCCCAGTCGGTCGGCGGCATGTTCGGCCTCTATTTCCGTGCTGCGCCCCCGGCCTCCTACGCCGAGGTGATGGAATGCGACAGGGAGGCCTTCAACCGCTTCTTCCATGCCATGCTCGAGAAGGGCGTCTATTTCGCGCCCTCGGCCTACGAGGCCGGCTTCGTCTCTGCCGCGCATTCCGACGCCGACATCGCGGCAACCTGCGCCGCGGCCGAGGCCGTCTTCTCAAGCCTTTAGGTTGCTTTGCCGATAAGGGACGCATAGGCTCGATCCCGACCGGGGCCGCGCATCGGCCCGCAGAGGAGAATGTGCAAGTGAGCAATGTTCCCGTCCTTCCGCTTTCCGCCGCCAACCGCGACGCCATGCGCCGCCACTTCCTCGCCCTCACGGCCGAGGATCTGCGCTTGCGCTTCGAGCACGTGATTTGCGAGGAATCGCTGCTGAAATACGTCGACGCGATCGACTTCGACCGCGACGCGGTATTCGGCGTCTTCGACGACCGGCTCGAACTGGCCGGCGTGGCGCACCTCGGCCTGCGCGGCGAGATCGCCGAGTTCGGCGTCAGCGTCGCCCCCGGCCACCGCGGCGAGGGCATCGGCACGGCGCTCTACCGGCGGGCCTATGAATACTGCCGCAACCACCGCATCCGCAGCCTCTTCGTGCACTGCCTGCACGAGAACGCGGCGATGATGCACATCGCCCGCAAGGCCGGCATGGAGATCGTGACGGACACCAACGAGGTGGAAGCCCGCCTGCGCGTGCCGGCCGGCGACCCCCTGAGTTTTACGGAGGAAATGATCGGCGACCGGGTCGGACTGTTCGACCTGGCGCTGAAGTCGCAGTTCTTCGCCGCGCGCACCTTCGCCGAGGCCATGACCAGCGCCGCCGAGCGCCTCGCCCGCCCCTCACAGCAGGAACAGGGTGGCGAGGCCGAGGAAAATAAAGAAGCCGCCTGAGTCCGTCACGGCGGTGATGATCACGCTCGAACCCACCGCCGGGTCGCGTCCCAGGCGCTGGCGCAGCAGGGGCACGGCGGCGCCGACCAGCGCCGCCAGCATCAGGTTGAGCGTCATCGACGCCGTCATCACCAGACCAAGCGGCACACTGCGATACAGCCACCAGGCGACGAATCCGAGCAGGCTGCCCCAGATCAGGCCATTCACCACCGCCACGCCGATCTCCTTGCGCACCAGGGCGCGCGCACTGTCCGGCCGCACCTGGCCCAGCGCCATGGCGCGCACGATCATCGTGATCGTCTGGTTGCCCGAGTTGCCGCCGATCCCGGCGACGATGGGCATCAGGGCCGCCAGGGCGACCAGCTTTTCGATCGATCCCTCGAAGGCGCCGATGACGCGCGAGGCGACGAAGGCCGTCACCAGATTGATGGCCAGCCACGACCAGCGGTTCCGCACCGAGTCCCATACCGAAGCGAAGAGGTCCTCCTCCTCGCGCAGGCCGGCCTTCGAAAGGCGCTCCGCCTCGCTCGCCTCGCGAATGAAATCGACCACCGCGTTGACCGTGACCCGCCCGACCAGCCGGCCGGCCTTGTCCACCACCGGCGCCGAAACCAGGTCATAGCGCTCGAAGGACTGCGCCGCCGTCTCCGCCTTGTCGTCCGTCGCCAGCGCGAGCGACTCGTCCACCATGATGTTCGAGACCATCTCGTCCGCATCGGTGACGAGCAGGCGGTTCAGCGGCAGGGTGCCCTGCAGGCGCTCCTCGCGGTCCACGACGAAGAGCTGGTCGGTGTGGTCGGGCAGTTCGTCGAAGCGGCGCAGGTAGCGCAGCACCACCTCCAGGGTGACGTCCTCGCGCACGGTGATCACGTCGAAGTCCATCAGCGCCCCGACCGCATCCTCCTCGTAGGACATCGCCTCGCGCAGCTGCTCGCGCTCCTCGATCGGCAGGGCGCGGAACACGTCGCGCATGACCTCGTTGGGAAGGTCCGGCGCCAGGTCGGCGATTTCGTCGGTGTCGAGCTGCTCGGCCGCGGCCACCAGCTCCTGCGAGTCCATCGCCTCGATGAGCGTCTCGCGCACCGCGTCGGAGACCTCGAGCAGGATCTCGCCGTCGCGATCGGTCTTGACAAGGTCCCAGAGAAACAGGCGCTCGTCCAGCGGCAGCGCCTCGAGGATGAAGGCAACGTCCGCCGGATGCAGATCGTCGAGCAGGCCGCGCAGCTCCGCGATGTGCTGCTTGTGCACCAGATTCTCGACCAGCTCGTGGCGCGGCATTTCCTGCCGATGCACCAGGCCCTCGACGACGCGATGCCGCGCCAGCAGGGCCTGCACCTTGCGCAGGTCATGCTGCACGTCTTCGCTATGACGGATATCCTCGCTGTCGACCATGATCGCCCGCTACGCCGGCGGAATGCGGCGAAGTGCGGATTGTAAGGAAAACGCGCCGGCGGCGCGACTGAAACGCGCTCAAGGCAACTCGGCGGCCGCCATGCGTTCGAGGATCACGCGGGTGCGTTCGGCGAGATAGGCGGAATTCGGCAGCCGCTCGAAGCGCCGCGGATTGGGCAGCATCACCGCCAGCCGCGCCGCCTGCTCCGCCGACAGCTGTGCCGCCGGCACGCCGTAATAGTGGCGCGCCGCGGCCTCGGCACCGAAGACGCCGGTACCCCACTCGACCACATTGAGGTAGATCTCCAGGATGCGCCGCTTGTCCAGCACCGCCTCCAGCATCAGGGTGATGACCGCTTCCTGCGCCTTGCGCCAGGGCGTCTTCTCCGGCGTCAGGAACAGGTTCTTCGCCAGCTGCTGCGTGATGGTCGACCCGCCGGCGACGACCCGGCCCTTCTTCTGGTTCTTCTCCAAGGCCTTCTGGATACCCTCCCAGTCGAAGCCTTCGTGCTCGGAAAAACGCGCGTCCTCGGCGGCGATCGCCGCGCGCTTGAGTTGCACCGAGATGCGCCCGTAGGGCACCCAATGGTGCTTGAGTTCCGCCGCCGGGTTCTTTGCGCGCAGCTCGTCGAGGCGCTGTGCCATGAAGCGGGTGCTGCCGGGGTTCGAATACCGCCAGGCCACCACCCAGCCGAGGTACCATCCCTGCCAGGCGAGCACGGCCAGGGCCAGCCCGGCCAGCAGGCGCCGGGCCCATTTCCACACGGACTTCATGCCGCGCGCAGCCCGGCCAGCACCGGCGCCGTGTCCGGCCGCATGCCGCGCCAAAGGCAGAACGACTCGGCCGCCTGCTCGACCAGCATGCCGAGGCCATCGGCCAGGCGGCTCGCGCCCTGCTCCCCCGCGGCGCGCAGGAATGGCGTCACGCCCTTTCCGTAAACCATGTCGTAGGCACAGCTTGCCGGAGCGAAAAGCCCTGCCGGCAGCGGTGGCGCCGCGTCTTCCAGGCTGGCCGCCGTGGCATTGACGACCAGATCGAAGCAGCGCCCGGCAAGTTCGTCGAAACCGCCCGCATCCGCCACCCAGCCGGGTGCACGCGCGGCGAACTCCGCCGCCAGCCGACGCGCCTTGTCGGCGCTGCGGTTGGCCAGCGCCAGTTTGGCCGGTCGCTCCTGCAACAACGGCAGCAGGACGCCGCGCGCGGCGCCGCCGGCGCCCAGCAGGAGCACGCGTTTGCCACGCAGGTCGAGGCCGAGGTTGCGCCTCAGGTCGGCCACCAGGCCGACGCCGTCGGTGTTGTCGCCGTGGATGCCGGCGGCGGAAAAGACGAGGGTGTTGACCGCACCGGCCGCCTCGGCGCGCGCGGATCGCGTGTCGGCCAGGCGGCAGGCCTCGACCTTGAACGGCACCGTCACGTTCATGCCGCGCCCGCCCGAAGCGATGAAGGCGCGCACGGTTGCGGCGAAGGCATCGAGGGGCGCGAGGATCGCCTCGTAGCACAGGTCCTGGCCGGTCGCCCGCGCGAAGGCGGCGTGGAGTTGCGGCGATTTCGAATGGGCAACCGGATTGCCGATGACGGCGTAGCGATCGGTCATTCGGAACGCAACTGGTCGGCGCGGGTAAAGACCCAGGTGCGGGCGAAGCCGATGATGTCGGTCTGGCCGCGCAGTTCCGCGGGGAAGTTCGCGTAGGGCGCGGCGATGCGCACCACGCGCAATGCCGCTTCGTCGAGGATGCGATGGCCGGAAGAGCGGCGGACCTCGACCTTTTCCAGGCTGCCGTCGCTCTTGATCGAGACATACAGCAGCAGGTTGCCGTAGAGCCGGCCCTTGGCCGCTTCGGGATAATTCAGGTTGCCGACGCGCTCGACCTTCTGCCGCCAATCCTCGAGATATTGCGCCTCGACCGCCTTTTCCGCGCGCGCGCCGATTTCCTTGCGCCGCGGCCGCTTGTTGTACTCCTCGATCTGGCGCTCGATTTGCGCCTCCATGCGGGCAATGGCCAAGGCGCTCTGCGCCAGCTCCAGTCCGTTGGCGGGAACTGGCTCCGGCTGCGCCTCGCTCGGCCGCGCCTCGACCTGGACGGCCCGCTTGCTGCGCGACTGGGTCAGCAGCTTCTGCTGCTGGACCTCGAGATCCTGCACGCGGCGCTGCGCCTCGATCAGGCTGTCCCCCGCCTGCACCTGCGCGGACGCCGGCAGCGGCGTCTTGGCCCGGCGGTTCTCGTCCGTGTTGCCGCCGCCGTCGAGGTTGGCCTGCGCCTTGGCCTGGGCCTGCGTCGGCTTGCGCGCGCTCTTGGCATTCACCAGGATGACTTCGAGCGCGCTGTCTTTGGCGCGCCCGACGGCGTCCGGGAACTTGAAGTGGAGGGACAGGGCGAGCGCGTGAAGGGCGATCGATGCCGCGAACGCGAGGGTGGTTGTGCTGACGCCGGAGAAAAATTGCGCGAAATCCGCTTTCGGCCTATTCGGCATCGGTGCTGCAACGGCGCGGCGCCCCGGAACGGACATGGGCCGGAATTCTACTCCGGAATCGCGGCGTCATCGACGCCCCCGGCGGATTCCGCCGCAAGCGTCGTCAGGTAACGACAGCCCGCCTCGGCCTCCAGCAGGTCGATGTCGCCGATCGCCACGCTGACGCGGGTGCGCGGATCGCAGGCCGGCAGCGAGGGGCAGCGCAGGAACAGCGGCACGCGCTCCAGGCGCACGAGGCTCTCGCGCACCACCCGCGCCGGCGTCTCGGCCACCTGCTCCTGGATCAGCCAGCGCAGGCACCAGTAGCGCTCCATGCCACGCTGAAACTCCGCGTAGGCAGCGTAGGTGACCTCGAAATCGCGCATCGCCGCGAGCAGCGCCTCGGAACGCACGGTAAACGGCGGCGGCGTACCACCGATGTGGGCAAGCAGTTGCCACTGGTTCAGCAGGTCCACATAGCGCCGCAGGGGGGAGCTCGACCAGGCGTAGCAATCGACGCCGAGCCCTTCGTGGGACAGGGCTGCCGTCGTCATGCGTACCTTGCCGGCGGACTGGGCGCGATAGATCGCGGCGAAGCCGGCGTCGGCCAGCAGTTTGCCCCAGGTGGCGTTGGCGGCGATCATCAATTCGGCCACCAGCTTGTCCAGCGGCGAGCCGCGCTTGCGTTCGACAATGCTGACACGGCCATCCGCCTCGCTCCAATCGACGTCGAAGCTGAACTCGGTCGGCTGAAAACCGGCCGACGGCTTGCCGCGACCGGCTTCCAGCACCGTGGCGAACTCCCACAGCAACGTCAGCTCGCGCCGGTAGGCGAAGTCGGGACCGCCGCCGGCGACCGTCGCCTCGTTGAATAGCGGCTCGATGTCGTGGTGGCGCAGGTTGGCGACCACCGGCACGCGTTCGACGCGCGTCTCGCTGCCGCGGATGACGTAGTCCGGCGCCACGTCGAGGTAGAGCGAAAGCGCCGGGCGCGCCTGCCCGGCGCCGAGCGTGAAGCGGGCCACCGCGTCCTCGGGCAGCATCGTGATCTTGCGGCCCGGCATGTATACGGTGGACAAGCGGCCGCGAGCGATCCCGTCCAGCGCCGAACCGGGCGCGAAGCCGAGGCCCGGCGCGGCGATGTGGATGCCGATGCGCCAGCCGCCGCCCGCTTGCGGCGTCACCGAGAAGGCATCGTCGATTTCGGTGGTGGCGGCGTCGTCGATGGAAAACGCGGCGACCTCCGCGCGCGGCAGGTCGTCCGGCTCCGCCACCGGCGGCAGCTCGGTGAAACCGGTGCCCTGCGGGAAGAACTCGTAGAGGAAGCGATCGAGGTGGTAGTCGTGGCTGGAGGGCAAGGCGCCGCAGCGCGCGAGCAGCCGGGCCGGTGACAGGCCGGTTTCCGCGGTCGCCAGTTCCAGCGCCTTGGCCTCGCCGCGATTACGGTCCGGCTTGTAGAGGAGGGAGCGGAGCAGCGGCGGGAACTCCGCGGGCAGCCGGCCGTCGCGCAGTTCGGCGGCCATCCGCTCGATGGCACGGGCCTGCTGCTGCTTCTTTTCCAGTCCGGCGAGGGCGGCGCGCAGGATCTCCGGCGGCGCCTTGCGGAAACGCCCCTTGCCCTTGCGGTGAAAATGGATCGGCGCCGCGTGCAGGCGCAGCAGGATGGCGGCCGCCTCGACCGGCTCGGCGGCACGGCCGTGGTACTCGCGCGCCAGTTCGTCGAAGGCGAACTCCGCATCCGCGCACACGTCCCAGAGGAATTCCACCTCGATCCCCTCGGCTTCGGCTTCGGCGCGGTCGAGCAGTTCCGCCGGCGCCGGCGCGGCAAAGCGCAGCAGGACACTGGCGGCCTTGACCTTGACGCGCTTGCCAGTGCTGGTTTCGACCTGGAGCGAGCTGACGTTGTCGGCGAGCACGGTGCCGGCCTTGAACGCGCCGTCCTCTTCAAACAGGACATTCATCGGGGAGTGCGGAAAGCAGGAGGGATCGGCGCGATTATACCCGACGCGCCAGCGCCACCAGCAGCTCGCTCTCCGGCAGATAGCTCCCGCCGTCGCGCCAGGGCGCCAGCTCGACCGCCACTTCCTCGCCCAGACGCACCAGCAGTGCCGGTGGCAGGCGCGCGAGTCCCGCCGCGGCGCCTCCCGCCAGGTCGCGAAACGCCTGCCAGTAGTGCTGCGCGCTGGCAAAGCGGCAGGCCAGGCGCTGCGGCCGCACGACGACGTCGGCGAAACCCGCCTCCTCCAGCACCTGACGCAGGTGCGCCGGGGCGCCGAAGCGGAAGGGGGACAGGCGCTCGACGCGCGGCGGCGGCAGGACGCGGCGGAGGCAGTCGAGGGCGCAGGCGACCAGCGGTGCGCGCGGCGCCTCGCCCCAGACCGAAAACACCGCCAAGCCACCCGGCCGCAGGACCCGGCGCAACTCCGCCAGGGCGCGCGGCACGTCCGGAAAGAACATCAGGCCAAGCCCGCACAGCGCCCGGTCGAAGGTGCCGTCGGCAAAGCACAGCCGCTCGGCGTCGGCGGCGGCGAAGGCGGGTCCGCCGGCCGGCGCGCGCCGCTTGCCCTCGAGCAGCGCCAGCTCCGCGATGTCGCTGGCCACCACCAACCCGTCGCGTAGGCGCGCCGCCGCCTCGCGCGCGAGCACGCCGGGCCCGCTCGCCAGGTCGAGCACGCGCTGACCCGGCCGCAGGCCGGCCGCATCGAGCAGCGCGGCATCAAGGCCGGTGCGCAGGACGGCGCCGTCCGCGTAGCGCGATGCAATCAGGTTGTAGCCGGCGCGCTCTTCGCGCTTGAAGCGGTCCGCGTCGAAACTCACGGCCGCAACCCGGCGAAGGCGACGATCATCTCGATGTAGTCGTCGAAGCGCGTGAAGCCATGGTCGCCGCCGGGCAGGACCACCTGTTGCGCACCGGCGTACTTCGCCACGGCCTGGCGATAATCCAGTACCTCGTCGCCGGTTTCCGCCAGGAGCAGGAAATCCTGCGGCCGCGAGAGCCGCGGCACCTCGATGGCGCGCAGTTCGTCCACATGCTGCGGGCGGAAGTCGAACGCCTCGCCGGTGTACAGGTTTGTCTGCCGACCGACGAAGGCCGCCAGCGACAGGTGCGCCACCACGGCGGGATTGATCAGCACGGCGCGCAGGCCATGGCGCTCGGCCAGCCAGGTGGCGTAGTAGCCGCCGAGCGAGCTGCCGACCACCGTCACCGGCGTCGCGGCGGCAGCGATCTGCCGTTCGGCCAGTGCGATCGCCGCGGCCGGGCTGACCGGCAGCGCCTCGCACCAGAAGCGGTGGCCGAGTCCGCGCGCTTCCAGGTGTGCCTTGAGCCGGCGCGCCTTCTGCGATTGCGGCGACGAACGAAAGCCGTGCAGGTAGACGATCACCTCAGGCGCTCCAGTTCACCAAGCCGGAGTAGGCGGTGCCGAGCACGACCAGTCCGAACAGGATGCGGTACCAGGCGAACAGGCTGAAATCGTGTGTGGCGATGTAGCGCAGCAGCCAGCGCACGCAGAGGAAGGCGGTAAGGAAGGCGGAAACGAAACCGACCAGCCACATGCCCAGATCGTCGGCGCTGAGCAGATGGCGCTCCTTCCACAACTGGTAGGCGGTGGCGGCGAACAGCGTCGGGATGGCAAGGAAGAAGGAGAATTCGGTCGCCGCCTTGCGGCTCAGGCCGTAAAGCAGTCCGCCGATGATCGTGGCACCCGAGCGCGAGGTGCCCGGGATCAGGGCGAAGGCCTGGGCGAAGCCGAGCACGAGCGCGTCGCGCCAGCCGAGGTCGTCGACCGACTCGACCCGGACCACATGGCGCCGGCGCTCCGCCCAGAGGATGACGAGGCCGCCGACGATAAAGGCCAGCGCCACCGGAAGCGGGCGGAACAGGACCGCCTTGATCGTCTTGCCAAAGACCAGGCCGAGCAGCGCCAGCGGCAGGAAAGCCACCGCGAGGTTCAGGGCGAAGCGGCGCGCGCCGCGGTCCGAGGGCAGCCCGCGCAGCACCGCGCCCAGCCGGGCCCGGTACTCCCAGCAGACCGCGCATATCGCGCCGGCCTGGATGACGATCTCGAACAGCTTGCCGCGCTCGTCGTTGAAATCCAGCAGGTCGCCGACCAGGATCAGGTGGCCGGTCGAGGAGACGGGCAGGAATTCGGTAAGGCCCTCGACCGCGCCGAGGATCAGGGCATGCCACAGGAGGGTCCAGTCCATAGGGCGGCGATGGTAGCATGGGGCCGCCACCCTGCCGGGAGCGCAGCCCATGGAGTTGACCGTCCCGCAAGACCTCGTCGAACGCCTCGCCGCGGCCCGCCGCGTCGCTGTCCTCACGGGCGCCGGCGTATCGGCCGAGTCCGGCATCCCGACCTTCCGCGACGCCCTCACCGGCCTCTGGGCCAACTACGATCCACAGGAACTCGCCACGCCGGAGGGCTTCGCGCGCAACCCCGGCCTGGTGTGGGAGTGGTACGCGGCGCGGCGCGCGCGCATCGGCGAGGCACAGCCGAATCCCGCCCACGCGGCGCTCGCGGCGCTCGAACGCCAATTCGACCAGTTCACGCTGATCACGCAGAACATCGACAGCCTGCACCAGCGTGCCGGCTCGCGGCAGGTCGTCGAGTTGCACGGAAACATCGACCGGGTACGCTGCTCGCGCGAGCAGATCGTGGTGCACGACATCCGCGCCGGCGAATCGCCGCCGCGATGCACCTGCGGCGCCTATCTGCGGCCCGACGTCGTCTGGTTCGGGGAAATGCTGCCGGCGGCGGCGCTGGCGCGTGCGGAAGACGCCGCCGAGCACTGCGAGGTTTTCCTCAGCATCGGCACCTCGACCCAGGTCTATCCGGCGGCCGAGCTGCCGCTGCGCGCCCTTTCCGCCGGCGCCACCGTGGTCGAAATCAACCCGGAAGCGACGGCGCTGACCCGGCACGCCCATTTCGTGCTGGCCGCGCCGGCGGGGATCGCGCTGCCGATGCTGTTGGGTCGCCTGGAAGCAACGGCGCGACGGGCCTGAGGCCGCTCCCGCTCTTCCCGCGGCCTTCAGAAATCGAGCCGCACGTCGCGGGCGTCGATCTTGTCCGTCCGCAGCCGGCCGATGGCGATGACGCCGCG
>Ga0138256_10008768_pt1 | contig 10614 bp, 4 predicted proteins | sample KNB2016incub_MG_FD_105486 | JGI IMG/M metagenome (GOLD analysis project Ga0138256, IMG submission 105486) | Active sludge microbial communities from wastewater in Klosterneuburg, Austria - KNB2014incub_MG | ecosystem: Engineered > WWTP > Activated sludge > Unclassified | place: Austria... | reverse complement strand
CGCCGAGTTCGTGGTGATGTGGAGGTCGGAGCCTCCGCGCTCGACCATGGTCTTGAGCAAATGGTGAAGCGATAGTGGTGGGGCGTCGGCCACAAGTTCCTCCTAGTTCCTGACGTTCGGCATCTGACAACATAACCGAGCGCGTGTCTGGAGCATAACGCTTCTGAGGAATCCTTGTGTGGGGCCTCACAACCTCATGCCTTTCTGGAGGTCCTGCACCCGAACCCCTCGGCAAGAAAGGACAACCGGCCGCCGGCGGCGGCGGGGCACCGTATCATCCCCCCATGCCGTTCCTCTCCCGACGCGGGCTCACGCTGCTCGGGGTTTTCTGCCTCGTCCCCCTGCTGAACTTTCCGCTGGCCCTGATCTCCGCGCGCACCCTCTTCGCCCGGGATATCGGGATGGTGTGGGCTCCCCAGGTGGAGGCGGTCGTGCAGCAGGTCGGACGGGGGGAGATGCCCTCGTTCGACGCGCGCCGGGCCTTCGGTCAGCCCCTGTTCGCCGACCCCCGGGCGGAGGTGCTCTACCCGCCCGCCTGGATCCACTGGATCCTGCCGATGGAGACGTCCTACCCGCTGTTCTGCGCGCTGCATCTGGTGATCGCGGCCCTGGGCGCGGCCCGGCTGGCCCGACGGCTGGCGCCTCAGGCCACGCTCCCCGCGGAGGCGGCCGCCGGCCTCATCTACGCGGCAGGCGGGCCCCTCCTCTCGCTGGTGTCGCACTGGCATCATCTGGCCGCCGCGGCCTGGATGCCCTGGATCCTCGAACGCGCGGAAGGGGGGACGGATGGGAAGACGCCCTGGATCGGCCTGTCCGCCCTGGTGGCCCTTCAGGTCCTGGCCGGATCCCCCGACTACAGTTTCCTCACCTTCGTCCTGTGCCTCCTGCGGCTCCTCACCCGGAGCGATCGGTCGAGAGGCGACAAGGGGCGGGTGCTGGCCGCCCTGTCCCTGGGCGTCGGGCTCGCCGGTGTGCAGCTGCTGCCCTCGTTCGCCTTCGCGCGCGCGGCCGCGCGCGATCCGCTTCCGATCGGATGGGCGGTCGCCCCCCTGCACCCCGCCCTCACCATCGAGACCGCGCTGCCGGTTCGGGTGGAAACCTGGCCGCTGCGGCCCGACCTGCGCAACACCCTCTTGTACAGCGCGCAGGTCTGGATGTTTTCGCACTATCTCGGACTTTCGGCATGGGCCCTGGCCCTCCTCGGCCTCTCGCGGGCCGGTCCGGCCATGCGCCGATTCGCGATGGGCAGCATCGTGCTCGGCCTCGTGTTCGCGTGGGGAGTCCGAAGCGAATGGCTTCAGGCCGTGGTCGCGCACGTGCCACTCGTCTCGGGGTTGAGATTCCCAACCAAGCACCTGGCCGCGGTAAGCCTCGGCCTGTCCGTGCTCGCGGCATTCGGCGTCATCGGCGCGGCCTCGTGGACGGCGGGCGAGCGGAGGCGAATCCTCGCGGGCACGGCCCTCGCCATCACCGGATGCGCCCTGCTCTTCCTCGGCGCCACGGATCTCCGAGCGCCCTTCGACGGGAGCGCATTGATCAGCCCGGCGCTGGCCCTCGCCGCGCTCGTGGGCATCCTGCGCCTCGGCGGCGCCCCGTCCATCGCCTGGCTGATCCCGGGGCTTCTGGCTCTTGATCTCCTGGGCGCCAACCGCGCGGTCAACCCGACGACCCCGGCATCGTTCTTCAAGGATCGCCCGCCTCTGACCGCGATCATCCCCGCGGGCTCGCGCATCTACACCTCGGACTATTCGATCCAGCTTCGCGAGCCGCCCACGCGGCTGCCGGAAGGCGCGCCGTATGCGCTCGCCCGGGTGCCCGAGGGCTTCCGACGGGAGGAGGCTCTGGCCCTCGCCGCGACCTGGTATCTGAATCCTCCAAGCGCGTCCCGCTTCGGCTACTTCGGGAGCTTCGACCTCGACGTCCTCGACTTCTACCGCGCTCCCCTCAAGACCGCCATTCGGTCCTTCGTGACCTCTCGCGATCCGGCCTTCGTCATCGACCGGCTGCAGCGCGGCTCGGTCGATTTCGTGGTCACCATGGACCCGGAGGCCCTCTGGAGTTCGCTGCCCCTCGTGAACAGAGAACAGCGATTCTTCGAGGCCCCGGTACGGGTCTACCGCGTTCCCGACCCGTGGCCCCGCGTCCGGATGGAGACCGGAACGGGATCGCTTCTAGCACCCCTCCCCCGCGTGCTCGAGATCCGGGATGGCCGGGTGCGCGCCGAGGTCGACGCTCCCGAGGCCGCGAGCCTGGTGGTGGCCACCTCCTACGACGAGGGCTGGCGCGCGCGCGTCGACGGTATCGAGGTTCCGGTGAGGGAGAACGCGCTCGCCTTCGTAAGCATTCCCTTGAACCCGGGCCACCACCTGGTCGACCTTTCGTATCGGCCGCCCCTGCTCACCGCGGGAGCTCTTCTATCCGCTCTGGCTCTCATCGCCGCCTTCGGAGCGGCGTTCAGGGAAGGCGCGTAGGGCTCCCCTTCGCGGCTCAATCCGTGGTGTCGGGGCTGCGGTTCATCAGAAGGGAGAAGAACAGGAAGAGGGCGGTCAGCGCGGAGAGGCTCACTCCGATCACCGCGGAAGTGGGCAGGAAGCGGAACTCGACCCGGTGATTCCCCGCCGGGACTTCGGCGCCCACGAAGATCGCGTTCGCGCGCTCGAGTTTCGCCGCCCGGCCATCCACGTAGACGCGCCAGCCAGGCATGAAGCCCTCGAGCACGCTCACGAACGCAGGCGAGTTCGCCGAGGTCTCCACCACGACGTCGTCCGCCCGGCGCTGCACCACGCGGGCGTTGCCCCGAAAGTCCGGGGACGCGGGCCGGACCGGACCGTCGTCCACGAGCACGGTGGTGAAGGGATCGAAGCCCGGATCCAGCAGTCCCCGCAAGTCCGAGCCCGCGCTCCGGGTTCGCCCCGAGGTCATGAAGGCGCGCGGCAGCGGGTTGGGCACTTCGAAGACGCGAAGGTCTTCGGGGTAATAGCTCTTTCGGCGAGCGAGGAGACTCAGGTCCTCGAGGTCCTTTTCGTGGCGCGCGGCGACCCGGGTCACGCCTGAAAGCTGAAGGAGTTTGAGGAAGCCGGGCGTTCCTTCCACGCCCCGCAGGCCGACGGTGAGGCGCGCCAGACGGCGGTCGAAAAGCAGCCGAAGATCCACGTCCCACGCGTAGTCGACCCTCCAGAAGGCTCCGGTCAGGGGAGTGAGATAGGCGTTCGAGGCGATGAGGGTGGCGGTGTCGGGAGCCACGCCGTCGAGGCCCACCAGACCCGCGCTGTCCGTGGTCGCGGTGCGGCCGAGATACTTGAGGGCGCGGCCCTCGAAGAGAGCGTAGTCGTAGACGTAGAGGCGTCCGTCGCCGGGCGGCTTCAGGACATCGAGATGCTCGGGCTTGTAGCTCAGAACCGTCGACGGCACGATGGCGTTGAACCCGGCGTGGAAGAGGTGACTCACCCAGAGAGTGGCGAGAAGGAGCAGGGATCCGAACAGGGCCCCGGGCTTGCCCGGCGCGCGCAGAACGTAGGCCGCCTGCACGGTGAGGACACCCACGGTCACGAGGAGCTGAAGCGGGAGACGGCTCCAGAACTCGGCGAGGCCCGCCACCTCCTTCATGTCGAGGAGCAGGGCGGCGAAGGGGGTCAGCGCCGGGCCCATGAGGGCCAGCGCCGCCGCGACCAGGATCACAACGCCGGCAAGGGCCGCGGCCCTCGCTCTCGAAGAACGGCGCACCGCCATCACGCCCACGCCGGCGAGGACGCACACCAGGATGGTCACCGGGATCATGGCCTTGCTCGGGAATCGGAGAATCTTGAGGGGAGGAATCAGCGCGACCGCCCACGAGTAGGCGATCGCGTTCTTGCCGAGGGCGATCACGAAACCCAGGGCGACGCCCAGAAAGCAGGCGAGTCGATTCCGGCGAGGGGCGGTCGAATCCGCGAGCGCGGCGAGGCCGAAGGGAAGGAGGGCGGTGCCCAGGAACATCGACCCCAGGAAAGGCTCGCGGCCTTCGAAGATCGCGGTCCGCCATTCCGGCCGAAGGGGAAGCGCGGTCAGGGGAACGGGAAGAAAGAACTCGAGAAGCGCGAAGGGATGCAGCGACCAGTAGGTGCGGACGGCCTCGGGCAGCGACGATCGCGCGGAGTTCGACACCAGCTCCGCGGCCGGCAGCCAGATGCCGGCGCTCAGCAGGAGGGCGATCGCGCCGCTCGTGACCCACGCCTTCCAGGCTCGAACGTAATCGAGGGGCGGAACGAAGAGGGCGGCGAGGAGGAGGGTCATCGCGCACATGTCGGCGGACCCGGCGAGGATCTGCATGCCGAACACCGCCCCCAGGACCAGGGCGCCGCGCCTGCGGTCACCCTCGACCACCCGGACCACGCAAAGGAGCACCCAGGGAATCCAGGCCGCCCCCGACATGTGATGCCACAGGGTGGCGAGAGACAGCAGCGGACCGCTCGAGAGCCAGGCCAGGCCTCCCACGAGGCCCGCGAGCCAGGACCCGCCGGAGAACCTCCGGGCCAGTTGAGCGATGCCCATGGCCCCGAAGACGGAATGGAGGGACACGAACCAGGCGTAGGCCTGGTGCGGCGGAAACAGGAGGTGAAGCGCGACCGGCGGATACAGGATCTGGCAGCTCGGATCGGCCAGGAGCGGCTGTCCGAAGGCCGAGGTGGGATCGCGCAGAGGCAGGGCGCCTTCGCTCAGTCCCCTCAGGGCGGACTGAACGAGCGGAAAGTAGAGGAGGAAGAGATCCCGTTGGTAGAGCGCGAGCGCGCCCAGGAGAACGGGCGCGCGGAGGAGGAACTCGTACGCGGCGAGAACGGTGAACAGCGCGAAAGTGGCCGCGCGCGGCCGTTCGTGGAAGTAGGAGATCACGAAGAGTAGGCCCTCTTCGGCAGCCCTCCGGCCAGGGTTTCGGGGAAGCTGAACGCGACCACCAGGTACACGGGCACGCTCGAGAGCAGGAGCGCGCTGATTCCGAAGGTGGTGGCGACCGCCACCGCGATCAGCGGAGCCAGCACCGAGAAGATCCCGTTCACTCCCCAGGCCCACGGCACGAGATGGGGGAACGGCGCCTTCATCGCGTCGAGGATGGTGGGCAGGAACACGCCGAGACAGATCCCGATCGGAAGGACCAGGACGCCGGTGATCAGCGCCCGGACCAGGAAGGGCAGCCCGAGGATCGATGACAGTTGCGGGAAGATGAGGAAGTACTCCACGAAGATGGTCGCGGAAAGCAGGTAGGCGACGAAGCGCACGTTCCCGAGCCGGGCCACGATCGATCCCGCCCACAGGGAACCCAGGCCGCTGGACAGAAGCAGGGTGGCGAGAACCACGGAGATCGAGTAGTTCGGGTGGCCGAGGAACAGGCCGAAGAGCTGCATCAGAGCCACCTCGATGGCCAGGTACCCGAGGGCCGCGCCCGCGCAGTAAAGACCGATGCGGCTCTTCCCTTCCGTGGGCAGTCCCCGGCGCAGCAGGAACCGGAGGGGAAGGAAGATCGCGAGGACCATGACCACGCAGACCGCCGCGGCCAGGACGAGGAGGCTCAACTGAAGCACCGGCACCACGGTCCAGTCTTTCGGCTGTTCGGCGAAGAGCACCCGGCCGGGAAAGAGGTGCCACCAGAACGAGAAGTTGAAGAAGAAGGGCCGGTCGTCGGTGGCGGCGTCGATGGCGAAGGGATAGTTCGCGATGTATCGCCGCTCGAAGCGCTCGTTGTCGAGAGCCATGAACTCCTGGTACGCGTTCTTGACTTCCGTCCTGGGCGACCCGGGCTCGAAGGAGATGCCGAAGCTCGGCCGCTGTGAACTCCAGGCCCGGAGTTTCTCGATCTCGGCCTCGCTGAACGGGTTCCGCTTCACCAGCAGGGCGGTGAAGTAACCGGTGTGCTCGGTCAGCATCACGATGTGCTTCCGGGGTTCGGCGACGCCCCGGCGGCGCAGGGCTCCGACCGCGGTGGTGAGGGCCCGGAGCATCTCCCGGGCGGGGATGTGCTCGAGTCGCATCATGTTCAAGACGCCGTGCTCGGACAGGCGGCTCAGGTACAGGTCGAAGGCTTCCGCGGTGTAGAGATAGTTCTCCGAGAACACATGAGCGGCCCCCGGGGTGCCGCTGTAGGAGTCGACACCCGAGAGCTGAATGATGTCGTAGGTCTCGGGAGTGGTGGACAGGTAGTGCCGGCCCTCCGCGTTTACGAGCTTCACCCTCGGATCGGTCACCCAGTGCTTGAAGTAGTCCCGGAAGACGTTCCGCACGATGTTGAGGGTCGCCGCGTTGATCTCGATCCCCGTGACCTCGGACACGTCGAAACGCAGCGCGGTCAGGATGTCGAATCCGCCGCCCACGCCGATGACCGCGACCTTGGGCCGCGGCATCAGGGTTGCGTAGTAGCCGGAGGCGTAGATCGTCTCCTCGATGCCGATGAGCGACTCGGGGGTCCCGTCGTAGTCGACTCCGGTGGTGAAGGCGTAGTTGTTCTGGGTGAGGAGCTTCCGGAACCGGCGAAGGAAGGTCGCGTTCTCGCCGAAGAGCGAGGCGTAGATCCCAGGATCGGGAACGCGACCTGGAACCGAGGCGATCTCGATGCGGGCCACCGGGTCCCATTCCGTGTACTCGAGAACGGTCTTCGTCCGCGGATCACGGGTGGCGGCGAGCATGGTGCCGTCGGGGTAGTAGATGGCGAGGATCTCGTTCCGCTTGACCAGGCCGATCGAGAGCGCCGCAAGGGTGAGGACGCAGAGCAGCCGGAGAGCGGCGGCCTTCGGCCGCAGGAGGATCATGGAGCCAAGCACCAGGAGGAGGGAGGCTCCCACGATCATGGTCTCCACGCTGAAGTAGCGGAACAGGGGCAGGACCACGAGGGCGCCCAGGGCCGACCCCATGAGGTCGAAGAAGTAGATCCTCCGCGTGGGCAGCCGTTCGTCCGAGAGAAGAGCGCCCAGCATGATTCCGGCGAAGGCGAAGGGCACGGTCAGCAGCAGGGCGTAAGGCGCCCACTCGAGGAACGATTCCACCAGGGCCATCCGGGTGAACATGCCCTGGGTTTGCGCCCTGGACGCGGTGAAGAGGCCGGTCGCGATGACGGCGGACAATCCGAGCAGGCACGAGCTCGCCATCAGGGTCTCGGGCATGCGCCGGGACGCGAGCTTCGGGAAGGCGGTCAGGATCACGCCCGAGATCGCGAAGCCAAGCATGGTCAGGGAGATGACCAGAAAGGCGTAGTTGTTGAGGAGCTTCGCGGAGACGATCCGGTAGATCAGGACCTGGAGAGCCAGGGTGGACGCCGCGGTCAGGAAGGCGAGGGCGCTGGCCTGGTTCGTGGTCAGGCGACCGGGAGGAGTCTCCACAGCTTCGGCGACAGTTTTTTCCATTGGCCTTCTCGGGTGGGGTGGGACGGGGGCGAGCCTTCGGCCCCGGCGAGGGTCGGCTACAGCACCGTCTCGCGAAGAACTTCTTCGATGGTGGTAATGCCCTGCTTGATCTTCTCGAGGCCGCTCATGCGGAGGGTCAGCATGCCCTCTTCGATGGCCTTCTTGCGAAGCTCGACCGAGTTGGCGCCCATCATGATGAGCTCGCGCACCGCGTCGTTGATCTCCAGCACTTCGTAGAGGCCGACCCGGCCCTTGTATCCGGTTCCGTTGCAGGTGGAACAGCCGCGCCCCTTGTACATGGGGAACGAGCCCACCGCGTCCGCCTCGAAGCCCACGTCGAGGAGCACCTTCGCGGGCACGTCGCGGACCTCTTCCTTGCACTGCGCGCAGATGCGGCGGATGAGCCTCTGGGCCTGGATGAGGTTGACCGCGGTGCCCACGATGAACGGCTCGATGCCCATGTTCACCATGCGGGAGACGGTGGAGGGCGCGTCGTTGGTGTGCAGGGTCGAGAGCACGAGGTGACCGGTGAGCGCCGCCTTGGTCGAGATCTCGGCGGTCTCGTAGTCGCGGATCTCGCCCACCAGGATGATGTTCGGATCCTGGCGGAGGAACGAACGCAGGGCGGCCGCGAAGTTCAGGCCGATGTTGTCGCGGATCTGGACCTGGTTGATCCCCATCAGGTTGAACTCGACCGGATCCTCGGCGGTCATGATGTTGATGTCCGGCTTGTTGAGCGAGGCGAGGGCGGAATACAGGGTGTTGGTCTTGCCCGATCCGGTGGGGCCGGTGACGAGGACGATGCCGTAGGGCTTGTCGATGTTGCGCTTGAACTTCGCGAGGGACTCGGGCTCGAAACCGAGCTTGGTCATGTCGAGCATGAGCTTGCTCTTGTCGAGGAGCCGCATGACGATCTTCTCGCCCCACAGGGTGGGCAGGCAGGACACCCGGAAGTCCATCTCGCGGCTGCGGTCTTCGATCTTGAGGCGGATCTTGATGCGGCCGTCCTGGGGCAGGCGCTTCTCCGAGATGTCGAGCTTCGACATGATCTTGATGCGCGAGGTCAGCGGATCCTTCAGCTTCATGGGCAGGGCCATGATGTTGTAGAGGATGCCGTCGATGCGGAACCGGACCCGGAACTCCTTCTCGTAGGGCTCGATGTGGATGTCCGAAGCCCCGCGCTTGAGGGAGTCGATGAGCAGGACGTTCGCGAGCTTGACCACGGGCGCCGCCTCGGAGGAGCGGGACAAGGCGCCGAGGTCGATTTCGTCCTCTTCGGTCTTGAGGGTCTCGACTTCGCCCTCTTCCTCGCCGATGGAGTCGATGTCGACCTCGGACAGACCGACCGAAGCCATGTCGTCGAAGGTGAGGCCGGGCCCGTCCATCACTTCCTTGAGGGAAGGCGTCTTCCCGAGGCCTCCGCCTCCCCCCGGCCGCTGCGAGGTCGCGGTGGGCGGGCCGCCTTCCTGGCGCAGGGTCAGGGAGCGCGCGCTGCCGTAGAAGCGGTTGATCGCTTCCTCGATCGCGATCTCGGAGGCCACCACCGGGTCCACGTTGTACCCGGTCATGAACTTGATGTCGTCCATGGCGAACACGTTGGTGGGATCGCTCATGGCCAGGGAGAGAACCGCGCCCGCGCGGGAGATCGGAATCACCTGGTACTTGCGGCAGGTCTCGCCCGGCAGCACCTTGAGCACGGTCGGATCGATGTCGAAGGTGGCGAGGTTGATCGAAGGCACGCCATACTGCCGCGACAGGAGGCCGGTGATCTCGTCGTCCTTCACGAAACCGAGACTGACGAGCGCCCGCCCGAGCTTCACGCCATTCTGCTTCTGGTGGGTGAGCGCCTCTTGAAGCTGCTGAGGGGTGATGAGTCCCTCCTTCTGAAGCATTTCTCCGATCTTTACCGGCATTGCACCATATTAGCCCAAGGCTCGTCTCCCGCCGGCGCGCTTCCGTCACGGTAGTCTTCCCCCATGGATGCGACCAGATCCGGGCCCCTTCCGCCCTGGGCGTGGCCCGTTCTGCTGGTGACCTGTCTTCACCTGCTCACCACCAGCGGGGCCTGGTGGATCACCGACCATGGCGAAATCCTGGTCGCCGCGGATCACTTCATCGCCACCGGGCGCCTCGACCTCAACGACCTGGGACCGCAATGGGCGGACTGGACCCGCATCGTGGAGGCGCGGGACAACGCGTCGACGCGCTTCCAGCCTCTCTCGATCCTCCTGCTCACCCCCTTTCTCGTTCTCGACCGCGCCTTCGGGTGGGGCGACCCGGCCTCGTTCCGGTTCGTTCACCTGCAGGGCCACCTGTTCGTGGCCCTGGGCCTCGTCCTCGCCGGGCGCGGCATGGCGCGCCTCACGGGAAGCGCTCCCCTCACCGCTCTCTCCATCCTCCTGCTGGGCCTCAACTGGCCGGTATGGATGATCGCCCGCCGCCTCGGGCCGGAGCCGGTGCTCTTCGCCGTGCTCGCGGCCTTCGCGACCGGCGGGGTGAGGTCGAAATTCTCCGGCCAGATCCTCCTGCCCTGGGTGCATGCGAGCGGGCCGCTCCTGGGACTCGGGGCTCTTCTCGCCCTCGCGGTGGAGCAGCGTTCGGTGACCAGCCGCGCGGTCCGAGGCGCGGCTCTCGGATGGGTTCTCGGCCTCGCAAGCGTCGCCCTCCTCTGGAACCTCCCCGTCCACGGGCACCTTCTCCTCGGAGGCTACGGAGGCTACGCGTCGGACCCCTTCTTCACCCTGCGCAACCCCCTGGTGGGTGTCGTGGCGGTGCTCGGGCCCGTGGTCGCCTGGACGCTCCCGCTCTGGTACGCGGCGGTTCGCTCGGGCCGGCGGGGGTATCTGGAAACCCTCGCCCTGTGGTTTCCCGCGGTCGCCTTCCTCGCGGTCTTTTCGAATCCCGAGCCGGAGCGGCGTCTCGCCCCGCTCCTCGCCGCCTGGACCATCGCGGTCATGTGCCGCGCGGCCCCGATCCCGCCCGGTCGGGCTCTCGCGCTGGCCGCGACCTCGCTCGCCTCCGGCGTCATCGGGCTTTCCTCCGATTTCGTGGACACCGTGACCACACCCCTCGGCGTCTTCAGCGGCCCGGTGCTGATGTTCGTCCGCCTGGCCTTCGTCAAGGGCCAGCCCGGCCTGGCCGCGGCCTCCGTCCTCCTGCTCGGTACCGCCATCGTGTTCGCGGGGTCGCGAACCCTCGCCTTGATCCTCCATCCCCCGGCCCCCCGGTTGGGTGAAACCGGGTCGGT
>Ga0138256_10008766_pt1 | contig 10616 bp, 8 predicted proteins | sample KNB2016incub_MG_FD_105486 | JGI IMG/M metagenome (GOLD analysis project Ga0138256, IMG submission 105486) | Active sludge microbial communities from wastewater in Klosterneuburg, Austria - KNB2014incub_MG | ecosystem: Engineered > WWTP > Activated sludge > Unclassified | place: Austria... | reverse complement strand
TGACGCCTTAGCCCAACACCCGCTCCAGCAGGCGCACCGAAGCACGTTTCGCCGGGCTGTTCGGTTCGACCTGGGGGCCGACGCAACCCGGGCACCCGTTCTCGCACTGACAGGCCCTTGCGAGTGCCAGGCAGGCCTCGAGCAACTGTTCCCGGATTTCGAAGAGCTTATCCGCCAGGCCCACGCCACCAGGAGCCATGTCGTACAGGTAGACCGTCGGCAGTTCGGTGCTTGGCGCGCGCACCTGGACGTTGGCGCCGATGTCGCGCGCATCGCAAAGGCAGAAGATCGGTGCGAGGTTGCGGGCCAACTCGCCAATACCGGAAAGGCCGCTGGCAATCTGGTCGCGGTCCAGCCCGGCCGTCGCTTTTTCGTCGAACGTGAGCCAGTAGGCGGTCGTGTGGATGTTCGCTTCCGGGATGGCGATCTTGCCCCAGCCGACGTTTTCGTGGGTATAGAGCTTCACTTTCTTGAAAATCGTTGCGAGGAAGGTGATGCCCACTTCGCCCACGTTGTGGCGGCCGTCGGCCGCGGCTTCGCCCTGGAACTCGTCCAGCACCTTCAACTCAACCGCGAGCTGTGCGTCGGTGTAGTAATCCACGGCCACTGGCGTAACGAAGGCCTTCTTGTCGTCCCAATCGAGGTACTCCACCTGGTACTGCTGGCCGCGGTGGATGTAGATGGCGTCTTCGTGGATGAGGAGCGGCGCGCTTGGGCGGTCGCACTCGCCGATGACGCGCGGCTGGGGGCCCTGCTCGATGATGACGAAGTTATCGGTGCTGGCGGTACGCAGGCTGACCTGTTCGGCGGGATAGGCCTCGCTCATCCAGTGGTAGCGGTTGTTCGCCTTCTGGAGGACCCCGTCCTCGGCGAGGATATCGAGCAACTCCTCGGTGTTCGCGCCGAAGACCTCGCCGACGGCGAAGGGCAGTTCGAAGGCGGCGCACTTGAGGTGGCTGGCCATCACAAAGATGTTGTCCGGGTCGATGAGGCCGCGCTCGATGGCGCCTTCGAAGACGAAATCCGGGTGGGTAGCGACGAACTGGTCGAGCGGGTTCGACGAAGTGACGAGGACGGAAAGGGCGGCCTCCCGGCTGCGGCCGGCGCGGCCGAACTGCTGCCAGAGACTGGCGAGCGAGCCCGGATAGCCGGTGACCACGCTCGCGCCAAGGCCGCCGATATCGATGCCGAGTTCGAGCGCATTGGTGGCGACAACCCCGCGGATGGTGCCATCGCGCAGACCCTTTTCGACGGCACGCCGCTCGTTCGGGAGATAGCCGCCGCGGTAGCCGGTGACGCGTTCCGGGTCGCCGGGCTTGTTGCGGAGCGAATCGCGGAGATAGGTGAGGAGGAGTTCGACCCGGGTGCGGCTGGGAGCGAAGACGATGGTCTGGATGCCGGAGCGGATGAGCTCGGCGCTGATATCGCGCGCTGCCTTGAGCGATGACTGGCGGATGCCGAGTTCCTTGTTGACGACGGGCGGGTTGTGGATGACGACGACGCGTTCGCCTGCCGGCGCGCCGTTGTCGTCGATCAACTCGACATCGTCGCCGACGAGGGCGGCGGCGAGCTCTCCCGGGTTGGCAATGGTGGCCGAACAGAGGATGAAGGTGGGGTCGGCGCCGTAAAACTGGCAGATGCGGCGGAGGCGTCGGAGGACGTTTGCCAGGTGACTGCCGAAGACGCCGCGATAGCTGTGGACTTCGTCGATGACGACGTATTGGAGGCTTTCGAAGAGCTGCATCCACTTGGTGTGGTGGGGGAGGATTGCCGTGTGCAGCATGTCCGGGTTGGTGAGGACGATGTGACCGGCCTGGCGGACGGCACGGCGGGCGTCGGCGGGGGTGTCTCCGTCGTAGGTGAAGGTGCGGATATCGGCCTGGAGGTCGGTGACGAGGCCGTGCAACTCATCGAGCTGATCCTGGGCGAGGGCCTTGGTGGGGAAGAGATAGAGCGCGCGGGTGGTGGGATCCTTGAGGATCGATGAGAGGACCGGCGCGTTGTAGCAGAGGGTCTTGCCGCTGGCGGTGGGGGTGACCACGACGGTGTTCTTGCCGGCTAGGGCATTCCCGATCGCCGCCGCCTGGTGGACAAAGGGCCGCTCGATGCCCCGTTTGCGCAGCACCGCCGTCAACCGCTCGTCCATGCCTTCCGGCCATTCGCCGAAGCGCGCGGGGCGCTCATCGATGCGGCGGACGTGGGTCTCCGTCGGCTTGGACTGGAGAGTCGCGACGACCTTCTCGGCGATGACGACGGGCGGGATGGGACGGACGGCGGGGACGGGATAGGCGGGAGGAGGCTTCACCATTGTGGAGTTCGGATTTTGGATTTTGGATTGGGAGACATGCGGAATGGCTCCAGTTTCGCACAGATGTTCGCATGAGTATGGAGGGCCGGCTGGCCGCGGGCAACACGGCGGTGGCCAGCCGGCCCTCCAGCGGTGGTTCGGCTCCTACTCCTTTGCCGGGGGCCGGACGGGTACGAGGTCCGGCAGCCACGGATGCCGTGGGTACGCGGCTGCGACGGAACCGCGCAACCACTCGCGCTGCTCGCGCTGCAGGAGCGCGAACAGCTGCTCGAAGTCGGAGACATCGTGCGGGCGCGCCCAGAGCTTCCCCTGGCCGAGGTAGGCCGTGGCCTTGAAGAAGGCGATGACCTCCGGGGCGAAGGCGGGGACGGCCCAGGGGGAATCAGGCACGCAGACGTCCCGGGTGACGGCGGCCCGGGGCTCGGCATTAAGGAGCCACGCTCCATCGCGGTGCTCGTTCAGGATGAACTCGATATCGCGGCCGTCGTTGGCCTGGCTGTAGGGCGGGGTGACCCACCTCCGCACCAGTTCGGCGTTCTCGGCACCCGGGGGACGCGCGTGGATGTGTGCCGGGAGGGCGAGCGCGCGGCCGTCCCAGGGCTCCGTGGCCTGGGGCTCGTCCGCGTCGTGGGCGACGAGGTTCCAATCCGCGAGGTGCTCGAAGAGCGCGCGCTGGTCGTCGTGGAAGACGGTGATATCGACATCGCCGTGGTCGCGGGTGACGCGGCCGAGCCAGGCGTCGACGGCCCAGCCGCCGCAGAGCGCCCAGGGGCGCGGGTAGGTCGACATGACGGCGGCGATGTGCGCCACCGGTTCGGGGACAACGGGAATCGAAGACAAAACAGGTTCTCCAACAGTACGTGCGGAAGACCCACGGCTGTCGCCGTGGAGTTGCGGTTCGAACGCGCGTTGCGGAGGAGCCGGCCCCGGGCCGGCGGCGGCTACCGGTGGTGCGGCAGCCGGGTCAGGCGAAGCGGGCGGGAGTCATCCGCAGGGCGCGGGAGCAGGTGGGAGAGGACATGGCGGCAGGCCTCCTGTGCGGTTGGCGCCCAACGGTAGGGAGCATGGGCAGGAAGGTCAATCGGCCGCGAGGAGCGGCTTCAGTCTTCGCCGCGGCGGCGGGTGTCGCCTTCCTTGAGGGCGTCATCCGAGCCGAGGGCGGCGCCCAGCAGTCGCATCTCGCGACCGAGGCGGGTGGTCTTCTCGGCGATACCGGCCATGTAGGTGCGGGACGGGGTCACCTTCACCCAGATCCTCCGGCGGGGGACGTAGAAGGTGATAGCGAGGCCGACCATGGCCATGCCAACGGCAAGCCAGATGAAGGTGTCGCCGGGGTCTCGCCGCACGCTGACTCCGGAAGCTTCGACCTGTCCGCGGAAAGTGTAGGTGTAGCCGCCGGCCGTTTTCACCGGGCGGTCCTTGCCGAGGACGACATTGTCCTCGGAGATGCCACTCACGTAGAGGTAGGGCGTGCCGTCGACGGTGGTGGGCATCTGGACGGTGGCGCCGGCGCTGGTGGTCGCGCCGGGCATGTCGAACACCTGGATGGCGGGGATGGAGACGGCGGAGGTGAAGGTGATGCGGTTCGCGCCGGCCACGGCTGATTCGCCGGGAGCAAGCCGGACGGGATCGAGGTCCGGGCCGACGACGAGGAGCGACATCCGGCCATCGACGACGCGCCAGGCGAGTTCGTAGGCAGGGCCGGTGGACGCCTCCGGAGCCGAGGGGAACACGAGCGTCGCGGTTGCGTAGTCATCGGCGCGGGACTCCGACTCGCCGGGGTCGGTGCCCATCTGGGGGATGATTCCACGGAAGAGCTCGCGGCCCTGGCCATCGACGACGAGGAACGAGGGGACCGCGGTGGTCTCGCTGTTGAAGTCGAGGTTGGTATCGAGGACCACGCGGCCGTCGGCGTTGGTGATCCGGAAGCGGGCTATGTCGTTGAACCAGGCGGCCTGGTGGACCTTGTAGCCGAAGGCGTGGCAGGGGTCGTTCACGGTGGTCTTGCAGGACTTCACCTCGTCGCCGCGGCGCACCTCGATCATGCTGTGGTAGTCAATGACGTTGTTGTCGTCGTCCAGGCCGCGGTAGGCGTCGTTCACCTTGATGAAGAGCTGGTTTGGGCCGGGCTTGTCGAAGAGGGCGGCCTCGGGCGCGCCTTCGGCGAACACGTAGGTGCGATCGAAACCCGCCATGGTGGTGAGGAGCGCGCCGATGAGCAGCATGAGCAGGGCGAGGTGGCTGAGGAAGGTGCCGTACTGGCTCCAGCCGAAACGGTCGGCGAAGAGATAGGCGGCGCCATCGCGCTGGCCGGCGCGGACCACCGTGTAGCGGCGTTTGCGGAGGAGGGCCTCCACGGCCTCGGCGCCGCCATCGTGGGAGAACGCAGCCCGGTGGTGGGCGCGTTCGAAATAGCCGTCGGCGACCTGCAGCTGAGGCCGCTGGACGCTTCGCCAGGTGGGGCGGAAGCGGCTCACGGTGCAAACGGTGACGGCGACGATGATGAGGACCCAGAGGCCGTTGAACCAGGCAGAGTGGAAGATGTCGAACAGCTGGAGGCTGTCCATCGGGCCGGTGAACGGGCCGTAGGTGTCGCGGCGAAGCTCGATCCAGGCGGAGCGGGCGGCGAGGTTGCCGCGCATCGGACCCGGGACCTGGGGGATAACCGTGCCGATGAGGCCCGCGACCAGCGCAACGCCAACGAGGAAGAGGGCGAACTTCACGTTCGTGAGGAGTTGCCAGGCGGTGCGCAGGGGATCGAGCCCGGACGGCTCGGCGATCTTGGATTTCCGGTTCGGGAGTTCGGATTGCGCGGCGGTCACTGGAGTCTCGCCTCGATTTCGGCCAACTGAGCTTCGCTCAGGCGGCCGAAGTAGACCTTTTCGACAACGCCGGCGGGGGTGACGAGGAAGCTGATAGGCATGCCCCGGCCGACGCCATAGGCGGCCGAGACCTCGCCGGAGGTGTCGAGGGCGATGGGGTAGGTAACGCCGAACTCTTCGACGAAGGAGGCCGCGGCGGAGCGCTGCTCCTGCTGGTTCACGCCGAGGATGACGAGACCGTCATCGGCGTTGTGCTCGTGGAACGACTGGAGGTCGGGAGTCTCATCCCGGCAAGGGCCGCACCAGCTCGCCCAGAAGTTGACGAGAACGAAACGGCCGCGGAAGCCGGAGAGGGTGACTACATCCTCTTTCAGACCCGGGAGGCGGAAGTCCGGGGCGGCCCGGCCTTCGCGCGCGGCGGGCGACCGGCCGGTCGGGTTGAGCGCGTCATCGAGAGCGACGATACCCATGCCGGGGGTGGTATCGGCGCCGGCGGAGCTGCCATCGCCGCCGCGGAATTCGAAGTACCAGATGGCGGCGCCGACGACGAGGACGATGAGCGCGGCCAGGCCAAGGGTGGAGCCGGGCCCGGAGTATTCGCGCCGCCGTTGGGGACGTTCGTCGGGGAGGGTTTCGGTCATGTGGAGCGCCCCAACGAGGGTACCAGAGGGGCGGGTTCGGGGGAGTAAGGGGCGGCGTATCATGGCGTACGTGATTCCGACCTACGACCAGATGATGCTTCCGATTCTTGAGGTCCTGAGTGATGGAGCTGATTGGACGGCTCCTGCGATGCGCGACGCCGTCGCGAGCCGCCTCCGCCTCTCAGACGAAGACCTGCTGCACATGCTTCCCTCGGGAACGCAGACGACGGTCGGCAACCGAATCGGTTGGGCTCGGAGCAGACTGGTCAAGGCCGGCCTTATCGAGAGTGTTGCCCGCGGCGTGGTCAGGATCACAGCAGAGGGACTCGCGGTCCTTGCCACCCGCCCGGAAGCAATCACCGAGGGCTATCTCAGGCGGATTCCAGCCTACCGGGCTTACATCGAGCAGTGGGGTCGTCGCGGTGCCGACCAGGACTCGGTTCGGCACTCCGTCGAGGAGTCCGATGAAGAGACCCCGGAGGCGAGGATTGAAAGCGCTCATGCGCAACACCGTGCGGCACTTGAAGACGAGCTACTGAATCGAGTTCGGCACCTGCAGCCCGCCGGTTTCGAGCGATTGGTTGTCAGCCTCCTGTTGGCCATGGGCTACGGCGTCCGGGGCGATGGCGAGCACATTGGTCGGTCAGGCGATGAGGGCGTGGACGGCGTCATCAGGGAAGACAAGTTGGGGTTGGACCTGGTGTATGTGCAGGCAAAGAGATGGCAAGCCAACGTCGGGCGACCAGAAGTCCAGGCCTTTGTCGGGAGCCTCGCCGGGCTGAAAGCGAGGAAAGGGGTTTTCATCACAACTTCGACGTTCTCGAAGGATGCCCGTGACTATCTGGATAGGATTGAAACGCGGGTAGTTCTGATTGACGGTATCCACCTGGCCAAGCTGATGTTCGACAACGGCGTTGGTGTGTCGGTACGCCAGTCCTTCGAGATTAAGGCGATGGATTCAGACTACTTCGACGAGGTCTAATCCCGCCCAGATCCGCTCCACCACTTCTTGGGGGCCGAGGGTCGCGTCGACGACGAGCCAGTGGGCGGGGTTGGCGGCGGCCTGGGCGAGGTAGCCTTCGCGGACTTTCCGGTGGAAGGCGAGGCCTTCGAGGCCGGTGCGGATGGCCTCGGTCTCGCCGAGTTTCCGCTTCAGGCCGAGTTCCGGGGCGATGTCCAGGTAGACGACGAGGTCCGGTTCGAGGCCGCCGGTGGCAGTCGCGTTGGCAGAGCGGACGGCCGCTTCATCGAGGCCGCGGGCGTGGACCTGGTAGGCGAAGGTGCTGGGCGCGAAGCGGTCGCAGACGACGGTTTCCCCCCGGGCGAGGGCCGGGCGAATGACCTCCTCCACGAGTTGGGCGCGGGCCACGAGGAAGGCGAAGAGCTCGGCCCAGGGAGTCAGCTTTTCGTGGAGCAGGCCACGGACGAGTTCGCCGGCTTTCGTGCCGCCGGGCTCGCGAGTGTGGACGACGGTAACGCCGGACTCGCGCAGGCGGAGGGCGATGGCCGCGGAGGCGGTGGACTTGCCGGAGCCTTCGCCGCCTTCGAACACGATGAACTTGCCGGGCATGGGCAAAGCCTATACGGCGCGGCGCTGAGGCGCAGGAGGACAGACCCTGGAGGGCAGCAGACTCGCATCGCTGCGGGTCTGCTGTTCCAGGCGGTTTAGCGGCCGGGAAGGATCTTGACCCGGCGCTGGGGTTCCTTGCCCGAACTGGTGCTATCGAGGTTGTAGCGGGTGGCCAGCTGGTGCTGGACCCGGCGGACGTAGCTGTTGGCGGGCGGCAGCTCGATGGGGCGGCCCTCCTCCAGGACCTTGGCGATGGCTTCCTCGGTTTCGCGGAAGACATCGACCATGGGATCGCGGCGGGGGCCGCGAGTGCCGCCGACTTCGCCGCCTTCGGGCCGGAACTGCTGGAGCACTTGCTCCAGGTGGAAGGCGCTGTTGCTCTTGATGACGTACATCGGGAGGTTTCGCGCCTCGGCATCGCGGAGGGCGGAGGGCTTGGAGCGGTAGTAGCTGCGCATGGTGAGGACGGCGTCGGCGGCGCCGACGTCTTCCACCATCTCGATGGGCATACCGCTGTTGCGGATGGCGGCCTCGAGCCGGCTTCGCGGGATGCCGAACGGATAGATGCGGATGACGCGGCTGTTCTCGGTGCGGACTGGCGCCGGGGCGGGGGCTTCGCGCTCCTGGAAGAGGTCGGCGTCGCGATGATCGCGGACGTGGCCGCCGCTCCGCCGCCGGGCGGGTTCGGACCAGGACTGGCGCTCGGGGAGGGCCCCGCCGGAGAGGAGCCCCGCCGAGGCGCGGGCGTCTTCGCGCTCCGGCTCGTCGACAATCTCGACGCGGCCGTTGGAGGCGAGCTGGCGCGTCTCGGGGTTTGCGAGATAGCCGCGGAGCATCGCGTCGACGGTGTCGGCGACGCTCTTGTGAATGGCGACGCGCTTCCAGCTCTCGATTTCGATGACGATGTCGAAGGTCGGCGGAGCCTTGCGTTCGAGGATGGACTTCTGGGTGCCGCGGCGGCGGGCTTCTTCGTCGCCGAGGGTGACCGACTGGATGCCGCCGATGAGGTCGGCGAGCGTCGGGTTGAGCATGAGGTTCTCGAGCGAGGTGCCGTGGGCGGTGCCGACGAGCTGGACGCCGCGTTCGGCGATGGTGCGGGCGGCCTGGGCTTCGAGCTCGGTGCCGATCTCATCGATGACGATGACTTCGGGCATGTGGTTTTCGACGGCCTCGATCATGACGGCGTGCTGGGCGAGGGGCGTGGCGACCTGCATGCGGCGCGAGCCGCCGATGGCCGGGTGGGGCACGTCGCCGTCGCCGCCGATCTCGTTGGAAGTGTCGACGATGATGACGCGCTTGTTGGCGTCATCGGCGAGGACGCGGGCGACCTCGCGGAGCATGGTCGTTTTGCCGACGCCGGGCTTGCCGAGGAAGAGGATGCTCTTCCCGCTGAGGACGAGGTCTTCGATCACGCGGATGGTGCCGTAGACGGCCCGGCCCACGCGGCAGGTGAGGCCGACGATCTTGCCGCGGCGGTTGCGGATGCAGCTGATGCGGTGGAGGGTGCGCTCGATGCCGGCGCGGTTGTCATCGCCGAAGTCGCCGATGTGGTCGATGACGAACTGGAGGTCGTCCTCGGTGACTTCTTCGTGGCTAAGGACGACTTCGCGGCCGGGATAGCGCGCCTCCGGCAGGCGGCCGAGGTCCATGACGACTTCGAGGAGATCGACCCGGCGTTCCGGCTGGCGCAGGGGTTCGACGATGCGCGGCGGGAGGGCGTCGAGGAGGAGGTCGAGGTCATCGGTGACGATTTGCTCGTTGGGGAACACGGCGGTGTTCGCCGGTTGGGCCGAGGTTGGGGTTGGCGTTGAGGTTGCGAGCTGTGTCACGGCTTTATTGCGGCAGCGCCAGGGATTCGGCGGTAACCGCTACGACCTCCTTCAGAGAGTTCATGATTGCGAGCCTGCGCGCGCACATCAGGCGGACGCCCATCGCGGTGTAGCCGCGTTCGATGGCCGCCGTTTCGACCGGGAACTGGTGCTCGGCAACGACAAGCGTGGCGTGCCGCGCGGAGTGGATCTCCACGAGGTCGAGCGTGGCCTGGACGACGCCTCCGTCGGGGTCATCGATGAGGACATGGCTTTCGCGCTCGCCGACGCCGACCCAGGCGGCAAAGCCCGCGGGCCCTTCGAGCACGTATTCGCGGTCGCATTCGAAGGAATCGAGGACGGCGCGCCAGTCCTGCTGGGTTGGGGCTTCGTGCCGGCGGACCATTTCAGGTACCGCGCGGCAGTACAGCCGGAAGACACCGTGACGGTCCGAGCGATCGGCCTGGCGAAATGGCGTCTCCAGGGGCCTGTCCGTAGGCGGGACGGCGTAGAGGTGTTCGAGCCGATAGGCGAAGAAGCCGCCCTTGCGGAGGGCTTCGGCATGGGGCGAGCCTTCGGCGTAGCGAAGGTAGACGGTGCGCCCGCCGCGGTGGGCCACCTGGGCGGAGACGCCTTCGCAGAGGGCGATGACCGTCTCGTCGTCCTTGGGGCGGGCGATGCGGATGGAGACGATCTCCCAGCCGGCGCCGCCGGAGAGCTCGCGGGCGATGCAGACGCCGCGGTAGCCGAGGCCGCGACGGACGCCAAGCACGGTCGTCTGGGGAATCCGGGGCAGATGGGTGAGCCCGGTCGCGGCGAGGCCTGCGCTGACGAGGAGGTTCTCGCCGCCGCGGGTAGCGATGACTTCGGTGTTGAGGCGGCCAAGCTGCGGCCAGAGGGTGGCGGCATCGATGGGACTCAGCGGTTCGGCGCGCAACTCGCTCATTTTGCCACCGCCGGGCCGGTGCCGATGGTGAGGAAGAACTCGTGGAGGCGGGTGTCTCCCGTGATCTCCGGGTGGAAGGAGGTGGCGAGGAGGTTGCCCTGGCGGGCTGCCACGATGGTCCCGTCTTCGAGTGTGCAGATGGCCCGGGCCGGCGCGAAGACGCGCTCGATCAGCGGAGCGCGGATGAAGACGGCGTGGAACGGAGCGCCCCGGAGGCCCTCGACATCGAGCTCGGCTTCGAAGCTATCGACCTGGCGGCCGAAGGCGTTGCGGCGGACCTGGATGTTCATCGTCTCGATGCCGGGCCGATCGAGGTTATCGACCTGCCGGGCGAGGAGAATGGCGCCGGCGCAGGTGCCCCAGACCGGGCGCCCGCTGGCACAGAAGTCCCTCAGTGGCTGTTGAAAGCCGTTACTGAGGATGAGCCGGGCGATGGTGGTACTTTCGCCGCCGGGGATGATGAGCGCGTCGAGCCCGGCGAGCTGTTCGGGCTTGCGGATTTCGCGCACGGCGTGGCCCAT
>Ga0138256_10008765_pt1 | contig 10616 bp, 9 predicted proteins | sample KNB2016incub_MG_FD_105486 | JGI IMG/M metagenome (GOLD analysis project Ga0138256, IMG submission 105486) | Active sludge microbial communities from wastewater in Klosterneuburg, Austria - KNB2014incub_MG | ecosystem: Engineered > WWTP > Activated sludge > Unclassified | place: Austria... | reverse complement strand
TCGATGAGTTTTGTCGCGTCTTCGAAGGACAGGCCGACAGCCAGCATGCCACCCTTTCCGGAGGCCAGATTCTGAGCCTGCGAACGATGGTAGATGACCTGAACCGCCTGCTCCAATGTGATGGCCCCGGCGACAAAGGCGGCGGCGACTTCGCCGATGGAATGGCCCACGACTCCGGCGGGCCGGATTCCGTAGTGTTCGTAGAGATTGACCAGCGCAATCTGAACGGCCATGATTGCGGGTTGCACGACAATCGTGTCGTTGACTTTGGATTCGGCGGCACTCTTGCGAAGCTCTTCGAGCAGCGACCAGCTAGCGAGATCATGAAACAGTGAGTCGATCTCTTCGATCGATTCGCGAAAGATGGGTTCCCGCTCCATCAACTGCAGCCCCATCCGGGCCCACTGACCTCCCTGTCCGGAGAAGACGAATGCCAGCTTCGGTTTTTTCCTGCGTGTGATCTTCGTTGACAGAATTGTCGAATCCACCTGGCCATCGGCAAACTTGCGAAGCTGATCCGCCACTTCAAACTTTGTCTCTCCCACAACGGCCAGCAGGAGTGGATAGTGGCTGCGACGGGAAAAAGCGGAAAAGGCGATGTCGTCCAGGCGACCGGCAGTGACTTGCAGAAAGTCGGCATGTCGCATCGCGATCGTTCGCAATGTGTCGCGGTTTGGAGAACTGAGCACATATAACGTCGTGCCGATAGTAGCCGTTCGATCCGCAGCGTTCGCGCTGTGATGAACAGCTTTCGGGAGGGCATGCCCCTGGATGACAACATGGGCGTTGGCCCCACCGGCACCAAAGGAATTGACGCCCACATTCAGTGGTCGGTCTTTGGAATTCAGCGACGTGGGGACCGTCGGGACATCGAGATTGTTGTAATCCCAGTTGATCCCGGGATTTGGTTCGTGGAAGTGCAGATTGGGGGGCACGACACGATGATATGCGGTCAATACGCCCTTGATGAATCCCGCAATTCCCGCAGCGCCTTCCAGATGCCCGATATTTGTCTTCACCGACCCCATAAGTAGAGGTGGACCTTTGGGGCGATTCTGACCCAGCACCGCCCCGATGGCCAGACTTTCGATCGGATCCCCGACAGATGTGCCTGTACCGTGGGCTTCCACATAATCCACTTTCAGCGGATCGATCCCGGCTTCCACATAGACTGATTCCAGCAAGGCGATCTGCGAGACGACGTTTGGGACGGTGAAACCTTCCGGCAGATAACCGTCCTGATTGCTTCCCGTGCCAAGTACACAGGCGTAAATCGCGTCTCCATCAGCGATGGCCTTGCTCAGCGGTTTCAAGATCACTGTCCCCACACCTTCGCCACGCACATATCCATTCGCTGAGGCGTCAAACGCCTTGCAATACTGATCAGGATTCAGAAAACCACCTTTCGACAGGATGATCGACGACTCGGGCCGCAACATAAGATTCACGCCGCCGGCGATTGCAATGTCGGCCTCTCCGTTCCACAGACTGCGGCAGGCCAGATGCACCGCCACCAGCGAACCGGAACACGCGGTATCGATCGTAACGCTGGGTCCTTTCAAATCGAAGTCGTAAGAAACTCGGTTCGCGATTGCGCAAGAGGAAGTCCCCATGGCGACATACGGGCTGATCTCATCGCGCTGCTCGCTCGCTGACTGCATGCAGAGGTAGTCATACATGAATGCCCCGATGAATACGGACGTGCGCGAGCCTTCCAGCTGATCACGCCGCAGGCCAGCATCCTCCATTGCTTCATGGGTGACTTCCAAAAGCAACCGCTGTTGCGGATCGATCCGCTGGGCCTCGGCGGGAAAGTACCCGAAGAACTCGCCGTCGAACAAATCGACGCCTTTGATGAATCCACCTTTGGCATTGCGAATGCAACCAAACTTTTCAGGATTGGTGTCGTGAAACCGCGAATGGTTCCAGCGGTCTTCCGGCACATCGCAGATCGCGTTGCGGCCCTCCAGTAGAGCCTCCCAGAATGTCGTAGGTGAATTGATGCCGCCCGGAAGGCGGCAGCCGATTCCGATTACGGCGAGCGGTTCTCGCGCAGTGGCGCTCAAGTGGGATAACGGCTGTGGTGAACTAAAACCAATTGGCATGGGGAACTCCCGACCGACTTTCGGTCGAAAAATCGAATCTTGTCGCGTTCCTTCGAATTATGGTCTCTCCCTGATGTCCTGTGTCAAAATCTGAGGCAGGTTCAGGAACCGTCATTGACTTACATCGCGTTCGCTTGCCCAACTCGACAATCAAATCGCATGCAGCTCCGGTCCGAAGATCATTTCCACAGTAAATCAGACTACGTAACGGGGATGCGTTTAGAAACTATTCCCACCATTCTGTTTGAAGAGATCAGGAAATTATTAGGCAGTAACCACTCAGGGTGTTCCTTAGTTGGACGGCGCCATTTTAAAAAAATCAGCATTTTCCGAACAATTGATGAATTCAACGACTGCGATTCGCCACGGTAGTTCAATATTCAGACATTCCGCGAAGCCCCGACAGGCAACGCCGTGAAGGATTTTTGGTCGTAAAATTGTTGTAAAATTGAGTAGATTGCAAACGCTAAGAAACGACAACGAAGCGACTCTCTCTGCCCGCTGCACGGCAAACGATGGAGACCTTGTAATGCTGAGAAGATTTTTCGACCGTGAGTTATTTCCGCGTCATGATCTGACAGCATGTCCTGCTTGTGTGTGGGTTGTCAACCGAATGGGGACAAACGAATGGGGGCTTGATGAAGTATTCGTTTGTCCTCATTCGTCTGACAAAATGCTCGACGCAAATCGTTCACGGCATTGGACAATCGGGCAAAATGGATCCACAGTCAACATCCCGGATTCGGTTGCGGGCGAAGTCCGCGCCAAGATTCCGGCTCGTTGGCCCGAAAACAAAGGGGAAAACCCTTCACAGCATTGCCCGACGGGGGCTCCGAGATGTTATTTCGGGACTGTTCCTTGAAAGGGGGCCACCGTCATTTCAACATCCAAACCTGCAGATCATCGAGAGCCAGCGAGTCGCCTTTCATGACGAAGCGGTAGTTCGGTTTGTCGGTGTCAAGGGTCTCGTGCGACCCTTCCACGATCATCCCGTTGTCCGTCTGGGCCACAACGCGGCTGCCCAGCATCTCAATTTGCATCGTGTACCATTTCCCCTGCTCGAAGCTGCCCTTTTTGCTGCCAAGGACAATCGCCTTTGATGCCGGATCCTGCTTGTCCTTGTCCAGATTAATCGACAGGCTGGTTGGTGAAACGATCACACGGAACAGATGACCTTTTGCGTGGTTCAGACTAAAGTTAAAGCCCTTCGTTGTGCCGTCGAATTTGAATGAGAAGCGGACGACCGAATTGTGGTTCTTCATTTGATAGTTCAGCACGGCAGCGTGCTTGTCGGCTGTCAGTTCCTTGCCAGTCAGAACACCATCGACAACCTTCCATTCTCCTTTCACCGCCGCGAGGGGCTCGGCCAGAGGATTTTCAAATGTCTCCGTGGCGATCGGCGTTCCCAGTTCGGCAATCTTCGGCTTGATCTCAACATTCTTTTCAGCCAGAGCAGCGGGGACAAATACAGACCCAAAAATGAACGTCAGACAGATCCGAAAACTCATCATGAACTCCTTGAGAGTTTGGTGGAACAGAACATGTAACATGCCATGAATCAGGACTGAACAAAACGGTTTATTTGTTGGCTTGCCTCTTTTTTGGTGTGGAACTCTTTAGAATCGATCTCTTCCTGGCAGCTTTCTCATCCTTCCGCCAGGCTTTCCAGCCTGACCTGTCGTGGTTCCATGTCAGCCTGGAAAGGCTGACGTACATTTATTCCTCGCTGGACGCTTAATTGGAACAACAGGAGGACGGAATGGCAAGGATCCAATCCGTGTCAACGTGACTTCTATTCAGTATCTGGTACTCTGCGAAACAGCGCGACGACGCGGCAAACGCAGTCGGCTCTGCTGCGGGCAGTCCTTTATGATTCATGGAGATGACACTATGTCAGACGATGCTGGTGAAGTGGTTGTTGTTTATACCACGAACGATGTTTATCAAGCCGAGATTCTGAAGGCCCGGCTGCATGATGCAGGCATTTCGTGCGAACTGGATGGCGAGTCACAGGGCGGCTTCACGCATCTCGTCGAAACCAAGCTGCTGGTGCGTGCCTGGGACGCTGACCACGCTCGTCGCGTGATTCAGGATGGGATCAAAGGCAAGTTCGATCACCCGCAGGATGATGCGAAACCGCAAGATTGAGGAACGAGCGGAGAATAAATGTACGTCAGCCTTTCCAGGCTGACATGGAAATACGACAGGTCCGGCTGGAAAGCCTGACGTACTTCCGACACTAATTTTCCGCTCGCCGCTAAGGTAAAACTTTGCGGTCTGGGTGATCCGTAGCAGCAGATTATTCATTTTTTCCCCAGAATCCTTAAAGGCGACAACGCCCCGTCATTTGGCGCAAAGCACATCGACGAAAACGACGATGTTCGATGGTCAGTGTGCAGACGCTCCCAAACGCATTATTGGTGGAAGTCAATGTCGCTGGCCGTATTTCCACTGCTCATTCACGGAAGAGGAGCGTCCCATGCGATTCCATCGAATCGTTGTCCTTGTCGCGGGTTTGTTGTTGTCCGCGTCGTCGGGTTCGGTCGCGCTCGCTCAGTACGGGCCTTTCCTTTCCGGAGTTGGTCCGATCAACCGCTCCATGGGCGGCGCATCGACAGCGGCACCGCTTTCGGCCAATGGTGCGATGTACTGGAACCCCGCTTCGCTGGCGGGACTTAAAGGCTCGCAACTTGATGTTGGAGCCGAATTGCTGGTTCCCCAGACTCAGCTGTCCTCGACGTATGCACCAGGCACTTTTGGACCCGGGGTGCCGCCAGTACCGCTCTCAGGAACTTCAACAAACAGCCAGGACGTTTTTGCATTGCCCTCGATCTCCCTCAGCTTCCGTCCTGAGGAGTCCAACTTCACATACGGTCTGGGGATCTTCGCGAGCGCCGGATTTGGAACAAACTACGCCGCCAGCAGTCTGGCGGGCAACCCCGTGCTAAGTCCGCAACCGACTGGATTTGGCTCGATCTATTCCCAGTACCAGGTTCTGCAAATCGTGCCTGCGGCTGTCTGGCATGTGGATGACTGCTGGTCAGTTTCGATTGGTCCCACAATCGACATCGGTCGGCTGCAGATTGATCCCGGCGTCATGCTATCTCCCAATGTGACTGGCTACCCATCGGCCACTCATACAACTGCGGCCTGGGGTGTTGGATTCCAGGCGGGAGTGTTTTACCAGGAGACCGACTGGAACTTCGGTGCGTCCTACAAGAGTCCGCAATGGTTCCAGCCATATCAAATCGACAGCACTGATGCGACCGGAGGACCTCGTTCCGCGACCTTCAACCTCGACCTGCCATCGATCACTTCCGTGGGTGCCGCGTACAAGGGCGTGGACCGCTGGCTGTTCGCGACGGACGTGCGGTATTTTGACTTCCAGAACACCGATGGCTACGGAACTTCCGGCTATAGTTCGACTGGGGCTCTGAATGGATTGGGATACCAGGGGATTTTTGCCGTGGCTGCGGGAACTCAATATCAGGCAACGGAAGCCTTGGCGTTGCGCATGGGCTACAGCTGGAACGAAAATCCCGTCCCGAATAGCCAAACCGGGCCGAACGTCGCGTCGCCGCTGATCATTCAGCACCAGCTCTCCGCTGGTGCATCTTACCAACTCACAAAGTCACTGGTGCTGTCAGCGGCATGGACACACGGCTTCAAGAACTCGATCTCCGGCCCAGTCGTGCTCCCCACTGGGCCGCTTGCTGGTACATCGCTCACCAGCAGCGCTTACGTCGACAGTTTCGTATTCGGTGCCACCGTACTGTTCTAAGATTGATTGAGAATCTGTTCGACGGTCAGGTCGTGCCGCCAGCGCGACATCCAGTGGCGAATGGTGGCGCTGGGGACGCGGTGGCCGTCACGCGTCGCGTCAGCCAGTTTCCTGGCCCATGCATCGAATAATTCATCTGCAACGTACTGCTTATACTTCAACAGGACTCGCAATTCCTGCCACCACGGCGAATCAGGCTCAGCGAGTTCCACCCGATATCCCTGTTCCACGGCGCAGACAGCATACTCGCGAGATTCCGGATTCCGTCCATTGCCGCGATCGACAACGATGGGTGAAATTCCCTGGGCGATCGCGTCCCGCAGTCTGCCAAGATTCCACCCGCGCGCCTTCGGCAATAACTCTTCACTGTAATCATAGCTGGCTGGATCGTCACCGACCTGCGTATAGAAGTACTGATCCGTTTCGAGCACGATGCCCTGATCACCGGCGAGGCGGCGTGCTCGATGGCTCTTGCCGCAACCGGGCAATCCTCGCATCAGATAGACTTGTCTGGCATTATGTTGCATCGTCGCAGCATACTGAGAATTGAAGGACACCGCGAGCAAAGTGACGCAACAAAAGGACCAGACTGCAACGGCGAGCCAATTGAGTGGCTGGCGCTCAATGCCACTCGATTTGCGATTAAAGTAGCCGTCACTCTCTGAGTGACGAATGCCAAAGGTCGCGTTTTTTGGCCTGCCTCACTCAGAGAGTGAGGTCTACTATGTGAAAGCGAGGGCCATTGGGCTGGCTCTGTCGCATGGAAATTTGACCTGCATACAGCCCAGTTTTCTGCGATAATCGACTACCGGGCTGGGAACTTCGCAGGAACCGGCGACGAACGCGGCTGAAATCACGGATGCTCATTATGAAACGAATTGACAGTGGCCATTCACAGCCATCGCATCCGCACCCGGTGCATATTCCGTCCGACAGACTTCAGGAATTGCTGGACCTCTTGGAAAATCGAGAGATCAGCCTCGCGGAATTCGCAGCGAAGGTAACTGCGTATCCCGCGATCCATAAGCGAATCATGATCGCGGCCAACTCGGCCGCCGCCGGTCGTTTGTTTGACATTCGGGATCCCATCCACGCCGCCGCGTATCTCGGCAGCCTCCGGCTTACTCAACTATTGAAAAACCTTCCCGTCGGATCATTCGAAATCGTTCGCGGCAATGAAACTTGGCGGACAGCAGAAAACACGGGTTAAGCATCGAGCGGAGAATAAGGAATCGTCCCGAAACACTACCACCGGTGAAAATCCCGTCGGCGGAGCGACGGGCGTACAGTGTACCCGTCGCTCCGCCGACGGGAAAGTCCAGCGCCGCGAACTTGCCAGCATTCGGGATCGAGAATTTGATTTAGGACAGGTTCTTACTCGGTGAGCGATCGCACATAGATATTGGCGAAATCGGCGGCTCCGGAGGGGGCAAGTTCGAGCTTGCTGGCTTCTGGAACGGGATGGTCCTTCAATGCGAGTTGTCCGTCAATCGTGACTGCGAGTTTGCCGCCACGCACCGTGCCCTCGATCCGACTCCACTGACCAGATTTCAGCCCATCCGTGACGATCTTACCGCACAACGAGAAACCGTTGAACTCCTTGCCGGGACGAAGATCGAACAGGAATCCCATGTCGTTCAGCGCCTCCGCACTGGTGAGGATCGCATCAGCGGGCGTCAATTTGCCGTCGTAACTCAGCACCCAGTCCTGAGCATGCCAGTGTGCCTGGCCGCTCGAGGTCGGAGTCCAGCCGCTCAGATCCAGTCCCGTGTATATGCTGCGGTAGCCCCGATTGCTGATGGCCACGTGATCCGCATCGACGGGAGTCTCTGGCAGTTCTTTGATCTTCATGTTGCGATAGTGAACGACTCCGCCTTCTGATTCGACGCAGATGTAGCCTTTGCGAGGACTTGCGTTGGTTCCGCGCGTGACCACTGCACCGTTGACGGCAAGGCTGATATTTCCGTCGTTGCATTCGATACGATAGTGATTCCATTCAGGCAACGGTTTAGAACGTTCCTCCGTCGGAAACGCCCGACTGCCGCCGCGCCCGTTGATCGGCGCCATCGTGGCACCGTGAATGGGGAAAATGTCGCCGTGTGTCGTATGATGCTGACTCTGGCCATAGGCATTTTCAAGGATCTGAACTTCGATGCCACGATGAAACGGCACACCCTTCGCAGTAATGTCGTCGGCCCACACAAAGATGCCTGCATTGCCTTTCGGAACCATGTGTCGCCATTCGACTTCCATGATGAAGTTCTGATACATGCGGTCCGTGCGAATTTCTCCAACGGGCTTTCCCGTGCAAATCAACATGCCGTCCTCAAAACTCCAGGTTTGCGGCGGCGTGTTCACCAAAACCCAGCCGGTCAAATCCCTGCCGTTGCACAGCGGCTGGAAACCATCCTCCTCAACCGCATGCAACATGCCGCACTCAAACCCCAGAACCAAAACAACAAATACTGCCAACAGCGAGACGGTGCGACGCATTGGAAGGGCATCCTGACAGAGTGCAAAACTTTTGATTGTGAAGACGACATCACGTGCCGACAGCTTATCGTACGGCCGCCCATTTTCAAACAACGGCCCGCTGCAAGGCTAAGTCCCTGTCCAAAACAAATCCGAGGAGCCGCGCCCGTCAGGAAGCGGACGTCAAGCCCCGCTTCCTGACGGGCGCGGCTCCGAATCTCGCGCTTCTTTTTGCAGACGACGCGGCCACTGCAGAATCCATCTTAGCCCGGAAGCGGGGCATTGTTTTCAAAACGGCACCACAAGTTGGCGGAGAACACGGCATCCAGAGACTTCGCGGAATCAGATCGTACTCCTGAAACTCATTTATACTTCACGCGGTCAGAAATGAGGCTGTGGATTTTCTTGCGATTGTCCCCTCTCCCCCCGCAATTAATTTTCCAACTTGACACGTTTTCCACGGGGGGAGAGGGCTAGGATGAGGGGAGAAGGGACATGGAAAACGTTCCCTTTGAAAGTACCTCAGTCTGCACCGGGTGAAGTATACAAACGGTATTTGCTTCCAGCGCAGCGGCGACAAACCCAGGCAAACCTGAATCGCAATACACTCCATCGGAGAGTGGCCACAACTTTCCGTGAAGCATCTGCAACGTCAGATGGCGCAGTTTCGTTTGTCGAATCCTGAGAATCCGGATTCTTCAACATCGCCGGAACAGCTGGCGCTGGCTTCTCTTTGCCTCGTGCTGTTCAATTCCAGCGAATTCCTTTACGCTGATTAACTTTGTTTTAGGCGAGCGGAAGAAACAGGATTACCAGAGATATCGCGGCGCCGAGGGAATCCGACCTGAGACAGGTCGGACTACGTAGGCAGATCTGTCCTCAGATCTGCTTCCTTTGGCGTGCTTCAGTCGCACGGGGGCCGCTCGACCAGATAACTCGCCGATGGTAAATCCTTTCCTGCCGCTCGCCTTCGAGTGATCGCAGCACCAGCCGGTACGCGCCAGCCTCCGGTTGTCGTGAAAACACAGAAAACCGGAGGCTGGCGCGTTCCGGCTGATTTGATCAGAAATCCACCCCTATGACTCACCCATTTCCGCAGGAACTTCAGTCAGCTCTCCAGGCCGTTCGGCAGGCGGCAATTGCCTGCCGTTCAGTGCAGTCGTCGATAACGACGGAATCGCTGGCGAAGAAAGATAAGAGTCCGGTCACTGTCGCCGACTTTGCCAGCCAGGCGATCATCTGCCGACAGTTGCAGCTCGACTTTCCCAACGATCCGGTGATCGGTGAAGAAGGCGCGGCGGAACTTCGACTACCTTCCGGTCAGCAATTCCTGGAACAGGTCGTCCGGGAGTGCGCGGCCGCAGGTGTTGAGGCCACGACGCTCCAGGTGTGCGACTGGATCGATCGCGGCGGCGCGTCAACGTACAGCCCTCGATTCTGGACGCTGGATCCCATCGACGGCACCAAGGGATTTCTGCGGAAGGAACAATATGCCATTTCTCTGGCACTCATTGTGAACGGCCAAATCGAAATCGGCGTTCTGGGATGTCCCAACATGCCATTCGAGGGGCAGCCAGATGGATGCGGCGTGCTCGCATGGGCGGTCCGAGGTCACGGGGCGTGGATGCAGCCGCTTTCGCAACCCGACTTTTCCCCGGTGCGGATCTCTGTTTCGACAGTGTACCAAACCGCCGCGATGCGTTTCTGCGAATCCGTCGAATCCGGCCACAGCTCGCATGACTGGTCCGGCCTGATTGCCACTGAACTGAGGATTTCTCTGGAACCAGTCCGGATGGACAGTCAATGCAAGTATCTGGCCGTCGCGCGCGGTGATGCAGATCTTTATCTGCGACTGCCGACCCGCAAGGGATATCAGGAAAAAATCTGGGACCATGCTGGCGGAATTCTTGTCGTTCAGGAAGCTGGCGGCCATGTCACCGACATCGACGGCAAGGCTCCTGATTTCACTCAGGGATCGTCACTTGCGGCGAACGAAGGTATGGTCGTCACCAACTCGAACGCTCACGAGACGATTGTTGCCGCGATCAGGAAACACTCGCCGCATTCTGACGAAACCGCTCCGCAGCATCCATAAGGCGAGCGGAAGAAACAGGATTACCAGGGATATCGCGTCACCCAGGGAATCCGACCTGAGAGAGGTCGGACTACGTAGGCAGATCTGTCCTCAGATCTGCTTCCTTTGGCGTAGTTCAGTCGCACGGGTCCGCTCGACCTAATGGCTCGCCGATGTAAATCCT
>Ga0138256_10008764_pt1 | contig 10617 bp, 4 predicted proteins | sample KNB2016incub_MG_FD_105486 | JGI IMG/M metagenome (GOLD analysis project Ga0138256, IMG submission 105486) | Active sludge microbial communities from wastewater in Klosterneuburg, Austria - KNB2014incub_MG | ecosystem: Engineered > WWTP > Activated sludge > Unclassified | place: Austria... | reverse complement strand
TGAATGAAATACATGAACCGGATCGATGGCCTGTGGCTTATTGGCTATAAAATCGATGGCTGCATCTTTAAACACGGTCGAGAATAACACTACTGCGATGACAAGCACTGCGGGCATGATCCACCGGGCATTGACGTAAGGTGTGCGGAATTTTCCACGGGGCACATCCTTTTTATTCTGCAGGATTAATACACCACCACAAACCAGTACAAAGGCAAATAAAGTACCGATAGAACACAGGTCCGTCACGAAGGTCAGGTTAAAAAACAAGGCTGGAATAGCTACCAGCATACCGGTCATGATCGTAGCAAAGCCGGGTGTTTTATATTTCTTGTGAATTTTGGAAAATTTTGAAGGCAATAATCCATCTCTGCTCATTGCCATCCAGATACGTGGTTGGCCAAGTTGGAAAACCAATAATACACTGGCCATAGCAAATATCGCCGAGACTGCCACGATACCACTGATCCAGTTCATACCGACTCTTTGAAATACAAAAGCAAGTGGATCGCCCACAGCCAGTTCATGAAAGGGCACCATACCGGTCAATACCAATGATATGCCTATATATAGTATAGTACAGATGATGATCGAATACATCATACCCCGGGGCAGGTCCCGCTGTGGGTCCTTACATTCTTCGGCAGTGGTGCTGATAGCATCAAAGCCTATATATGCGAAGAAAACTGCGGAAACACCTTTGAGTACACCACTGATGCCATTGGGCAGGAATGGATTCCAATGTGAAGTGTCCACAAAAAATGCGCCTACGATTATCACACCTATGACTACGGTAACTTTTACCGCAACCATAAGGTTTGAAGCGTTGCGTGTCTCTCGTATCCCAATAAATACCAGATAAGTTATCAGAAAAATGATCAGTAAAGCCGGCAAGTCCAGCACCAGATGGAAGTTCCCGATCAATGGAGCACCGGTCCAGGCCAGATAACCCTCTCGTACACTGTCACTTAATTGTTCTATACTCAGACCCGAATGAAACAAGTTTTCAGCTATGGCCGCACTATTGCGTGCACTCAGATAGTCCATCGTCATCCATTGGGGCAAGTGGATATTCATACTCCCTAGCAGACCGGTAAAATAATCGCTCCAGGAAATAGCCACAGTAATATTACCTACTGAATATTCCATGATCAGTGCCCATCCGATAATCCAGGCAAAGAGTTCGCCAAAAGAGACATACGAATACGTATAAGCTGAGCCTGAAATGGGAACCATTGATGCAAACTCCGCATAGCAAAAAGCCGCAAAACTGCAGGCGATAGCCGTAAATATAAAGAGAAGCACTACACCCGGACCACCTTCATAACTGGCAGTTCCTATCGTACTAAAGATACCCGCTCCGACAATAGCAGCAATACCAAAACCGACCAGGTCACGCAAACGAAGATTACGGGCCAATCCGGGATTATGGATGTCATCTACCAGGTCAGGATTAGCAATCTCATCTTTTAAAATTTGCCCTATCGATTTTTTACGGAATAATGAACGCATATTTACTCTTTATACAAAACTAATATTTTTCGGCAATGCAGTTAGGATAATCGTTGAAATCTACGTGAGTTTGTACAAGGAGTATGGATTTGGCTTTTCTATTCGGGATTAAAGGCTAATTTTGTCCCGATGATAACAGCACAGGATATTCATAAATCGTACGATAACATTAAGGTGCTTACCGGTGTGGACTTTTCAGTCAAAAAAGGTGAAGTCGCGGCCATCGTGGGTAAAAGCGGTGTGGGCAAGAGCACCTTACTTCATATCCTGGGCACACTGGAAAAGCCCGATGCCGGAACAATTACCATCAACAATATCAATACACAAAAATTAAAAGGCAACAAGCTTGCACAATTCAGGAACCAAAGCCTGGGATTTATCTTCCAGTTTCACCATCTGCTACCGGAGTTTACTGCACTTGAAAACGTTTGTATTCCCGCGCTGATTAGCGGCGAGTCACAGTCCCGGGCACAAGCTGCGGCAAAGAAATTACTGGATTCACTGGACATGGGTCACCGGTTGACGCACAAACCAAAAGAATTGTCCGGAGGAGAGCAACAGCGGGTCGCTTTTGCCCGGGCGCTCATCAATCAACCGGCCGTCATCCTCGCCGATGAACCTACAGGTAATCTGGATGAGAATACAGCTGAAGAACTGTTCAACCTTATCTTCCGTTTCAGGGAAGAACACCAACAGACCTTTGTCATCGTCACACACAATCCACTGTTAGCAGCACGCTGTGATCAGGTGTTTGAGATGAAGAAAAGCGTGGAGGGAAATTTGGAATAAACTAATTTTCGTCATTGCGATGACGACGAAGGAGCAAGAAGCAATCTTACGCTGAGGTGCTAAGAGTAAACTCATACAGACTTTATGCGGAACTTAAGTTTGAGATTGCTTCGTCGTGGCCTCCTCGCAAAGACGACATGCGACTGGCGGCATTGAAGTTTGAGATTGCTTCGTCGCACACTCCTCGCAAAGACGACATGCGACTGGCGACATTGAAATTTGAGATTGCTTCGTCATAGTCTCCTCACAATTACGCCATCCACACGTCATTGCGATGACGACGAAGGAGGAAGAAGCAATCTTACGCTGAGGTGCTAAGAGTAAACTCACACAGACTTTATGCGACACTTAAGTTTGAGATTGCTTCGTCGCACACTCCTCGCAAAGACGACATGCGACTGGCGACATTTAAGTTTGAGATTGCTTCGTCATATATTCCTCGCAAAGACGACGTGCGACCTAAGCTCACCAGAAAATCACACATGAATGACCCGGGTAGAATAAGTATTCGGACCGATCAAATGCAAATCACCGGAATCAGGCGGCAGGAATTGCCAGGGTGTCAGTTGCCGTTCCCAGTCAAATTCATCCAGCAAACGGTCATTGTTGCGATATTCATTGGGTGTGCATCCCCGCAGTCGTTTAAAATGCCGGTTGAAGTTAGCGATGTTGTTAAAACCACAACGGTAAGCCAATTCACTGATCGTATAATCCGAATCATTCAGCAATTTACAAACCTGACTAATCCGGATATCTGTCAGAAAATCAGTAAAAGGTTTATTGGTATATTTCTTAAAAAAATGACTGAATGCTGAATTACTCATCTTCACTTGCTGCGCCACCATCTCGATGTTGAGCGTATGGTCTGAATAATTGGTAACAATATAATTATACGCAATCTGAATTCGCTTACTATCCCATTTCAGCTCCGCTGATGAAAAATTCTCACTCGTCAGATACCGGTATTCCTTCGTAAGTGACAGTAATTCCATCAGATTTAAGAACTCAAGGATAGTATTCATCCCTTCTCCCAGCGTTAATTTACCAATAATCGTTTTCGCTATTTCGGCAACTTCACCCGAATAGACAATCCCGCGAATTGAATTACTGAGCATCCGGTTTATATTCATGAATCGCTCTTTGCTAAATAAAGGTCCTTCAAATATTTCACCTGAAAACTGGAGCGTTATCACCCTGTACTTTATCTTTTTGCCATCGATATATTCATTCCCAGACCATTTATGATGCAAATAAGGCCCTAATAAAACCAGATCAGAATCGAAATAATCTTCTACTGAATCACCTACAATCCGACTGCCTGAAATTCCCTGGATCAGATTCAGTTCGTACTCCGGATGACAGTGGATCGGATAATCAAAACCATTGGAGTAGGAATCAAGCAGCACAAAGACATCCTGCTCTTTCAATGGTGTTATTTCCCGGTAAATATTCACGATAGTACTGCCACAATTTTATTGTATAAATAACTGATAACTAAGAATATAATTTTGAATTACCCAATTATCAACCGTTAAAAGTACGGAATCTTATTCATAATAGTATCATACTTTCACAGAATACTACAATTTTAACAGTGGAATCATCCTTAACTTTACAAGCATTCATTGTGATGTCAGATTTACCTAAAAAACAGACTTATTTATTTATTCTGACTTAAAATATTTGCTATGTACAAAGCTCTACCACGCGTTTTTCAATTTATCATCTGTTGTGGATTTTTTCTTGTACTCCCTTCATATATTAACGCTCAGATTCGTGTGACCGGAACCATTCTCGATAGTACGGATCATTCACCGTTGGTAGGAGTGAGCATCATCGAGACTACAACACAAAAAGGAGCCATTTCGGATATCGAAGGGAATTATACCATAGATTGTAATCCTCAGTCGATACTGGAAATTCGCTATGTGGGTTATATCACACAAAAAATAGCGGTCAATCAACGCACACATATCAATATCAGCCTTGTTCCTACTTCTGAATTACTGGAGAATGTAATTGTCACCGGTTATAAGACGGAAAGAAAAGCAGATATCACCTCTGCTATCAGTTCTGTCAAGGGCGAAGAGGTTTCAAAACTCGCGGTTTTGGGCATCGATCAGGCACTCCAGGGACAAGCACCCGGTATAAATATCACCCAGACCTCCGGAGCACCCGGTGACGGGATCGCAGTCAGGATACGGGGTGTAGGTACAGTAGGAAATAATAACCCACTGTATATCATTGATGGTGTACCCACCACAGGCGATATTAATATGTTTTCGACCAAAGATATAGCCTCCATCGAGGTACTCAAAGATGCGGCAGCAGCGATTTACGGATCCCGGGCAGCAAATGGTGTCATCGTCATCACTACAAAGAAAGGAAAAGCCGGAGAGCCTTCCTTCTCATTCAATACCTCGGTCGGTTATTCCCAGGCATACAGACTACCTAAGCTTCTGAACACGAATGATTATGTTCATGTGCGAAATGCAGGTATCAAGAATGCCAATACGCTCAGAGATCCGGCCCGACAACTGGATACCTTTGACTTATCTATCATCGACACACTGCCGAATGTAAATTGGCTGGATCAGGTCTTTAATATCGCACCTTATCAGACATACAGCCTGAGCGCTACCGGCGGTACAGATAATGCGAATTACTACATCATGGGTGAATATCTGAATGAAAAAGGTGTTTTTAAAGGTCAGGGATTTAAAAAATATGGCGTTCGCTTCAATGGCGAGACTAAAGGCAAATGGTTGAAAATCGGCAGTAATATGTACATCAGCTATACGGATCAAAACAGAATGAACAGTACCGGTGATGGATATGGCCCCGGCAATGAACTCAATGTACTGCGCTATGCACTGATTGCAGCACCTACTTTTGGTATTTATAATAAGGATGGCAGTTATATCAATACCTCTGCCGAACTGGGTAACTCTACGCTATATGGTGATGGCAATGCCAATCCGTTGGCACTGATCGATGCTACTGACTGGACGATCGACCGTACCCGTATCTTTGGAAATCTGTATGCAGAAGCTACACTCACTGATTTTCTTAAGGCAAAAACCTCTCTGGGTGGTGATTTTACTTTTGAAAATGAGAAAAAATTCAAGGAAAGGCTTTCTGCGGCCATTTATGATCCGACATCACTGACTGAAAGCCGGGTATTCGGCCGCAATATGGTCTGGCAGAATACGCTGGACTTTCAGAAACTCTTTGGCCTCCACAGAGTTGGGGCCTTAATAGGGATGGAAGCTATCAAGAATAATACAAACTACCTGGGTGCTTCTGTCAATAATTTCTTCCGCACTGATCCAGCCTTCCGTAATATTGATAACAGTGTCGTGGAAGATATCAAGAACATTGGCGCTTCAGGTATCACTACCGAGTGGGCACTGCTATCTTATTTCGGCCAATTAGATTATTCCTATGATGATAAATACATCCTGAATGCATCATTGCGCCGGGATGGTTCAAGCCGATTTGGAAAAGACAATCGCTGGGGTATGTTTCCCAGAATATCAGCCGCCTGGAATGTATCCCGCGAGTCTTTTCTGGAGAATGTAAATTTTCTGAGCAATCTTAAGCTCAGAGCCAGTTGGGGCAAACTGGGGAACCAGGAAATAGGCCTATATCCTTATACATCAATGGTAGGCACAGGGCTGAGAGTTTATTCATTCGATGGCCAGGTAGTCACCGGGGCACAAATACTGGAAACAGGTAATGATAAGATCAAGTGGGAGACGACTACCATTTCTGACCTGGGACTGGATTTCAGTTTATTCAATGGCAGACTCAGCTTTATCATGGATTATTACCGGAAAGTTACCAGTGACATGCTGGTCAGAGTTCCGATCCCCCAATCTGCCGGCGAACAAGCCCCACCCTATGTCAATGCAGGTTCGGTAGAAAATAAAGGACTGGAAATAGCCGCAATATTCAGAAATAAAATAGGTAAATTGGATTATTCCATCAGTGGCAACTTTGCTACAAATAAGAATAAAGTCTTATCCATCAGTACCGGTGAACCGATCTTAGGTGGATATGGACTCTCAGACGGACCGATCACAAAGACAGAAGAAGGCTACCCGATCGGTTCATTTTACTTATATGAAATGAAAGGCATTTTCAATAGTATGGAAGAGATAGAAGCCAGCCCTTTCCAGTCAAAAGATACCAGACCCGGCGATGTACAATTTGTCGATATCAATGGCGACAAAGTAATCGATGATAAGGACCGGACGCACATAGGAAGTCCATTCCCTGACTTTACCTATGGTCTGAATCTAGGCTTACAATGGAAGAACCTTGATTTTTCAGTATTATTTCAGGGAGTACAGGGCAATGATATCTACTTCCTCTATGGCAATTTTGCCTATGAGACGCAGTCCCGCGGATTCAACTCCTATGAGGACATAAAGAATTACTGGCGTCCGGATAATCAGAATACAAACATTCCTAAAGTAAGCCTGGATGACAGAAATGGTAATCGACGCATATCCACACGCTTTCTCTATGATGGTTCTTATATGAAGGTGAGAAATGTGACTCTCGGATATAATCTGAAATCATTCATAAAAAGCAGATATGTACATGACTTCAGGATATTTATTACCGGACAGAATTTATTTACATTTTCGAAATATCCGGGATTAGATCCCGAAATTCAAGCCAATAATAATGATACCCAGGGATTGGGCATCACCTCTGATCTGGCTGTAGGCATAGACTGGGGAACAGTTCCTGCACCCAGGAAGGTTTTATTTGGTATTTCATTAAATTTTTAAATCAGGAAAAATGAAAAATAACATTTACATAATTATTGCACTGGCATTTATTAATTTTTCTTGCCAAAAAATACTGGATATTGATCCTATTGGTGTCGTTAGTACTGAAAACTTTTTCAAAGATGCCAATGATGCATTGCAAGGCATTAATAGTGCTTATGGGCCATTAATGTTTAATACATCGAATAAAAACGCCTACTGGGCAATGGGTATCCTGACTACAGACGCTGCCGTCGTAGGTGGTGATGGTTCACAACCGGGATTGACAGAGATGGACTTCTTTACCTATACACCACGTACTGAAGAATTCAATAATTTCTGGGCACTGGAGTACAATGGCATCACCCAATGCAATACTGTCATCGAAAAGGTCGCACCGATCAACATGGATGAGGCACTTAAGAACAGAATCATCGCAGAGGCTTATTTTTTAAGAGCTTTTTATTATTTCCAATTGACGCAGGTATATGGTGAAGTTCAGTTGATTACTAAAATCACGCCGCCTGCTGAGATAAAATATGCCAAATCTCCAATTGCAGATATCTATGCACAGATCATCAAAGACTGTGACTATGCTGCACAATATCTGCCTGCGATATATTCCGGAGTAGATATAGGTAGAGCTACCAGAGGTGCAGCTTATGCACTCGCTGCCGAAACAAATCTATATGCGAAGAACTGGTCAGCCGTACTTACTTATGTCCAGAAAGTAAAAGACCTGGGTGTATATGGCCTCATGGATGATTATCAGGATAACTTCAGAAAAAATACACAAAATAACAAGGAATCTGTCTGGGAAATCCAGCATACGAATCTTCAATTGGGCGTCGGAAATGCCCTTAATCAGACCTGGCTCTCTAAGAAAGTGCCTGATGGATATGGATTTGCAGAAGTGACCCAAAGTTACTATGACGAATTCGAGCCGGGTGATCCACGTAGAGATTTCACTATCGCTTCCAATAATCAGGATTATTTTGGTGTTGTGTATAAAAATTCATTCTCATCTACACATCATAGCCCCAGGAAATACCTGCAAGCGGACAGTACGGTAACCCAAAAGGCAGATGGCGATATCAATGTCACACCAATCCGGTACGCTGCAGTACTTCTCTGGGAAGCAGAAGCACTAAATGAACTAGGGCGTACCGTAGAAGCACAGGAGCCCTTGGAGCAGGTCAGAGCCAGAGCACGCAATCAGTCAGCTAATCCGGACACGACACTACCTAAGGTAGTAACCACTGATCAGGAAATCATGCGCCAGGCTATCCGGCATGAGTACTCAGTAGAACTAGGCTTTGAAATGCATAAGTTTTTCGATTATGTACGCTGGGGAATTGCGGAAGATAAGCTCAAACAATTCGGATTTATTGCCAATAAAAATGAACATTTTCCGATACCACAACAAGAATTAGACTTAAATCCATTTTTAAAACAAAATACCGGCTATTAATGCAACTTAACCAATTAAAAACAAGATTATTTATTTGCCTTTGGCTACTCACCACAGCCTATATGACTTTTTCACAGGAACAGCTTCATATAGACCGTATTGACCAGATGGCGAATGAACCTTCACCCTATTCCTTCAAAGATTGGAAACAAGTCGCTATTGCCTATGATTCATTTGTGTATAATCAACAATTAACAGGGCAATATCTGCCACTCAGTTACGATATTGTTAATGGGATTAACTATCCTGACAATGCATTTTTCGGAATGCATACCTATGTAGGAACAAACAGCCCAAAAGGCAATGAAGCAATAAATGTACTGCCGTCACTGGTCGGTGCCAGTCTGGTCGGCATCGATAAGACTAATCAATATAATCGCAATTATATCCTGATGAGTCAGGATTTTTTCAATAAAAAAAACGGTGAAAATATCTACCTCAATGGTAATTCTACTTCATCCGGGCATGACTGGTGGTATGACTTGATGCCGAATGTATTCTTTTATCAATTGTATGACCTGTATGGGAATATTGGTGATGCCGAATATCAGTTTACTACCATCGCTGATCGCTTTACTGAAGCAGTCACTACTATGGGAGGCAGCGAGAAACCCTGGTCTGCAGCCAATTTGAACTACAGAGCATTTAGTTTTATAGATCAAAAACCCAATCCATCCGGTGTCAAAGAGCCCGAAGCTGCAGGTGCATACGCCTGGGTACTGTACAATGCTTATGTACATACCCGAAATACACAATACCTGAAAGCAGCAGAATGGAGCATGGAATTTTTAAACAAACTGAATACTAATCCATCGTACGAACTTCAGCTTCCTTATGGTATTTACACCGCAGCACGAATGAATGCAGAGTTAGGAACAAACTATGATGTGGAGAAAATGGTCAACTGGGCATTTAATCGTGGACCATTACGTGGATGGGGCACTATAGTGGGTAACTGGAGCGGTTATAGTGCTAGCGGATTGGTTGGCGAGGCCAATGACGGTGGCAATGATTATGCTTTCCTGCTCAATGGTTTACACCAGGCATCGACACTGGTTCCTATGCTCAGATATGACAAACGATTTGCTAATGCCATCGGCAAATGGATGCTCCACCTCACCAATGCCAGCCGATGGTTTTATCCGGATGGCTTACCTGCAGACAAACAGGATGATAAAGCTTGGTCAGATGCCAATGTACCTGATGGTGTGATCGCACATGAAGCGCTCCGCGAGAAATGGAACGGCACAGCACCCTTCGCGACCGGTGATGCTAAAAAAGGTGGTTGGGCAGCTACAAACCTCTCTCTATACAGCTCTTCCTCCATAGGTTACCTAGGGGCAATGGTCAGAGCGACCAATGTCGAAAAGATCCTGCTGTACGATATGCGGGTCACTGATTTTTTTCAGGACAATGCCTACCCTACCTGGTTAACTTACAATCCTTACACCCTGGAAAGGAATATTGACCTGGATCTGGGCACAGACAGTACGGATGTATATGATGCCGTCTCTGAAAAGTTTCTGATTCGTGGAAAGACCGGAATGGTATCCATTTCAATACCTGCGCAGACCGCGCGAATTCTGGTACTTGCACCGGCTAACGGCAGTGTAAGCTATGATAAAAATATTATGAAAATAAATAATATCCCTGTGGACTATGATCAGCATAGCATCGCATACCATTTCCCACCAGTGATCCAATCCCTGGTTCCTGAAATTAATGAAGTTGAAAAAAATAAGCAGACCATAGTATACTCCAGTGTCCGCGACAAAGATTCAGATGCGATCACCTACCATTGGTCTGCAACGAATGGCAATATTACAGGCACAGGAACACAGGTAGTATGGACAGCGCCTGATATACTGGGGACTGATACTTTGCGACTTATCGTCACTGATGAAACCGGGCTGGCAGATACAGCGCAAATTTTGATTGAAACCGTCAATGAGAAAAACATTCCTCCTGTAGTCACATTAAGCGCAATAAAGAATTATACACAGACCAATGAAACAATTGCCATCGCCTCAACTACATTTGATGCTAATGGTGATGCCCTCACTT
>Ga0138256_10008763_pt1 | contig 10618 bp, 8 predicted proteins | sample KNB2016incub_MG_FD_105486 | JGI IMG/M metagenome (GOLD analysis project Ga0138256, IMG submission 105486) | Active sludge microbial communities from wastewater in Klosterneuburg, Austria - KNB2014incub_MG | ecosystem: Engineered > WWTP > Activated sludge > Unclassified | place: Austria... | reverse complement strand
CTTCCGCGCGTCGCGGTCCAGCGGCCGCGCGCTGCGGAAGCGCAGGTGATCGCGCGGGGTGAACATGATGCCCGTGTACCCGATGGCCGCGTACGCCGTGCGATGGCGCGCCAGCCAATCATCGTCCAGCACCAGCGGCATCACCAGTCCACCAGGGTGAAAGGAACGGGCGGCGTCCACGGCTGCGGCATCCTTGTCCTTCTGCCAGTGCATCCATCGCTCCACGAAGCCGAGCCGCAGACCATGCACGATCAGGATCCCAAGGAGCACCAGCGGCATCGCACGTCCGGGCAGGTCCTGCGCGCCGAGCCAGCCCGCCAGCAGCAGCAGGCCCAGCCATTGCGCACGGTCCGTGGCGAAGTGCAGTTCGGTGCGTGGCGTGCGGACGAGCGAGAGCAGGAAGAGCAGCCCGGCCATGGCCAACAGCGCATCGGCGGGGCGGAGCGCCCATGTGCGGAACCGCGCACGCACCGCCAGCACCAGCAGCACCATGAGCAGCCCACCCAGGGTGAGACGGTACGGGAATTCGGCCTCGCGGTCCACCAGTAGTATTTGCCGCAGGGTGGCCAGTTCCAGCAACGGATGGTGCTCCAGATGCGGATGCGCAACGGGCACGGCGAAGCGCAGGGCCACCAGCACGGCGCCGGTGATGGCCACGGCTAACGCGAGCAGCAACGGAACACGCGGAGGCAGCCCGCTCCACCGCGCGCGCCAAGCGACCGGTCCGCACCAGCGTGCGAACACCTCGTGCGTGCCGATGAGCAGCAGGGTCAGCAACCCGCCTGTGTTGTGCGCGAAGGTGGCCAGTGCGCAACCCGCCGCCAGCACGATCACTTCGCGCCACCGCACCACCGGCCGCGCCGCCCACCAGCCGCAAAGGCCCATGGCGATGCCCGCGCCGATGGCGAAGTGGAACACGCCAAGCACCAGCAGGAAGCCGAACGCGAAGGGCAGCACCAGCAACCAGGCCGCACTGGGCCGGGGGCTGTACGCGCGGGCGAGGCACCACGCACCGGTAGATATGCAGGTGATGGCCAGTGCCGCCAGCAACTTGTGCAGCAGGAAAGGATGCACTTGGCCCGCCAGCGCGATCAGCGGCAGGTCGCCGAGGTTCAGGTCCAGCGCGTCCGTGTCCACGGTGAAGCCATCGGCGGTAGGCGGGTGCCCGGCCCAGCTATCGTGCAGCACCGCCGCGTGCAACAGGTGCATCGGGCCGTCCAGCGAAACGAAGTGACGGAAGCACAGCACTGCCAGGGTGTTCAGCCCGATGAGCGTGGGAAGCGCCCAACGGCCTTCCACGACCCGGGCGAGGCGGTGCAACATGGCAGCGAAGTACGGATTTGTGGCGCTCTGTAACTTTCACCGTCCCTCCCCTGTCCTATGCCCGAAGCGCCCCTCCCCAGCGCCCGATGACCCTGCACGACTACAACGCCTGCGTGGACATGCACAGTGACGGCGTGTACCGCTTCGCGCTGAAGCACCTGCGCGACCAGGACACCGCCAAGGACGTGGTGCAGGAGAGCTTCGCCCGGCTGTGGCAGAAGGCCGAGGAGGTGGACGCCGCCAAGGCTAAAAGCTACCTCTTCACCACCGCGCACCATATTATCGTGGACACCGCGCGGCGCGAACGGCGCACCACGCGCATGGAGGAGCACCACGAGGACCTGCACCACACCGCCACCGCCGCACAGCCCGACCTCAAGCGCATCATCGATGCGGCGCTGGCCACGCTGCCGGACATCCAGCGCTCGGTGATCCTGTTGCGCGACCTGGAAGGATACACCTATGACGAGATCGCGGAACTCACCGGCCTGAACCTCACCCAGGTGAAAGTGTACATCTACCGCGGCCGCACCGCACTCAAGGAATACATCGGCAAACTGGAGATCGTCCTGTGAATCTGGACCGCGGCACATACGAGGCCTGGCTGCTCGATCGCATCGAGGGACGGCTCACGCCCGCCCAGGAGCACGAGCTCGATGCCTTCCTTGCGGCCAACCCGGACCTGCACGCCGATACCGATGCGTTGCCGGGTGTGGAAGCGGAGCCTTCTGACTTCGAGGGGAAGCACGGCCTCAAACGGAGCTTCCCGCCCACAGGCCTGCCCGATTCCGCGCGCTTGGCCGATTTTCTCGTGGCGCGGCTCGAGCGCACGCTGACGCCGGAGCAGGAACTCGCGCTGGACCGCTTTCTGTACGAACACCCCGAACACGCGCAGGACGCCAAGCGCATGGTGGCGGCCCGGGCCGATGCGGGGCCGGTATCATTTGAGGACAAGGCCTCCCTGGAACGGCACTTCCCGCCGCAGGGCCTGCCGGACCGGCACCGCCTCACCGACTTCCTGATCGCCGCGCAGGAAGGGGATCTTTCCGCCGAACAGCGGCACGCCCTCGCGGAATACCTGCGCACGCATCCGGATGCGCGGAAGGAGCAGCGCTTGATATCAGCGGTGAAGGTGGCGGCGGAACCTGTCGTGTTCGCCGGCAAGGCATCGTTGAAGAAGCGCGAGGGCCGGGTCATCGCCTTGTGGCAGCGCTACGCCGTGGCCGCCAGCATCGCGCTGCTGCTGGGCTTCGCCTGGTGGATGATGCGCGCGAACAATGGAACGGGGCCTGCCATCGCAGGAACGGAGAAGCCACCGGAAGAGGCGAACGTGCCAGGATCGACCGCTGCGACCGCGACCGGGGCCGAGGCCCTGCCGGGAGATGCGGTGCCGCCGGGCCCCATAGCGGTCGCGGCCGAAGCGGAGACCGTGCGGGAACCACGCCCCGCAGGAACCCGGGGCGGAGACCCTTCGAGAGAGGAAAATGCACCGGCGATACCCGTGCAGGAGCAGGAGACCCCTTCCGCCCCGCCCACCGAACCTCTTACTCCGGAGCCGCAACTTGCCGAAACGCCCCCCACCGATCCTGTACCGGACCACGCGCCTGAAGAACCCGCCCCAGTGGATGAACCGGTGCTGGCCAGCCTGCCCCACACGACGGACGAACGGCCCACGGCGGGCTCGGCCGATGGCACCCCGGTGGGCACCGTGGTGGCCAATGCGGTTCGCGGCAACGTGCTGGACACCCGCGAGCGCCCGGCCGCGCTCGACCGCGACGACGCCCTGGCCTTGGCCAACCGCGCGCTCGGCGCCGTTACCGGCGGGGAGGGCCGCGTGGATGTGGCCACAAAGGGCGCACGGCGCGCCTGGAAACTGCGCCTCGGCCCCAACGTGGCCATCTCCGCCAGTACCGGCCGCTGACCGTTCATCACGGCTTTTTGTAATTCTTGGTATTTCTTCTGGATCCGTTGACATTGCCGTAATGGCGTGCGACCCTGCTTCGCGTCCGGAACGCATCCGGCCCGCCGCTCATCACCCGCCCTTGACCGCTCATCGAACAGGTCGCACGGAACTGTAACAGGGAAAGCCTGGCCACCGTCCAATGCCCAACAACACGGCACCACGCCACCAGACGACCGGAAAATACAAAAGCTCCCACGCCATGAGAACCTCCATGAAGAACATCGCCGCCACCCTCGCTACCGTGCTCACCATCGGGCAAGCCATGGCCAGCGGACCCGAGCGCACGAACACCGCCCCCGCGCCCGCCGCCACCCTGGAGCGCGAGCTCGATCGCCAGATCGACAAGTTCGTCACCTACCCCCTGCTGGAGCGCCGGCACAACATGGACGGCGAGGTGCTCGTGAGCTTCGTGATCGATACCGAAGGCCGGGTGAAAGTGATCGGCGCCCACAGCGCCAACACCGCTCTGTGCGAGTACGTGCTGCGCATGCTCGCCAAGGTGGACATCGGCGACAATCCCGATGGCCTGTGGAAGACCACGCACATGCGCTTCTCCTTCCACCCCGAGGTGTGACCGCGCGCGCCAGGTACGGGCCCCGGCCACGCTCCAGCCATAGGAGCGGCCGGGGCCCGTGCTGTTTTCCGTCCGGGTCTGTAACAAACACCGTAGCCTCCCTGTCCTATGCACAGAACACCACGGACATGGACCTGAAGAACCTCCTCGCCCTCGCCCTGCTGATGCCCTTCGCCGCGAACGCCCAGACGACCGACAGCACGGACAAGCGGACCTCCGTTTCGCTGGGCCTCGACAAGGACGGCATGCACACCCGCGTGGGGGATGGCGATGATGACGGTATCGATACCATCCGGCTGGAACTCAAGCACCGGATCATCCGCATCATCTCCACACGCAGGGGCGCGGACAGCACCGGCGCCGATACGCTGGAGCACCGCCTGCGCAAGGCCCGCCGCGAGCGCCGCAACATGTTCACCTATTGGAGCGGCATCGAGGCCGGGTTCAACAGCTTCATCGCCCCCGACGGCCGCATAGGCGACGGGCCGCAGGCCGGGCCTTTCCTGCTCAACAACCCGCGCGGCCGCTGGGTGGCCGTCAACTTCCTGGAACAGAAGTATGAATTCGGCAGCCACCACGCGGGGCTCTTCTGGGGGCTGGGCCTGGAGGCCACCAACTACCACCTGAGCGAGAACGTGACACTGGCCCACAACAGCGACAGCACCTGGGCCGTGCCCGTGGAGGATCCGCAGTTCACCAAGAACAAATTGCGCCAGCTCGGCGTGCGCCTGCCGCTCATGTTCGAGTTCAACACCAAGAGGGCACCGTTGCCGTCCACCGCGGAGGAATGGGCGAAGTACCATGAGAAGAAGGGCTTCAGCCGCAAGGGCAACTTCCATATCGGCCTAGGTGTGGTGGGCAGCTGGTATTTCGACACCATGTACAAGCAGAAATACCGTGCGGACGGGGAATTCCACAAGGTGCGCGACAAGGACCGCTACAACCTGCTGCCTTACCGCGTGGCGGCGCGCGTACAGCTCGGCGTGGGCGCCTGGAACCTCTTCGCCGAATACGGCCTCACACCGCTCTTCGAGGAGGGCACCGCCCCGGCTCTCACACCGGTGACAGTGGGCCTCACCCTCATCGGTTTCAACTGATCCCGGCGCAACAGCGGCGCGCGACAAGGGGAATGGTTGGCGCCGCAACGGAAGCCCCTCCGCCATCCGGCGGACGGGGCTTCTCCTATTTTCGCGGACCTTTCAACGAACAAGACCGCAAGCGAATGGGCCGCATCTTCGAGAAACGCAAGCACAAGATCTTCGCGCGCAACGCCAAGCTCAGCAAGCTCTTCACCCGCATCGGCAAGGAGATCAGCATGGCCGTGAAGGCCGGCGGCCCGAACCCCGAGGCCAATAGCCGCCTGAAAATGGCGATCCAGAACGCGCGGGGCGCCAACATGCCCAAGGACAACATCGACCGCGCCATCAAGAAGGCCGCAGGCGGTGGCGAGGCCGACTACAGCGAGATGAACTATGAGGGCTACGCCCCCGGCGGCGTGGCCATCTTCGTGGAGACCAGCACCAACAACCCCACGCGCACCATCGCCAACGTGCGCAGCTATTTCACCAAGTGCGAGGGCACCATCGGCACCAGTGGCTCATTGGCGCACGTGTTCGAGCGCAAGGCCGAGTTCCTTGTGCCCCCCGCCGCGCTCAAGGGCCGCGATGGCGACGAGTTCGAGATGGAGCTGATCGACGCGGGCGCCGAGGATGTGGTGCGCGACGAGGAGGACGGCTTCCTCATCCTGGCCCCGTGGACCAGCTTCGGCGCCATCGCCCAGAAACTGGACCAGCTCGGTGTGGAGAGCACCAGCGCCGAACTGAAACGCTTCCCGCTGTCCAGTATCCCCGCCGACCTGACCACCGCGCGCAACGTCATGAAACTCGTGGACCTGCTCAACGAGGACGAGGACGTGAACGAGGTGTACCACAATATGGAACTGAGCGAGGACGTGGAGGAGGAGCTGGCGAAGGGGTAGGGTTCCGGAGAAGGCAGCGGGCAGATAGCAGTCGGCAGCAGGCAGATAGCAGCAATGCGCGCAGCATCATCGAGGATGTGCTGCCTGCTGCCGACTTCTTTCCGCGGACTGCCTGCTGCCCTCTCCGGAACCCTGGAACTACCGCTTCGCCCTGAACCGCACATGGTACCGCGTGCCGTTGCCGTCGCTCTCCACGGTGAGGAAACCGTTGAGCTGCTCCACTAAGCTGTTGATGAGGCCCACGCCGAGGGTGGCCCCGTCATCCGCCAGCTTCTCCGGGGGCATGCCAACGCCATCATCCGAATAGATCAGGTCGAAGTCGCGGTCGTTCACCCGTGTGATGCGCAGATCGATGAGGCCGCGCTCACGGCCGGTGAACGCGTGCTTGAAGGAATTGGTGATCAATTCGTTGAGCACGAGGCCCAGCGGCACCATGGTGTCCAGGTCCAGCGTCAGCCCCGGATCGATGGCCGTGCGGTGGCTGATGGTGTCGCGCACGTCGTTCAGCCGCACCAGTTCCGCGAAGAGTTCGTCGAGGTACTGCCCGATGTCGAGTTGAACGAGGTCGTCGCCCTTGTACAGCTTCTCGTGGATAAGGGCCATGCTGGCCACGCGGCTCTGGCTCTGGCCGAAGACCTGCCGCAGCTGCTCATCGCCGATGGTCTCGCTCTGCAGGCGCAGCAAGCTGGCCACCACCTGCAGGTTGTTCTTCACGCGGTGGTGGATCTCCTTGAGCAGCACATGGATGCGGTCGTTGGCGCGCTCCAGCTTGTCCTTCTCCATCTCGAGGGCCAGGTTCTGCTCCAGGTCGCGGTCGCGCGCGGCCTTCAGGTTGTCGCGCATGCGCGCCAGGGCGTTGCCCAACAGGTCCTTGCCGCCGCGCACGGGCACAGGGGTGTCGTAGTTGCCCTTGCCGATCGCGTCAGCGCTGGCGGCCAGCGAGCGCACGTTGTCGATCATCCCGTTGAAGGTTCTCGCCATCTGCCCGATCTCGTCGTCGCCGTTCACGGGAACGTGGCCGCCCACGTCGCCAATGGCCAGCGCACCGGTGGCCGCCGTCATCTCATCCACCGTGCTCTTGATGCCGCGCAGCACCACGTAGGCCATCACGGTAACGGCGCCCACCACGCCAAGGAGCGCGAGGATCACGATGAGGAGCCGCCGCTCGGCGAAGCGTGAGTTCGCGGCCGTGGCGGCGATGATGCCGTCGATGGAACCGCGCTCCACCGTCCGCAGGCGCTCCACCGCCCGGCTGCTCAGGTCCCACCACTCGCGCGGCGTGGTGCGCGCGCCGGCCAGCGAGCGCTTCTCGTGCACCGTGCCGATCATCGTGCGCATGTAGTTCACCTCGTCGCCCCGGAACGTGTCCCGGTACAATGTCCGCACCTGTTCGGGCGCGTCGCGCAGGAAGAGCAGCGTGTTGGTCTCGTACTGCGCGATGCGCTCGGCCAGCTCGCCGTACTGCGATGGCGGTATGGTGTCCGCCGTCAGCGCCCGGGTCATCCGCGTGCGCAGGTCGTTCAGCGCCTGCTTGGCGTTCAGCAGGCCCAGGTGGGCGAAGATCTTCTCGTTGGTCTCCGCGTCCATCGCCTGGCGGAAGATGCGCGAGAGGTGCCCGATCTGGCGCTCGCTCATCCGGCGGTACTCGATCTCGGCCTCGGCCGCCGATATGCGCTTCTCGCTCACGCGTTCGCGCAGCACGTCCAGGATGGCCAGCGTGGCACCGGGGCGCAGTTCCGATTCCAGGCTCAGCGCCGGGTCGCCCAGCCGCAAGCGCAGGTCGTCGGTGGTCGTGCGCCGCAATACCATCCGGCGGGGGTTGTCCTCCAACCCCTCGAGCCAGGCCACCGAGAGCGCGCCCTCTTCTTGCAGCGCGTCCGCCATGTCGCCCAGCAGCCGGATGTTCCCCGATTGCTTGCGCACATAGCCCAGCACGTCCCGCCGTTTCAGGCTGCCGTCCACCTGCTTGCCGATCAGCAGCACCAACCCCACCACCGGGATCCCGAGGGTGATCAAGAGTTTGGTGCGGACGGGCAGGTCCGCGAAGCGCCAGCGCATGGGTCCGGCGAATGTAGGGGGCGGCGTGTGCCCATGTGCCCATCGCCTACTTTCGGCGCGATGGAGACGACCACCCGCATCAACGGCGCCTTCGCCACGCTGGAGGAGAAGAGCCGCCAGGCCCTGCTGGGTGGCGGCGAGGACCGCATCGCCGCACAGCACAAGAAGGGCAAGCTCACCGCGCGCGAACGCCTGCACCTGCTGCTCGATGAAGGCAGCTTCCAGGAGATCGGCCAGCTCGTCACCCACCGGAGCACCAACTTCGGGCTGGACGAGCAGGTCTTCCTCGGCGACGGCGTCGTCACGGGCTATGGCACCATCGACGGGCGGCTGGTGTATACCTTCTCACAGGACTTCACCGTGCTCGGCGGCTCGCTCGCGGAGGCCCACGCGGAGAAGATCTGCCGCATCATGGACCTGGCCATGAAGAACGGCGCGCCCGTGATCGGCCTGAACGACAGCGGCGGCGCCCGCATCCAGGAGGGCGTGGTCTCTCTGGGCGGCTACGCGGACATTTTCTACCGCAACGTGCGCGCCAGCGGCGTGGTGCCGCAGATCAGCGCCATCATGGGGCCCTGCGCGGGCGGCGCCGTGTACTCGCCCGCCCTCACCGACTTCGTGCTGATGGTGGAGGGTTCCAGCTACATGTTCGTCACCGGCCCCAACGTGGTGAAGACCGTTACCCACGAGGAGGTATCGGCCGAGGAGCTGGGTGGCGCTTCCACCCACGCCAGCAAGAGCGGCGTGGCGCACTTCACCGCACCGAACGAGCTCCTGGCCATCAGCGAACTGCGGCGCCTGGTCTCCTTCATCCCCGGCAACTGCGAGGAGGAGCCCCCCGCGCTCGCCTACGACCCCGGCGACGAATCACGGCCCGAGCTGGACGGTATCATTCCCGAGAACCCCAACCAGCCGTACGATATCCGGCAGGTGATGAACGCGGTGATCGACCCGGACAGCAGTTTGGAGGTGCATGCCGAGTACGCCCGCAACATGGTCATCGGCTTCGCCCGCGTGGAGGGCCGCACCGTGGGCTGCGTGGCCAACCAGCCCGCCGTGCTCGCGGGCGTGCTTGACATAGACGCCAGCATCAAGGCCGCACGCTTCGTGCGCTTCTGCGACGCGTTCAACATCCCGCTCCTCGTTTTCGTTGATGTTCCCGGCTTCCTGCCCGGCACCGACCAGGAGTGGCGCGGCATCATCGACCACGGCGCCAAACTGCTCTATGCCTTCAGCGAGGCCACCGTGCCGCGCATCACCATCATCACCCGCAAGGCCTACGGTGGCGCGTACGACGTGATGAACAGCAAGCACATCGGCTGCGACATGAACTACGCTTGGCCCAGCGCCGAGATCGCCGTGATGGGCGCCAAGGGCGCGGCCGAGATCATCTTCAAGAACGAGATCGGCAAGGCCGCCGACAAGGAGGCCAAGTGGAAGGAGAAGGAGGCCGAGTACAAGGAGCAGTTCGCCAACCCTTACGAGGCCGCCGCGCGCGGCTATGTGGACGAGGTGATCCGCCCGGCCGACACGCGCATCAAGGTGATCCACGCCCTGCGCATGCTGCGTGACAAGGTGGACCGCATGCCCAGGAAGAAGCACGGGAACATCCCGCTGTGAGCGGCGCTGAGGATCCCCAATAAAGCCGAACATGCAACGGCCGAAGCCCGGTCACGACCCTACTTTCGGCCCGATAACCCCGCACCCATGATCCTGAAAACCTCTTTGCTCGCCGCCGCCGCTGTGCTGGCCGTGGGCGCGCATGATCCGCTCAAGGACCTCAACATCGGTGACGCCCTGCCCGCGAAGGACAATGTTCTCAAGGACGTGATCGGTGGCGAGCGCTCGCTGGCAGCCATCAAAGGAGACAACGGCCTGCTGGTGATCTTCAGCTGCAACACCTGCCCCTTCGTCATCGGCAGCGATGGCAGCGCGGGCTGGGAGGGCCGCTACCCCGGGCTGGCCAAGCTGGCCAAGGAGAAAGGTATCGGCTTCGCCTTGGTGAACAGCAACACCGCCAAGCGCGGTGAGGGTGACAGCTTCCTGGACATGCAGAAGCACTACAAGGAGAAGAACTACCAGGGGCACTACCTGCTCGATGACGACAACATCGTGGCCGACGCCTTCGCCGCGCGCACCACGCCGCACGTCTTCCTCTTCGACAAGGACCTGAAGCTGGTGTACAAGGGCGCCATCGACGACAACGTGGAAGACCCCAAGGCCGTGACGAAACACTACCTGGAGGACGCGATCACCGCACTGGTGGGCGGCAAGGCGATCGAGCCCGCCACCACCAAGAACCTGGGCTGCAGCATCAAGCGCAAGCCGGTGGAGCACAAGCACTGAGGCGCGGCATTCCCGCAACGGACGAGGCCCCCGCATATCCTGCGGGGGCCTCGATTTTGGGTGGAGGGGTGAACAGCACGGTCCGTTCGGGCAGGGGCACGGAATTCCGCGTCCTCTACTTGAACGCCGGTATACCCGTCACGTCCGCGCCGGTGATGAGCAGATGGATGTCGTGCGTACCCTCGTAGGTCACCACGCTTTCGAGGTTCATCATGTGGCGCATGATGGGGTACTCGTTGGTGATGCCCATGCCGCCGAGGATCTGCCGCGCCTCGCGGGCCACGGTGAGCGCCAGCGCCACGTTGTTGCGCTTGGCCATACTGATCTGCTGCGTGCTGGCCCGGCCTTCACTGCGCAGTACGCCGAGGCGCCAGGT
>Ga0138256_10008761_pt1 | contig 10620 bp, 8 predicted proteins | sample KNB2016incub_MG_FD_105486 | JGI IMG/M metagenome (GOLD analysis project Ga0138256, IMG submission 105486) | Active sludge microbial communities from wastewater in Klosterneuburg, Austria - KNB2014incub_MG | ecosystem: Engineered > WWTP > Activated sludge > Unclassified | place: Austria... | reverse complement strand
CGCTGAGCAGACAATGAAAATAAATTAAATAGAAAAAAAGTGAAAACTTGCGCTTTTAATTTGAAATTCATCGGATTATAAATAAGTAAATCGTCTTATGGGTTTCAGATCGCAAAGTTAATCAAGCCCCTCAATCTGATCCAACTTTAACACATGTATTCGAATGAACGATATCTGCCTTTGACTTAGTATTGATTGGATGAAGATTAACCGTTTAGTAAGCCATCAGGTTCCAGGTATCAGGTTTCAGGAAAGAATCCATTTTACCCCTGATTGCTGGAAGCTGACTGCTGAAGGCTGATGCCTGATACCTGTTACCTCCTAACTCACTTTTCCAACTCAGAGATATGTTTTATCACCCCGGTGATACCCTGGGCTTTGAGGGTCTGGGCAAATTGTACAGCTTCTTCCCGCGAACTAAATTTTCCCAAGGTGATCCGGTATGAAATCGAATTGGTTTCTTTATTTTTTAGATTAAAAACCTGCACGGTTTGCGTATACGATTTTTTTAATTCACTGACCCGGTTGGCCACATTGGTTGGGTCGGAATACACTCCAACCTGCACCCGAAATTCATTCTGATTACCGGTTGGTTTAGTCTGTGGCTTAGCGGCCACCACGGCTGCAGGTACAGACGGTTTTGAGTTGACCGGAGTAGTAACTGCGGGCTTAGTATTTGGGGCTTTTTTTACTTCTGATGCCTTAGGGAGACCGGGTTCATTATGCACACTGATAAATGCAGCTGATGAAGCTGAATTTGGGTTGGTTTTAACAGGTTTTACAACTGCATTTGCAATTTCAGTGCTTTCAGACACCGCCTCCCCGGGCAACGATCTGTGATTTTTAAGTATCCTCATCAGGTCATCCGCAGTCAGGCTTTTTTCATATTTTCCCAGCATAGTGCCGTTTGCATTCAACACAACAATAGTGGGCAGATATTGTACTTTATATTTTTGTTTCCAGATAAATCCATCCAGGTTTTCAACATCTACCTTTACCGGCACATAGTTCTGCGCCACATACCCTGATAAAGTGGTGTTTTTAAAAGTATACTCATCCATCCATTTACAGGGCTCACACCATTTAGCATGAAACTCAATAAAATATAATTTAGATTCTTTCTTTGCTTTTTCCCTGGCCCCTTCTACGGTGCCTTCAAAAAAAACAACCTCCTCCGCCACGATGGACTCTGCCAGCGCTGCTACCGTATTCGAGGAGTTCTGTCCGTTAACGGTTGGAATTCCAGAGATCAGATCATTAGAAATGGAAAAAAAGAATACCAGGGTGATGATCCCTGTTGTGATAATTGAAGATTTCATAAATACCTCCTGAATTTTAGTGAAGAATGGATGCATTTTGGTACAAATTATTATAATCAATTCTTGTACCAGTTTTAGTTATACCTTATTTAATGCAACTGTATTTATTTGTATATTAGCATTTTATGAGTTAAAAATATTTTTCATATGTAAAATGATAAATGTACTTCCAATTGAATATTTTTTACATTTGTGTTATGAGTGGAGACATTACGGTGGCCATCACCGGCGTAGGGGCATATTTACCTCAGGATATTTTGTCCAATGCAGATTTGGAAAAACTAGTAGAGACCAACGATGCCTGGATCGTGGAAAGAGTCGGGATCAAAGAAAGACGGATACTAAAAGACCCTGAAAAAGCAAGTGCTTATATGGGTTCAGAGGCTGTCAAAGAGCTTTTAAAAAAAACAGGGACTCAACCTGAAGATATTGAACTCCTGATATGTGCCACTGTTACCGGTGATTACGTCGTGCCTGACACCGCCAACCAAATCTGTAAACTCAGTGGACTCACCCGGGCATATGGATTTGATATCAATGCTGCCTGTAGCGGTTTTTTATTTTCTCTGGCGACCGGGGCTCAGTTTATCAAATCCGGCACCCATCGCAAAGTGATCGTGGTAGGAAGCGATAAAATGTCCACCATTACCGATTATACCGATCGCTCTACCTGTATCCTTTTTGGTGACGCGGCCGGCGCTGTATTGCTCGAACCATCATTAAATGAATTTGGCATTGAACAAATAGCCTTATATGGGGATGCTGCCGGTAAAGATTTGTTGCGCATTAAGTCCGGTGGGTCTTTGAGGCCTCCTTCAGCGGAGACAGTAGCCAACAAAGAACATTTTGTCTGGCAGGATGGCAGAGTTGTTTTTAAAGCGGCTGTCAAAGGCATGTCTGAAGCCGTCAAAGAAGTTATTTCCCGCGCTGGTTACCAATCGGCCGATATTGATTGGATCGTCCCTCACCAAGCCAATTACCGGATTATCAAAGCCGTGGCAGATATGCTGGACTTTCCACTCGAAAAAGTGATGATCAATATTCAAAAATATGGCAATACTACAGCAGCCACAATTCCACTCTGTCTTTGGGAATATGAACCCAAACTCAAGGAAGGGGATAAACTCGTATTAACTGCTTTTGGCGGGGGATACACCTGGGGAGGGATATTGCTGACCTGGGCTTATGATGGGAATAAACGAGGATAGAGGGAAGAGGTACGAGGGAAGAGGGTAGAGTTTAGAATTACGAGTGACGAATTACGAGTGACGAATTACGAGTGACGAATTACGAGTGACGAATTACGAATTACGAGCGACGAAGGACGAGTGACGAATTACGAAGGATGCGTTTGCAATTGAATAGTATGTTTACCATTGTGTGGTAGAACTCCCTTCAGGGCCGGGGGTGCGGTTGAGGAACAGATTACGAGTGACGAATTACGAGTGACGAATTACGAATGACTGAATGCCGATTAGATTTGAGAGGCTCGGTGTCTCAATACATGATCTGCCAGGACTAAAGCAGCCATTGCTTCTACAATAGGCACTGCGCGGGGGACTACACATGGATCGTGCCGGCCTTTACCGGTCACTGTGACGGACTCACCTTCCAGGTTTACGGATTCCTGGGCGGGAATAATCGTTGCGACGGGTTTGAATGCCACCCTGAAATAAATATCCATACCATTTGAAATCCCACCTTGTATACCACCGGAATGATTGCTGCGGGTCTTAATGGTCTCTCCTTCTTTATAAAAAATATCATTGTGTTGAGAGCCCCGCATCGTTACTCCCTGGAAACCTGAGCCTATTTCAAATCCTTTGCAAGCGTTGATACTCAACATAGCGTGTCCGAGTTCAGCATGCAATTTGTCAAAAGCCGGCTCCCCCAATCCCGGCGGACAGCCTTTGATCAGGCAGGTCACTACCCCACCTATGGTATCCCCATCTTTTCTTACTTCTTTTATCAATTCGATCATTTTGGTGGCAATGGCTTCATCCGGACATCGTACCGGATTGGATTCAATGTCTTCGATATTAATTTGTTCCATTTCCGGGTGGTAAATAATATCGCCAACCTGACTTACAAAAGCATGAATATGAACATCGAGTTGATGGAGAAACATTTTGGCCACCGCACCGGCAGCCACCCTTGCAGCTGTTTCCCTTGCAGAAGAGCGTCCACCACCTCGATGGTCTCTCCATCCCCATTTTTGCTGGTAGGTAAAATCAGCATGGGAAGGCCTGAATTTGTCTTTGATATGATCGTAATCCGAAGTGTGCTGGTCGACATTTTTTAATATCATGGCCAATGGCGCCCCGGTAGTCTGTGATTCATAGACCCCGGAGAGTATTTCAATGATGTCCGATTCTTTGCGCTGGGTGACTATACTCGATTGGCCAGGCCGGCGCCGGTCCATCTCTTTCTGAATAAATTCGGGTAGTATCCTGAGTCCTGCCGGGCAGCCATCAATAACTACACCAATGGCTGTCCCATGTGATTCCCCGAAAGTGCTTATCCTGAATATTTCGCCAAACTGATTACCGGCCACTTCTTTTGATTTTGAATAAAATTAAACAATAAGCTTTCTATCAACCTTTATCCTGGGCATCCCCTACGGCAATGGAAACCATGTTGACGATTTCACTCACCGTACTTCCCAGAGACAAAATATGCACAGACTTCTTTAATCCGGTCAACACCGGACCTATTGATTCCAGATTGCCTCCTTCTTTCAAAAGTTTAAACGCAATATGAGCAGAAGCAAGGTTAGGGAAAATAAGGGTATTAGCCGGACCATCCACCAATTTAGAAAATGGAAATGCTTCCTTCACCATATCGCTGTTGATGGCAAAATTGCCCTGGATATCTCCATCGACCAGGAGTTCCGGATGATCGCGATGGAGGATCGCTACCGCTTCTCTCATTTTTAATGGTACAGACCCTTTGACTGAACCGAAATTGGAATAAGACAATAAGGCAATTTTTGGAACGACATTAAACTTGCGTACCGCATTGGCTGTTTGCAGGGTAATATCGACTATGCCTTTGACATCGGGGTCCAGGTTGACCATGGTATCCGCAAAAAATAATGGACCTCGTTTGGTCATCAAAATATCCAGACCAGCTACAATATGGACGTGGTCCGCTTTACCAAACAACCTTAAAGCCGGCCTTAAAAATTCAGGATAATTGGCCGTCAGGCCGCTCACCATAGCATCTGCCTGGCCGTGCTCAATCAGGCTTAAACCAAAATAATTCCACTCAAACATGAGGTTTTCCGCCGATTGCTGGTTGACTCCTTTTCGATTGCGTTTATTAAAATAGGTAGCGGCAAATAAGGAGCGCCTCTGTGATTCTTTATCGGAACGGGGATCAATGATGATGGCTTCATCCAGCGATAAATCAAACTCAGCTATTTGTTTTTTGATTTTGTCTTCATTGCCGAGCAATATTGGTTTAGCAATGTTTTCATCAATACAAATCTCCGCCGCTTTTAAAATTTTATAAGAAGCGGCTTCTGCAAAGACCACCCGTTTGGGATTTGCCCGGGCCTTGGAACGGATTTGCCTGATCAGCGGTTTATACAATCCCCTTCTTTTAGTCAACTCCACTGCATATTGATCCCAGTCTTCAATCGGTTTACTAGCAACCCCGGTTTCAATAGCTGCCTTGGCCACCGCAATAGCCACTGTAGTGATCAGCCTTGGATCCACCGGCTTTGGTATGATGTAGTCAGGTCCAAAATGCAATTTGGTACCTCCATAAGCAGCATTGACTTCTTCCGGGACTGGCAAACGGGCGAGCTCTGCCAAAGCATGAGCAGCTGCCAATTTCATTTCTTCATTGATCACTCTGGCCCTGACGTCGAGAGCGCCCCTGAATATATAGGGGAAACCCAATACATTATTGACCTGGTTTGGAAAATCGGATCGGCCAGTGGCCATGATGACATCATCCCGGGTTGAAGTGGCATCCGGATAAGTGATTTCAGGGTTGGGGTTGGCTAGCGCAAAAACGATCGGGTTTTTGGCCATAGACAACAACATATCAGTTTTCATGACCCCTGCAACACTGAGACCCAAAAATACATCAGCGCCTACCAGGGCTTCTTCCAGGGTAGATATTTCCCGCCGGGTGACAAATTCCTGTTTTTGTTTATTCAGGTCCTGTCGTGTCGCGTTTAATACCCCTGTGCTGTCAAGCATCACAATATTTTCCTTTTTTGCACCCAGTTTGATATACAAGCGGGTGCATGAGATCGCTGAAGCACCAGAACCACTCACGACTATTTTTACCTCTTCAATTTTTTTATCCACTACCAGTAAAGCATTGATTAAAGCAGCAGAAGAGATGATGGCCGTGCCATGCTGGTCATCGTGCATCAATGGGATATCCAATTCATTCTTGAGCCGGTCTTCGATATAAAAACACTCCGGTGCTTTAATATCCTCCAGGTTGATACCTCCGAAAGTGGGTGAAATCGCCTTGATGGTCTCCACCAGTTTATCCGGATCGGTTTCATTAATCTCAATATCAAATACATCGATATCCGCGTAGATTTTAAACAAAAGACCTTTGCCTTCCATCACTGGTTTGCCGGCCTCAGCTCCAATATTGCCAAGCCCAAGGACAGCTGTACCATTGCTGATTACTGCCACCAGGTTTCCTTTGGCCGTGTATTTATAAACATCCTCCCTGTTTTCTTTAATCGCCAGACAGGGCTCGGCAACTCCAGGGGAATAAGCCAGACTTAGGTCTCTTTGTGTGGCATGTGGTTTGGAGGGGATGACTTCAATTTTACCCGGCCTGCCTTGTTCGTGGTATGCCAGGGCATCCTTTCTCAGATCAGACATTTTAAATTCTTTTTATTGGTTAGGTGCGCAAGTGCGCGGGCGCTAAGGTATGACTATTCGGGAATGGCAAAAAATAATGGGCGAATAGCCAATAGTCAAGGGCTGTCCTGGTCAAGGATAGCTGTAGATAAAAAAGGTAACTACTTTAGAACTATTAAATTAATTATAATGTATATATAATTGAATTTAAATCACATATAGTCCAGTAGCAGAGGGTTTGTTGCAGTGTACTTTAATTTATTCTCCCCCCTGGCCTCCTCCGTAAACGCTCCAGACCAGTGCCGTGGCTTTAACCGCTCAGAAGCAATCCCTGAAGAATCCTAAATTTATCGAAGGTCTTCGATATGGGCACCGGGATAAGATTTTGGATCCAGGGTGAATAAACTGAGGGGAAGATTAGTATTGGTCTGGCTGGTCAGTTGAAGGCTGTATTGATCACCGCTTTTAAAATAAAGGGTAATTTTTTTATAAACGGATTTTGCCCGGTCGATTTCCACTTTGATTTTAAAATATTCTGCTTTAAGATCAAGGGGTTTAAATTCTATAATATCGGACACGACGCCATTGGTTTTGGATTCTCCGGTCCAGATATATACAAATTCCGGGGATTCATGGATCCTGATTAAACGGTATGGTGATACCGCATCTTCGGTAACGATACTGGCTTCCTGAACCTGAATTTCGTTTCTCTTTTTTAAATATACCCACAGGGTCTTGTTATCCGATACCATTAACCGATCAGCAAGGTCCAGATAAAATTTGTCAGCTTTTATTTGTGCTTTCCCTTTTTGTGTAATGGGAGCCGATTCTGCAGCTGTAGTCACCAGCGTAAAATCAAACACCATGCCCTGGTCAATTTTCATTTTGTTACTCACGGACCTGAGGATAGCTTTGGCTTTACGATCCGAATCTTTACTTTCAGAATACGTCACCACAGGCGATTGACCGTACAATCCCAAATGCATTGACGCTAAAATAAAAACAACATAAATTCTCATATTCAAATATTTTACAAAGGTAAAGGAGGTGGGTATATTGTCTCTAAGTATAATTCTCCTGATCATTTTTATACAATTTTAAGCGATCATTATTATCAGATTTCATGATTAAAATCAACACCTGGCGGTCTATTATCACATGTTTGTCTCCGGGACAAAAAACACCAAAGTATAGGGGTTTAACTTTTAATTGAAGAATTGAATGAGGAACATGTCCGACCAACAAACGCATTAAATCAGGGACAGGTTCTTAAATTGTAGTTAAATTGGTGCAACTAAAACAAGATGTATGCGATATAAAATTTTCCTGTTTATCCTATTTTCTATGTTATCCTTGAGCCCCGGCTATACACAGGGTCAAATAAAGGAAAGCCTGACTGTGGACAGTAAATTATTTGGTAAAAAAATGGAATATTCTATTTATTTACCTCCCGGGTATGAAACATCCACCAGGAGTTACCCCGTGCTGTATTTACTTCACGGTTATACGGATGATGAAACGGGATGGACCCAATACGGGGAAATTGAACAAATTGCCAATGATATGATCTCTCATGGAACCGCTACTCCTATGATCATCGTCATGCCAGATGGTGGAGTCAGTTGGTATATCAATAATTTTGATCGTAGTATGCCTTATGAGGATTATTTTATTCAGGAATTCATGCCCTATGTTGAATCCACCTATCGCATTAGAAAAGAAAAGCGCTACCGAGCCGTTGCAGGGCTGAGTATGGGGGGATATGGTTCCTTTTTATTCGCCATCAAACACCCGGAGTTATTTGCGCATTGCGCTCCACTCAGTGCTGCATTTTTTGAGGAAACCGCTTTTGTGACAGGCCCTCAGTCCAATTACGACCGTGCATTTGCCATCCTTTATGGAAAAGGACTTACCGGTAAGGATCGGGTCAATGAAACATATAAATTAAATGATCCCTATCGAATTGTAAGTGATACGGCCAATACCAGGAAATTAAAAACCGTAAAATATTATATCGATTGTGGCGATGATGATTTCCTCAGTCCCGGCAATGCTGCCATGCATAAATTGCTCAAGGAAAAGGGAATCGCGCATGAATTCAGGATGCGGGATGGCGCCCACACCTGGACCTACTGGAGGCATAGTATCCGCGATGTGCTGAGAGTGATTACAGATTCCTTTCACCAATAGTTCAATTAATAAAAATGGGGTCCTTTGACCCCATGCCTTAATTTAGGAAAACTTTACTGTTAACTCGATTGTATGAATAATTCTTTAGTGTGTGTGTTCATACTGCAAACTCTTATGTCAATCGACGATCCCGAAGGAAAAAGATGGGGTCCTTTGACCCCATGCTAAAACAAGGAAAACTTTACTGTTAACTCGATTGTATGAATAATTCTTTAGTGCGTGTGTTCATACTGCAAACTCTTATGTCAATCGATGATCCCGAAGGAAAAAGATGGGGTCCTTTGACCCCATGCTAAAACAAGGAAAACTTTACTGTTAACTCGATTGTATGAATAATTCTTTAGTGTGTGTGTTCATACGGCAAACTCTTATGTCAATCGACGATCCCGAAGGAAAAAGATGGGGTCCTTTGACCCCATGCTAAAACAAGGAAAACTTTACTGTTAACTCGATTGTATGAATAATTCTTTAGTGTGTGTGTTCATACTGCAAAGTCTTAGGTCAATCAATGGTCCCGAAGGAAAAAGATGGGGTCCTTTGACCCCATACTAAAAACAAGGAAAACTTTTCTGTTAACTCGATTGTATGAATAATTCTTTAGTTCAAATTTTAGCGCAAAGCGCGGCGCAAAGCGCGGGTGTTCTCATGTTTTGTTCTCAATTCGATTATTTAAGCACAAAGGCCTGAGCATAATATTTATCTTCCTGCGAAACCATGACCGTATAGTCACCTTTGGCTAATTGGGAAAGATTATATTGTTTGTTAAAGGCCGCCTGGTTAATCAGTGTCTGGTACACGGTTTCATTTTGGTGGTCGAGGATTCTAAGTGTAGCTGTATTACCCAGGTTCAAAAAATTGACTTTAAGGGTTGACTGATTAACCGTTATTTGTGGTTTGATAAACGTTTTGACTTCCGGATGGATGACGACAGATTTGGTGCTCAGGGTTAAGGTTTGATTGTAAGTACATTGTTCATCAGACAATGTGACTGTATATTCTCCGTTTGCAAGGTTGGAAAGATTAAATCGTTTTAATTTACCCGCTTCATTTTTTGAATATTCCTGAGTAGTGAGGGTATGGCCCTGGGGATCCTGGATTTCAACCTGAATATCTGCTTTTGTCCAATTGGCAGTGTTTAAGATCAGGGTGCGTCCGTAAGACGTAAGCTTAAAAGAAACTTCAGATGCGCTGAGGCCTGCACTGAGCAGGATCATTGCGCTGGCGAAAAAAAGTGTTTTCATGTTGTAATAGTGTTTAATGAATTAATACAACAAATGAACAGGTATAAAGCCCGGCTAGCTGCATTTGGATTAGCTACTATTAGTATTAAATTAACCGATTACAAATTGGAAATAAATATTATTTCAAAATTTTAGTTGGAGATTTTAAGCAAACTTTATGTTAATTCATCCTATCTTAAAACCTAACCCAGGCATATTTGTTTGTAATAATCAAATCCATGAGCAAATGAGAGGAGGAGTCGGCCTAAAACCCGTATTGGAGCGTATAGATCTTAGTTTCGGTCAGTCATTTACATTCCGGAAATTTGAAGAAGCTGAACCTAACCTGAAGCCGTTCTGGCATTTTCACCCTGAAATTGAATTAGTCTTTGTCCAGCAGGGATCCTCCAAAAGGCATATTGGAAACCACATTTCTTATTTTAAAAATGGTGACCTTATCCTGCTGGGCCCAAATCTGCCTCATTACGGCTTTACCGAGCGTCTTTCCGGCAGAAGATCAGAAATCGTGGTCCAATTGAAAAAAGAATTTTTAGGTGAAAACTTTTTTGATCTGCCTGAAATGAAATCCATCGAACAACTCTTTGAGCGGGCTTCCACCGGACTGATATTCTACGGAAATACGAAAGATTCCGTCGGCGCCAAACTCGAATCCCTTATCGATGAAATCCCGTTTAACCGGCTGATGGGTTTACTGGATGTGTTGTACCGTCTATCCACCTCCACCGAATATGAGGCTTTAAATGTCGCCGGCCCTTCCCTCATGGTGAAACGACAAGACAACGACAAAATCGAAAAAGTATACGAATACGTCCGCACCCATTTTAAAGAACAAATCAGTCTGGAAATGATTTCGGACCTCGTCAGCATGGAAGTACCCTCCTTTTGCCGGTACTTTAAACGGGTGACAGGTAAAACCTTTACGACTTTTGTCAATGATTTCCGGGTAGTCCATGCCTGTAAGCTGCTCAGCGAAACCAATATGTCTGTTTCAGAAGTATGTTTTGAAAGTGGTTTCAACAATTTTTCCCACTT
>Ga0138256_10008760_pt1 | contig 10620 bp, 6 predicted proteins | sample KNB2016incub_MG_FD_105486 | JGI IMG/M metagenome (GOLD analysis project Ga0138256, IMG submission 105486) | Active sludge microbial communities from wastewater in Klosterneuburg, Austria - KNB2014incub_MG | ecosystem: Engineered > WWTP > Activated sludge > Unclassified | place: Austria... | reverse complement strand
CCAATTTCCGGGCTACGCTGAAACCCGAGAAAAAAACCGGTCAGGATCAACGCGACAATTACCCATGGCACATACTGCATCCAGCGGCTGCGTTGTGGAACCACATCAAGCTCCTTGATAACCTCATTGGGTGATCGCGGATCAGGCGAGCGCAACAGCCTGCCAATCCCCTGCATGTGTCCGGCGCCGATAATGGCCAGCGTATGCTGATGCTGGCTTTGTGTTATTTCCTGTAACAGGCGCGCAGACATGTACTGGTCGCGTTCGGCAATCAGTGGCTGATATAAATCCTGTTGATTTTCTGCAAGCTGTGAGAAAGTACTCTCCAGCACGTCCCCTTCCTTGAGCCGTTCTATTTCTTCAGCACTGGGCGTTTCGCGACTGATAATACTGGCGAGTAATCCACCGAAAAGCCCAAATCGTTGCCACCACGGGAAATTATGATAAATCCGTTTCAATGTAATGCCAATCTCGCGGTCAATCAGTATCACTGGCAAGTTAGCAGCTTGCGCATCCCGGATTGCGGTACGCATTTCCGCGCCAGGCTCAATACCCATGCTCTCCGCCATGCGTTGCTGGAAAGCACCGAGCGCGAGGCTGGCTGCTACCATGTAAGCCTGCCCTTGCCGAATAACCTGAAACAGATCCATTTTGGCCAGTTGATCGGGTTCAATGATCGCCTTGTAACGACTCGGGCATAATTCGACCGCTATTGCGTCAAATGCCTGAGTGGCAATTAATTCTTTTACTTTATCCGCGCTGGCTTGTGAGACATGCGCTGTTCCCAGAATAGTGATTTTTCGGTGATTGTCCAGCTCGATGATTTCAAGTGGTTCGGTAGATTCTTTTGCTAGCATGAATGAATTGTAATGTGAATAAAATGAGAGTGTCAGAAAGGGAGGAGAGAACGGCTGTTACAAAAAACTATGGATTAGCATTCAGTGATGCTGACAGCCAGTCCCCCAAGCGAGGTTTCTTTATATTTATGTGACATCTCCAGACCAGTCTGCTTCATGGCGGCGATGCAGCTGTCCAGCGGCATAAAATGTTGTCCGGATCCTCGTCGGGCGAGAGAAGCAGCGGTATGTGCCTTGATGGCGCCAAAACCGTTGCGTTCAATGCAGGGTACCTGTACTAGCCCTCCGACCGGATCACAGGTCATGCCCAGATGATGTTCAAGCGCAATCTCAGCAGCATTTTCAACTTGTTCAGTAGTGCCACCTTGCGCAGCACATAATCCGGCCGCTGCCATGGCTGCAGCTGAACCAACTTCGCCCTGGCAACCGACTTCTGCTCCCGAGATAGAACTGCGATGTTTGATCAATCCACCAATTGCGGCAGCTGTGAGTAAGAAATCTTGAATTTGCTGATGTGTGCCCTGTTCGTGCTGCAGCAGATAATACAGAACTGCAGGAATGACCCCCGCAGCGCCATTGGTGGGCGCAGTCACGACCATATGACCGGCTGCATTCTCTTCGTTAACCGCCATGGCATAGGCACACAGCCAATCGTTAAGTGTGGCTTTTTCGGGGTAAGTCTGCAATTGTGCAAACAGATCATACGCACGTCGCCGGATATTGAGCCCCCCGGGTAATCGGCCTTGAGTAGCCAGTCCACGCTCGATGCAGTCACGCATTGCCTGCCAGAGATTGTTCAATCCGTCATCGAGTGGTGTCGCCGTCATGGTGGTTAATTCGTTGGCACGTTTCATTTCGGCAATGGATAGGCCGCTTTGCTGAGACATTTCAAGCATGCTGCGCGCAGAATCGAATGGCCATGGACAAATTCGATTTGATTCCATCTTGAGGGGGGCGTGCAGATGATCGATTTCTGCAAGCGTACAGATAAACCCCCCTCCAATCGAAAAATAGATTCTGGAGAGAATGGTGTTCCCGTGCTCATCGGACAAGGTGAAAATCATTCCGTTAGGGTGCTGGGGTAAGGGATCACTTTTGTCAAAGACGATGTCGTCATCTGGCTGAAAGGTGACTCGTTTATCAATATCGAGTACAAGCGTATCTTTTGTCCAGAGAGAGGTTGTCAATGCATGAACATCCTGCTTTACCAGCAATGCAGGGTTGTATCCATGCAGGCCAAGCGTCACTGCGCGATCGGTCGCGTGTCCCTTGCCGGTAAATGCCAGAGAACCCTTTAACGTACAATGAACGTGATAGTGACCGTGGTTAATGTCTTGCAAAGCATATTGCTTGATTTCGTCACGAAAAGTATTCGCTGCAGCCATAGGCCCCATCGTGTGGGAGCTGGACGGACCAATACCAATTTTGAATAAATCAAGCGTGCTGATAAACATAAAAGAAGAAGGGGAAAATCCCTATATAAATTAGAGTTCACTGAAAGAAAACACCCGGTGGGTATACTACGCTATAAATTTTATTGGTCAATATGGTCATTGAATCCCAACAGTGTTTGTTGTACACGTTTCGGCATCAACCCAGTGGAATAAACAAACGCCCCAATACCGTATAAATGTCGGGTATTTTACACTCGTCCACATAAAAAGCCGGAGGGGGCTGGATTAGCGAAGCATAATCCGGTATTAACGGACCTGGTAAATTGGGGTGAATATAACTAATTTCATCATTTTCATAATGTTGGTGGTATGTATATTGGGGTTAGCAGGCTTGCCACCAACGAAAATGGCGGGTCACCAGTCGAATTGGAAAGCCTGCTAAGTGTCAATGAATCATATTGTGATTAACAATGCAGGAGAAGGAAAATGAGTCGCTTATAAGGAATATGTTCTAAACCAAATTCGATTCAAGTGAGGGGATGGGTAATGGGAGCGGGAAGTTATACCGCGATTATCGGAAAAGAGGGATTGAGCTATGTTGCACTAAGAACGGAGGCTCCCTATGCCGATTAAACTGTTGCATGGAATCCTGGTAAGACTTAACGGCTTTTCCGTGTCATCTTGATCGTGCTATAGAATTTAATTATTCGTCAGTCTGGTGTTTACTCCAGTTTCTCGGGCGAGTGCTGCACCCCAGGCTTCCAAATCATCAAGTATCCTTGCATTGATGGAGGATAGCTCCTGCGGTGATTGCTGGCGTAGTTGCACCAGTTGCAGCTGATAACTGGAGAGCGTATGGCGGGTCATCCTTTCTTGCTCGCTCAGCTGTTGTTGACAATAGGTCTGCCAGCGAATTTTCTCCTCATGTGACAGGGTTTGTGGCCAGTAGCGGGCGCGATAGCGAAACAATAGTTCCGGATAGCGGTCATCCTGAAATTTGTTGGTGTAACCGGCAAGTTCGTTGGGAGGAGCTGCCCGCACACCGGATAGCAGGGCACGGTCTCCATCGCAGATGAATGCCTCGTATAGAGCAAGCTCGACATCGCGGGTAACCTCAAATGTGTGGTTGGTATAGGCTTGCAATACACGCAGCATAAAATCCTGTTCGCCAGACAATATCTGCGCATGCTGCAGGCATTGATCGATATCCAGTTTGATGCGACCGGAAGTTTGTTTGTCGAGAATATTTCGTGGTGCCAATGCCGGACATTTGTTGAGCCTGATGGCTTTTACCGGCAAGCGTGATACTTCAGGCGGCAAATTCGTATTCGATGTGAACAGACGTTCTGCCAATGTGGCTGCATCCAGCATCAGAAATTTGGAAGGATCGTGACGCAGATCGTACACTAGGATGCTGTTTGCATTGCCAGATTCGGGCAGCATTGGCATGACCAGGGTAGTGCAACCGGTTTCGGCTGGGTACATTCGTGAGGTATGTACCAGCGGCGTGTGCTTTTTCAGATCGATCAACCTGGCCGCTTTCCGTTTGTCGCGCAGTTCAAGCAGCCAATCGTACAAGCGCGGCTGTTGTGCCCTGAGCAACCTTGCAAGAGCAATGGTTGCACGCACGTCGGAAAGCGCATCGTGCGCGCTGTCATGAATAAGTCCATTGGCTTTAGCCAAATCTTCCAACCGGAAACTGGGTTTGCCATTTTCATGACATGGCCAGTTGATTCCTTCTGGGCGAAGGGCATAAGCCATGCGTACCAGATCGATCAGATCCCAGCGTGAATTGCCCTGCTGCCATTCGCGTGCGTAAGGGTCATAAAAGTTGCGATAGAGTGCGTAGCGGGTGACTTCATCATCGAAGCGGAGCGTGTTGTAACCAAGCGCGCAGGTTCCCGGCTGCGCCAGTTGTTTATGAATACGCGCGATAAATTCAGGTTCGATTAACCCTTCTGCTTCAGCAAGCTGGGGGGTGATGCCTGTCAGCAGACAGGCTTCTGGCTGTGGCAGACGATCATGAGGCGGCCTGCAATAAATGACGAGCGGGTCGTCTATTTCATTGAGTGCTCTATCCGTGCGGATACCCGCAAACTGGGCTGGACGATCCCAGGCGGGATCTGTACCGAAGGTCTCATAATCGTGCCAGTAAAACGTAAATTCGGGCTGCAATTTATAACGACAGGCGCTGCCAGAGTTTGGTTGGCAGCACGGCAGAATTGAGGGTATAGAAATGCAGTCCGGGTGCCCCGGCCTCTAGCAGACGATTGCATAATGCCGTCACAACATCCAGCCCGAATGCCTGGATGGAAGCAGTATCATCGGTAAATCCTTCCATCTTACGGCGGATCCAGCGCGGAATTTCTGCGCCACAGCCATCGGCAAAGCGTGTCAGCTGAGAGAAATTACCAATCGGCATGATGCCCGGCACAATGGGAATATCAAGGTGGGCTGATTCGCACATATCAATAAAGTGAAAGTAGGCATCAGCATTATAAAAAAACTGTGTGATAGCGGCATTCGCCCCCGCTTCTACCTTGCGTTTGAAATTAGTAAAATCTTCCTGAGCCGAGCGCGCATTGGGGTGATACTCGGGGTACGCAGCGACTTCGATTTGAAATACGTCAGTAAACTCTTTTCGAATAAACGCCACCAGCTCGTTGGCGTAACGAAATTCACCGGCTTGCGCCATACCCGAGGGCAGATCACCGCGCAATGCGACTAGATGGGTTACACCATGTGCGCGATAGGTTTCGAGAATGGTACGGATATTCTCACGTGTCGAGCCAATACAGGATAGATGTGGAGCAACGGGGTACCCTTCCGCCTGTATTTCCAGCACCGTAGCCAGGGTACGGTCACGTGTGGAACCGCCCGCACCGAAGGTAACCGAAAAGAATTTCGGGCCAAATTGTGCAAGCTGTGTCCGCGTAGCTCGAAGTTTCTGCTGTCCTTCTTCTGTTTGAGGTGGAAAGAATTCGAAACTGAATGTGGGTGGGAATTTTTTTTGGGACAGCATAAGATGCCTTTGTAAGCGGATGCCAGCGCCGGGGTTGCGCGCTGGCTGGTATCACAGATGAAAATATCAGTAACGATAAGTTTCCGGTTTATAAGGGCCGCTCTTGTCCAAATTCAGATAGGTTGCCTGTTCGTCGGTGAGTTCCGTCAAATTGACGCCTAGTTTTTCCAGATGCAAACGCGCTACCTTTTCATCCAGATGTTTAGGCAGCACATAGACTTTCTGCTGATAGTTTTTCCCTCTGGTCCAGAGCTCAATTTGTGCGAGCACCTGATTGGTGAACGAACTCGACATGACAAATGAAGGATGACCCGTTGCACAACCCAGATTCACCAGCCGTCCTTGTGCCAGGACAATGATGCGCCGTCCCGAGGGGAAGATGACATGGTCAACCTGCGGTTTAATATTTTCCCACGTATATTTCTGGATTGAAGCAATGTCGATTTCTGAATCAAAGTGCCCAATATTGCAAATAATGGCCTGGTTTTTCATCTTGATCATGTGATCGTGAGCGATGACACGCAAATTGCCGGTTGCCGTCACAAAAATATCTGCTTTATCACAGGCATCATTCATGGTAACTACGCGAAAGCCTTCCATTGCAGCCTGCAGGGCGCAGATTGGATCAATCTCCGTAACCCATACCGTCGCACCCAGGCCACGCAATGATTGCGCACAACCTTTGCCGACATCACCATAGCCGCAAACGATCGCAATTTTTCCGGCAATCATCACATCGGTCGCACGTTTGATGCCATCTACCAGGGACTCACGACAGCCATAAAGATTGTCAAACTTGGATTTGGTTACAGAATCATTGACATTGATCGCGGGAAACGGCAATTCACCTTTTTTTTCCATCTCGTACAGACGATGCACACCCGTGGTGGTTTCTTCAGTCACACCTTGAATATTGGCGAGATTACGTGAATACCAGCCAGCTTGACTCGCCAATCGTTTTTTGATGGAAGCAAATAACACTTGTTCTTCTTCATTGGCAGGATGGGCAATAACAGATGGATCTTTTTCAGCCCTGCTGCCCAGGATAAGCAGTAAGGTTGCATCTCCACCATCATCCAGAATCATATTGGCAGTTTGCGAACTATTATTTGACCATTCAAAAATTTGATGTGCGTAATCCCAGTAGTCTTCCAGCGATTCACCCTTGTAGGCGAAGACCGGAATATTTCGTGCAGCGATAGCCGCAGCGGCGTGATCCTGCGTAGAAAAGATATTGCACGAAGCCCAGCGAACTTCCGCACCCAGCTCGATCAGCGTTTCGATCAATACCGCTGTTTGTATCGTCATGTGCAGCGAACCGGCAATTCGCGCTCCAGCCAATGGCTTCTGACCGGCATATTGTTCGCGCAACGCCATTAGACCTGGCATTTCAGTCTCTGCAATGGCAATTTCTTTTCTACCCCACTCCGCCAGCGACATATCGGCAACTTTATAATCGGCAAACGGGTTATTAGCAGATTTCGGGTTGATTACTGCACTCATTTCACATCTCCATCATGATAAAAGAGCGCCGTTGTTGCTTGAATATCCTGTGCGAGCCTCACGTTAATAGCACGCTGCAGCGCTCCTCGGCACAGGATAAAAACGGGTAATCTGTCAGATATTACATGCCTGCGTCGGCCTGCAATTGTTTGGCAAGTTGAGTTTTTTCCCAGGTAAATTCAGGTTCTTCCCGGCCAAAATGACCGTAAGCCGCTGTTTTTCCGTAGATTGGACGTAACAGATCCAGTTCGTGAATAATGGCGCGCGGACGCAGGTCAAAATGACGGCTCACCAGCCCCGCCAGTTTTTCATCGCTAATTTTACCGGTACCAAAAGTTTGTACCATGAGCGATACTGGCCTGGCTACACCGATGGCATAAGCCACCTGAATTTCACATCTTTTTGCCAGCCCGGCGGCGACAATATTTTTGGCGACATAACGACCAGCGTAAGTAGCGGAACGATCGACCTTGGAAGGATCTTTTCCGGAAAATGCGCCACCACCATGATGCGCAGTACCGCCATAGGTATCAACAATAATCTTGCGCCCGGTCAAGCCGCAGTCTCCCATTGGACCACCAACGACAAACCTGCCGGTCGGATTGACCAGATATTGAATATGGTCGCTAAGCATTGTTGCTGGCAGCACGGGTTTGATAATCTCTTCGATCACGCCTTCCCTGAGATCGGCATAAGTGACGTCGGGATCATGCTGGGTAGAGATAACAACTGTTTCAATGTGTTGCGGCACGCCATCTCGATAACGTACCGATACCTGGGATTTGGCATCCGGTCGCAGCCAGGGGAGCGTACCATTTTTCCGCATCTTTGCTTGTTGCTCAACGAGGCGATGCGCGTAAAAAATCGGCATGGGCATCAACTGCGGTGTTTCGTCACAGGCGTAACCAAACATCAGTCCCTGGTCTCCTGCTCCCTGCTCCATTTCTTCTTCCTTGCTGCGATCCACACCCTGAGCAATATCGGGAGACTGTTTATTAAATGCAGTCAATACTGCGCAGGTTGTAGCATCAAATCCAATTTCTGAGCTGGTATAGCCGATATTGCGTACGACCTCCCTGGGAATGACATTGTAATCAATGGTTGCATGGGTCGTGATTTCACCGGATAGAACAATCAGCCCGGTACTACACATGGTTTCACACGCAACCCGAGCGTGAGGATCCTGCGCCAGAATGGCATCAAGTACGGCATCTGATATCTGGTCAGCTACTTTGTCTGGATGGCCTTCAGACACAGACTCGGAAGTAAAGAGAAAATCACTCATATTTATTTTATTCAAACCTTACATAATGTTGGTTAATGAATTCAGGTGCTTGTTGGATAGGTGTCTTTAAGAATAACAGCGAAACATAATACACAAAATAATGCGCAAGTAAATTCCGAAGAAAAATGCTTGCTACCCGATCTTATTTTTAACTAATGGGAATATCCTGAAAAAACGGGGCAGAGTTTAAGAGCGGGATTCTGAATAGAATGCACATCTTGCCATTGTTATTTCTGATGTTTTCTTGGTTTATTGCCATTCCACGGTTTGACGTAAATGTATACTCCTCTTCATTGTTAGCTGAACCATTAATATTTTATGTTGTATACTAAAAAAGCCTAACCAAGGTTATGGTAAATCTAACAAAGGAGCTTAACGTGATGAAATTATCAATATTTGCCGCCACTTTAGTAGCATTGACATTGACCGCCTGTGGAGGACAATCAAACATGGGTGATCCAGAAGCAAGTAACAAAGATTGTGAGTTTGGTATAGATGGCAACGGAAACTGTCTGAAAGAAGGACAAGACCCAACGAAACTTCTTCACTAGTTTTTGTGGTAATCAGCAAGGTAGAGGATCACCCTTTGAGCGGCTCGGGTGGTTTTCTGCTTTCTGACTGCAGTTGAGATCGTTTATTTAACCTGCATTCCCGGCTTCGCCCCCTCGTCTGGCGCGAGCAGATATAGACCGTCCTCACCATTGCCATTACTCGCTGCAAGCACCATTCCCTCCGATAAGCCAAATTTCATCTGGCGCGGAGCTAAATTAGCCACTACCACCGTCAATCTGCCCTCCAGTTGTTCGGGCATATAAGCCGATTTGATGCCGGCAAATACGGTGCGTTGCTCCATACCAATATCCAGCGTCAATTTCACCAGTTTTTTCGCACCTTGCACCTGCTCGGCGCGAATGATACGAGCAATGCGTAAATCTATCTTGCTGAAATCTTCAATAGAAATGGTTTCAGCAATGGGGCTGCAGGTATTTTGCCGTTGTTCCTCATGCTGCTGTGCTTCCGCATGCCGAACCCGGGAGTGTTTATCCGTGTCGGACTGTTCTGCTTGCCGGTTAGCTGTTACTAAAGCCTCGATTTGCCTGGGATCGATTCGTGTCATCAGGTGTTGATAGGGATTGATCTTATGGTTGGCGGGCAACAGCATGGCGGATAAGGCGGTTGCTTCATTTTGCGCTGCCCAGTTGCGTGTTGAAGCATTGAGAAAGTGTTCGATTTTTTCCGTCATTGCTGGTAGAACCGGTTTCAGATAGCCCGAGAGTAGATAAAACATCTGGATTCCCAGGCTGCAGGCGCGATGCAGCTCATCCCCGCGTGTGCCATCCCTGGCAATTTCCCACGGTGCAAGTTTATGAATTAATTCGTTGACTTCATCAGCATATTTCATGATCAAGCGCATGGCTGCGGCAAAATCACGTGCTTCAAATGCCGCTTCGATGAGGGGGGGCTGCCAGTGACCGAAGTGCTGATCAACCATGGCTTGCATGTGTCGGTAATCCTCTCCGGATACCAGCATACCATTAAACTGCTTGTGAATGAAACCGGCGCAGCGACTTGCAATATTGATAAATTTCCCGATCAGATCCGCATTGACGCGTGCGACAAAATCCTCCAGATTAAGGTCGATGTCTTCCATGGAGCCATTAAGCTTGGCCGCATAATAATAACGCAGCCATTCGGGATTCAGATTCAGCTGCAAATAGCTTTCCGCAGTAATAAAAGTACCGCGTGATTTACTCATTTTTTCACCATTGACGGTGAGAAATCCATGAGCAAAAATCTGCGTTGGGGTGCGATAGTCGGCATTCTTCAGCATCGCCGGCCAGAATAAGGCATGAAAATACAGAATATCCTTGCCGATGAAGTGATAGAGCTCGGTAGTCGACTCTTCTCGCCAGTACTCGTCAAAATTCAGTCCCTGCTGTTGGCAAAGATTTTTGAAACTGCCCATGTAACCTACCGGCGCATCCAGCCAGACATAAAAATACTTACCGGTCTCACCTGGAATCTCAAAGCCAAAATAGGGCGCATCACGTGAAATATCCCAGTCCGAGAGTTTATTTTCTCCGGCTTCTCCCAGCCATTCGTGCATTTTGTTGGCGGCTTCCGGTTGCAAATGATCCGCCTCGCGTGTCCATTGCCGCAGAAAATCAACACAGCGGTTATCAGATAAATTGAAAAAGTAATGTTGGGAGGCTTTTTTAACCGGCGTGGCGCCTGAGATGGCGGAATACGGGTTTTTTAGTTCTGTAGGCATGTAAACTGCGCCGCATGCTTCGCAGGAATCACCGTATTGATCGGCAGCGCTACATTTTGGACATTCTCCCTTGACATAGCGATCTGGCAGGAAAAGATTCTTGACCGGATCGAATAGCTGATCAATGGCGCGCACGCTGATCAAACCCGCAGCTTTTAGTCGTTGATAGATTGTTTCAGCATATTCACGCGTCTCTGGGGAGTGCGTGCTGTAATAATTATCGAAGTGGACATAAAAACCAGTAAAATCGCGCAAATGTTCACCATGTACGCGAGTAATCAGGGTTT
>Ga0138256_10008759_pt1 | contig 10621 bp, 10 predicted proteins | sample KNB2016incub_MG_FD_105486 | JGI IMG/M metagenome (GOLD analysis project Ga0138256, IMG submission 105486) | Active sludge microbial communities from wastewater in Klosterneuburg, Austria - KNB2014incub_MG | ecosystem: Engineered > WWTP > Activated sludge > Unclassified | place: Austria... | reverse complement strand
GGGCGGGCTCGTCGTGGGTTCCTTGTCTGCGGCTCCCCCGCAGCCCGCGAGCAGGCTGCTCAGCACCAGAAGGGACGTGGCGATACGAATTGGGGGTGGGGTGCGGTGGCGCATGCGGTCTCCAGGCAGTTCGCGGTGAAAGGGATTGTGATCGATTGTTGACCTGCAGGGGCGGCGGCAAGCCCAGGTTCTGGCCGGGAAAAACCGTTTTGTTGCGCCGATTGAAGCCAGTGCACGCCTTTACGATGGCGGCATGCGATCACCGATCTTCTCCCTGGCTGCCCTTGTGGCAACGGCGCTGTTGGCCGGTTGCGGTACGCTGGACGTTCCCCGTGCCGACAACTACCCCGCAACGGGTCAGAAGAAGGCGCGGGCCGTGCACCACTGGGATGTTCTCGCGGCTGACGTGGCGGTGCGCGTGGCAGAAAAAATCTCCAATTGGCCTGAAGGGGAGCACCCCATTCACGTTACGGTGGATGGTGACTCGAGCTTCAACCAGGGTTTTCTCAAGCTCTTGCGGGTGCAGCTGCTGGACCGGGGGGTGGTGCTCTCGACCGGACCGACCGCCGTGGAACTGGAAGTCCAGACGCAGGTGGTGCAGCACGAGGCGACCGGGCCGCACAACCTTCCCATTCCTTTGCCTTGGACCATGCTGGCCACGGGGGTCGGGGTGTGGCGTGACTGGAGCGTGCATTATTCCGACCGCACCTTGCTGCCCGGCGTGGCCACGGCCATTGGGCTGGGGGCTGGTTTGACTCTGGACCTGATGCAGCGGCATACCCAGGGCGCGGCAGCCGGTGGACCCACGCGCACCGAGGTGCTGATCACCACGACGCTCAAGACCCAGGACCGCTATCTGACAGGCACGGCAGACATGTACTACGTGGAGCGGGCCGATGCCGTCCTCTACCAGCCGCCACCGCCAGTCGCGCCGCTGGCTCCGGTCAAAACCTGGCGGGTGGTGACTCCGTGATGCACTTTGCCACCGTACTCGTCCTGCTCGCTGCCGCCTTGGCTGCGCCGGGCTGTGCGAGCTACTACTACGGCGACCGTGGCGGCGCAGCGGTGCGTACCGATCTGCTGGAGCTCAACCACCAGGCCGCAGACCATCTGCTGCAGGCGGCGCCGCTGGACCCGCGCCGCAGCGTGATCGTCTCCACACTGGTCAGTGTGGACCGGCTGGGCGAATCGTCCCGCCTGGGGCGCATGTTCTCCGAGCAGATTGCCGGGCGCCTGGTGCAGCGCGGCGTGCGGGTCACTGAAGTGCGCCTGCGCGAGCAACTGGCCCTGCAGCCCGGGCAGGGGGAGCTGCTGCTCTCGCGTGAGCTGCGCGAGGTCAACCAGACCCACGATGCCCAGGCCGTGGTGGTGGGCACCTATGCGGTATCGGGAGCCATGGTGTATGTGAGCCTCAAGATGGTCAATCCCCTGGGCAACCTGGTGGTAGCGGCCACGGACTATGCGGTGCCCATGGATGCCAATGTGCGCAGCTTGCTTGCAGGGCAGTGAATGCCGTTTGCTATAAAAATAATAGCTAATAAGCCTTTATTTATAAGCGGTAGGCACCAATTTTTCTTGGTTTTTCGTCAATGCAGCATCAGTGCACCGGCGCTCTTGCTCTTGCCTGCCCGGGCGGGCGGGTTGCACAGGCCGCAGGTGTAGTGGCGGTTTTCGTACAGTTCGGTGACGAACTGGCCGCCGCACTGGGAGCACTTGGTGCGTTGCAGCATCCCGGCATCGACAAATTTCACCAGCCGCCATGCGCGTGTGAACGACAGCAGGGGTTCGACCTGGGCGGTGGCGATCTGTTCGGTGTACAGGCGGTAGGCCTTGGTGAGCTGGTCCACCGGGTCCAGGTCCATGCCCTTGGCCAGGTACTCGTAGATGTTGAGGAACAGCGAGGAATGGATGTTTTCCTGCCAGGTCAGGAACCAGTCGGTCGAGAAGGGCAATTGCCCCTTGGACGGCGACTTGCCTGCGATCTCCTTGTAGAGCCGGATCAGCCGCTCGTACGACAGCGTGGTTTCCGATTCAAGCACCTGCATGCGTGCGCCCATGCCGATCAGCATGGCGGCGCGTTCGATCTGGCGCGACTCGCCGAGCACACTCTTGGGCGCCGCCTTGGCAGCCTTGGTTGCGGGGGCCTTGCTGGTGTCGGGGGTGGGGGTGGTCATGGCGTGGCTCCAGGCGGGGAATGCGGGGTCGGGAAATCGAAGCGCTGCTCAGAGCACTTCAGAGATGCGGCTGGCCATCAGGATGTTGGCGTGCAGGGTGTTGGTGGCTTCGTTGCCCACCTTGCTCGGCGCATGGTTGGTCAGCAGGCTCCAGACCAGGTTGTCGTCCACACGGAAGCTGCAAAGAAGCGTGTTTCTTGACGCCAGTTTCATCAGTTGCGCGGCCGACAGCGATGCCAGAATATCGGCAGCCTCTTCGTTGACGCCCAGACGAAAAACCGCCTCGGCCTTGTCGTGGCGGATCAGGGTCTGGGCCAGCATCAGGTAGGTGAGGTTGGCTTCGCGGATTTCAGCCAGCAGTTGTTCGTTCGACATGGGACACATCCTTTCCATTGCGGGGTTCGCGGGGTGTCTGCCTCATGCAGGTTTTCGCGATCCGTTGAAATGGATTGTGAATTTGGCCCAATCAAAAATTAAGTCGGGATTCGGCTGCGCCGTCTGTCTGTTTTTGCGGCCCCGCGTGTAGGAATTTGCCTTACAAGCGTGCTGCGGGCGCATCCTTCCCCACGCAGCGCATGGCGCACAAAACTGGCGGCCCCATGCCAGTGATCCATTCCGCGAACGCAGTACCCATAACGCATGAAACTGGCGCGCCCCGGGCCAGGGCTGCCGCGCCACGCTGGGGGGCCTCTCCCCCGACCCCTCCCCCGCGAGGGGGGAGGGGAGGTGTTACCCCCTTGGCGGGAGAGGGGCAGGGGGAGAGGGGGCGCCGAAGGCGACTCAGGGGGGGGGCGTTTTCTCCACCGGCCGCTGCGGGTCGCTGCACCACTCGCTCCAGCTCCCGGCGTACAGCGCTGCACGCCCCAGGCCTGCGAGCTCCATGGCCAGCACGTTTGGGTTGGCTGTGACGCCGCTGCCGCAGTGGTGCACCACCGTCGCCGGGTCGCGCCCGGCCAGCAGGGCAAGAAACTCCTCACGCAATTGTTCGGGGCTCTTGAAGCGCCCATCGGGCCCGAAGTTGTCGGTGAACGGGCGGTTGAGTGCGCCCGGAATGTGCCCGGCCACGGGGTCCAGAGGTTCGACTTCGCCGCGGTAGCGCGCTGGTGCGCGCGCGTCGACGATCGTCTGGCCCGGCGTGCCCAGGTGCTCCAGCACCTGTCCGGTGCGGGCCAGAGGCCGCAGTGCGGCGCCTGGCTCGAAATGGCCGGGCGCTTGTGGTGCTGGCGTGCCCTGCGCCAGTGCGCCACCCGCCTGCGTCCAGGCCTGCAGGCCGCCGTCGAGCACGGCCACGGCCCCGTGGCCCAGCCACTGCAGCATCCACCACAAGCGGCCACAGAAAGCGCTGCCATTGCGGTCGTACACCACGGCCTGCATGCCGCTGGAAAAACCCGCGCTGCGCAACCACGCGGCAAATGCCTCGCGCGTGGGCAGGGGGTGGCGCCCGCCGGAGACGCGCTCACTCCCGTCGTGGGCCGACAGGGCCTGGTCCAGGTGCGCATACACCGCGCCGGGGACGTGGCGCTGTTGGTATTGCTGCGCACCGGCGTCGGGGTCGGCCAGATCGAAGCTGCAGTCGAACACCATGCAGGGCTTGCGGCTGTCCAGCAGCGCTTGCAGTTCGGGGACGGTAATCAGAAGGGAGTAAGGCATGGGCTGGTCCGGAATTGGTGGCTTTGGGGTGTTGCAAGGCGCAACGATGGGCGGATTTTGGCAGGCTCTCGGAAGGTTGAATCCGGCGGGATGATCGGGCTGGTGGCTTCGTTCACGCCTTTTCAGGTGGTGCTGCGCGCGCCGCGAGCGCGCAGCACGGTTGCCAGAATGCCGCTGCCCACGATCAAGGCCATGCCCATCCAGCCCAAGGCGGGAATGTGGTCGTCAAACAGCAGCACGCTGTAGAGCGAGGCAAACACGATGCCCGAATACTGCAGGCTGGCGACCACCAGCGTACCTATGGCCGAGCGGGCGCTCCCGTAGGCGCGGGTCATGCACAACTGCCCCACCGCCGCCAGGACGCCGATGGGCAGCAGCCACAGCCCGGGCCAGCCGGGCCAGGGTGAGTGGCCAACGACCAGGACACCCAGACCACCGGCCAGTGCAGAGCCCAGGGCAAAGTAAAACACGGTGCGCGACTCCGGCTCGCCCAGGCGCGAGAGCCGGGTGACCTGCAGATAGGCAAAGGCCGCCGTTACGCCCGACACCAGGCCGAGCGCGCCGCCCAGCATTTGCTGGGGCGTTTGGCCCATGCTGGGGCGCAGCATCATCACCACGCCGACGAACCCGGCCAGCACGGTCAGCACCAGCGGTGCCTGCAGGGAGGGGCGCTGCCCCTTGCCTGCAGCGTGCCAGGCCCACAGGCTGCCCGCCACGAAGAAGGCTGCGATCCACACGCTGCTCATGTAATTGAGCGTCATGGCCGTTGCCAGCGGCAGTTGAGAGATGGCATAAAACCAGGTGCCCAATGACACCACGCCGATGAAGCTGCGCCAGGCGTGCTTGCCAGGGTGGCGCGTGGCCAGCGTGGAACCCTGCGAGCGCGACAGCGCCCAGAGCATGCCCATGCCGATGATCCCGCGCCAGAAGATCAGCTCGGCCGGGTTGAAGTAGGCCGACCCCAGCTTCACGCACACGCCCATGCTCGCAAAAACGAATGCGGCCAGCACCATCCAGAGGGCATGCATGGGAAGTGGAGGGGAGAGATTCTTGAAAAATGATCCCACAGCACCCGTGAACCGGGCGCTGCGTGCTATTTGAATAGTAGCAAAGAATAACGCCAACGGATTGTCGCGCTGGCTACAAGCCTCGTTGATCCAAGCGCCGCCCCCTCCGCCAGGGCTCCCGGGCAAGGCGCTCAGGGGAGTGTCAGAGTCCCATTCGCCTGCGGTACCAATCGTGGAAGTGCTGCATGCCGTCTTCCATGGGGCTCTGGTAGGGGCCGACCTCGTTGTCGCCGCGTGCCAGCAGGGCCTTGCGGCCTGCGTCCATGCGTTCGCCGATCTCGTCGTCCTCGATGCAGGTCTCCATGTAGGCGGCCTGCTGGGCCTCGACGAACTCGCGCTCGAAGGCGACGATCTCCTCGGGGTAATAGAACTCCACCATGTTCAGCGTCTTCGTGGGGCTGACCGGGTGCAGCGTGGATACCGTGAGCACATGCGGATACCACTCCACCATGATGTGCGGGTAGTAGGTGAGCCAGATTGCGCCGCGCTCGGGCAGCTTGCCCTCGCGGTACTTCAGCAGCACCTCGTGCCACTTCTTGTAGACGTCGGAGCCGGGTTTGCCGAAGGTGGAGGCCACGCCCACGGTCTGCACCGAGTATTCCTTCTGGAACTCCCACTTAAGATCGTCGCAGGTAACGAAGTTGCCCAGGCCGGGGTGGAACGGACCGACGTGGTAGTCCTCCAGGTAGACCTCGATGAAGGTCTTCCAGTTGTAGTTGCACTCGTGCAGCTCGATGCGATCCAGGGCGTAGCCGTCAAACGAGAGTTCGGCGCGCGGGCCCATGCCGGCGAGGTCGGACTCGATGTCGCGGCCGTTGTCCTCGAACAGGAGGCCGTTCCACTCGCGCAGCTTGTAGTTGTTGAGGTTCAGGCAGGGGTCGTGCGCGAAGTGCGGCGCGCCCAGCAGCTCGCCGCTGGGGCTGTAGGTCCAGCGGTGCACGGGGCAGACGATGTTGCCGCCCGCGCTGCCTTTCTGGTGGTCTTGCAGCGAGCCGCGCCCCCGCAGCATGATGGCCTGGCGGTGGCGGCAGACGTTGGAGACCAGTTCGACCTGACCCTGGGGGTTGCGCACGAGTGCGCGGCCACCACCCTCCTGGGGCAGAGCGTGGTAGTCGCCTGCGTTCGGAACGCTCAGGCTGTGGCCCACGTAGCGGGGGCCGCGCTGGAACAGGACGTCCATCTCGCGCTGGAACAGCGCCGCGTCAAAGTAGCTTGAAACGGGGAGTTGGCTTGTGGTCTGCTGCAGTGGACGATTCAAATCAGACATGGGGGACCTGACCTAACCACAGGAAGAGACAGGGCGCCAGGGCGCGGGGAGAAAAAATAAACCGGCGGCGGGCCGGTTTCGAGGTAAAGGGATTATAGGACGTGGGGTTATTGCCCGGGCCGCATTCCCGCAGCGGCCATGCGTGTATTTCCACGCCTTCGCCCCGCCTCTGAAATGGGCCTTTGGCCTGCAGCCGCCGTGCACGGGCCGCCCCGCCGCGCTGGGCAGAGTCCGCCTTCCTGCGAAGCGAGAGAAGGGGGAAGGTGCGCAGCGGCGCAGGGGGCTGCTTTCTCTTCTCAGCCTAAAATCGCGCGTTTCAGCTTCTGCCGTCTCGCCCATCCATGCCCAAACCAAAAACCACCGATCCGGCCAGCTACGAGGCTGCGCTGGAAGAACTGGAGCAGCTGGTCGGACGCATTGAGTCGGGCCAGATGCCGTTGGATCAGCTGCTGGCGGGTTACCAGCGTGGTGCGACCCTGCTGGCGTTCTGCCGCGACCGGCTCCAGGCCGTGCAGGACCAGGTGCGGGTTCTCGACGAAGGCACGCTGCAACCATGGACACAGGAATGAGCCGCATGACAGCGTGGGATCTGCAGGGTTGGAGCAACAGGTATCTGGAACAGGTGGAGGAGGCGCTGTCGCGCTGGGTTGGTGTGGATGCGCCCGCCGGCTTGGGTGACGCCATGCGCTATGCGGTGCTCGACGGCGGCAAGCGCCTGCGGCCCTTGCTGGTGCTGGCGGCGCGTGCCGCCGTGACGCCCGCCGATGCTGCGGGCCAGGGGGCCGGATATGACGAAGCCGCCCTGCGCGCCGCGTGCGCGGTTGAGCTGATCCACGCCTATTCACTGGTGCACGACGACATGCCGTGCATGGACAACGACGTTCTGCGCCGCGGCAAGCCCACGGTGCATGTGCAATTTGGCCAGGCCCAGGCATTGCTGGCGGGGGACGCGCTGCAGGCGCTGGCGTTCGAGCTGCTCACGCCCGAGGGCGCGGGTGTGCCCGAGCCGGTGCAGGCTCGGCTGTGCCGCCTGCTGGCGCACGCGGCGGGCGCGGCGGGCATGGCGGGGGGGCAGGCCATCGACCTCGCCAGCGTCGGCGTGGCGCTGGACGAAGCCCGGCTGCGCCAGATGCACCGCCTCAAGACCGGCGCACTCTTGCAGGGCAGCGTGATGATGGGCGCCGCCTGCGGCCATGCCGATGCGGCCGCTCTGGCCGGGCTCGGTGCCTACGGTGCCGCCGTGGGGCTGGCCTTTCAGGTGGTGGACGACATCCTCGACGTGACTGCAGACTCCGCCACCCTGGGCAAGACCGCCGGCAAGGATGCCGCGCAGGACAAGCCGACCTACGTCTCGCTGCTGGGCCTTGAGCGCGCACAGGCCCATGCCCGGGAGCTGCTGGCCGAGGCCCATGCCGCACTGGCCGCCAGTGGCTTGCGCCAGACCCATGCCCTGGCTGCCCTGGCGGATATGGTGGTGAGCCGTTCGCACTGAGGCAAATTTTGGTATAAATTTGGCCTCTATCGCTTGTTAAATAAGCGTTTATAGCTACAAAAAACATAGCAATGTCCACGAACTCCTATCCCCTGCTCACGACCGTGAACGACCCGGCCGACCTGCGCCGCCTTTCGCGGACCGAGCTCAAGGTGCTGGCCACGGAGCTGCGGGCTTTTTTGCTCGACAGCGTTTCCAAGACCGGTGGGCACCTCAGCTCCAACCTGGGGACCGTGGAGTTGACCGTGGCCTTGCACCATGTGTTCAACACCCCGCACGACCGACTGGTGTGGGACGTGGGCCACCAGACGTATCCCCACAAAATCCTGACCGGGCGGCGCGACCGCATGCACACCCTGCGCCAGCTGGGTGGCATTTCGGGCTTCCCCCAGCGCGCCGAGAGCGAGTACGACACCTTCGGAACAGCGCATTCGAGCACCAGCATCTCGGCGGCGCTGGGCATGGCGATGGCGGCCCAGCGCAAGGGCGAAAACCGGCATGCCGTGGCCATCATCGGCGACGGCGCCATGACGGCGGGCATGGCCTTCGAGGCGCTGAACAACGCGGGCGTGCAGGACTGCAACCTGCTCGTCATCCTCAACGACAACGACATGAGCATCAGCCCGCCCGTGGGTGCGCTCAACCGCTACCTGGCCCAGCTCATGAGCGGCCAGTTTTACGCCGCTGCCAAGAACGTGGGCAAGAGCGTGCTCAAGAACGCGCCGCCGCTGCTGGAGCTGGCCAAGCGCCTGGAGCAGCAGGCCAAGGGCATGGTTGTGCCTGCCACGTTGTTCGAGAAGTTCGGCTTCAACTACATCGGCCCGATCGACGGGCACGACCTCGACTCGCTGATTCCGACGCTGGAGAACATCAAGAGCCTTATGGGCCCGCAGTTCCTGCACGTGGTCACCAAAAAAGGCCAGGGCTACAAGCTCGCCGAGGCCGACCCGGTGGCCTACCACGGCCCCGGCAAGTTCGACCCCAGCGTGGGCCTGACGCAGCCTGCCACGCCCCCGAAGCAGACCTTCACCCAGGTGTTCGGCCAGTGGCTGTGCGACATGGCCGCGCAGGACAAGCGCCTGGTCGGCATCACGCCTGCCATGCGTGAGGGCTCGGGCATGGTCGAGTTCCACCAGCGCTTTCCTGACCGCTATTTCGACGTGGGCATTGCCGAACAGCACGCCGTGACCTTTGCCGCCGGTATGGCCTGCGAGGGGGCCAAGCCCGTGGTGGCCATCTATTCCACGTTCCTGCAGCGTGGTTATGACCAGATGATCCACGACGTGGCGCTGCAAAACCTGCCCGTGGTGTTTGCGCTCGACCGGGCGGGCCTGGTGGGGGCCGATGGCGCCACACATGCCGGTGCCTACGACATTCCGTTCATCCGCTGCATCCCGAACATGGGCCTGGCTTGCCCGGCCGACGAGCGCGAGTGCCGCCAGTTGCTGAGCACGGCCTTTGCACAGAACCACCCCGTGGCCGTGCGTTACCCGCGCGGAGCCGGCGTGGGCGTGGCCCCGCTGCCCGGGCTGGACGCGCTGCCCTATGGCAAGGGCGAGATCCGCCGCACACGCCAGGGCGGTGCAGACGGCAAGGCGCCGCGCGTTGCCATTCTGGCGTTCGGCACGCTCTTGTACCCCGCACTGGAGGCGGCCGAAGCGTTGGACGCCACTGTGGTCAACATGCGCTGGGCCAAGCCGCTGGATGTGGAGTTGCTGCTTGAGGTGGCCTCTGGCCACGATGCCCTGGTCACGGTGGAAGAAGGCGCCCTGATGGGTGGTGCGGGGAGCGCAGTGATGGAGGCCTTGAACGCTGCCGGCGTGGTGCGCGAGGTGCTGGCGCTGGGCTTGCCCGACGTGTTTGTCGAGCATGGCGACCCTGCGCGTTTGCTGGCTCTGCAGGGCCTGGACGCGACCGGCATTCACAACGCGATTGCCCAGCGATGGGGTGCGCAGCGGGGCTGACACGCTGAGAGCCTGTGTATCGGTGCGCGTTCGGTCCGGCGAACCTGCCAGAAGAACACCTGCCGAGTCCGACGGCCTTGCCCGGCGCCGGTGATGCTTGCAGAACCCTGAAGCCTGGGGCGCAAGTCGGGGTTTTTGCGGGTTTTCCCGCAAAAACCCTGGGGGGTAGGTTCCTACAATGAATCCGGTTCATTCAAGTCCTCGGCCAGTCTGCGCCTGCGTAGGTGTCTGGGTTGTGCAATCAATTTTTCGGAGAAAACCCCATGGATCGTCGTTCCATCATCAAGCGTGCCGGTATTGCCGGTGTGCTCGCCGCCGGTGTGGCCCCAGCCGTCCACGCCCAGGCAGCCATCCGTTGGCGTCTGGCGTCGAGTTTCCCGAAGTCTCTTGATACCATTTACGGCGGCGCCGAGGTGTTTGCCAAGGCCGTGAAGGCCATGTCGGGCGGCAAGTTCGAGATTTCGGTGCACGCGGGTGGCGAGCTGATGCCTCCCTTTGGAGTGCTTGACGGCGTGCAGAACGCCACGGTGGAAATGGCGCATACGGTGCCTTACTACTTCTATGGCAAGAACCCTGCCTTTGCCCTGGGCTCGGCCATCCCCTTTGGTTTCAATGCCCGCCAGATGAATGCCTGGATGATGCATGGCAACGGCCGCAAGCTCATGAACGAGTTTTACGCCAACTTCAATGCGGTCAGCTTCGCCGGTGGTAACACCGGCACCCAGATGGGTGGCTGGTACCGCAAGGAAATCAAGTCTCCTGCCGACTTCAAGGGTCTGAAGATGCGCCTGGGTGGCGGCCTGGTGGGTGAAGTCATGCAAAAGCTTGGTGCCGTGCCCCAGAGCATCCCGGGCGGCGAGGTTTACCAGTCGCTCGAAAAAGGTACGCTGGATGCTGCCGAGTGGGTGGGGCCGTACGATGACCAGAAGCTGGGCTTCAACAAGGTCGCTCCGTTCTATTACTACCCCGGTTGGTGGGAGGGCGGCCCCGAGGTGGACTTCTTCATC
>Ga0138256_10008758_pt1 | contig 10622 bp, 7 predicted proteins | sample KNB2016incub_MG_FD_105486 | JGI IMG/M metagenome (GOLD analysis project Ga0138256, IMG submission 105486) | Active sludge microbial communities from wastewater in Klosterneuburg, Austria - KNB2014incub_MG | ecosystem: Engineered > WWTP > Activated sludge > Unclassified | place: Austria... | reverse complement strand
TAGTACATTCAATATCCAGAAAATACTCATATGATCAAAACACTTACCAGACAATTTTTAATAGGTACTTGCTTATTTAGTTTAGCATTTACGGCATCTTTTGGACAAACAACATTTCAAACCACAAATTTGCCTGTCGTTGGTGATAATTGGGTTGGAAAAACATTTTACGATACCTCTGCTCAGGCTGGCCCAGGTGGAATGGGCGTGATATGGGATTTTAGTCTTTATGTTGTTTCTGTCAATACCTTGACCCAATCATTCAGGGCGCCTGCTTCATCCGGAACTGATGCGACCTTTATCGGTGCGAATTTAAAATGCGATTCTTACTTTGGTTGGACTGACTACTACGCTAAAAATGGAACAGCGACTGAGTTGCAATACTTGGGATTTCAAAATGCATCCAATGAAGTAAGAATTACAAACACTCAAAAACTTATTACCGTTCCTTTTGCTTACGGAGCTTCTGTTTCAAATGCTCCATTAGCAGGAACCGGTTATGGTGGTTCGACATTAACAGGAACAATTTCTGTTGTGGCCGATGGGTATGGAACCCTTAAAGTTGGAGGAATCACCTATACTGAAATACTTCGTGTTAAATACGATTTAGATATGGTCGAAGATTTCGGATCTGGTCTTACAAGTCCGGTACATGTGGTAAAATATGCATGGTATAAAAATGGCCTCCGCGCTCCTTTGATGCAAATGTCTTCTTTGAACATGAGTGGTATCGTTGGTAATTCAGTTCAAAAATATATAACTGTTGCCTATGGTACAGTTGGAATTGATGACATAAACAAACCATCAATAAATTTCAATGTTTATCCTAATCCAAGTACTGGTCAGACTAGTGTTCAGTTGAATATTGATCGTTCTTCAGATGTTATGTTGAAAGTTATAGATATTACAGGACGCGTCGTGTTAACGCAAAGTTCTTACTTGACTTCAGGTGAGCACAATATAAAACTGAACTTATCTTCTTTGTCAAAAGGAATCTATATTCTATCAGCAATTGCGGGTACTTCTACTCGTGAAAAAAGAATTGTGATTGCAGATTAATAAGCATTAACAAGAAATTTTTAAACGATCCTCCTGAGGTAACTTAGGAGGATTGTTTTGTTTGGTCCATAGCCGCACGAACAAATCTTACAAAAAGAGGATGAGGATTTTCAACCGTACTCTTGTATTCCGGGTGAAATTGTACTCCAACAAACCATGGGTGATTTTTTAATTCAATAACTTCTACTAAGTTGTTGTCAGGGTTAATTCCTACAGGTAACATCCCTGCATCTTCAAACGATTTCAGAAATTTATTGTTGAATTCGTAGCGATGACGATGACGTTCACCAATTTTTTGTTTGCCATATGCAGCAAATGATTTAGTCCCTTTTTGAAGTATACAAGGGTATTCTCCCAATCGCATTGTCCCGCCTTTTTTTGTGATCTTCTTCTGTTCTTCCATGAAATCAATCACAGGATGTTTCGTAGAAGCATTCATCTCTGTGGAATGCGCATCTTTCCAGCCAATCACATTTCTTGCAAATTCGATCACAGCACATTGCATTCCCAGACAAATACCCAAAAATGGAATGTTGTGTTCTCTGGCATACTTAATTGCGGAAATCTTTCCTTCAATACCTCTGTCCCCAAATCCGGGAGCAACAAGAATGCCGCTTAAACCTTCGAGTTTAGAAGCCACATTGCTTTCGTCAATTTTTTCTGAATGGATCCAGTCTAATTTTACTTTACATTCATTGGCAACACCAGCATGAATAAATGATTCTGCAATTGATTTGTATGCATCTTTTAGTTCAATGTATTTTCCAACAAGCCCGATCCGTACTTCGCTTACAGGATTTTTTAATTTACCCAAAAACACCTTCCATTGTGTAAGTTCAGGTTCATGTTGAAGCGGAAGTTTTAATTTATTGCACACAACTTTATCGAGTTGTTCCTTATACATAAGAAGGGGCACATCATAAATAGTTTCAGCATCAATTGATTCAATCACTGCATTCACATTCACGTTGCAGAAAAGGGCGATCTTTCTTCTAATCTCCATTGAAATTGGTTTTTCTGTCCGACAAACTAAAATGTCAGGCTGAACTCCAAGTTCAAGTAATGCTTTAACAGAATGCTGTGTTGGTTTGGTTTTCAATTCCCCAGCTGCTGCAAGGTAAGGGACTAGGGTCAGGTGAATTGATAATGCAGAACTTCCTAATTCCCATTTTAATTGTCGTACACTTTCAACGTAAGGTAACGATTCAATATCACCGACAGTACCACCAATTTCAGTGATCACAACATCAAATTCTCCTGTATTGCCAAGCAACTGAATTCGTCGCTTTATTTCATCCGTTATATGTGGAATGATCTGAACAGTTTTTCCTAAAAATTCGCCTTCACGTTCTTTGTTTATTACTGTCTGGTAAATACGACCGGTCGTTACGTTGTTCGCTTGTGAAGTCGGTGTATTCAGAAAGCGTTCATAATGACCAAGGTCAAGATCTGTTTCGGCACCATCATTCGTTACGAAACATTCGCCATGCTCATAGGGATTTAAAGTTCCCGGATCCACATTAATATAAGGATCGAGTTTTTGAATGGTTACTTTATAGCCTCTTCCTTGAAGAAGTTTAGCCAATGAGGCTGAAATTATGCCTTTTCCTAAAGAAGAGGTCACACCACCTGTAACGAAAATGTATTTTGCTGAAGCCACCGTGTTGATTATTATACTGTTTACTTTAAAATGTTGCAGAAACTAAATTTCGTCAACACGGGGTACAAAAGTACTATTTAAAATGAGTTAAAAAATTCTTTCTTTAAAATCATCCGATTTAATTTATGTTTAGAAATTAAAACTTGCGCCCAGAGTTGGAATTACCGGTAATTGATAAACTTTTTCACCGGAAAGACGGTCAACATAGAAAATATTCTCTCTGTTATATACATTCGATGCTCCGGCAGTAATTTCAAGTGTGCTGCGTTTGGAGAAATGAAGTGTTTTCTGAATTGAAATATCCAGACGATGGAAATAAGAAAGTCTTCCTTTATTTAGATCGCCATAGTAAGTTCCGATTTGACCGTTTGATGTATTGATATTGCTTCCAATGCCGCCTGATAACTGCGGCAATTCATAGTAACCTTGCGATTGAGTGAAAGGGAAAGGTGAACCAAAATTCCATCGAGCGTTGGCTTGCCATGAATCTTTACTTCCAAATTTATAAGAGCCTACAATATTAATATTATGTCTCCTGTCAAAATTTGGTTGGTATTCACGAATACCGTCATCTCTGGTCACATAACAAAGACCGTATACGAACCATAAATAAACTTTTTTATGCTCATACTTCAATGTCATGTCAACACCTTTTGCATCACCAACTTCTATAATGAAATCTTTTTTCTGAATGTCGGGTTTACTTGTATGTTGAGCATCGTCGGCATAGATCTTGTCGCGATTTAAATTTTCGAGCTGTGAGAAATTTTTAAAGTAACCTTCAATGTTCATTGTCAAATGGAAGGGAAGGTCAAATTCAAATCCTGCAATTAAATGTTCTGCTTTCTGAAGTCGTGTAGTAACTTCTTCACCCTTGAACTCCTTAGGTAGGTTATCTGATCCCGAAAGGAAGCCATAGAATAAATTGACAACATCTCTGTCGGAAGCTGCTGCAACAAGATTTTGTGAATACATTCCGGCCGCACCTTTGAATCGCAATTTGTCATTAATATTATACTTAATCCCGAAGCGAGGCTCAATTGAAAATTCACTCAAAGATGAATAATAGTTCAAACGAATACCGGGTTCAATCACAACTTTGTCCCAAACTTTTTTGTATTTTAAAAATCCGGCAAGCTCTGTGGTGTTCTCTTCCTGTTCGTATTTAGTTCCAAGAACGTTGCTGTATTCAAATGCAGTGTTGAATCCTAGGACTTCAATTCCATATTTGAATTCATCTTTTCCCATGAAATAGTTAAATGTCAATCCGGCATTAAATCCACTTATCGAACTTGAGCGGTTAAACCCATCACTTTCAGTCAGACTGATATCGTAATTGGAGTATGCAAAATTTCCATCGATCAGAGTTGAAGAACCCCCGGGTAGTAAAACAAAGTTTGTCCCAAGTCCGGTAGATTTCCAACCAAGATCAGCTACATGAAAGTATTCTACGTCATCCGTGTAATGAAATCCAAAGACATTAAATTTACTTCCTGTAGAACTGTTTAAAGAGATTTTTCCATATAAGTCATTGAAAGAATAGGGAAGTCCTAATGAATCTGCATAGGGATACAATGTTTTCGATGTCTGGTCAATGTAACTGGTTTTACCTGTTAGAATAAATGACGAACTTCCTTCCGCCCCTTCGGTTTCTTTTTTAAGCGGTCCCTCTAAAAGAACTTTTGCGGTAAAAGGATTAGCTGCTACTTTTCCACTTAATCTGTTTTTATTTCCGTCGCGAGTGGTAATGTCCATTATAGAGGAAATCCTGTCACCATATTCAGCATTGAAACCGCCTGTATAAATATCCGCCCCGCGAATAATATCTGCATCTAATACAGAATAAAGTCCAATCGAATGAAATGGATTATAAATGATCATTCCGTCCAGGAGTAATTTATTCTGAATTGGTGTACCACCCCGAATGTATAATTGTCCACCCTGATCACCGGAAAATACTACACCCGGAACAACTTGTAAATATTGAGCAAGGTCAGGTTCGCCTCCAATTGTTGGTACTTGTTTGATTTCTTTTGGAGTGATCTTGTTTACCGATACCCGAACATCCGTCTTCTTTGCTTCTGTTTCTGCGCTGATCACTACCTCTTTCATTTCAATTGTAGACTTCGTGATGTAAAGTTTCTTTGTTAACATGTCACCGGCTTTCACTTCAATTGCCATTTTCAAAGTGTCAAAACCAACGGAAGTAACCATTAAAGTATAATTGCCGGGAGGAATTTTTGAAATGTTGAAGAAGCCGTCTAAGTTAGTTTGTCCACCAAGGGTGGTCCCTGAAAGAAAAACACTTGTGTAAATAGATGGTTCTGAATTATCTTTTTCATAGACAAATCCTCTGATCTCACCATTTTGTGCATGAGATGTAACAACGCTAAATAAGATCAGCCAGAAGACTAAGAAATAACGGTTTTTCATAAAATAATTTTGGTCGCTAAATGTAAATAAAATAGAATTCGAATGTAGGACTTTAAGGATGAAAAATGGTTAAATAGGCTATAAAAAATGAAAAATAATGGTTAATGATTTGTTAATGAAATTATTTTCCCATTTCAAGAATGATATCGTACTCTTCTTGTGTTACAGGCATCACTGACAATCGTCCGATTTTCACCAACATCATTTCTTTTAATCGATTGTCTGCTTTAATTTTCGCAAGCGTTACCGGATTTTTTAACGTTTCAGATGATTTTAATTCAACACTTGCCCAAGTTTCATTATCTGATGTTGGATCACTATAAAATTCTTTATTCACTTTTGCGATCGCTACAACCGCAGATTCATTCCCACTATGATAGAAAAGAACATTGTCGCCTTTTTTCATAGCCTTCAAATGATTTCGTGCAGCGTAATTCCTGACACCATCCCAACTTGTGGTTTTGTCTTTTACTAATTCTTTCCATCCATAAGTTTCAGGATCTGATTTTACGAGCCAGGGCATTTTTTTTGTATAATTCGTAATTCGTAATTCGACATGCCGTGATTCGAATTACGATTCACGATTCACGAATTACGACAAAGTTCAATGTAGAATCTTATAAACAAGTTCTTTCAACAATTGTCCGTCATTGGAAGTAGCGTTGTTAATACCTTTGGTTTTTATGTCAAACTCACGAATGAAACTGATGTTTCTAATGCAAGTATCAAGTGAATATGCTCGTGCAGCTGTTTCATAATCTTTGACAAAGTAGGGGTGAACACCTAATACAGCAGCAGGTGTTTCTCCGGAGCGGTGATCGACCTGATGAAATTGAAGAACTTTTAAAAAGTAGCTGTACAATTGTGAAGTTGTGACAACACTTGGATTACTTTTTGTGTTTGAAGCAAAGTAATTGATGATCTGATTTGCTTTGAAAATATTTCTTTTACCTAAGGCACTTTGCAATTCGAATATGTTGAATTCCTTACTTATTCCAATATTGTCTTCAACCATTACCGCTGAAATTTCATCGCCCGGTTTAAGACTTAAGATTAGTTTACTGATCTCATTTGATATTTTTGACAAATCATTTCCAAGATATTCAGCCATTAACACAGCTGCTTTGGGATTCACCCGAAAACCTAGACTTAAAATATATCCATTGATCCAGTCCGGTAATTGATTGTCGTAAATCTTTTTTGATTCAAAGAGTAATGCATTCTTGTCAATCGTTTTGGCAAGTTTGGTCCTTTTGTCAATTGTTTTATACTTGAAACAAAAAACAAGAATAGTGGATTGAGTTGGTTTTAAAATATACTCCAGCAAAGGGTCTTTTAACTCCTTGTCTTTACTTTTTTTCTCTTCTTTTTCCTTTTGAACAAGACCTTTCATGTCCTGCGCTTCCTTGACAATTACAACCTGATGAGTTGCCATCATCGGGTACCGCTTGGCATAAGAGATCAAAGTTGGAATATCAATATCTTTGCCATAGAGAATGGTCTGATTGAATTCTTTTTCACTTTCATTCAAAACATTCTTTTCGATATAATCAGAGATCTGATCAATATAGAATGGTTCTTCCCCCTGTAAAAAATAGACAGGCCGGAAGATCTTTTTCTTCAGTTCGTTTATGATTTGATCGATACTCATTGATCAATAGTTGCTTTCAGCTTAATTAAAAGCGAAGGTGTTTTACTGTTAAACCATTATTCTTTAACTCATTTAAGGAATCGATTCCGATAACGAGATGATTGTTCACATACGACTCAGTTACTTTCTTGTCACTATCAGCTGTTTTCACTCCGGTAGAAATCATGGGCTGATCTGAAACTAAAAGTAAGGCTCCTGTTGGAATTTTATTATGGAATCCGGCAACAAAAATAGTCGCTGTTTCCATATCAATTGCCATCGACCGAGTACTTTCCAGGTATTTTTTAAATTCTTTATCGTGCTCCCATACACGACGATTTGTTGTGAAAACAGTTCCTGTCCAATAGTCCATATCGTGATTTCGAATCGTAGTCGATACGGCTTTTTGAAGGTTGAAGGCAGGCAATGCCGGTACTTCGGGCGGGAAATAATCGTTTGAGGTACCTTCTCCACGGATTGCAGCGATGGGTAAAATAAGATCACCAACGGCATTCTTCTTTTTTAGTCCACCGCACTTCCCTAAAAATAAAGCCGCCTTTGGCTCTATCGCCGAAAGCAAATCCATTATCAATGCAGCATTCGGACTTCCGATTCCAAAGTTTATTATTGTGATTCCATTGCTGGTTGCATTGGGCATTGGCTTGTCTAATCCATTGATTGGTACGTTATTCCATTCTGCAAACAACTTCACGTAATGATGAAAATTGGTTAGTAAAATGTATTGGCCAAAATCTCCTAATGCAGTTCCTGTGTATCTTGGAAGCCAATTGTCTACGATGTCTTTCTTATTATTCATAAATTTACCTTTGTAAAAAAAAATCTTTGCAGCTACCTCGACTAAATTTTCCGGACTATGAGTTTAAACTTCAGCGATCGTCTGACGAACGGCAAAGTTTAAAAATTTTTGATATAATCCGTAAAAAATATGTTAGTCTGACCCCGGAAGAGTGGGTCAGGCAACATCTGCTACATTTTCTTGTGAATGAACGGAAGTTTCCTCAATCTTTAGTCAGTGTTGAAAAAAAGTTGCTAATAAATAACCTTGAAAAACGGACTGATGTTGTAATCTATTCATCCTCACTGAAACCAATATTGTTGGCTGAATGCAAATCACCAAAAGTTCCTCTAACGCAAGCTGTATTTGATCAAGCCGCTCGCTACAATATGACACTGAATGTTGGCTATTTCCTGATCACTAACGGTTTGGAATCCTTTATCTGCCGGATCGATCATCAGAGCCAATCTTATGCCTTTTTGAAGGAAATTCCAACTTATGAAGAAATGAAGGTTAATACATTCTGAGGCTCAAATTTCTATAAATCACTTTTAAGTGAAACTGCGATTCCGAAATCCGAATTCCACAATCCATTTCCTGACATTCCATTGACTTTCTTCATTTGTTAAGTATTTGTTACTGTTAAAATTGGTACTACATTGTGACCTCAAATTCTAAGAAAACAAGTAACTAAACCGATCATGAAAAAAATTAAGGCAACAGCTGCGTTGCTTATGCTCTCATTGTGTGTATTCAATTCAAGTGGAATTGACCAGAACAAGAAGAAATCAACCTATATTCGACAAGATGCTTACGGACAAACACAACCTGGAATTCTTGTGGTGAAAGTGAAACCGGAATTTCGATCTTTCTGTTCTTCAACTTCTGTTTCCGAACCTAAAATTCTATCTGTTTTAAATAAATATAATTCAGTTTCTGTCGCAAAAAAATTTCCGCATTCAACTCCTCCAATTAATGCAAAGAATCGTCATGGCGTGAATGCTGTTGATCTTTCATTGATCTATCAGATCAATGTATCAACTATGACAAACATTCAAAATTTGATTGATAAATTGAATGCAACCGGAACCGTTGCATATGCTGAACCATTGTATATCCAGAAAATGGATTACACTCCTAACGATCCAAGTGTAGGGTCACAATACCAATTCACAAAGATCAGTGCCTATACAGCATGGGATGTTTGGAAAGGTGATACGAATACTGTTATTGGAATTGTAGATAGCGGTACTGACTGGGATCACCCGGATATCCAGGCAAACCTGAAACTGAATTATGCAGATCCGATAGATGGTATTGATAACGATGCCGATGGATTCACAGATAATTTTCGTGGATGGGATGTCAGTGAAAACGACAATAATCCAATGAATGCAAACAGTACTCATGGTGCACACGTTACAGGATGTGCGGCTGCTGTGACGGATAATGCAACAGGAGTTGCAGGGCCATCATTCTATTGCAGAATTCTTCCAATAAAAGCATCTTTAAATTCAAGCACAACTAATATCGACAATGGGTATGATGGAATTATCTATGCGGCTGATCATGGTGCGAATGTTATAAATTGTTCATGGGGTAGATCAGGTGGAGCAAGTCAGTTTGAACAAGACATTGTCAATTATGCTGTGTTAGATAAAGATGCAGTCGTAATTGCAGCTGCAGGAAATGGTGGGGTAGAAGAAGAACATTATCCTTCATCATATGATAATTGTATTTCTGTTGCGTCAACAACAACAACCGATTCTCGTTCCAGCTTCTCCAGTTATAGCTTCACAGTTGATGTGTGTGCTCCCGGATCAAATATTCTTTCAACCGATTTCAATGATAGCTATTCGACACAGAGTGGTACATCAATGGCATCACCTATTGCTGCCGGATGTGCTGCCATGATCAAATCTCGTTTTCCTGCAATGAATGCATTACAGGTTGGTGAACAATTGCGAACAACTGCCGATAACATTTATACAGTTGGAAGTAATGTAGCATTTGCCGGGAAGTTAGGAAAAGGTCGTGTGAATTTATTTCGTGCTGTAACAGATTCAGTTTCTCCCGGAGTAATTGTAAAAAAATTAAATATCAATGATGGAAATGATGGTGTTTTTGTAGTCGGCGATACCTTGAATGTGAGTGATCTTCTTCACAATCTATTACGTCCAACTTCAAACTTAACATGTTCGTTAACCACGCCATCAGGTGTATATTTACAAGTTTTAAACAGCACGTATAGTGTAGGAGTTTTAAATACGAATGACACAATATCGAATTATGCAGCTCCTTATCGCCTGGTCGTAAAAGCAGGAACACCTCAGAATACAGAAGTCATATTAAAGATCACTTTGACTGATGGTGCCTGGACTGATAATTTTTCTTTTAAGTTGATCATCAATGAAGATTATATCAATATTGATATTAATGATGTCGCTACTTCCATTACAAGTAAAGGTTTGATTGGTTATAATCAAAGCGGACAAGTTCAAGGTTTAGGTTTTAAATATCAAGGCGGACCTACAATTTTATATGAAATGGCTTTAATGGTTGGCGCTAGCGGTACGCAAGTATCCGATTGGTTCCGTGGCGATGGCGCAACATCTGATGAAGATTTCACTTCAGTTGTAACAGTTGCCCGTCAAATCCCGGCGATAGTTTCTGAGTTTGATGCTATGGGTTCTTTTCAGGACAATGGTATAACTTCAGCTAGTCCGATCAATGTACTTATTACTCATCATGCTTATGCATGGACTCCTGCACCTGACAATAAATATGTGATGGTTCAGTATTCTATTAAAAATATTGGGACAAGTACTTTAACCAATTTATCTGCCGGACTTGCAGCGGATTGGGATATTCCTGATTTTAATAACAACAAAGCCTCAACTGATGTAGCATGAAGAATGGGTTATGTTTGGTGTACAGATACGAATGGAATTTGGGCTGCAATTAAATTGTTAAGTCACACCGGCAATTTTAATCATTATGCAATTGAAAATTATGCAGCAAACGGTGGTCTTGATCTGTCAGAT